>Ga0070683_100004258_pt1 | contig 11739 bp, 7 predicted proteins | sample KBSC713LmetaG_FD_64662 | JGI IMG/M metagenome (GOLD analysis project Ga0070683, IMG submission 64662) | Corn rhizosphere microbial communities from Kellogg Biological Station, Michigan, USA - KBS C7.1-3L metaG | ecosystem: Host-associated > Plants > Roots > Rhizosphere ...
CCGACGCCCGAAGAGATCGCCGAGAAGATGGAGCTTCCGCTCGACAAGGTGCGGAAGGTCCTGAAGATCGCGAAGGAGCCGATCTCGCTGGAGACGCCGATCGGTGAGGAGGAGGACTCGCACCTCGGTGACTTCATCGAGGACAAGAGCGTCATCTCCCCGGCCGACGCGGTCATCTCGATGAACCTGGCCGAGCAGACGCGCAAGGTGCTGGCGACGCTGACGCCGCGCGAGGAGAAGGTCCTGCGCATGCGCTTCGGCATCGGCGAGAAGTCCGACCACACGCTGGAAGAGGTGGGTCAAGACTTCGAGGTCACGCGCGAGCGCATCCGGCAGATCGAGGCGAAGGCGCTGCGCAAGCTGCGTCACCCGTCGCGGTCGAAGCGGCTGAAGTCGTTCATGGAGTCGTGAGCCGGCCGCGTGGCCGTCAAGCGCCAGCTGGCCGTTAAACTCGACGGCAAGGAACGGATCGTCGAAATCGACGACGCCGGCGTTCGCGTCGACGGGCTGCCCGTCGACGTGGCGCTGACGCAGGCCGAGCCGGGGATCTGGATCCTCCGGCAGGGGAACGAGCAGACCGTCGCGCAGGTCGACGGGCGCGGCGGCAAGCTGGCGGTGGCGATCCGGCGGCCGGGCCGTGACGCGGTCGTCGTCGCGGCGGACGTCAGCGACGCGCGGCGTGCGTCGATCGTGGCGCCGGCGCGGGCGACGGCGGGCGGCGCGCCCATCACCGTGCGCTCGCCGATCCCGGGACGGCTGATCAAGCTGCTCGTGAAGGCAGGCGACGCGGTCGCGGCCGGGCAGACGATGGTCGTGCTCGAGGCGATGAAGATGGAGAACGAGCTCGCGGCCCCGCGCGCCGGCAAGATCGCCGAGGTGCGCTGCGCCGAGGGGACCGCCGTCGAAGCCGGCCAGGACCTGATCGTCGTCGCGTAGGCGCGGACGGAACTGCAAGGCGGCGGGGAGCGCCGCGGACAGAACGGCAATGCGTGATCGATATCCGCGGCGCCGGGCGTGCGATTTCGTATGGTTGCGCGTGGCCCCGTGGTTGCAAAATCACTCGCGCATGCCAAAGCAAGTCTGGCTTCGTTTCGCCGCGTGCGGCGCCACGCTGATGGTCGCGACCGCCGCGCAAGCGCAGGACAACACCACGCCCACCGTGGCGGACTTCGCGCTGACGATCGCCGACAGCAACGGGCCGCTGACGAGCGATGGGTTCGCGAGCTACTTCAGCCAGGCCCGCTGCGCCTGCTCGACCACGCTGACGGCGACGCTGACGATTGGAAGCGACGCCGCGGCAAAGCTCGGCGGCAACACGATCGACGCCGTGTTCATGGTCGGTGACAACTGCGGCGACCCCCAGGCGACGGGGTGCACATCGGTCAGCGGGCATTTGACCCTCTCAGCGGCGCAGACCTCCGAAGACGTCGACATCACGACGTCGTCCATCTTCGCCGCCGTGACCGGCTTGACCTGCCCCACCTCCACGACGTCATCCCGACTCTGGGCGATCATCTTCGTGGGCTCGACACGCCTCACGGAGCAGCCGTCGGTGCCGCTCACGCTCGGCGGCCCGGGGCCGAGCGGCCCGACGGACGTGAAGACGGTCAGCGCCGACAAGGGCCTGCTGGTGTCGTGGACGGCGACGGGCGACGGCTCGACGCTGCTCGGCCACCAGGTCCTGTGCAGCCCGGGCCCCGCCAAGCCGAGCGACGCCTGGTACGACACCTGCGGCGTGTCCAACCCCAACGGCGGCGCAGGGCCCTTCGATTCGTTCGACCCGAAGTTCGTGTGCTCGGGGCTGATCGCGGTGGGCACGAATTCGACGCGCGTGCAGGGCCTCGAAAACGGGCGCAGCTACCAGATCGCGGTGGTCGCGGTCGGGCTCGACGCGACACCCAGCGCGCCGTCGGCGATCGCCGAGGGGACGCCGGCGCCGACGGTCGGCTTCGGTGATCTGTACGGGCAGGACGGCGGCAGCGCGACGGGCTGCGCCGTCGGCGGCGGCGGTCTCGAACGTGGCGCGATCCTCGCGGCGATCGCCGGCGGTCTGCTGCTCGCCTGGCGGTGGCGACGGCGCCGCCGGACGCTGCTGATCGCGCTGCTGCTGACCGCCGCCGCTGGCGCGCGGCCAGCCGCCGCGGACATCGACCTCCGATCGCCCGGGGTGGTGGCCTCGCCCCGACTTTGGAACGTCGAGCTGCGCTTCGGCCCCTACCGCCCGAACGTCGACAGCGAGTTCGCGGACCGCGGCGAGAGCGCCCGCCCCTACGAGACGCTGTTCTCGTCGTCGCGCCACCTGATGACGCAGCTCGAGATCGATCGCCAGCTCTCCCACCGCGGCGGCACCTGGGGGCTGGGCGTGGGCGTCGGCTACTTCAACGTCACCGCGGCGGCGCTGACCGAGAACCTGCAGTCGCGCAGCGGTGATCAGACCGGCCTGCGCCTGATCCCGCTGACCGCGGTGATGGTGTACCGGGCGGACATGCTCCGCGAGCGGTGGGGCTCGCCCGTCGTGCCGTACGCGAAAGCGGGCCTCGACTGCGCGCTCTGGCGCATCAGCGACACGTCGCAGGCGAACATCAATGGCCGCACGCTGGGCTGGCACGCCGCCGCCGGCGTCACGATCGATCTGTCTCCGCTGGATCCGGAGGCCGCCGGCGAGATGGACCGCGAGACGGGCGTCAACCAGACGGCGGTGTTCTTCGAGGTCGCCCGCTACAGCCTGGACGGCTTCGGGTCGGGAAACGCGCTGCACGTCGGCGACACGACCTGGTTCGCGGGGCTGATGCTCGAGCTTTGACCCCGCGGATGCGAGTTGCTGAAGACAGCACCCCGCGGATGCGAGTTGCTGAAGACAGCACCCCGCGGATGCGAGTTGCTGAAGACAGCGACTGCGACTCGCATCCGCAGGTCGCAGTTCTCGGCGCTTCAATATAAGCTGCGCCGATGTTCGCGGCCGCGTTGCTCGCCTCGCTTCTGGCGCAAGCCGAAGCGGCGCCCGTGCCGCAGCCCGAGACGGCCGACCCCGCGGCCGCTGGCACCACTGCGCCGCTGGCCCCGCCTGCGCCGCTGGCCCCGCCCGCGCCGGCGCCGGCGACCGCCCCGCCCGCGCCGGCGACCGCCCCGCCTCCGGGCGTCGTCGCGGAGCCCGCGCCGATACCGCCCCCCAACAGCGCGTCGGTGTACGTCCGCTACGCGTACCGTGTGGGCAACGACGGCGACGGCATCGTCCCCGCCTCCGGCCTGTCGCTCGGCGGCGAATACGAGCGCCGCCTGCGCGCCTTCGAGACCGGCATCGAGATGGGCGCCGCGCTCGACTTCTTCTACGACCGCTTCACCAAGGACGTCATCGCGACCTCCGTCGGCCCGATGGGCGATCCAGAGCCGGCGATCGGCACGCGCACGCTCTCGCAGACGACGTTCGCGCTGATGGAGACGACCGGCTGGCGCTACGCCGACATGCGCCTCTACGTCGGCGTCGGGGCCGGCCTGACGATCGGCTACTTCGTCAGCCCGGACATCTCGTCGCGCGGCAACACCGATCTGCAGCCGCTCGCGCGCGGCGTCTTCGGCTTCGACTTCGCGATCGCCGCCCGAACCTCCGCGGTGCTGCGCATCGACTACACGCACACGTTCTCGCGCGACACGTACTTCGCCGGCCCGAACGGCACGCTGCGCCCGGTGTTCGGCGATCTCTTCGACGCCGGCGTCGGCTTCCTCCTCCGCTTCTGAGCATGGCCCGCCGCCGCACCGCCGTCGCGTTGCTGATCGTCCCCGTCGTCGGGCTGGCCGCGCTCGACCTCGCGATCCTCGCCAGCGCGGGCGCGCGGCCCGGTCCGCCCGGCCTCGGCGCGTCCCACCACTTCGTCATGCGGCACGCGATCGCGATCGCGCTGGGCGGGGTGCTGGGCGCGCTGATCGTGCGCGCGGGCATCGCGCGCGTGCTGCGGCTGGCCCCGGCGCTGTTCGCGATCGCGCTCATCGCCACGGCCGCGGTGTTCGTCCCCGGCGTCGGCGTGCGCGCCGCCGGCGCCAGCCGCTGGCTGCACCTCGGGCCGCTGTCGGGCAGCCCGGCGCCCTTCCTGATCGGCGCCACGGGCCTGTGGATGGCGGCGGCGTGGGGCCGCCCGCCCGGTCCCGCTCACGGCCCCGCCGAATCGCGGACCCTCGCGCTCGTGCTCGCGCTGCTGGGCGTGCTGGTGCTGGTCGCGCAGCCCGACTTCTCGGCCGCGGCGGTCGCGCTCTGCGTGACGTTCGCGGCGCTCGCGGGCGCGGGCGTCGCGGGGCGCCGGCTGGTGCCCGCCGCGGCGGTGCTGCTGTTCGCGCTGGTCCTGGGCGCGTCGCGCTTCGGCTACGTCGGCGATCGCATTCACGGCTTCCTCTCGCCCCAGAGCGACCGGCGCGGCCACGGCTTCGAGGTGCTGTCCCTCGCGCGCGCCCGCGCGAACGCCGCCGCCGGCCCGTCGGGCCTTGGCCAGGGCAGCGCACGCCGGCACCTCTCGTCGCCCGCCAGCGACTACGTGTTTGCGATCGTGAACGAGGAGCTCGGCCACAAGGGCGCGTGGGCGGTGGTCGGCGCCTGGGCCGCCGTCGCCGCTGGTGCCGTGCTCGCCGCGCGATCTGCCGCCTCCGACGAGCGCCACCGGGGCGCCGCCGCCGCCTGCGCGGCCGCGCTGCTCGCCCCCGCCGCGCTGCACATCGCGGTGTGCCGGGGCTGGACGCCGATCGTCGGCGTGACGATGCCGTTCCTCAGCTACGACCCGGGGCTCACCGTGGCGTCGGGCGGCGAGATCGGCGTGCTCGTCGCGATCGCCCTGGCCGCCCCGCCCACCGCCGACACCCCGTCCGGATTCGCCGCGTGAAGCCGCTCCTCGATCTGCGCTTCGTCGTCATCTCCGGCAAAGGGGGCGTGGGCCGCACCACCGTCGCGGCGACGCTGGCCCACGTCGCCGCCGCGCGCGGAAAGCGCGTGCTGCTCGCCGCCGCGACCGCGACCGATCGGATCGGGCGCTTGTTCGGACGCAGCGAGCCGCTCGGTCCCGTGATCACGACGCTCGCGCCGAACGTCGACGGCGTGAACATCACGCCGCAGAGCTCGATCCACGAGTACGGCCTCAAGGTGCTGCGCTCCGAGCTGGTGACGCGCGCGGTGTTCGACAACCGCGCCGTGCGCGGCGTGCTGGGCGCGATCCCGGGACTAGACGCCTATGCGCTGCTGGGCAAGGCGTGGTTCCACACGACCGAGCTGCGCGATGGACGACCGCGGTACGACCTGGTCGTGTTCGACGGTCCGGCCAGCGGCCACGCGGCGCTGATGTTGCGCATCCCGCAGGCGATCCTGAACGTGATGCCGAAGGGGCCGCTCGCGGGCGACGCCCGCGCGATCAAGGAGCTGCTCCAGGATCCGGCGCGCGCCGCGCTCGTCATGGTGACGCTGGCCGAGGACCTGCCCGCGCGCGAGACCATCGAGCTGGCCGCGCAGGCCCGCGGGCCGCTGGGGCTGCCCCTCGGGCCTGTCATCGTCAATGCGCTGCCGACCGAGGCCCTGTCCGCCGCGGCTGTCGATTCGGTGCTGTCCGCCTGGGCGATGCAGCAGCGCGGCGCCGAGGGAACCGCGAGCACATCCCCGCTGCGGGCGACCCTGCGGATGGCCGCGGGCGTGCGCGCCCACCGGGAGGTCGCCGAGCAGGTCGTGGCCCGGCTCAAGGCCGATCTTGGGCTGCCGATGATCACGCTGCCCCGCATACCCACCGCCGAGATCGGCCCGGCGATCCTCGCAGAGCTGATACCGCACCTTGCGGATCAAATCGGATAGCCCGACAAAAACCCTCGCAAGTCCCGCTATTTGCGAGGTCAGTTTGCGGCCGGTATCGTGGCGACGGCGTTGACCCTTGGCCCTGACCCCCGTCCTCGCCGCTGCACTCCTCCTGGGGGCGGTGGACCCAGAACAGCCCGACCAGACGGAAAAGCCGCGCCAGGTCCCGCACCTGGCGGCCGTCCACACGGCCCGACCGCCGCTGATTGACGGCCGGCTGGACGACTCCGTCTGGCAGGCGGCGGCGCTGACGGACGCGTTCACGCAGCAGTCGCCGTTCGACGGCGCGAAGCCTTCCGAGCGCACGCAGATGCGCGTGCTCTACGACGACCAGGCGCTCTACTTCGCGTTCGACTGCGATCAGGTCAACACGCCGATCATCGAGAAGCTGACCCGGCGCGACCGCGACTCGGAGAGCGAATGGGTCTGGCTGCAGATCGACTCGCGCAACGAGGGCAAGAGCGCGTTCGTGTTCGCGGTGAACATCTCGGGAACGATCGCGGACGGGCAGATCATCGACCAGACGACCTACTCGTGGGAGTGGGACGAGAACTGGGAGGGGAAGGCGGTGCGCCGGCCCGGCGGCTGGTCGGCCGAGATCAAGATTCCCATCCGCGTGCTGCGCTTCGACGGCAGCCTGCCCGTGCAGAGCTGGGGCATGCAGGCGGCGCGGTTCATCGCCGATCGACAGGAGACCAACCTGTGGGCGTATTTCCCGCGCGATGTCGCGACGCCCATCGCGTTCCTCGGGCGGCTCGACGATCTGCGCGGACTCAAGGGCGGCGGCGCGCTGGAGCTGATCCCGTTCGGCGTCGGGTACGCGCGCCGGCAGGACGCGATCCAGGGCGTGATGCTGGGCAGCGGGTTCAAGCTGGCCGGCTCGGCGGGCCTGAACCTGAAGTGGCACCTCGCCAACGACGTCACGCTGGACGCCGCGTTCAATCCCGACTTCGCGCAGGTCGAGGCGGACCAGGTGATCCTGAACCTGACCAACTTCGAGACGTTCCTACCGGAGAAGCGGCCATTCTTCCTCGAGGGCGTCGACTCGTTCTCGTTTCCGCTGCAGGTCTTCTACTCGCGGCGCATTGGCGCCGCGCCGATTGCGCCGACCGTCGGATCGACGGAGACGCTGGCGGACGTGCCCTCGCCCGCGACCATCTACGGCGCGGGCAAGGTGGTCGGCCGCCTCGGACCGGCCTGGTCGCTGGGCGCGCTGAGCGCGATCACCGCCCCCAACCACGTCACCGTCGTCGATCCGATGGCCGGCACGTCGGCGAGCGTCCTCGCCGCGCCGGCCACGGCGTTCAACGTGCTGCGCCTCAAGCGCGAGCTGGGCGGCGCCGGACACATCGGGATCATCGGAACCGGATCGACGACGCTCGAGGACTCGAACGCGTTTCGCGACGCGTACCTGGGCGGGCTCGACGCGCGCTGGCGCTCACCGTCGGCGGCGTACGTCGTCAGCGGCGCCTTCGTGCAGTCGTGGATTCGCGGCGGTCCCCCGGCCAGCGACCCGATCACCATGCAGCCCGACGGAACGCGCATCGGCGCCGGCGCGACGGCACCTGGCGGTTGGCTGCGCGTCGCCAAGGAGGGTGGCAAGCACCTGCTGTGGAGCGCCGAGTACACCGGCGCCGGCCGGCTGCTCGAGTACAACGACGTCGGGTACATGGCGCGCCAGAACCTGCACGTGCTGAAGGCGTCGCTGGGCTGGCGGCAGCTGGATCCGGGCGCGTACACCCTCGAGAAGGGCGCCGCGTTCGAGGTGACCGAGAACCGGAACATGTCGGGCCTGGATCTCGGCCAGCTCTACGAGCTGAACGGCCGCGTGAAGCTGCGCAACTTCTCGTCGATCCTGCTCGCCGCGGACTTCGCGCCCCCGCGCTTCGACGACCGCGAGGTGGGCGACGGCACCGCGCTGGAGCGCGGGCAGTACTTCGGCGGGCGCCTCGAGCTGGCCAGCGACCCGCGTGGGCGGCTCTACGCGACGCTCGCCAACCAGACGCAGTTCATCGGCGCGGGGACGTACGCCACCAGCGCGCAGGGGAGCCTGGTCGTGCACGCGCTCCGACAGCTGGACCTCGAGCTGCTACCGCAGCTCACCTGGTCTGCCGGCGAGTATCGATTCGCCCGCCAGGTCGTCGATGCGTCGAATTTTTGGTTCGGCAAGCTGACCGCCGACAGCGTCAGTGCGACCTTGCGCGCGTCGTACACGTTCACGCCCCAGGTCACGCTGCAGGCGTACGCGCAGGCGTTCCTGGCCTTCGGCCATTTCGACGAGATGCGCAGCCTCCCGATCCTGTCGACGGCGGGCACGCGCGTGACGCTGGCCGAGCTCACGCCGCCGCCGGCGATGACCCCGACGCCGCCGAACTCGCCCGACTTCCAGGACGCGGCGCTGAACGTCAACGTCGTCTTCCGCTGGGAGTACCGCCTCGGCTCGACGATCTACTTCGTCTATTCACACTCGCAGATCCCGACCGTCCCGGTGCCGACGATGGGGTTCATGAATCCGACGGCGCTCGATCCGCATGCGTTTGGGCATGGCGGCACGTCCGACGTGTTCCTGCTGAAGTTCTCGTCGTGGTGGGCGAGCTAGGGATGCGCGATCACGACGAGGGTCTCGGCGCGCTTCAGCACACACGCCAGCGCCTTCTCCAGCGTCTCCGGATCCAGCGCCGCGAAGCTCTCGTCCAGCACGCGCACGTCGAGGGGCTGAAGCAGGGAGCGGGCGATGAAGAGGCGGCTGCGCTCGCCGTGTGAGAGCTGCCAGCCGCTGTCGCCGACCAGCTGCTCGAGGCCGGAGGGCATGCGCGCGAGCAGCGGACCGAGGTCGAGCTCGCGCAAGATCGCCTCGGCCTCGACGACGTCCTCGCGCCGGGGCGGCCAGGCGCGGCCCAGCAGCAGGTTGAACAGGAACGACTGCGAGAACACGTGGTTCTCGTGAAACTGCGGCGCCGCGCCGACGCGCCCGCGCCAGCGCGCCAGGCCGAGGTCGCGTTGATCGACGCCGGCCATCGTCAAGCGGCCCGCGTCGGGAACGCGCAGGCCGACGAGCAACGCACCCAGGGTCGACTTGCCGCCGCCCGACGGCCCTTCGAGCAGCACGCGCTCGCCACGCCGGATGTCGAGCGCGCAGTCCTTCAGCACCGGCTGCTCCCGGCCCGGGTAGCGGAAGCCGAGATCGCGCGCGCTGATCAGCGCGGCCTCGGGCGCCGCGGCCGGACCGCCCGCGGCCGACGCCGGCGGAACGGTCGCCGCCTGGTCCGCGCCCGCGAACATGTCGGCGACCTGGCGCCACGCGATCGCGGCCGCGCCCAGGGCCGGGAAGGCCTGCGCCAGCTTGCGGAGGGCGCCGTACGCCAGCAACGTCCCGCCGAGGCTGATCGCGAACGCGCCCGGGCGCGATCCGGCGGCCGCGAGCCACGGCGCCAGCACCGCGACCGCCGCGAGCAGCCAGCCGCGCGGGACCGCGGTCGCGAGCAGGGCGACCGCACCGTCGAGCCTCCGCCCGGTACGCGCGTAGCGCGCGAGCGCCGCCTCCTCCTCCAGGTGCCGTTGCGGCGCGGACTGCTGCGCGACCAGCGTGCGCTGCCCGACCATGCGCTCCACCAGATCGTGGGTCATCGCCACGCGCTCCGCCGACCAGCGTGCGAGCGCGCGCTGGACCATCGCCGCGAGCAGCGCTGCGCCCGCACACCACACGCCGAGCAGCGGCAGCTGCCAGGCCGCCGCCACGCCCAGCCAGAGGATGACGGCGGCGGTCACCAGCTCGAACGCACCCGACGCCGCCATCAGGCCGCCGCCCAGCGCCAGCGATTCCAGCGCCTCGGTCTCGACGACCCGGCCCAGAAGCTGGCCGATGCCCTGCGCGCGCGTCGACTCGGTGTCCAGCGCCAGCAACCCGTGCAGCAACCGATCGCGCAGCGCCTGGCCCGCGTCGATCGCCAGCCGGCCCGCGATCCAGGACGACGCGAGGCGGACGCCGACCAGCGCCGCGATGATCAGCGCGACGGCGCCGAACGATCCACGCTGGCCGCCCGACGCATCCGTCGCCACCGCGCGCGCGCCCACCGCCGCCCAGACGCCCGCGACCAGCGCGAGCTGCGCCACGTATCCGACGACGGCGGTGGCGATCCGCCGCTGGATCCCGACGGCCTTCAGCGCCGCCCACATCGACGGGCGCGCGCGGTGCAGCCGCTCGCCTTCCGCCACCCGCTCGGCGCCCAGCGACGCGCGCAGCAGCGCCTCCGCGACCGCCGCCGCCCGCACGGCGTCCACACCGGCGCGCGCGACCGTCTCCTCGATGCCGGGCCGCGCCTCCGCTTCCACGGGCGCGCGCACGTGGACGGCCAGCATCGCCGCGTCGCAGACGACCGCGCCGCCGTCACGCGCGACCAGCCGCACCCCGTCGTCGGCGTACCCGACGACGCCGACCAGCGCACCCGCGCCCGCGCCCACACGCACGACCGCCGGCGCGGACGCCCGCGCCCGCGCGCCCAACGACGGCGCGACGTCGGCGTAGCTCCACTCGAAGCGCTCGGCGGGCCCGAGCGCGCCCAGGCCCGCCGCGCCCGCGACCCGCGCCGCCAGCTCGTCACGCCGGTCCAGCGGCCACAAGCAGCTCTGGATGTCGACCGCGTCCGCCACGGCTAGCCCGACGGGCCGTCCTCCTTGATGCGCCCGTTCTCGAGGCGCACGCGCCGCCAGGCCGCCGCGGACCACGCGGACGCCCGCAGGCGCTCCTCGGCCTTCAACAGCGACGCGTACCGCGAGTCCGGCTGCGCGCGCAGCTTGGCGGGCGCGCCGTCCTCGACGATCTTGCCCTCGGCGACCACGAGGACGCGCGCGAAGCGCTCGGTCTCGCCGATGTCGTGGGTCACGCACACCAGCGTCGCGTCGGACCAGCGCCGCCGCGCCCGCGCGAGCAGCGCCGCCCGCTGCTCGCGCGCCAGGCCCCGGAACGGCTCGTCGAGGATCACCAGCCCGGGATCGGGACGCAGCACGCCGCGGCCGAAGCGCACCCGCTGTCCCTCGCCGCCGGAGAGCAGGCCGCCCGCCTCGCCCAGCGACGTCTCCGCGCCCTGCGGCAGCCGGCGCAGCACCTCGTCCAGGTCGGCGTCGGTCATCGCCGCCGCGAGATCGGGCGGCGCCTCGGGCAACCCGAAGCCGAGGTTGGCGGCGAGCGAGCGGTTCCACAGATAGACGGTCGGATCGACCCACACCGTGCGCCGGCGAAGCGCCTCAAGCTCCGCGAGGCCCAGCGGGCGGCCGTCGATGGTCACTGACCCCGACGCAGGCCGATGCCACCCGAGCAACAGGCCGACCAGGCTCGATTTGCCCGCGCCCGACGGCCCGACGATCGCGACGTGCTCGCCCGGATGGATCGACAGCGCGCCGACCTCGAGGATCTCGTGGCCCGCCGCGACCACGCGCACGTCCTGCATCTCGATGGAGACGGCGTCGCCCACCTGTCCGACGGCGACGACGCCCCCGTCGCCGTCTTCGTGTTCTTCGGGCGCGCCCAGCGGCTCGACCACGCGCAGCGTGAGGCTGCGCTGCGCGGGCACCTGCTGCACGTGCAGCGCCAGCTCGTAACCGAGCATCGGCAGGGACAGCGCCCAGTAGACGGCGAGCAGGCCGGTCCCCGCGTCGTGCGTGCCCGCGCGCCCGAAGTAGCCGACGAGCAGCCACGCGCCCAGGCCGAACCCGACGACCGCCTGCACGGTCTCCGCCGCCAGCGCCGCGTTCAGCGCGGCCCGCGCCGCGCGAACCCACTCGCCCAGCCGATCCTGGTGCTCGCGCGCCAGCGCCGGCTCGGCGCCGTGCGTGCGCACCGTGACCAGCCCCAGCAGCGCGTCCAGGTAGTACCGCCCCAGCGCGCCGGCGTGGTTGCGCATGCGCAGATCGCGCTCGGCGAC
>Ga0070683_100004259_pt1 | contig 11739 bp, 5 predicted proteins | sample KBSC713LmetaG_FD_64662 | JGI IMG/M metagenome (GOLD analysis project Ga0070683, IMG submission 64662) | Corn rhizosphere microbial communities from Kellogg Biological Station, Michigan, USA - KBS C7.1-3L metaG | ecosystem: Host-associated > Plants > Roots > Rhizosphere ...
GCGGCGGTGGAAGCCAGTGACGACGGCAATAGTTGGCGCGCGGTGGCGGATCTTCCCAAAGCCGCACAAGTGCGCCGCTTCGCGCTGTTGCAGCAGACGATTGCTTTTGCGCCGGTCACCGCGCGCTTTTTCCGCTTGGTTGTGAAACCGGATGCGCCCATTCCTACCAGCCTGCGCATTGTCGAGCACGCGCCCGGCTCGGTGGAACCGCCGGCTGCACCTGTGCCAACCGAGGATGCCCGCAGTTACAAGCTCTACGAACTCTCTTTCCATGCTCGCGCCATGGTGCATGAGTTCGAAAAGAAAGCGGGTTTTGCGATTGCTCGTGACAATTACGCCATCGCGGCGCCGGTTGAGCCGCCTGCCGATAGCGCGATCAAGCGTGGCGAGGTTGTGGTGCTGACCGATCACATGACCAGTGATGGCATGCTGGATTGGACGCCGCCGCCAGGCCGTTGGATGGTGCTGCGGCTGGGCTATTCCCTGACCGGCGCAGAGAACCATCCCGCCACGACTGAGGCCACCGGGCTTGAGGTCGACAAGCTCAGCAAAACGCATGTGCGTGATTATATGCAGCGCTATTTGGACACCTATGGCAAAGGCCCCAACACGTTGACGGTGGATTCCACCGAAGTGGGGGCCCAGAACTGGACCGAAACCATTCTGCAGGATTTCCGTCGCCTGCGAGGATATGACCCTACGCCTTGGCTTCCGGCGCTGACCGGCGCGGTGGTGGGAAGCGCCTTGGATAGCGACAAGTTCCTGTGGGATTTCCGGCGCACCATCGCCGAACTGGTGGCGGAAAATCACTATGGCGAAATCGCCCGCGTCGCCGCCGAGCGTGGCCTCACCGACTATGCCGAAGCGCTGGAAGATCACCGCCCCACCTTCGGCGATGACATCGAGATGCGCCGCTTTGCCAAGATTCCCATGGCAGCGATGTGGAGCTATGGCTCGCGGCGTGAGCCATTGCCCACCTATGTCGCCGACATCCAAGGCGCGGCCTCGGTGGCGCATGTCTATGGCCGCGATTTGGTGGCGGCGGAATCGCTGACCTCTGCCGGCCAGCCCTGGGCTTATGCGCCGCACGATTTGAAACCGGTGGTGGATATGGAATTCGTGCTGGGGGTGAACAGAGTGTTCATCCACACTTCGGTGCACCAGCCGGTCGAGCGCGCGCCGGGACTTTCACTCAATGCTTACGGCCAGTTTTTCAATCGCCTGGAAAGCTGGGGCGAACTCGCCAAGGGCTGGATCGATTACATCGCGCGCTGTTCCTTCCTGCTGCAGCAGGGCCGCCCGGCATCCGACATCGCCTATTTCTATGGCGAGGAAGCGCCTATCACCGGATTGTTCGGCGACACGCGCGTAGATGTGCCCCGTGGTTACGGCTTTGATTTTGTCGGCTCCGATGCGGTGCTGCATCGCTTGTCGGTGGATCACGGCGAATGGGTGACCCAATCGGGCATGCGCTACCCTCTGCTCTATCTGGGCGGTTCCAGCCGGTTCATGACTTTAGCGGTGTTGCGGCGCTTGTCCGATCTTGTTTCGCAAGGCGCGGTGCTGGCGGGACAGCGGCCGCTGGGATCGCCCAGCTTGGCGGATGATGACAAGCAGTTCCAAGTGGCGGCCGAAGCGCTGTTCGGGAACGGCGAAGGCGAGCACGGTTTTGGGAAGGGCAGGGTGATCATCGCCACCTCCCTTGAACCAGCCCTGGCGGCGCTGCATCTCGTGCCCGATTTTGATTTTGCGGCACAGCCAGACAGTGAAGTGTTGGCGATCCATCGCCATCTTGCGGACGGGGAGCTTTACTTTCTCACCAACCGGCGGGATCGCGCCGAAAAACTGGATGCCGGCTTTCGCGTCAAAGGACTTTCCGCGGAAATTTGGGACGCGGTGACCGGCGCCATCACCAAGGGGCCGCTGCGCGAACAACAGGATCGCAGTCATGTTTCGCTGGAACTGCCCGCCTATGGCTCGGCCTTTGTGATTTTCCGGAAAGTTGCCGGTGGCGCGCGCGCTCCTGGAGCTTCTACCTTGTTGCAAGAATTGCGCGGCCCCTGGCGTATCACCTTCCAGCCCGGGCGCGGTGTGGACAAACCGGTAGTGAGATCATCATTGTCGTCTTGGAGTGATGATCCGGCGGTGCGTTATTTTTCCGGTGTCGCCACCTACACCACACAATTCGATCTGCCTGCATCGGCATTGCAGAACGGCGCGCGCCTGACCTTGGATCTGGGCGATGTGCGGGAGGTGGCCGAGGTGTCGCTGAACGGCAAAAAGTTCGGCACGGCCTGGACCAGACCCTTTGCGATGGAGCTGAGCGGTGCGCGCCCCGGCGCCAACCAACTTTCCATCCGGGTGGCCAATCTTTGGGTGAATCGCCTGATCGGCGATGCCCAGGCGGGCGCTCAAAAACATTCCTTTACGACCATCCCGGCCTACCGGGCGGATGCCCCTTTGCGTCCTTCCGGACTGCTGGGCCCGGTGCTGATCCGCAAAAACGCCCCATAAACGCGCTTTTATTGCGTTGCAGCATTTTGGCGGAAAAATTTCAGATGGCGGATTCAGATTTTTGTTCCCGCTAACATTCCATCTATGATATAAATCAATCGTTTTCGATCATTTGTGATCGAAAGGCGGCATTGGCGCGGCTTTGGGACACGAGCCCGCGAAACAATGCCGTTTGCAGAAGAAAAACAGGGGGAGTGTATGTCCATCGGCATTCTTGCGCGCGTGCGTGCGCATCATCTTCGCAGTGCAAGCCTGATGCTGGCGGCCGTCCTGTTTGGCGCGGACGCAGCCCAAGCGCAGCAGACAGCTGCATCGCAACAGGTCGAAACAGTGGTGGTCACCGGTTCGCGCCTGCCAAGCACGTTCCAGGCGGCGACCCCCGTGACGGTGGTCGATGAAACGCAGCTCCGTCTGTCGGGCAAAACCAATATCGAAGACATCATGAACGAAACGCCGCAGTTCCGCGGCGGACAGAACAACGGCAAGTTCAACAACGGCCAGGGTACCGGCGGCGCAAATCTCGATCTTCGCGGCCTGGGCTTTCAGCGCAACCTGGTGCTGGTCAACGGCCGCCGTTACACCATCCAGGATGCCACCCAAATCACCGATGTCGATACCATTCCGGTCGCGTTGATCGACCGGACAGAAATCGTCACCGGCGGCTCTTCAGCGGTGTATGGCTCCGACGCCATCACCGGCGTGGTGAATTTCATCATGAAGCAGGATTTCGAAGGCGTCGAAGCCCGCAGCCATATCGATTGGGACAGCACCACCGCCACCCCGACCTGGAGCGTCGATCTCACCGGCGGCGCCAATTTTGCCCATGACAAAGGCAATATCGCCGTCTCGCTGAACTATACCAACCGGACCGGCATTTCCCGCCAAGACCGTGGCGGCATCTACATTCCGCCTTTCGGTGATGGTTGTGTGACCGCGGCATCGGCGAGCCCGCGCGCGCTGGGAGTTCAAATCACCGGCAAATCAGGCCAGGCCTGCCTTGATGCGGGCGGAAAACCGGGTCTTGTCTTCGCTGGTTCGGGAGACATTCCCAATGGCCGCTATGTGCCGCTTTCCTTCGCCAATATCGGCGGCGCCAACGCAGCGCTCAACACCGCTTATGCCAATGCCGGTTTGAGCGGAATCGCCACCAATAACGGCTTCGGCTTTACCTACAACGATGCCGGCACCACGCCGCGTCCTGCGATCGATCCAGACGACCGCTACAACCTGACCTTGCCCAACTATCTCCAGATTCCGCTGGAACGCTGGATGATCAACAGCTTCATGCATTACGACCTGTTCCCGCGGGTCACGGCCTATGCCGAAATGCATTTCAGCACCAACACCGTGGTGTCGCGGCTGTCGCCCAGCAATATCAATTCCACGATGTTGTTCAACACCAACAACCCCTATCTCTCGCCCTCGATGCAGGCGCTGTTGACGCAGATGGACCTGGCAGAGCCGACTCCCGCAGGCGTGACCGCGGTGGAAGGCGCCAAGACTTACACGACCACCCGCGGTGACGGCATTGCGGCTTTGACGGTTGGCCGCCGATTCACCGATGTGGGTTTTCGTATCTCCAACGCGCAGCGCGATGCCTGGCGTTTTGTCGGCGGCTTCCGCGGCACCCTGCCGGATGTCTCGGCGGAATTCCTCCACGACCTGAGCTACGACGTGTATTATAACTACGCCAAGACGGTTCTCACCGAACGTGAAAACGGCAGCGTCGCGCGCAGCCGCTTGCAGGATTCATTGCTTTCGGTCGGCGGCGCCGCCCCCGTCTGCGACATTTTCGGCCAGAAGATCACACCGGCCTGCGTCACGGCGATCTCCATCACTTCCTCCAACATCACCAGCGCCCAGACCGCCGGCGCCCAGCTCAGTATCACCGGCAGCCTGTTCGACTTGCCGGCGGGCCCGGTCGCTTTCGCGGTTGGCGGAGAATGGCGCTCCAGTTCGGCGCAGTTCACGCCCGATCAGTTCCTGTCATCGGGTGACGTGGCCGGCTTCAACGCCCAGCAGCCCACCAGGGGTTCGGAATCCGTGCGGGAAGCGTTCGGGGAAATCGGCGTGCCGCTGGTGAAGGATGTGCCCCTGATCCAGTCGCTGGTCGCAAAGGGCGCCTTCCGCAATTCGAGCTACAATCTCGCCGGCATCGGCAGTGTGTGGACCTATTCCGGCGGCATGGACTGGAAGATCGATAACAATATCAGCTTCCGCAGCCAGTATCAGCGCTCTATCCGCGCCCCCAATGTGGGCGAGCTGTTCGGCGGCCAGACTTTGGGCTTCACCTCCTTCAACGATCCGTGCGGCAATCTTGCGACTGCGGCTCAGAAGGGCAGTTCGGCGGTGGCGACCATCTGCCGGGCGCAGGGTGTGCCACAGGCTAATCTGTTCACGTCGGCCGTCCAGCCCGTGACTCTGGTGGGCAATGTCTCGGGCGGCAATCCCAACCTGGCGGCGGAAAAATCGGAAACACTCACCTTCGGCACGGTCATTACGCCGGAGTTTGTTCCTGGCCTGGCGCTCAGCGTCGACTGGTTCAGCATCAACGTGAACGGAGCCATTGCGCCCTTGGGCGGAAGCCTGGCCAGCGCTGGCAATCTTTGCTTCAACGTCTTGCAGGACGCGGGCAGCATTTATTGCAAAGCCTTCAACCGCGATCCCAACACGGGCGCCGTCACCGCGCCGCTCTATGTCCAGATTGCCAACGCCAATACCGGCGCGCTCAAGACCCAGGGTTGGGATTTTGAAGGCCAATACGGCATGGATATGGATTGGGGCCTGTTGAGCAACCAGAGCAATTTCCACATTGCGACGAACTGGACCTGGACGACGGAATTCACCCTGACGCCGGTCAAGGAATTGACCGCCATCAAGAATGAATGCGTGGGATCGTTCGGCACCACTTGTGGCCAGCCTGTTCCCTCGCTCAAGGGCACGACCCGGCTCACCTGGACCGATAGCGATCTCACCCTCAGCCTGCGCTGGCGCTATATCGGCGGCATGACAGTGGACAGCTACATCCTGCCGTTCCGCGCCGTTGCGGCCACCGTGCCGTCGCTCACCACGCTGACTAATCCCATCCTTCCGGATTTCCATTTCTTCGACCTGTCGGCCAGCTACAATGTGACCGACGAAATTCGAATTGATGGCGGCATCAACAACATCTTCAATATCGGCCCGCCGGTCCTCGGCAGCGCCGCCAACGGCAACGTTACCTTCCCGGCGACCTATGACCCGCTGGGCCAAACCTTCTTCTTCAACGTCACGTTCAAGACCGACTGACGTTGGGTTGAAAGCGGTGGACGGGGGCACCCCCTACCGTTTGCCGCGGCTTTCCCTAGCACTTGACGCGCCCCACAAGGGCGCGTCCTTTTTTGAGGCGGGATCATGGACATCAAGAAGCGCGATTTTTTGCTGGCCGGGGTCGGCGCCGCTATTGCGACCGAGGCTGTTGCCCAGGCCCAGCCGCGCTATGTGTGGTCCGGTAAGCAACCGGCCACGGTCGATCCCAATTACAAACCACGGCGCCTGAACAAATGCATCGAGCTGTGGGAAGACGGCCAGCCCATGTACTACGTCACCTGGGGGCCCAGTGGTGACGGCGATGGCTATGAGATGGGCAAGAAGATGGCCCAGACCTGGGCCGACTGTATCTGCATCGACCTGGAGCACGCCTGTTTCGATCTGGCGGATGTGCGCAAATTCATGCGCGGATTGGTGGATGGCGGTCCCACCCGCAGCGGCCATCGCACGCCCGCGACCTTCGTTTCCATGCCCATCATCGGTTACAGCCAGGCCTATATGGAGGCCAATAGCTGGGTGCTGGCCCAGATTCTGGCTTGTGGTGTGATGGGCGTGGATGTCTGCCATGCCCGCGATCCCAAAGCCGTCGCCGCCGCGGTACAGGCAATTCGTTATCCTTTTCCCTATCCGGGATCGGCGCGAAGAGCGTTGGGCGAGTTGCCCTATGGTGGCGAAGGTCTGCGTGGCTCCGGCAGCCAGGGTTTTGCCGCCCGCATCTGGGGCGTCAATCCGAACCGTTATACGCGGCTGGCCGATGTCTGGCCGCTCAATCCGGCCGGTGAAATCATGCTGGGCCTGAAGATCGAAGACCGCTGGGCCTTGGACAATGTGGAAAAAACCTTCGCGGTGCCCGGCGTCACCTTCGCGGAATGGGGACCGGGCGACATGGCCATGTCGCTCAACGGACTTGCCTTCTATCCGGACCCGCCCATTCCGCGCGCCACCGAATATAGCGTGCCCTCCAGCATCGCGCCCAATGTCGCGGCGGCGCGGCTTCGGGTGGCGGCGGCCTGCAAGGCCAGCGGCGTCAAGCTGCTGGACACCTGCATTCCCGAAACCGTCGTGGACAGTATCAAACTGGGCGGCATGGTGTTGGAATGTTCGGAAAGCTCGTCCTTGATCGGCCGCGAATATACCAAGCGGAAGATGACGGTTTGAAATCGGTCATCTCGATAGAATAGGGCAGTTCGTGCTATCCCGGCTCGGCAAACGCCGGAGGAGGCCGTTCTTGTCCTGGAACAACCGGATACGCGCTTCTTTGTGCGCGATCTGTTTTGCGTTTTGCGGTCCCTCTCTGCAGGCCCAGCCGGTGGACGGGGCTGCGGTCTTTGCCCAGAATTGCGCCTCTTGTCATGGCGCCCAGGGTTTGGAGCGCGCTCCCAAACTGGAAATGTTGCGGCTGCTGGAGCCAAAATTCGTTCTGGATACGCTGGCCACCGGCGCCATGCGTATTCAGGGCTTGCGCCTTAATCCCAGCGAGAACCGCGCCGTCGCCGAATATGTCACCGGCAAAAAACTGCCGGTCGAAACGGTGGATGTTTCGGCGGGCCGGTGTCCGACGCCAAAGCCTATGACTTCCATCACCGAGGGGCCACGCTGGACCAGTTGGGGCATCGATCTCTCCAATCGCCGTTTTCAACCGCGCGCCATGGCCGGCCTTGCCGCGGCGGATGTGCCCAAGCTCAAATTGAAATGGGCGCTGGGCCTGCCGGAAACCTCCCATGCCTGGTCGCAGCCGACCGTTGCGGGCGGCCGGGTCTTTGTCGGCAGTCAAGGCGGGCGCGTCTATGCCCTGGATGCCAAGACCGGCTGTATCTTCTGGTCGTTTCTGGCTTCGGGTCCCACCCGCACCGCCATAGTGCTTGCGCCACGCCTGAACCAATCGCCGCTGGCTTATTTCACCACCATTCCCGGCTGGCTTTACGCCTTGGACGCGGAGACAGGCGCGCAAGTGTGGAAGGCGAGGGTGGAGGATCACATTTCCACCCGGGCGTCGGGCTCGCCGGTCGTCTATCAAGGCAGGCTTTATGTCGGGGCAGCCTCTTTTGAAGAAGGCATGTCGGCTGGCGGTACTTACGACTGCTGCACCTTTCGCGGCAGCCTGTCGGCTTTTGACGCCTTGACCGGCACGCGCCTCTGGAAAAGCGAGATGATCACCGCGCCCTTGGTCACCTTGAAGACCAAGGATGGGCATAAACTCCAAGGCCCCGCCGGCGGCAGCATCTGGTCGGCGCCGGTGATCGATCCAAAGCGTCATGCGATTTATGTCACCACCGGCAATGGCTTTAGCGGCCCACCGCAAATGCTCACCGATGCGGTGGTGGCGCTGGACTTGGATACCGGCAAGCCGCGCTGGAGCCGGCAGTTCGGCCAGGACATTTTCGTTCCCGGTTGCGACCGGCCTGGCAACACCAATTTTTCGTGTCCGGACTCAAACGGCCCCGACGCCGATTTCGGCAGCGCGCCGATACTTGCCCATGCCGGCGGGCGGGATCTGATCCTGGCGGCGCAGAAATCGGGCGCGGTCTGGGCCTTGGACCCGGATCATCAAGGCCAAACCGTCTGGCACTATCAGGCCGCGCCTTCCGCGGCGGGTGAGTTCGGCGCTTTGGTCTGGGGACAGGCCAGTGACGATAAAAACATCTATGTCCCGGTCTCCAACATTCAGGATCCGCCCCATGCCGGGGGCTTGCACGCGATTGATCTTCGCACCGGAAAACGCGCCTGGGTTGCACCGCCGCCAAAACCCGTTTGCCGGACCGGCCCCGGTTGTACCGGCGCGCAGGCCTCGGCGCCGGCGGTGATTGAAGGCGTGGTGTTCGCCGGCTCGGCGGATGGTGCGCTCAGGGCTTATGCAACCAAGGATGGGTCGGTGATCTGGTCGGCCGACACCAATGGCGATTTCACCACCGTGAACGGCACCAAGGCGCATGGCGGCTCGATGATCGGGCCCGGACCGGCGGTTGCCGGTGGAATGTTGTTTGTGAATTCCGGCTACGGCTCGCATGCGGCGCGCGGCGGCAATGTGCTTCTGGCCTATGGCGTGGAGTAGGGAGCGTCACAAATCTTATTCAGCCTTTTCAGTGTCTTACGTCGAAAAGCGTCCCAAATGATTTCCTGCACTTATATATCTGCGAAACGATACATCTGCGGTTCCCGGTATTGGCCTAAAGTCACCTGGCGAAAGACTGGAACCGCGCTTCGCTTGCAGTCGGCCACTCAGGTCTAATAGGCTTCCCGCGTGGCCTTCGGATTGGTCGGTGTGAAGCGCAAATCGCTTTATAGCCGTGCAGGGCGGCGGCGCATTGCGCAAGACGGCGTCCCTGTTTCCAGTATGCCGGCGTGGGCGGACCCGCCGCCGCCTGTTCGCGCGCAAGCTTGGGCCTGGGTCAAGGCATTCGCCAATCGACATGACAGAACGCTGCCGGCCGTGGCGGCAGTGTTGGTCATGCTGCTTCTGATCGGCGGCTGGCAAATTTTCCATCCCGCGGCGCGCGTCTTCACCCAATGGGATATCGACAATGCGGTGAAATACACCATGTCGCATACCGATCCGCCGCCGGCCGATACCGCCATCGCGGCGGCGGTGGTGGGACCTTCGGTGGTGCGGGTGGAAGGCTATCTTTCGCCCGAACACGCTGCAGCGGAAGCCAAGGCGGAAGCGGAGATGGCCAAGAAGGACAAAACGCACAAACCAATCCCCTTGCGCTCGCCCGATGGCAAGCAAGACAAGCCTGACTCCACCGGCAGCGGCGTGGTGATCGACGACAAAGGCGATATTCTCACCAACCTGCATGTGATCCGCTCAACCGACCGCTGGGTGGTGACCTTCTGGGACGGCAGCAAGTCAGAAGCCAGCGTGGTGAACATCCAGCCGGAAAATGATCTGGCGGTGATCAAGGCCAAGACCGCGCCTGACGATTTGAAGCCGGCCACCTTGGCCAGCACCGGCGGTCTTAATCCTGGCGACACGGTGGTGGCGGTGGGCTTTCCCTTTGGCGTGGGGCCGTCGGTTTCCTCCGGCGTGATTTCGGGCCTCAAGCGCGAATTCGTCGATCCCGACCGCAAAGATGACGGCGGGCATCTCACCAACCTCATTCAGTTCGATGCCGCCGCCAATCCCGGCAATTCGGGAGGCCCGCTGGTCAATCGCGACGGCGAGGTGGTCGGCATCGTGACGGCGATCTTCAATCCCACCGGACAACATGTCTTTGCCGGCATGGCGTTCGCGGTGCCGATCGAGAATGCGGCCAAGGCCGTGGGAGACAATCCGCTTTAGCTTTAGAAAAGGAATGGCCATGGCCGGCGCGCATCAAGGACTGGAACATCTTCTTTATGAAGTGAAGAAGATCGTGGTGGGCCAGGATCATTTCCTGGAACGGGTGCTGGTGGCGCTGTTGGCGGGCGGGCATTTGCTGGTGGAAGGCGTGCCGGGTCTGGCCAAGACCTTGACGGTGGCGACCTTGGCCAAGGCGTTTCAAGGAAGTTTCAAGCGCATCCAATTCACCCCGGACCTGGTGCCCGCCGATCTCACCGGCACCCGCATCTTCAACCAGAAGAATTCCGAATTCGTCACCATGCTGGGCCCGGTCTTCGCCAATCTGGTGTTGGCCGACGAAATCAACCGCGCGCCCGCCAAGGTGCAAAGCGCGCTGCTGGAAGTGATGCAGGAACGCCAGGTCACCATCGCCGGCCAGACCTATCCGGTGCCCAGGCCCTTTGTGGTGATGGCGACCCAGAACCCGATCGAAATCGAAGGCACCTATGCCTTACCGGAAGCCCAGGTCGACCGTTTCATGATGAAGGTCCTGGTCAGCTATCCCAGCGAGGAAGAAGAATTCGTTATCGTCCAGCGGGTCACCGGCGAGGCGGTGGCGGTCGCTCCCGTCACCACCACCGAGGCGCTGCTGGAAATGCAAGCGGCGGCGCGCAAGCTTTATGTCGATCCCTCGCTGATGATCTATGCCGTCAAAGTGGTGGCCGCCACCCGCGCGCCGGATAAAGTCGGCTTGCATGATTATGGCCGCTTCATCCAGTATGGCGCGTCTCCGCGCGCGTCCATTTCCATGATCGAAGCGGGACGGGCGCTGGCCTATATGCGCGGCCGCGATTATGTCCTGCCCGCCGATGTGGTGGATGTGGCGGCCGATGTGCTGCGTCATCGCGTGGTGCCGTCTTATGAGGCGCTTTCGGAAGGTTTGACCGCCGATCAGATCGTTCAGCGCATTCTGCGCGCCGTCCCGCCGCCCATTTTGGAGACATCGCGTGCCGCAAATCTCTGAAAATGTGCTGCGGCGCCTTGAGCTGCCTATAGTCCGGCGGCTGGAAGGCTTGCTGCAGGGCGATTACAAAAGCGCCGCCCGCGGCGACGGCTTGGACTTGGCTGATCTGCGCGAATACCAATTCCACGACGATGTCCGCCGCATCGACTGGAACGCGACCGCACGGCTGCAAACGCCGTATGTGCGGGACTATATCGAGGACCGGGAAATTCCTGTCTGGTTCCTGCTGGATATGAGTCCCTCGATGATGTTCGAAGGTGTGAGCGTTTCCAAAAACACCGTCCTGGCCGAATTCACCACCCTGATGTGCCGGCTGATGCTGAGCCGCGGCAACCGGGCCGGCGCCGTGCTTTTCTCCGGCAAGATCGACCGCACCATTCCGTCGCGCGGCGGGCGGCGGCAATTGCTGCAAATCTTGAGTTCGGTCGCCAGCCACCGCCCCAGTCCCGGCGCCACCGATCTTAGGCAGATTCTGACCGAGGCTTCCGCCGCCATCCGCCGCCGCTCGCTGGTGTTCATTGTCTCGGACTTCATCACCAGCCCGGGCTGGGAGAAAGTCCTGGGCCTGCTGGCCGCGCGCCATGACGTGGTGGCGGTGCGGCTGACCGATCCCTTGGAAACGCGTTTGCCCGAT
>Ga0070683_100004269_pt1 | contig 11730 bp, 10 predicted proteins | sample KBSC713LmetaG_FD_64662 | JGI IMG/M metagenome (GOLD analysis project Ga0070683, IMG submission 64662) | Corn rhizosphere microbial communities from Kellogg Biological Station, Michigan, USA - KBS C7.1-3L metaG | ecosystem: Host-associated > Plants > Roots > Rhizosphere ...
CGAGCGTGTTGGGGCTGTAGCTCAGCTGGGAGAGCGCCTGAATCGCACTCAGGAGGCCGACGGTTCGATCCCGTTCAGCTCCACAAGATCACTAGGGCTTTTCTTCTGGAAAGTCGGTTTGAAACGATTCGCGGTCCAATCGTTTGGGAGGTGGCGTTCTTGACGGCGGCCCGGAGCGTGACGAGCGCCCGGGCATGAAGGCGTGAGGTCCGGGGACGGCCGATCCTCAGCTCCTGCGCTGTCTGGGTAATCGTCTTGTCTTGGCAGTGGTGGAGCTCGACGACCCGCCGCTCGAGCACGGGCAAGCTCTGCAGCGCGGCGGCGACCTGCTCGGCGGCGTCGCCGGTCTCGATCGGAGGACAAACCATGGGCGGCCGTTCCGCCGGACGTCGTTGTGGGCCTGATGGCCAGCGTCGACCGCGACCTGCCAATCGTGACCGACGCGGTCGATCCGAAGGCGGCGGTCAGCGCGACGACCGAACCAGTGTTGGGCGCGGATGCCGTCGACGATCGCGCCGTAAATCCGCGGGCGCGCGAACGCGGAGAACGGCACGCCCCTTTCCTCGAACCGTGTGGCCGCCTCGACGAGGCCTACCGTGCCGTACCCGACCAGGTCGTCGAGGTCGATGCCCCTTCCCAGTGGTCGGCCTCCGATGTCCCGGGCCATCGACTTGACCAGGTCCAGGTGAGTCGTGATGCGCTGGTCACGCGCCCTGGTGTCAGATGCCTTGGAGTCGCCGGTGCCTTGCATGTCTTGAAGTCCTTCGTCCCGTCTGGTTGCGAGTGGCGGCTCTGGCCCAGCGGCCAGTCGAACCGCCCCGCCTGGAATCCTTGACGCTGGCCTCCATCTACGAACGACATGTCACCCACATTCGGCGCGAACAACCAGACGCCGGTCGGATCGATGCATCACGACTCGACGCCGAGGTCGCTGTCCGGATGGCCGTGACCGGTCACTCTCGAGAACAGGTCGCCGAGGCGATCTTCGAAGGCACGCGGGAACGTCGGCACCATGAGGATCGCGACTGGCAGGCCTACGCCCGGCGCGCCGTCCAACGTGCGTTCGGTGCTCCGGGCGAGCAAGTCCGGTTACACCTCGAGCTTCTCCGAGACAAGCTTCTGCGGCTAGAAGGTCGCCGAGACGAACAACAGCTCCTCCGCAGCCTTCGTGGTCGATCGACCGGACTTTGACGCAACCGCGGAGCGTGCTCCTGCAACGCCAAGGTTGCAAAGACGTGGTCACCTGGCGCATGACGTGGTCGTGGTCATCCTTGCGCAGCTCGCGTCGGTGGCGATCTACCTGCTGCCGGTGGCGGTGGTGCTGGCGCTGCATACCCGACGCGAGCGCCCGCTCGACGAACTGGCGGCACTCATACCGGCAACGGTCGCGATCGATCTGCTCGCGGTCCTCTTGCTGTGTCGAATCATGCGGCTGGAGTTGGCGGCCTTCGTTGGTCGCGCCCTGTGGATGGTCAGCGCCACGCTCTGGTCCCAACTTCTCCGCCGGCGCGGCGCCAAACTGGCGCGGCCGTCCACGTTGGATCGGCGAGCACTCGTCGGGATCTCGCTCGCGGTGGCGACCGCCGTCATCCTGAGCCTCATCCGCTCACGCCCATTCGCGATCTGGGATCGCGAGTTGCACATTCCGTTCGTCGGCGCGCTGCGCGGGCAGCACATCCCATTCGCCAATGCCTACGAGCCCGGCATCGCGTTCCACTATCACTTCGCCGGAGACGTGCTCGCCTCGATGCTTCAGATTTTCTCGTTCGACGTCATCCACGCATCGTTGGCTCTGTCACTCGCGCACGACGTGATGTTCGCCCTCATCGCGGCCACCGTCGGTCTCGCGATGCTTTCATCGGGCAGGAAGCCCGTGCATGCGGTCGTGCTGGGTGTCGCTGCGGTTCTGCTGTCCGGTCCCTGCATCTTCCGTTTCGGAATCGGCGATCCCTTCGTCGGCTACAGCTACTACGCTCTGTACGTCTGGGGATTCCGGCCTCACCAGCACGTCGCCATGTTGATGCTCGCGGGCATCGCGACTGTTCTGGTCGGCCGTAGCCGGCGCGACATCGAGCCGACTCAGGTGCACCAAGGCGCCGATATCCACGTCAGGATCGGCGCGCTCGTGGCGATGATGAGCCTTCTGCCCATCACAGACGAAACGTCCGCGGCAATGGTCGGGCTCTGCCTAGGAATTGCTTGGCTCGCCGATGCGAAGTTCATCGGCCGCAACCGTGGGCGCGGCGCCTGGATCTTGGCCGCAATGGCCTTCGCGTTCGTCGCGACGAATCTGGTCTTCGATGCGTCGCTCGCCCGCGGCGGGCCCGTACAAAAGGTGTCTCTCGTCGCGCCCCGGTCGCCGGGCGTGCAACAACCGCCGTTGCCGTTGTCGGGTGGTTCCGGGTGGGTCGCTCTGGTTGCCGACACAGTGCCGGTATGGGCGATCATGCTGGCGCTCGTTCTGCTCGCCATTCGGCGAGACAACGGAGGCGAGCGGCCGACGCGCGGCTTCATCGTCTTCACCGCCGCATTGGCTTTTCTTTCGATCCTGGGTCTGACGACACTGGACATAAACGGCTCGGCGCCCGAATCTCACCGATTCCTCACCGCTGCGCTGTTCCTGTTTCCGCTATTTGGCGTCCTCGATCTCGACCGCTGGTCGCTTGGCTCCCTCGGACGCACCCTCGTTTTGTCAGCGCTAACGCTCGGCGCCGTCTCGGAGCTGTTCTGGCTCAGTCACTCGCCTCGGCATCCGACACCCGAGTGGTACTTCCAACAGCGAGGTGAGAACCTGCACACCTCCAACTGCCGTGAGATAGCGGGCGCAGCGCTAGCGCAAGCGCCGGCTGTCGCCTATGTGGAATCCAGCGTCTTCTACTCATACGTCGGCTGCCGCCCGAGCTTCGTGGCCGGCAGGCGCTCGGACTACTGGGCGATGAAGCAGCGGCCCACAGCGGGGGTGGCTGGCCTGCAGCAGCTGGACGCCCAGATGCTCGAGCCCCGTGCCGCCGTCGACGCCATCTGCCCCACAGGCCGGCGGCCTGGCGACGTCGATGCCGTCTGTGCCTACGCCTTGGCGCACACCACCTGTGCTCCCGAAGGCACGAACTTCGTCCGGTGTCCGCTCTCCCCGACCGACCGGCGCGCGATTCTCCATTCGGCAGAGGCGCGTTGAACTCGGCGCGCTTCGCCGCTCATTTCTGGCTTATCTTCGAAGCAAAATGACGGATCCGCGGCTCCACCAGCACCGCTCGCTCTATGTGGGCGCCGCGATCTTGGTGGCCGCGCTCGCGTTGCGTGTTGCCCTGATACAGACCGCACGTTTCACGGGCGACGAGGCGCGCGACTATGCGATCGGCATGGGCATCGCGAGTGGCACGCAAGCACCACTTCTAGGACCGGAGATCTCCAGCGGGAAAGCCCGGCTCCCGGGCCCCCTCCAGTTCTGGCTGGCGGCGTTCCCCCAGCTCTTCACGCGCGCGCCCGAAGGCGGAAACCTGTTCTTCGAGCTCATGAGTGCCGCTTCGGTCTGGCTGTTTTGGCTCACGCTCCGAAAGCCGTTCGGTGACGCCGCCGCTGCCTTCGCCGCCGGGCTCATGGCGCTATCGCCCTGGAGTGCGCTCTTCGGCGATCGCGTCTGGAACCCGAACGCGTTCCTCTTCTTCGAGGGCGTCGCGCTCCTCGCGGCCGTCAAGTTGCGCGAGAACCCCCGATCGGCATGGGCGGCGGTGCTGCTTGTCGCGTGCCTCGCGTTGCCACAACTTCACAGCTCGGCGCCCGTCGTGTGGCTGGCCCTGATGCCGCTGGTCGTGGGGCCGCTGCGGCAGGCCCGCCGCCGCACGCTCGCGGTTGGCGTGGTCATCGGCGCTCTCCTCTATATCCCCCTCCTCATTCATGAAGCCAAGACCGGCTTCGGTAACACACGCGCGTTCTTCACCGAGGCGCTCGCAATCGGTGGCCGGAAGAACTCGGCCGTCGACAGCCACAGCTTCCTGTTCACACCGGCCTACGTGCTGCGACTCTTGACCCTCGACGTCACCTACCACGAGCTCACGGGTTACTGGGGAGGCCTCGACGAAGCGGCCGCGTGGCGCGCGCTTTGGTTCGGAAGTGAGGCACGCCCGTTTCATCCCCTGCGCCTTGCGACGCTTCTCGCGTCGATAGCGTTGCTGGTCGCGTCGGTAGCGATCGCGGGGCGCGAAATCTGGCGGCGGCGGTCCGGTACCAGCTGGCGTGCGGCGCTCGGGCCGTTCACGATGGCGGCGCTGATCGCTATCGCGGCGGACTCGCTGTTTCTTGGCATCACGCGCAAGCGCGTCTTCGCCCACTACGTGACGCCGACGCTCCCGTTCATTTTCATTCTGTATGCCGCCGCCGCACGACCGGCACTCGCGAACCGGCACTTGCGACCCTGGCTCCTGGTCCTTGCCATCATGTTTGGCGTTGGTGGCGTCGAAGCGACGCTCTCGATCTCGCGGCGAATCGACGGGCGAAACGGCCTCGCGGTTCACCGCGCCGCCGCGCAGCGACTGCTCGACGATTGTGAGGAGGCGGGTCGCGCACACCCAGCCTGTACCGGCCAGCTCGAGTTCGGATATTTCGCCGTCCAGTACTCGCACATGGTCTTCGGGCAGCACGCCGTCGCCCCGCCGATCCGCTGGGGATGGGGGACTGGGTTCGCCTACCGATTGCAGAAGCGTGAAACGCCTGCACCAGCCGCCGGCGCGGCGTATCCCGTCACGAACGTCGGCGCGGTTAGCATCTATCGCGTTCGATGACTGCCGCCGCAAACGCGAACGGGATCGCCGCGCGAGCGCGAAGCTGGCTGGAGCGCCACGGCGTTCCCGCGCTGGTGGTAGTCGCCTACGTTTCCGTCTTTCCGTACTCGCCGGCAATCAATAGTCCCAACGAAAACGTTCGCGTCTACATGACCCGCGCTCTGGTCGAGCACCACGAGCTGGCAATCAACCGAATCGAAGCCGAGTGGGGCTGGGTCAACGACAAGGCGAAAAACGGGACACGCGTCTTTTCCGGTAAGGCTCCAGGTGTGTCGCTGCTCGGCGTTCCGGTGCTGGCGGCGCAGACCTGGCTCTGGCACCGATTGGGCTGGCCTTCGCCAACGCAGCTCGCGACCACCCTGGCCCTCCGGCTGTTTGGCGTGATCCTCCCAATGTGCGGCTTCCTGTGGATCTTTTGCGGATACCTGCGCCGCGTGGTGGGTTCACCTGGTTTCGCGGATCTGCTGTTTGCCGGCGTCGCGCTCGGATCGCTGATCTACCCCTACGGGATTCACTTCGTCGGACACAGCCTTGCGGCTGCGACCAGCTTCGGCGCCTTCATGGCGTTGGTGCCCGATCGCGAATTGACCTCGAGCCGCTCGCGCATTGCCGTCGCGGGATTGCTCGCCGGCCTAGGCGTCCTCTTCGAATATCAGAATCTATTGGTGGCGGCGTTGCTCGCCGGCTACGTGGCGGTGCGACGGCCACGTTTGTTGTTTTGGTTCGCAGCCGGCGCCTTGCCGGCGGCGATCGCCCTCGGCGTCTATCAAGAACTTTGCTTCGGCAGTCCGTGGGCGTTCCCCTACGCCCATCTGGAAAACGCTATGTTCCAGACCGAACATCATGCGAAAGGCTTTCATGGCCTTTCGCTCCCGCAAGCCAGGAACGTTCTCAGCGTCCTCTTCCTTCCAGGCTTCGGCCTCTTCGCCAATTCTCCATTCTTGTTGATCGCGGCTGTCGCGCTGGGTTGGGCAGTCGTACGCGGTCCGCGCGCCGAAGCGCTCCTCTGCGCGGCTGTGACGGTCCTCCTGGTGACGTTCATCGGGGGCCTGTCGAACTGGCGAGGTGGCTGGTCCGTTGGACCACGCTACATCGCAGCGGTCGTCCCATTCCTGACCGTCGGGTTGGCCTACGTCTGGCCCGCGCTGTCGGCGACGCGGTTCGCCAGGCCTTCTTTGGCGCTCACAGCAGGTCTTGTGGCGGTCGGCGTTCTCTTCAACACATCGCCTGCGATTCTCTACCCGCAGTATCCGCCGCAGCTCCGAAACCCGACCTTTCAATTGCTTCTCCCGCTCCCGGCCGAGGGATATGTGCCCTATTCGCTCGGATACGCGCTGGGATTGCGCGGTTTATCGTCGCTCGTCCCGACCCTCTTGGCGGTGGTCGGCGCTCTGGCTCTGGCGTTTCGCTCGGCGTGTGGCTGGCCAAAGGACAGGCGCCGCGCGTTGAAGGTCATCCTGGGCGCCGTCCTTATCTTCGCGTGTGTTACCGGAGCGTTTGCGCTGTACGCGCGCGCCCTTTCGCTGGGCGAGCGCACGGCGATAAAGTTGGTGAAAGACACCTGGACGCCACGCCCTCCGCGCTCGTCGCAATGACGGCGAACGCGGAGGCGGTCAGCTCGCAGCGGCCGTCATCGAGTCGGCGGCGCCGCTTGTCTGCGCGACCCCACTCAGCCGCTGCGCCGACGGAACCAAGCCAATTGCGGCCAGATAGACCAGGATGCCAACCGCCAATGCCGCGGTGAAACCGAGGTTCATCGACAGAAACATGGCGGCCACTGAACCGACCACGCTGGCCGCACCGTTGACACCCCACGCCCAGGCGACCATGTCCTGCCCCAGATTGCCCGCTGCCCGCACTCCCGTCGGCAGGAGAACGCCCATCAATACGCCGACGGGCACGATCAGGACGATTGCCATCGCGATCCGCGCGCCAAGAGGAAGCCCCAGACAAGCGTGGAAGATGGGGGTGAGCACTGCGGCGTAAACAGCCAAAAGGATCGTTAGGGCGAGCACGACCCGCATCGCAAATCCCCGCAGGCCAAAACGTGCTCCGCCCCAACCAGACAGCGCGCTCCCCGCCCCCGAAGCGGCCAACAAGCTCGCCAACACCACCGCCAACGCATAGATCGGGTGCCCGAGAAATAAGACAAACTTCTGCATGAAGCCGATCTCGACCAAGATGTAGCCCAGCCCTAGGCACGAGAAATACGCGAGCAAGCGCAGCTTCAGACCTCGCGACGCGCGCAACGCCTCCCGCCGAAGCAATAGCAGCGGCCCCACGACCAGCAGAAGGGTCATCGCTACCGAGAGGATCAAGAGGAAGATCAGGATGGCGACGCCTAGGTTGTTCAGCTCCAACCTCTCGGGGTGGGCGAAGATCGAGAGGAGCTGATGCGGTCGCAAGTTGTAGAAGAAGAACGGGCGATCGTCAGTCGTGGCGCTCGCATCATAACGTTGCACCGCGAGGACGGATTCCGCAGTCGGTGCTTCCAAGAACGAATGCAGGAGCCGATCTTCGTCCCCGCCGTCGCCAGACGCATGCCCGCCTGGCGTGAACAGCAATCGAAGGTGGCCGTCCGCTACCGCGGCTCGCAGCCGCGCGAGGTCTTCCGGCCGGTATGGATCGCGCGATAACAGCAGAGTGCCGCGCCGGTCGTTGTCCGTCGCGATCGCGAAGTAGCTCGCCACCTCGATCCCCGCTACGCCGCGGGCCTCGAGCGCTGCGCGTCCGAGCGCAACGAGCCGCAGGAACTCTTTCGGCGAGTTGGCGTCGTACCAACGAGTTACCGCGAGAATGCCGCCCGGCGCCAAGTGGTCAAGGAACTCGGAGAATGCTTCGCGCGTGTAGATGTTGTTCTCCGACAGCGTGAATGCGCCGGACGAAGACGCCGCCCAGGTGTCCACCAAGGTTGCCTGGATCGATGCGAACGTGTCGGGGGCACGGCGTATGTAGCTTCGGCCTTCATCGACGACGATCTGGACGCGCGGATCTCGATAGAGATCGCCATTCCAGTCTGCATATTTCGACCGCATGACCTGGTTGACGATGACGGGGTTGACCTCCACCCCCACCACGTGTGGCGCGCCATGGCTCAGCGCGGACGTCACATCAGTGCCGCCTCCCGGCCCAATGATCAACGCCGTGCCGTCGTGTCGGAGATCGTACACAAGGGACGCTACCCGGATCTCCGGGAACCGCCGCGCTGCCTGGTAGTTGGACGCGCGGATGTCGCCAGACCACATCCGCGTGGCGGCATCGGCATCGATGAAAATCCACCGGTAGTCAGGATCACCGGCCGGGGTCACCGTGATCTGCGAAAAGGCGTTCCACTTCTCGAAAAGGACAGCGCGTTTTCCCAGAAATTTGTCGGGATTGCGCGCCTCACCAAACCGATGATCGCTAGGCTCGCGGACTGCGACAACGAGCAGAGCTACGCCGACAACGGCCGACAGCAAAACCAACTGCCGGCCCTGTGTGCCCGCCGAAAGAGCGAAAAGCAGCGCGGCCAGAGCGCCCGCCGCTGCCGCAATGACCACTGCGCCCGGTGCACCCAACCACGAGATGACCGGAATGACGACCAAACATCCGAGAGCGGCACCCACGAGGTCAAAGGCGTAAACGCGACCTATCTGCTCCTTGGCGGCGGCAATCGCCACCGACAGCGCCAACCCCGAGAACAGAAACGGTACGCTGGCGGCCAGGTAAATCCAGCAGAGTGTCGTCCAGTTGGATCGCCAGCCCCGCAGGCTGATGGGATTGTGCAAGGCGACGGACAAAGCGAAGACGACACCGACTGCGAAGCCGAGCATCGAAGCTGCCGCCCAAAATCCCGGCGAGCGGCGGGCGAAGAAACCCGGAAATAGATAAAGCGCCACGCCACCGACAGCGAGCCCCAACAGGGCCAGCGAGATGACCATGAACGCGAAGTGGTAGTACATCGTCACGCTGTAGACGCGCGTGAGCAGCAGCTCTAGGGCGATCGTCGCGAAGCTGGCGAGAGCAACGCCGAAGGGAAAGAGGCGCATCCGCATTGTCGTCATCGCTGTCTGAGTCTCCTGCATTGGTCGCGAATGCGTCAGTAGAACAACCGAGCCTCCCGCGGGTCAACGGGAAACTCGTCCTGCACTTTTCGAATGCTTCCATCCAGATCGAGGCACCGCAGATCCGGCTCGGAGGCGATCCACTTTCCAAGATACGGCACAGAATTAATAAGGCACGCCAGAGATGGTTTCGAAACCATCGTAGTCGAATTCCCGATTCGCCAACAATCGCGCCCACGACATTTGCCGACCTTTCGCAACGATCTCGACTCGTTTCCTTTCAGCAGCGACAGCGATGGCGCGTTTGCGTTTGGCTTCCCGCTTAGGCACGCGCTTTGAAGACCGCAGCGTCCGCACTTAACGTGCGAACCCGTCAACCCAATCAAGGAGAAACCACAATGTTGCGAAAGAGTTTGCTGCGCGCTGCCCTAGGGTTTTTGTTCGTTGCTTGCGCGGCCGCCATTCCGAAGGCTGCCAGCGCCAATTGTCTGACCGACAATCTTAACAGCCTGCCGACCGACTATGGACGCCAGTTCACGCTCACAATCGTCGTCGGCGGTGGATCCTGGGTGAGTTATTCGTCCGGCACGACGACCAACGCTGGAACCGCGTCCTACAACATGAACCAGACGTTTTCGAATCGATACACGAGTTCACAGAATTTCGATGTCGGCCAAGCCGACTCGATCAAGTTCTCATCGCTCAACAGCAGCACCGGAGCAGCTGCAATCCACAACAACACGTGGGGCGGCAGTGATTGGAACCTAACATTCACGTGCGTCAACTCGACGATGGCCACTGCGGATACCGGCGGTGGCGGTGGGCAGGTGGTCCTTTCCTTCGGCGGTTTAGGATACATCGTGCCGTAGCCACTCCTCCGGTACACGCAAGCAAGATTGCTGTGTAGTCCGTCACCCTGGGGACTCCAAAGCAACACTCCGGGGTGACGTCAACCTTGCTCGAAGGCCGCGAGGACGAGCTATCGACTGCCCCCAACGCCCGAAGTGCAGGCAGTCCTCGGCGAAACTCGTGCGGCCGCGATGGCCGCACACGAATTGTGTGGCGCACCGGGAACGACGGCCCATCGACACGGTTGAGACCGCCTCGGGCTTCACGTAGCTCTGGATCGTCGTCGAGCTCGACTCATGACCGAGCGAGGCGGCGACCACGTGGGCAGACACGCCGTTCTCCACCGCCAGCGTCGAATGCAGCCCGCGCATTCCGTGCGCCGTCACCTTCGGCACCCGCTTCGCAGATGCGCTTCACCCACTTCCGGACCCAGTCCCGCCAGTGATGTCCGAAGAGCTTCGCCTCGGGTGACTTCCCCTCCGCGAGCGCCTTGAGCATCGGCCGGAGCAGCTCCGGCACCTGCAGCGTCCTCCGCCCCGCCTCCGTCTTCGAGTCCGGTATCCAGAGCAGCTTCCCGTCGTCGTCGAGATCGCGCACCATCCACCGACTTGCACGCCGAATCGAGCAGTTCGGTTACCGCATCGACCTCAGACCCGCGGCTTGAATCGCGACTGGTCTTCCTAGTTCAAGATGAACGGGATGGGATGATTCTCCTTCGCGAAAAATACGACGCTGGAGAACACGTCAGGGGGCGCAGCCGGATCGTGCGCGACGAACATGCTTCCCATCCAGCCAGCCTTCTCACGGGTATCGAAGATCTGGTTCACTAGGTCGCGGAGGCCGTCCTCCGTCGTCTCCTTTACGGTCACCCGGCAGATTGTGCTGCCACAGGTCACGTTCTCAATCCGCGCATTGCCGCCCGCAAGCGGAGCGAGCGCTGTCGCGATCTGGGTTTCCGCTCGCGGCGACCAGTTCGGGTCGCGGGGTTCGTGGGACAGAACCTCCTCGATGTGCGCCGCGTGCTCCGTGTAGGTCGGCGGCTCCGGGCGCGTGGAGGTCGGGGGTGCATCGGGCTTCGAACCTTCGCGCGGGCTCGGCTGTTTGGTGATCGTCTGAGGAGCGACAAGGGTCGTGTTCGCGGCTCCGGCCAGCAACGCCAACTGAGTGCGAGCGACGGTGCCCAGTTCATTCGCTCTCGATGCTTCTGCGTCGGCGATCACGTCGCACCTGTGCCGAAGGTCGTCGAGGTGGCGTCTCGTTGCGCGCCGATCGATGGCCACGACTGCAATGAGCAGTGCGAGCGTTCCCCACCAAATCATGCGCGATCTCTTCATCGTTTTCTTCATTTCCGAGTGAAGCCGCGGACGCGCCTGCGCTAGAACTGCACCGAATCAATAGCCTGCAGCCTCCCCCCGTTGATGAGGGTGCACTTGTAGAAGACGGTGGTGCTGCCATTCACCGCGCCGAAGGCCGTCCCGCCGACCTGGGTGCGGCCGTTGATGCCAGTCGGGCCGAGAACAAATACCGGGTTGTTGGAGAAATCCTTGCCATAAACGGTGCAGCTTGCCCCCTCGCCCGCAGGCGCGGTCGCGTAGAAGCGGAAGTTGCCGGCCGTTCGGCTCTGCATAGGAGCCCAGACGGCAATTGGGCCGCCGCAGTTGTTGTAGATGGCGTTATCACCTGTCGAGATGGTGTTTCGGTTGACGCACGTTGCATTCACCCCAAGCGGCTGTGCGACGAGTCCCGGCAAGCTGTCCGAATGTGCGGTGGCCGAGGCCCCCAGAATGAAAAGCGCAGCAAACCCCAGGGGAGACAGCGTCTTCTTGATCATTGTGGCTCCTTTTCGACTCGTGAGGATTCCGGCCCTTCACCCGTTGAGACGTCGACCATCGGTGAATCCGGAGTCGTTCCTCAGATTGGTCGTTGCGGCCGGACGAAAGTGAACATGTTCGGGTGCTTAATGTCGGGGGCTCCAATTTCCTTCACTGCCGCGCACGCCGGCGCCGGATTGCATTCGGCGACACGCGAGTGAAGGGTTCGCGCACCCGACATTCACGAAC
>Ga0070683_100004271_pt1 | contig 11729 bp, 16 predicted proteins | sample KBSC713LmetaG_FD_64662 | JGI IMG/M metagenome (GOLD analysis project Ga0070683, IMG submission 64662) | Corn rhizosphere microbial communities from Kellogg Biological Station, Michigan, USA - KBS C7.1-3L metaG | ecosystem: Host-associated > Plants > Roots > Rhizosphere ...
CGGCGCGTTTTGGCAAAAATACTTTTTCGACGCCATCAAACTTGTGATGAATGAACGCGCAGGCGACGATAACTTGCTGGCCTTCGGCGCGGGTTTCGCTGTCGTGCTCGGCTTTTACCACCGCTCTTCCCCTAGTACGTCTTTGATTTCTTGCAACTCGGCAATGTCAGATTGCTTGATGAAATTGAGTGCCATAGAGAGTGTTGCTAGATGGAAACTTTGGTAGTATTTGCCTGAATTTGTGTCTTGTAGCATTGCGATGGCTTCGCGGAGCGGAATACGGACGGTTTCCATAGTCTCACCCTTTTCGCGCTGGTGTTCTTGAGTAACTGAACCGCCAAATGCAAAGAATGAATGGAGCTTATTGGTTTGATTGGCTGGGTTTGTGTAGCTGACGCCTACTTTGTGGATTTGACCGCCAGTGTAGCCGATCTCTTCTTCGAGTTCACGTCGCATACCCGCTAGTTCAGAGGTGTCGCTTGCTTCAATTACGCCGCTGACGAACTCTGTTACATACCCACCTGCCCCATGGCGGTAGTTGTTAATCATAAGAACATCGAGGTTTTCGTCGATGACAAAACAGGTCGCCCAGTCGGGGAATTCGAGTACGTAGTATGGCTCGATCGTGTGGCCATTGGGTGTTGTGCAAGAATCTGCGCGGAGGGTGATCCATCGGTCTTTAACGAGATATTCAGAATTATTGGTTTTCCATTTCGGTAAATCAGAATCGGACACGAGTACCTTTCGTTAGTTGGTGATTCTATTATTGCACATGATTATCTAGGGGTCTAAGGGGCATGTTTGATTACGGGATGCGTTTCGCCAGCGGAAATGGGCGTGAAAAAAGAGAAAGCACGGTAATGATGCGGCGCAGCGCGTACTTGAGGCGGCTTATTGTTGGGCCGACGACTCGATAATTCGAGTTTGTTCGGTGACGTTTTTGGTGAAGCCGTTTAAAAAGTCTGCTATTACTTCGAGTTCTTGCTCGCTGTATTTTGCGAGAAGTTCGCGGTGAGCTTGCTGTACGCCTGCGACAAGTGGACCGGCGAGTTCCGTATAGTGCTGGTGGGCTTCGATGAGTGTCCCCCTGCGGTCATTGGGATTTGGTTTGCGGACAATGAACCCAGCACGTTCGAGCCTGTCGAGCATGGCAGTGGTAGAGCCGCTGGTGAGTCCAGTGTAGTTGGCGAGCTCGGTTGGAGTCGCAACTTTGTTCATCATGAGAAAACTAAGACACTCAGAATCGGTGGCGTTAAGCCCTAATTTGCGGCTTGTGGCATTGCGAAACAAGACCGAGCTAATACCTTGGTCGCGTGCTGCTAAAAAGACTTTTTTCTCTAATTCTTGCTTGTTCATCGTGAAATCCTGTTGACATTACCTTGAATATCAAGTAAATTGATTATATAGCAAAACGAAATAAATTGCAACAGAAAGGACCATTTTATGCAAATCGCTAACAAACTAATGATGTGCTCGATTAATGTAGGTGACATGTCTAAGTCTAAGAACTTTTACGTTACAAAGCTTGGCTTCGAGATCGCAACTGAATATCGCCAGGATGACGATAACTGGTGGACTACGCTTGCTCTCCCTGAAGGTGGCACGACTCTCACTTTGTCGCGTGCAAGTGTTTCCCCGGAATCTATTAAGGCCGGTACGCTATCTATGTACTTTGAGGTTTCTGATGTTGAGGCTGCTCACAAGGAAGCCACTGGCAAAGATATTGAAACTGATGGTGTACAAGATGACTTGTTTGGCCCCGGCTCTGGAGTGAAATGGTTTAGCACTAAAGATCCAGACGGTAACCAAGTTATGTTTGCCGAGAAGCACGACGCTCGCGCGCCATTCTAGGTGTAATCTATCATATAGCTAAAACCGCCTGGCGAAGCTGGGCGGTTTTAGTACTGCAGAGGTCCCTATGCTACGGGCGTAGACATGGCAGCTGAAACCTCGGCTGCTGTGAGTGCCGTGCTGAAGATGCGCGCATCATCAACCGTTGCCTCGGAGTCGTATGCGTTAACTGGGTCGTTGCCGGCAATTGCAATGCGATCACCTGTGCCAAGAGTGCCACTGAATGAGCTAGAGGTGTAGAGCGTGCCATTAAGATAGAGTGCGATAGTCGTTCCATTAAACGTGACGGCAATATGTGTCCAGGTGCCTACGGTGAGCGCAGGGCCATAAATTGATCGTAAGGTGCCGGCGATGCGGAGATTGCACTGAAGGATGTCAGAGGTGCCAAAATCTCCACGCTGTGTAAAGATGGCGACATCGGTATTGCCGCCGTTGTCGATAAGCCCCATAGATAGATAGGTATTACCTGGTACGAGCGAGAGTGGCTTGATCCAGGCCATAATAGTAATGGCTGCAGTCGGTGCTGCAAATGCAGCACCTGCCCCTTGGCCTGTGGTTGTGTTAGATATACCGCCGCCTGTATGCCCTGTTGCCCAGGTAGCGCTGTTTAGGGTGAGTGTGTGGCCGTGACCAGATGCATCTGCAGTGGTTGTGCCTGAGCCCTCACTGAAGCTATATGATGCGAGCAATGTATTCGGCAGTGTAACACCCGGCTTTTTCATAAGTACACTACGAGCTGATCCGAGCATTAGTAGCCTCCTGGGCCTGCTGAACCATACCAGTTTGTACCACCATCTACGGTGTCGAGAAGAATTTTATCCATTTTGGAAGCGGTGGTCGAGAGTGTTGGCGCCCCTGCTGTTCCCCACTTGACTGAGGCTGGCCAGGTAATTGTTCGTGAGCCAGTTGCATCTTGGAATACGTATAAGAGCAGCGATCGGAATGCCCCACTTGCTGGGCTGGTGAGCGTGATGGTGCAGTTGCCGGTAAGGGTGAGCTTTTGCACGTTGCCGTTGGCGAGGTTGAGCGTAATTGCCGTACCTGAGTTGCCTGCATCGAAGAATGTCTCGCCGCCACCATTAGTAACGTTGACTTTGCCGTCGAGTGCAGTTTGCTGTGCTGTTGAGACCGGCTTGTTGGCGTCGCTAGTGTTGTTGACATTGGCAAGGCCGACGTCACTTTGCGTTAATGTAACAGCACCTGTTTTACTGGCGACACTTGTAACTGGGGCTGCTGCCCAGACATTGTCGCCGCGAAGGAATGTTGCATTGGTTGCGGCGCCTGTACCAAGTTGTGCGGTTGGAACGACGGTTGAAGCGTTGAGTCCAGCATAGCCGTTTGCGGCACCTTTGTTTGCGGTTTGCTCAGCACCTGTAATGCGGCCGTCGTTACCCTGGGCGATTGTGCCCGCACCTGTGCCGAAGTTGGCGGCGATGGTGCGATTGGCCGTTAGGTCACCACCACCAGTGAGGCCGGTGCCAGCGGAAACAGTGATGCTCGTATTTGCTTTGCCGTCGAGTGCAGTTTGCTGTGCGGTTGAAACAGGCTTGTTGGCGTCGCTCGTATTATCTACATTTGCAAGGCCGACATCAGCTTTTACAAGCGTAACAGCCCCTGTTTTACCTGCGACGCTTGATACCGGAGCGGCCGGCGTAGTTGCCCACGTGTTGTCGCCACGCAGGAAGGTTGTAGTGTCGGCAGTTCCAGAACCAAGTTGCGCGGTAGGCACAACGGTTGAAGCGTTGAGTCCAGCATAGCCGTTTGCGGCACCTTTGTTAGAGGTCTGCTCGGCACCAACGATGCGGCTATCATCACCCTGTGCAATTGTGCCCGCAGTCGTACCAAAGTTCGCTGCGAGTGTCCTGTCGGCACTTAAGTCGCCACCGCCTGTTAGCCCTGTTCCAGCGCTAATTGCGCGAGTTGTTGGTGCTTTTGCATTGAGTGCGGTTTGCGTTGCTGTACTGACGGGTTTATTTGCATCGCTTGTGTTATCGACGTTTGCGAGACCAACGGCTGTCTTATCGAGAGTTTGCCATGATTTGTCGCCACGGAAATACTGCGTAGTTGAACCACCCGCTAGGACAGGAACGGTAGGAGCACTTGCTGTGCCACCTAGGTCACCGGCAAGTTGCAGGATACCTTTGGTCGTTGTCGATGCATCAGAAACGACTGCGCCGCTTGCGCTGTCTACGTATGCTTTTGTTGCAGCATCTGTTGGATTTGTAGGTGTCGGTACAGTTGGCGAGATCGTAAAGCTCTTTGCTCCACCTATTGTCTCACTTCCAGATACATGAACGACGTCTGCATCATCGGCTTTTGTTGCAAGTGTGCCACTTGATTTGAGCGTGCCATCCGTATTGTGCTCAACCCCCAAAAAGTCGTTGAGGATATTCCCCCATGTTCCATCGTCTGATCCGGGTTGCGGTAGGCGCGCCATACTTATGTTTATTTTACCATGCTAATAATTGTTATGCCTATAGCAATCTTAGTGAGTTTATTAAGGTTGCTGCGCTATAATTTGTTACCATAGAGTTAGTCATGAAATCCTCGTATAAAATCCTGCTTGGCTTTTACCTTACCACGCTTCTTTGGCTTGTATTGTTCAAGTTTTCGTTTGATATTATTGCGGTTATTGAACATCACCAGACAAGGATACTGAATTTGATACCTTTTACAGGGCTTTCACGTAGCAATGTACGCGAGACGATTGAGAATGTCGTCGTGTTTATACCCCTAGGACTCCTGTTCGCTATCAACGGCAAACATATCGGCTTTTGGCGTAAACTCGGTATTATTGGCGTAATTAGTCTTACAGTAGAAATTGTCCAGTTTATTTTTGGCATCGGCATTACTGATATTACTGATATTATTACCAATACGGCGGGCGGATTGATTGGGCTTGGCCTCTACAAACTCTGTAGCAACCACATGGATGAAAAGATCCTTAATCGCTGCATTGCCGGTATTATTGTTGCTGTCGTCGCGGCTATATTATTCCTCAGGCTCTTCATACTTAAAGTCAGGTATTAGTTCATCAAAAATTGCCCGGGCATAAGCGGGCATTGCAGATCTTGCCAGATAGGCTTAGCCTTAGTTTTACAAAGTTAAGGGGCACCGACTTGCGGTGCCCGAGGAAGCCCCTGATAGAGGCGGGATGAGCCGCGCCTAGGCGACGAGGAGCCCGGCGAGTCGTGCCTTGGCACGACGGGACGGCTCTCGAAGCATGTCGCCCGGGGGCAGCCTTCGCGTCGCGACCACCACCTCTCCGGGGTAAGTCTCGATGCGGTGCCCGCACAGGGTGCAGCGGCCGTTCAGCGGCTCGGTGTGGTCGTGCGGCCTGGGGTCGGCGAGCGCCATCGCCCATTCGCGGACCACGAGCAGCAGGCTCAATGTAGCGATCTTCACTATTCACCAGTTTCTGTCGAGGCGGGAGCGTAGCTACGGTACCATAATAACATAAATAAGCTAAAGAGTCAATATCACCCCTTATACTCATTCGATTTTAGAGTTGCTGCAGATTCGTCTCGAGCACAAGCAGCCGCATCAGTTCCAGTATGCGCGTATCCTCTTTATCGAATGGTGCGTCTACAACTTCTTGCACATAATGCGCTAGCCGGTCTGAGTCAATAAGCCCCTGTTCAACGAGTCGGGATGTTTGGAAGCGATCCTTAAAAAGTTGCGCGAGCTTTGGTTTACACGTATGGATAAATTCACTAAAATCTTCTGTGGTTTCAGGGTGAACGATTGACTCAGGGTAGCCGCGAGCAAACTGGTATATACGAAGAAGATTTTTGTCATAACGATGCCATGCTGGGATGGTTTGTGTGAACAAAAAGAGTGTCGGATTGGCTAGCGGTGCGACGGGCCAGATATTTCTATCGATGAAGGTATTATTAAATCCTAAGTGAGTAAGCAATGTTGAGTAGGCGATTGCAGGCACTGACCCGCTGGCATGCGCTAACGCTTCTGTTTGTATCTTTTGGTAGAGCTTCGCAAATGCATCTGTAGTATAGGATGGTAGCTGTGCTTGCAGTCGCTCTTCTTGTATCTCACCAAATGGCAGTACGCTGCGCGGGTTAATATTCTGACATAGCTCGTCGCCGCCAACACCTGTGAATACCGTTGCTATTCGCCTCTCGGCAAGATAATCTGCAAGCTGCTTTGTTGCGACGAGATGAAGATCGCTAAACTCGCTGACTATATAATTACCCTGGCTTGCCTCCATAAATGGAGTATGCTTTGACGGGTTGAGATCAACGATATAATTGTCAATCCCAAAACGTTCTTGCATTGCCGTTAGCTTTGCGCGCTGACGTATACCCATTTGGCCCGGTAGCCCGAGGGACACCGTAAGAACACGATTGCCCTTGTCGGCATAATAACCAGGCGCGATAGCTGAATCAACACCACCACTCAGCTGAAACGCAATGTTATCATATCGATCCCAATATGCATCGAGTGTTGATTCGAGTGCTTGCTTGAACTGGCCCGCGTTGCTTGCTGGCATATCTGCAAGCTGAGTGATTAATCCGTCTGGAGGATGTTTAACCACGTATTCCCCGCCTCGCCAGGTAAGGCGTACGCGATCGTAGAGCGGCTCGCTGCGATCAAGAAGTGCGCGATATCGGTCGTCGAATAGCATGTAATTCATTGCTGCAAGCGTGTTGATTGTTACTTGCTTCCTACCGACCATATCGTAGAGGCGACTTGAATGATTCGACATCGCAAGCATGCGGCCGTGCGCGGCAACGAAAATAGGCAGCACCGACGCCGTATCGCGCTGGACCATTACCGACTGGCTGCGACAATCTATTTCGGCGTATAGAAATTCTTCAACGCCAAAGCTATGCTCGGCAACTGCTCCAAGTTCACTGCTGGCAATAAAGCGCCCGTGTGTAATATCGCCATACCCAAAGCTCAGCACTGCACCATTGCAGTGCGCAAATGTTGCTGGATAGGAATACCGTTTCCGGAGACGCAGCGAACCAAACGCTGATGTAAAAATATAATCATCACCGGTTGATTCGTCGCGCCACTGAATGCTTTGAGACAGCTCACCCGCTGTGAAGACTGCCTCAAAGAATGGTCGTGAAGTGTCCATTTACACAGGCCGTTAGGCTTGGAATCCTACCTTTAGCCGGCTGCTTTCAGGCTGTTAATGTCGAAGCCTTGGCTTGGCTTGTAGCTTGTTACGCGAGTACGGCGTTCACGCTCCGCGTCGTCGCCTGCGGCAAGATTTTCTTCAGCTGCTACAATTGCAGCGAAGCGCGCGTCAACTTCTGCTTCAGAAATTTCTAGTTTTCGAGCTGCTTCAAAGCTTGTTGCCAAACTTTCTTCTGCAGTAAGTTTGATTGTCTCTGCTGACATGCGTAAATCCTCCTAACGCTTTTTGAAATGATTTTTCCATAGTACCATACAACGCACTCATGTGAATAATCACGGCATGCGATGCACGTAAATCCGTTTTATAAAATCTCAAGCATATTTACGGCTGGACGCACGTCACCATAGCATCGAAAGAATGTTGTGAGCGTTGCTCGGTCGAGCTCGGGCGACTGGCCAATGAGTGCGTCAGAAATCATAGTTACCTTATACTGCAACTCGGCAGCATCGCGCGCCGAGGCCTCGCAGCAGACGTTTGTTACTGCGCCAACAATTACTATAGATTCGATACCTCTTGTCCGTAACAATTCATTAAGCGGCGATTTACTCGGGAAGAATGCACTGTGGCCCCGTTTTGTCGTGTGAATGTCATACGCCATAGATTTTAACTCGGGCCAGAGCTTCGTCGCGTCTCCGCCCGACCTGCCCATGCGCTCATAATTATCTGCCAACTCGTCGCCAAAGACAGCGCGAAAGTTCTCGGTTGCTTTTTGGATTGGTGTCGTCACCCATGCAACCGCACCACCCTTTGTACGGATAACATCGGCAAGGATATTAACATTATTCGCAACTTGCTGCATATTAGCTTTATCACGGCCCGTACCTATATCAAGGTCAATCACGACCAGCGCAGTCTTTGTAGAATTAATAGACGGAAACGCATGCAGCCGCCCGCGGCGTCTAAAAACTTTCTCAACAATTGCATCGGGGATTATTCCGCTAGGATGATCCGGGACTTCCTGATTCATTGTTATTTCCAGATAAGGCTGATTGTTTCAGAACCAAGCGCGCACACGAGGTAAAATGCTGCAAGTTGCCAGCCCGCGACAAAGAATAGTAGCACGCCAGCAAGTGTGAAGAGTGTATATTCACCGAGCGCATTCCATGGCTGCGCAAGTATGATTGATGCTTTGGGCGCGAAAAACATACCCCATAGTACTACTACGACACCAACGAACGCGACCGCGATAAGTATACGCAGCGGCAAAGCTAATTTAAGCGAAAGACTCCACCAAGCGAATACACCAAGCATCGCAAGCTCTGAAAGAAACGCTACTAAACCATTGAGTGATAGTAAAATTGTTTGCATATTACATAGATTATACTATGCTCGCTACCCTGCTATAGCAAAGTAGTCTGCTCGCGTAGCTGCATTAAAACTTCGGCCAGGTACGGTTCAGCATTTACGGTCTCGAGCTGCGATTCATGCACCCAAATATATTCTTCGTGCTCTTCGCTTAGAGCAATATCGTCCACATCTTCATTTAGTGTGTACGTTAGGCGGACGACGTGTAGGTCTTTTGCCGGTACGAAGATATCTTGTGCTGCGATTAGTGCTGGCGTCGACTGAATCTCATGCCCGATTTCCTCTTGCACTTCCCGCTTGAGTGCTGCTGGCAAGTATTCGTCGGATTCAATTCTGCCGCCAGGAATATCCCATGAAGGCTCCGAGATATCGGTTGCGAGGATTGTGCTACGACGCATAAATAAATATTCGCCGCGACTATTTTTGATGAGTGCTTTTACGCCTACCTGGAGATTCATTTTGGGTTACTCCACCACCTCGACGCCGCGCCAAAACGCAACATAGTCGGTGAAATCCTTCTTTACAATTTCTTTTGACCTTGGTGTTGGTTCATGATAATACCAGGCGGCATCTCCGTTAATATTGCCGTCGACATCGACGTTATAGTAGCTCGCCAAACCCTTCCATGGACAGGTCGTGTGCGTATCACTTGGCTTGAAGTATTCGTGCTTTATACTCGCTGGCGGGAAATACCAGTTGCTTTCGATACGAATCAGCTCCTCTTTGTTTGCCTCTGCAATAACTGTACCGTTCCACACTGCCTTCATTATGCGCTTCCTTCCATCTTTTCTTTTATTATACGCTCTGGGGCATGTATCCGTGATAGAATACGGCTCAATAGGAGTACTCTTGTTAATTATGCCGGGCGACCACATGACTGAAACACTCATTACTCACGGCGTACCCGAAATGTAGCATCGCTCGTGGTTGGCGGCAGAATTGATCCACGTCTAGCACATAATGATTGACAGTGGAGTCGTGATCTACAGAAAGTCTTCGCGACCGACCCCTGGATACCACCGCTTAGCCTCGACAAGCAATGTTTCTACGCCTAGCGAAGGCTGTACACTAAGAACATGTCCCAGATTCATACTCATCGAGATTCACCCCACCCGCTTGTTGATACTGTTTGGGCTACACAAAATATCTCTGACGGTATTTATTCGGCGACGCCAGACGGTTCGTGGGATTTGATTATGTTGAATATGCAAGATGGCGCTCGACATATGATGATCACAGGCCAGGCGACAAAGCCGATGGATGTGCCGTATCAAAAAAACACCAGCTCGGTTGTTATTTCATTTGCTCGGGGTGCCTATATTCCGGCGTATGCAGGCAAGCTGGTTGATTCATTTGAAATGCTGCCCAACACAGACGCTGAGCACTTCGCACTCTGCGACAAAATGTTTTCGTTCCCGACTTATGAAAACGCCGAGGAGCTTGTCGAGGCACTCGTTGAGTCTGGCCTGCTGATTGCCGACCCGATCATCTATACAGCAAACGAAAGTAATGCATGGGCAGCATCGAAACGCTCGCATCAACGACATTTCGCCAAGCGCACTGGCATTAGCGAGAAATCTTTCGAGCAGATTGAGCGCGCCAAAAACGCCGTACGACAGCTACAGGACGGTAAAGCCCCGCGCGATGTTGCCGCCGACACTGGCTATAGCGACCAGCCGCACCTTGCTCGTTCACTCAAGAAAATCATGGGCGTCAAACCCTCTGATGTCGACGATATTCATAAATTATAAGTTGTCGTTTTTGTACAAAACTCAAGTCCATGCATTTGATTAAATGAAGGTATCAATCAATAACCAAGGAGAAATCAAATGGAAATGAAATTAGAACTCGTACCGGTGCCCGTAACTGATGTAGATGCGGCAATTGATTTTTACGTCAATAAAGTGGGCTTTCATCTTGACCACGATCATCAGGTGACCGACACGCTGCGCTTTGTACAACTTACGCCAAAAGGTTCAGCGTGCTCAATCGCGCTTGGCACGGGACTCACGGAAATGGCACCAGGCAGCCAAAAGAACCTACAAATAGTCGTCCAAGACACAGCTGCAGCTCGTGAAATGCTACTCGAAAACGGTGTCGAGGCTAGTGAAATTCAAGATATGCCTTGGGGGATCTTTACATTCTTTGCCGACCCAGACGGTAACACATGGTCGCTTCAGCAAATTAAACGGTAGTAAACTACTGCGCAGATATTCCCATATATAGCCACGGCATTGTACAATACAATATAAAGCCTATGGTTATGAACACGACATTCAAAACTGTACTCGCCGTTACTTTTGTGACACTTTTAGGATACGCTGTGTCTTTTCTGATTCCAGCCCCTCCCAGCTGGAACGATACGTCACTTGCGTTTCACACGACGCTTGCAAACTCTGTTCTCTATACGTTGCTACATGCGGGTGCGGCGGTATTGTTTTTGTCTGGAATAAGCGCATATAAGGCCGCATTGCGATCTGCGTACGTAAAGATTGCTTCTGGAATTGTACTTGTAGGTGGCGGATTAGCGCAGGTTGTCTTTTTGAACATTTTCGACTTAATACAAACGCCTTGGGTACAGTACGGTGGTGTGATGCTTCCATTTGTCGTTGCAGGGCTTGCCATATATTTTGGAACACGCTCAATGGCAGCGCTCATTGGAGTTCGATCGGTCTTACGGAATATACGGTTTGTCGCGCCGCTACTTATAGTATGTGTCATTATTGTCAGCCTTTTGCCGCACAAGCCCTCATCGCTACCGGAGCTTGTCTTTGACATTTCTAATGCTATCAGCGCCTGGGATGTCGTTTTGTATGCTGCAAGCTTAGGGCTTGTGCTAAAGATGCGGACGCATAGCGGTGCGCACTATGCCAGTGCCATCTCATGGCTCGCCATTGGTCTTACTGGAAGTGTGTTCATTTCGACATATATCCTTATAGGGACATTGCTCTCGGGTGCAGCGCCAGCGGGCATATTGGTAGATTCAATTGTCGCGATTGGCGGGCTACTTTACCTAAAGGCGGGCTATAGCTTTGCTCGAACAAAGGAGCTATAGCATGGTTGTTTTTAAGAACGTTCTTTCGCCGCGACAGTCAGAAATCATGACGAACGCTTTGGATCTTGCTAAAACTGCAGCAGGATTTGCGTCCAACCAAAGTGCAATTGAGCCGCTTGTTGCCGAGACAAAGCAAATTTCAAATCAATCTTACTTTGGATCCCAATTAAGCCCGGCCGATGAGCAAGCACTGTTTAATATTTACCTGCAAATCGAAAAATACCTTATGACCGCCGACCCGATACGTACGTTCAATAAAGAAGAACTACGCAATAAGGCAAGTGTCGGACTACGCTCGAGGCTCGAAAATTATGAACACAATCTTGCGCCGCTAGCAAATCAACTGACGGTTTA
>Ga0070683_100004272_pt1 | contig 11729 bp, 14 predicted proteins | sample KBSC713LmetaG_FD_64662 | JGI IMG/M metagenome (GOLD analysis project Ga0070683, IMG submission 64662) | Corn rhizosphere microbial communities from Kellogg Biological Station, Michigan, USA - KBS C7.1-3L metaG | ecosystem: Host-associated > Plants > Roots > Rhizosphere ...
GGCGACACGATCCAGGCACTGATGGGCTCGACGATGGCGCCGACGATGCTGTGGGCCTCGAACAAGCGCAACGTGATGCCCGCGAGGGCCACTGCCGAGGTGGACGTCCGGATCCTCCCCGGCACGTCGCACGCGGACGTCGAGAGCCGGGTGAGGTCCGCGCTCGGCGACGACATCGCCTACGAGCTCGCCTGGCCCGAGGCGATGGTCCCGGCCTCGAGCTCCCCCGTGGACGGAGTCGTGCCCGCCGCGATCGCCGCGTTCCTCGCCTCGGAGGCAGACCCCGGCACCCTGATGCCGACCCTGTGCACGGGGTTCACCGACAGCAACTTCCTACGGGCGGCAGGGGGCACCCAGGCCTACGGCTTCAGCCCGTTCCGCGCCACGCCGTACGACGTGCTCGAGGCGGGGTTCCACAACGCGAACGAGCGTGTCCACGTCGACGACCTGCTGCTCTCGACCCGCTTCCACATCGATCTCGCCCGACGCGTGCTGGGGTGATGCCGACGTCCACGACGACCCACTTCCCCGAGCCCGGCTCGACCCCGGACCTGCGTGGTCTGCTCATCGACTACCTCGACTTCTTCCGGGGCATGGTCACGGCCAAGCTGGACGGGCTGTCCGACGACGAGCTCACCCGGTCCGTGGTGCCGTCCGGGTGGACGCCGTCCGGGCTGGTCCACCACCTGGTGAACGTCGAGCGGCGGTGGCTCGTGTGGGGCTTCCTCGGGGAGCAGGTCGACGACCCGTGGCGGGACGCCGCGAACGGTGGCTGGATCACCCTGGCGCTCCCCGTCGCGGGGCTGCGCACCATGCTCGACGACGCGGCGATCCGGACGCGCGAGATCGTCGAGGCGCACGAGCTGACCGAGCGGGCCGTGGTCGGCGGCCGCTTCGCCGACGAGGAGTCGGCCCCCCAGCTGCAGTGGATCCTCCTGCACCTGATCCAGGAGTACGCGCGTCACACCGGCCACCTCGACATCGCCCGCGAGCTGATCGACGGGCGGACCGGGGAGGACGAGTGAGGGTGATGCCCGGTGTTACGGCACCACGCGACCCACGCGACCCACGCGAGCTCACCCGAGGTGGAGGACCCTCATCGTCCGTTTGGCCATGTGCTGCTCGCCCAGCGCGTTCGGGTGGACGACCACCGGGTTGGTCCCCTGGAGCACCGGCTCGATCCACCGCGTGCCCTCGGCCTGGCACGCGTCGTGGCCCTCGGAGACCCGGCCGAGGTCGACGTACGTCGATCCGGTCGCGGCGGCCGCCCGGCGTACGGCGTTGTTCAGCGTCGCCTGGACGCGGCGGAGGTACGGCACGTCGCCCTTCGCCACCGGCATCTTGTCGAAGCAACCCTGCGTCCTCGGCAGGATCCACGGGTAGCCGAGGATCGCGACCCGTGCGTGCGGTGCGTGGCGGTGCACGGCCTTCAGCGCCTTGACCAGGGCCGGGTACGTCGTGTGCCGGATGTCGTGGCGGAACCGGTTGCCGTACCGGTCCCGGCACGGGCTCCCCTGGCCCAGCGTCGAGAGCCCGGCGGCGCCACACTCGACGATCGCGCCGATGAACGTGTTGTTGTCGTTCCCGCCGATCGTCATCGTCACCAGCCGCGTTCCCCGGCGCAGGGCGCCGAGCTGGGGCGCGACGCCGGGGTACTGGCTGTGGGCGAAGTCCTTGGTCTCCGCGGCACCGCACGTGACGTCGGTGAGGCGGGCACCGGTCGCCGCGGCGATCAGGTGCGGGTAGTTCGCCGTCGACCGCGCACAGAACGGGCTGGTCGGGTCGGGCGGCAGCACCCCCGACGCCGCACTGTAGGAGTCGCCGAGCGCGACGTACCGCAGCGGTGCCTTCGCGGCCTCGGTCGGCGCATTCACGGTGACGACCGCGGTCAGCGCGGCAGCGGCGACGGTGAGCAGGGTGAAGCGACGACGGTGCATGACAACCCTTCCGGTCGGGATGACCGGACAACGACCGAGCGCGACCGGGGGTCACGAACCGTGACCGGCGCGGCCCGCCGGCCCGTTCAGAGCCGGGCGACGTAGCGGCGGCCCCGGAGCGCCTCCTCCACCAACCCTGCCTCGCGGCGTACGGCGAGCAGCCGCGCCTCCTCGGCCTGCCAGGTCGTGATCGCGGCCTCGACGACGGCGAGCTCGGCGACCTCGCGCAGCTCCGACCGCGCCTCGCTCAGACCCCGTCGGCAGGCCGCCTGGTCGGCCTCGATGTGGAGCACCGCGAAGCGCGCCAGCACGACGGGATGACGACGCAGTGCGGGATAGGCGCGGTAGTCGGGCGGGCACTGGTCGAGCAGCCAGTTGCACGCGGTGCGCTCCCAGTCGGGGGCGTCGGGCGGGCGGACCCCGCGGGGCCAGCCGGGCGGTGAGACCAGCATGGAGCCATCATCGGTCGAACATGTGTTCGAGTCAATCGGGGTCCGGGTCGCGCAGGCCGGCCGCGTCGTGCTCCCACCAGGTGTCGGGGTAGATCAGCTGCCCGGTCATCCAGTCCTCGCGGCCCTCGAAGACCACGCACTGGAACGCCGCCGGCGGGGTCCGTTCGAGGGCGGCGGGCAGGAAGCCGTACCGGTCGGCCCGCTCGAAGCCGCGCGCGCCGTAGTAGGACGGGCTCCCCTCCAGGAACAGCACGGGCACGCCGCTCTCCCGAGCCGTCTCGACCGCGGCCGCCACCAGCGCGGTCCCGATCCCCTGTCGCTGCCGCTCCGGCTCGACCGCGAGCGGGCTCAACACCCACACCTCGACCAGGGCCCGGTGGGCATCCACCCAGGCCCGGCTGAGCCCGACGTGGCCGAGGACGTGGCCTCCCTGCTCCACGACCAGGCCCGCTCGCCGGTGATGACCGAGCCGGGCCCAGATGTCGGCGACCCGCAGCCCGTGGTCCTCCCTCTCCTCGCCGAACGCCGCCGCGATCACCCGGAGCACGTCGTCCCGGTCGACCGGCTGCTCGGGGCGGACCTCGTAGCTCGTCGCGGAATTCATGCGACCCAACCTCGCACGCGCTCGTACGGTGCGACACATGGATATCGCGTCCCTCGCCTTCCGCACCGATCTCGCGATGCTGGAGCACTCCGGCAGCGTGGTCGAGGACCACGGCAGCCACCTCGTGGTCCGCACGCCGGACAACCCGACGTACTGGTGGGGAAACTTCCTGCTCCTGCCTGCGCCTCCGGTTGACCTCGAGGACGCGCGGCGGTGGCTCGACGCGTTCGAGCGGGAGTTCCCCGCGGCGGAGCACCGGACGTTCGGCGTCGACGGCCGGGCCGGCAGCGCCGACGACCTGGCGCCGTTCGCCCAGCTCGGGATGACCCTCGACGTGTCCACCGTGATGACCGCGACCTCGGTGCACGAGCCCCCGCGACCCAACACCGACGCGACGTACCGCCCGCTCGACTCCGACGCCGACTGGCAGCAGCAGATCGAGCTGACCATGGCGGGTGAGGACCCGAGCTGGTACCACGGGGACTTCGTCACCCACCAGGCCGCCGCCCAGCGCCGCCTGGTCGAGGCCGGGTACGGCGCATGGTGGGGCGCCTTCGAGGACGGTCGGCTGCTCGCGTCGATGGGGCTCTTCACCGCATCGCCCGGTCTGGCCAGGTTCCAGAGCGTCAAGACCCATCCCGATGCCCGTGGCCGCGGTCTCGCCGGCACGCTGGTCCACCGGGTCAGCCGGTACGGGTACGACGAGCTCGGTGCCGACACGCTGGTGATGGTCGCGGACCCGGAGTACCTGGCCATCCGGATCTACCGCAGCGTCGGCTTCGCCGACACCGAGCGACAGCTCCAGGCCGAGCGCAAGCCGGAGCCACGCTAGGGGGCGAGGTCAGGGCTTGTCGGAGGCCATGACGTGCAGCCCGCCCTTGCACGAGGCGAAGGCCGCCTCGGGCGCCGTGTGCCCGTCGCCGTAGAACTTCAGGAAGACCGGCAGGCGCGGGTCGTCGGCACCGGTGAGGTCGAGCTGGGCGTTCCACACGGTCACCACGACCGGGGCCGGCAGACCCGGGTACGGCGAGAGCATGATCTTCCCGCTCCTGACCGTGTCCAGGTCGGCCGCGAGCTTCTGGACGTCGGCCGTGGACAGGCCGGGCCGATAGGTGATCCAGACCGTGCCGTGCTCGAGATCGTGAACGGCGTTCTCGTTGCGCGGTGGGGCGCTGTACACGCCGCAGTCGTCCCACTGGGGATCGTGCGGACCCCCGGCCGGAGGCACCTGCTGGTACGTGACCGGGTCGGTCGTGTGGTCGCCGCCGACGTAGTCGTAGTACTTCGTCGCCTTCAGCGCGGGGATGTCGTTGTGCGGGTCCCCGCCCCGCGGTGGACGCGTGGCCTTGTACAGCTGGTAGCCCAGCAGTCCGACCAGCACCAGCAGCCCGACCAGGATGATCGCGCGCTTGAGCTTCGGGTTGCCCGCTCGGGGCGTGGTGGTCGTGCTGGACACGCCGGGAAGGGTAGCGGGGCCAGGGTGACCCGCACGGGCAAACGAGCACGTCGGGCGAGTTCGCGACGACCTCGCACGACCGTCGTCAGGCCACCGAGCGCACCAGGAGGACCAGCGCCGAGATCGTGCAGACGCCCAGCACGCCCCAGCGGAAGGCGGCACCGTCGACCAGTCCGCGGGTGCGCCGCCCCACGACGTACCCGAGGACGACGGTGGGCCACAGCACGAGGGCCAGCAACGAGGGCTGCCGGTCTAGCGAGCCGGAGACCGCGAGGCCAGCCAGGCTCAGGATCACCCCGACGAAGAAGAAGACCGAGAGCGTCGCGCGGACCACCTGGGGGTCTCCGCGCTGGTACAGGAGCGCGATCGGCGGGCCGCCGACCGACGTCGCGGTGCCCGTGGCTCCGGCGACGAAGCCCGCCGTGGCGAGGGTGGCCGGGTTGAGCGGGACCTCGACGGTGTGGACGGTGAGAGCGACGGCGACCAGCACCATCACCGCCAGCGCGAGCCCGATCTGCTCCTCGGTGAACGACGCCACCAGCCAGGCGCCGAGGACGGTGCCGGGGACCCGCGCCGGCAGCGACCACGCCGTCGAGCGCCAGTCGACGTGCTCGTGCTCGTCGACCAGGTTCAGCCCCGCGATCAGGAGGGCGAGCCACAGGGTCAGCACCGGCACCATCGAGGGCGCGACGAGTGCGACCACGGGCGCGCTGAGCAGGCCGAGCCCCAGGCCGACCACCGCCTGGACGTAGGCACCCAGCGTCACGACCAGGCCGATCACGAGGACGACCTGCCAGGAGAGATCGGTCAACGAGGACCGCGCATCGGGCCGCCGGGACGCCGGTAGGACTCCGCCACGATCTCGGCGACGACCGACAGGGCGATCTCGCCCGGAGCCTTGCCCCCGAGGTTGTGGCCCGCGGGCACATGGAGCTTGTCGAGGTGCGGCACACCCTCGGCGTCGAGCTCGGCCATCAGCCGCTCGGCGCGGCTACGGCTCGCCATCATCGCGACGTACGACGCGGGTGAGGCCAGGGCGTCGCGCAGGAACTGGGGGGCGTCCGGCGCATCGTGGTCGCACAGCACGACCGCGTCGCCCTCGGCCGGGACCAGGGACGCGAGGCCGGGACCACCCTCGTCGTCGGCGAGCACGACCACGAGCCGGCCGACCGCGGTCGCGATCGTGAAGATGGCCTGCGAGATCGGGTTGGCCGTGAGCACCAGGATCCGCCCGTGCTCGGCGCGCTCGTCGGACCAGGACTGCTCGCGATGGGTGGTCGTCACGGGACCACCTTGCCAGCCCGCGAGCCGACCCGTCTCGACCGGCTCGCTTCGATGGTGTCTCAGCCGTGGATGAAGGACAGCCGGACCTCGCGGTCGGGGTTGTCGACGTTCAGGTCGACCAGGCAGATGCTCTGCCAGGTGCCGAGCGCGAGCCTGCCGTGGAGCACGGGCACGGTCGCGTACGGCGGGACGAGCGCCGGCATGACATGGGAGCGGCCATGACCCGGCGAGCCGTGCCGGTGCCGCCAGCGGTCGTCGGCCGGGAGCAGCTCGGACAGCGCCGCCAGGAGGTCGTCGTCGGAGCCGGCACCGGTCTCGATGACCGCGATGCCCGCGGTCGCATGCGGGACGAACACGTGCAGGAGCCCGTCGTCGTACGACGAGACGAACCGCCGGCAGGTGTCGGTGAGGTCGTGGACGACATCGCTCGACCCGGTGTGGACCCGGACGACCTCACTGTCCATCGGCGAGGCGCTCCTCGACCCGCCGGACCTTGGCCGTGAGCTGGCCGGTGTCGTGTCCCGCGCGAAGGTCGGCCTTGAGCACCAACCCGACTCGGGGAGAGGTCTGGGCGACGGTGAACACCGCCTGCTTCACCACGGCCATCACCTCGTCCCACTCCCCCTCGATGTTGGTGAACATCGCGTTGGTCTCGCACGGGAGCCCCGACGCCCGGATGACGCGGACGGCGTCCGCAACGGACGCGCTGACGCCGCCCGTCTCGTCACCGCCGGATGGACTGATACTGATCGCGACGAGCATGCGTCCACGCTAGCGGGACCCTGAGGGCCGACCCCGAGGCCCCTAGGGGTTCCCCGGCCCACGGGCAGGGACCGATTCAGCACGCTCCCCGATGTGGCCGAGGGCTTCCGAGGGCGAGAGTCCTGGCCATGATCATCGTCGACTCACTGACCAAGAAGTACGGCGGCTTCACCGCCGTGGACCACGTGACCTTCCGGGCCGAACCCGGCCGGGTGACCGGTTTCCTCGGGCCGAACGGCGCGGGGAAGTCCACCACCATGCGGATCCTGGTCGGCCTCACCCCAGGGTCGTCGGGCACCGCCACGGTGCTCGGGCGCAGGTACGCCGACCTCCCGAACCCCGGCCGTGAGATCGGGGTGCTGCTCGACGCGTCGGCGCAGCATGCCGGACGCACCGGCCGGGAGATCCTGACCCTCGCGCAGCGCACGATGCGGGTACCCGCCTCGCGGGTCGACGAGATGCTCGACCTGGTCAGCCTCAGCGACGAGGAGTCCGCGCGCCGTGTCCGGGACTACTCGCTCGGCATGCGCCAGCGTCTCGGCATCGCGACTGCGCTGATCGGCGACCCGGAGGTGCTCGTCCTCGACGAGCCGGCCAACGGGCTCGACCCGGCCGGCATCCGGTGGATGCGCGACCTGCTGCGCGGCTTCGCGAACCAGGGCGGCACGGTCCTCCTCTCGTCGCACCTGCTGCACGAGATCGAGGTCATCGCCGACGACCTGGTCGTGATCGGCAACGGCCGGATCGTCGCGGCCGGCACCAAGAGCGAGCTGCTCGAGGCCGCCGGCACCTTCGCCGGCGCGGCCGACGTGGCGGCCCTCGCGGCGGCCCTGACCGGGGCCGGGCACACCGCCGAGCAGTCGCTCGGCGGCATCCGCACGGACGCCGACCCGGCCCAGGTCGGGCGCCTCGCGCTCGCCGCCGGCGTACCCCTGACCGAGCTGCGCCCCGCCGACGGGGCCGGCCTCGAGGAGATGTTCCTCGAGCTCACCAAGGACAACGCACGAGAGGAAGTCGCGGCATGAGCACCGCAGTCATCGAGAGCGGCAGCGTCGCCGAGAGGGAACGCGCACGCACCGCCCACGCACCCATCCCGTTCCGCACGGTCGTGGGGGTGGAGCTCCGCAAGGCGTTCGACACCCGCTCCGGGTTCTGGCTGATGGTCGCCATCGCCGCCGCCGGGGTCCTGGCCACCGGGGCCGTGCTGGCCTTCGCGAGCAACAGCGACCTGACCTACGACAGCTTCGCCGGTGCGATCGGCGTCCCGATGACGATCCTGCTGCCGGTCGTGGCGATCCTGTCGGTCACCGGCGAGTGGAGCCAGCGCGCCGGCCTGACGACGTTCACCCTCGTGCCGCACCGCGGGCGGGTGATCCGGGCGAAGCTCGCGGTCACCGTGCTGATCGGGGTGTCCTCGATGGCCCTGGCGCTGGCCGTCGGCGCCGTCGGCAACATCGTGGCCACCGGCCTCAAGGGCATCGACACGACGTGGGACCTGTCCTTCTCCTCGATCCTCTACATCGTCGGTGCCGACCTGATCGGGATGCTGGTGGGCTTCATGCTCGGCGTCGTGACCCGCAACTCGGCCGGGGCGATCGTGACCTACTTCAGCTACTGGTTCGTGATCCCGACGTTGTCGATGGTGCTGGCTGCCAACCAGTCGTGGTTCGAGAGGGCCCAGCCGTGGGTCGACTTCAACTTCGACCAGGGCCGGCTGTACGACGGTGGCTTCACCGGGCAGGACTGGGCGCAGCTCGCTGTGACCGGCACCTTCTGGCTGCTGCTGCCGCTGGCGTTCGGCCTGTGGCGGGTGATGCGGGCCGAGGTCAAGTAGCCGGGGCCTGACGGGGGGACGTCATACGAACTGGTCGTTGGAACGACCGGAACGTATGACGTCCCGCGGGCGTGTCCGCGCCGGAGCCCGGGTAGGCGCTTCCGCTCCCGCGCCGACGGGTCCATGATCGCTCCATGGCACAGACCGGCTCGCCCGCGCGGTCCAGCAGGATCCCACTGGTGGCGTTCGCGCTCGGGGCGGCCGTCGCCGTGCTCCTCGGTGTCAACGACCGGCGGCACCCGGGCGGCGCCGGGCCGATCAAGCTCGGTTTCGGCTCGGTGATCCAGATGAAGACCGTGCTCTCCATCGGCATCGGCGTGCTGCTGCTGGTCCAGCTGCTGCTCGCCCTCTGGATGTACGGCAAGCTCGGCGGGTCATCGGCGCCCTCGTGGGCCGGGCCCGTCCACCGGGCGACGGGCACCGTCGCCGTGGTCGTCAGCCTGCCGGTCGCCTACAACTGCCTGCTCTCGTTCGGTGTCCAGACCTACCAGCCGCGGGTGCTGGCCCACGCTCTCCTCGGCTGCGCGGTGTACGGCGCCCTCGTGATCAAGGTGATCGCCGTCCGCAGCCGATCCGCGCCCGGCTGGTTCCTCCCGGTCGCGGGTGGCCTGCTCTTCGCGGTCTTCATGCTGGCCGTCCTCACCTCGGCCGTCTGGTACAGCGCGCAGTACGGGTTCCCCACCGGCAACCAGTACTGACCCGGCTCAGTCGCGGAGCAGGCTCCGGAGGACGAACGGCATGATCCCGCCGTTGCGGTAGTAGCTCGCCTCCCCCGGGGTGTCGATGCGAACCGTGGCCTCGAACTCGTCGGTGCGTCCGTCCTTCTCGATCGAGACGGTGACCGTGCGCGGCGTGGTGCCGTCGTTCAGCTCGGTGATCCCCGAGATGGAGATCGTCTCCTCGCCGGACAGGCCCATGTCGTCGGCGGTCTTGCCGGCCGGGAACTGCAGCGGCAGCACGCCCATCCCGATCAGGTTCGACCGGTGGATCCGCTCGTACGACTCCGCGATCACGGCCTTCACGCCCAGCAGCGCCGTCCCCTTGGCGGCCCAGTCACGCGACGAGCCCGAGCCGTACTCCTTGCCGGCCAGCACGACCAGCGGGATGCCCTCACGCTGGTAGTTCTCCGCTGCCTCGTAGACCGAGGACACCTCGCCGCCGGCGGTGAAGTCGCGGGTGAAGCCGCCCTCGGTGCCCGGTGCCAGCTGGTTGCGCAGCCGGATGTTGGCGAAGGTGCCGCGGATCATCACCTCGTGGTTGCCCCGGCGCGACCCGTAGGAGTTGAAGTCGCGCTGCTCCACGCCGTGCTCGGCGAGGTACCTGCCGGCGGGGCTGTCCTTCTTGATCGCCCCCGCCGGGCTGATGTGGTCGGTGGTGACCGAGTCGCCGAGCTTGAGCAGCACCCGCGCGCCCTCGATGTCGGTGACCTGCTCGGGCTCCCGCGGCATGCCGTCGAAGTACGGAGGCTTGCGCACGTACGTCGAGTCCTCGTCCCAGGCGAAGGTGTCGCCCTCCGGGGTCGGCAGCGATCTCCACTGCTCGTCGCCGGCGAAGACGTCGGCGTAGTCGTCGGTGAACATCTCGGCCGTGATCGCCTCCCCGATCACCTGCTCGACCTCGGTCGGCGACGGCCACAGGTCCTTCAGGAAGACGTCGTTGCCGTCGGAGTCCTGCCCGAGGGGGTCCTCGAAGAGGTCGACCTCCATGGAGCCGGCCAGGGCGTAGGCGACCACCAGCGGAGGCGAGGCGAGGTAGTTCATCTTCACGTCGGGGTTGATCCGACCCTCGAAGTTGCGGTTGCCGGAGAGCACGCTGACGACGGCCAGGTCCTTCTCGTTCACGGCAGCGCTGACCTCGGGGATGAGCGGGCCGGAGTTGCCGATGCACGTCGTGCACCCGTAGCCGACGAGGTTGAAGCCGAGCTTGTCGAGGTACGGCGTGAGGCCGGCACGCTCGTAGTAGTCGCTGACCACCTTCGACCCGGGGGCCAGGGTCGTCTTCACCCAGGGCTTGCTGCGCAGCCCCTTCTCCACGGCGTTCTTGGCGAGCAGCGCCGCCGCGATCATCACGCTCGGGTTGGAGGTGTTCGTGCAGGACGTGATGGCGGCGATGCTCACGGCGCCGTGCCCGATCTGGAAGCTCGCCCCGTCGAGCGTGATCTCGGCGGTGGCCCCCGCGTCGTCCGTGTAGTCCTTCAGCACCTTCTGGAAGCCCTCGACGGCCTTGGTCACCTCGACCCGGTCCTGCGGCCGCTTCGGGCCGGCCAGCGAGGGGACGACGGTCGACAGGTCGAGCTCGAGCCGTTCGCTGTAGCGGGGCTCGGCGGCCGGGTCGTGCCAGAGGCCCTGCTCCTTGGCGTAGGCCTCGACCAGGGCCAGCTGGTCGTCGTCGCGTCCGGTCAGCTGGAGGTACTCGATGGTCTGCGCGTCGATCGGGAAGACCGCGATGGTCGACCCGAACTCCGGGCTCATGTTGCCGATCGTCGCGCGGTTGGCGACCGGGAGGGCGGACACGCCCTCGCCGTAGAACTCGACGAACTTCCCGACCACGCCGTGCTGGCGCAGCATCTCGGTGATGGTGAGCACGAGGTCGGTGGCGGTCGACCCCTCGGGCAGCTCGCCGGAGAGCTTGAAGCCGACCACGCGCGGGATCAGCATGCTCACCGGCTGGCCGAGCATGGCGGCCTCGGCCTCGATGCCGCCGACGCCCCAGCCGACCACCCCGATGCCGTTGACCATCGTGGTGTGGGAGTCGGTGCCGACGCAGGTGTCGGGGTATGCCGTGAGCTCGCCGTCGACCTCGCGGGTGAACGTCACGCGGGCGAGGTGCTCGATGTTGACCTGGTGGACGATGCCGGTGCCGGGAGGCACGACCTTGAAGTCGGCGAACGCGCCCTGGCCCCACCGCAGGAACTGGTAGCGCTCCCGGTTGCGCTGGTACTCGATCTCGACGTTGCGTCCGAAGGCCTCGGGGGTGCCGAAGACGTCGGCGATCACGGAGTGGTCGATGACCAGCTCGGCCGGGGCCAGCGGGTTGATCCGGGTGGCGTCTCCGCCGAGGTCGGCCATCGCCTCGCGCATGGTGGCCAGGTCGACGATGCACGGCACGCCGGTGAAGTCCTGCATGATCACGCGCGCCGGCGTGAACTGGATCTCCTTGTCGGGCTCCGCCTCGGCGTCCCAGCCCGCCAGCGCCCGGATGTCGTCGGCCGTGATGTCCGCGCCGTCCTCCGTGCGCAGCAGGTTTTCCAGCAGCACCTTGAGGCTGAACGGCAGCCGATCGGCCCCGTCCACCGCCGAGAGCCGATGGATCTCGTACGACGTGTCGCCGACGGACAGAGTGCCCCGGGCCCCGAAGGAGTCTGCGCTGACCATGCGTTCATCCTTCCACTCGCACGCGC
>Ga0070683_100004275_pt1 | contig 11725 bp, 9 predicted proteins | sample KBSC713LmetaG_FD_64662 | JGI IMG/M metagenome (GOLD analysis project Ga0070683, IMG submission 64662) | Corn rhizosphere microbial communities from Kellogg Biological Station, Michigan, USA - KBS C7.1-3L metaG | ecosystem: Host-associated > Plants > Roots > Rhizosphere ...
GCCGACATCGCGGATGATGTCATCGGCGATCGCCTCGGGGTCGGTGAAAACTTTCGGCATCGGACGAAGGCTCGCATCACATCCGGAATCGGACGCGGGATTTCAGCTATAGCGCATTTGCGGCGGACAATCGTCTGCGATAATCTCGCCGTCAACGGTCACGGCGGAACAACGCCGGACCATGCAGGGGAGGAACGCCATGCGGTATGTCACGGGCCTGATCATCGCGCTCGCCTGCTCACTCGCGCTCTCCGGCCCTGCGGTGGCCAAAGTCCTCAAGTTCGAAATCACAAAAGTGGAGTCACCGGCCTTCGGGGGGCGGATTTTCGGCACGGTCGGCACCTATGACAGGATTACCGCGCGCGCCACCATCGGCGTTGCGCCCGGCGATCCCCACAATGCCATCATCGTCGATGTCGATCGCGCGCCGCGCAATGCGGAAGGGCTGGTGACGGGCACGGCCGAAGTCGAAATCCTGCGCCCGACCAATGCCGGCAGCGGCAATCGCCGCCTGTTCTACGAGGTGCTGAACCGCGGCAACAAGCCGGGCTTCATGCTGTTCAATGACGTTCCCGTCTCGATCAACGATCTCGTCAAATCATCGGATGCCGGCAGTGGCTTCATGATGAACCGCGGCTACACGCTGGTGTGGAGCGGCTGGCAGGGCGACGTCACCCCGGGCGGCGGGCGCATGACCTTTTCGCCGCCGATCGTACCTGACATCACCGGCCTGGCGCGCGAAGATTTCATCTTCGATCACGACAACAATCCCGCCAGCGCTGTGCTGAGCTATCCCGCCGCCGACCTCGATCCGGCGAAAGCAAGGATCAGCGTGCGCGAAAAGGAGAGCGACACGCGTTCGACGCCGGCCGGGATCGAGGTCAAGTTCGAGAGCCCGACCAGGGTCTCGATCAAGCGGCCCGAAGGGTTCGATGCCGGCGCGATCTATGAGCTGATCTATACCGCGAAGGACCCGAAGGTGATGGGCCTCGGCTTTGCCGCGACGCGCGACATCGTCTCCTTCCTGCGCTACGAGAAGGCCGACCGCGCGGGCGGCGAGAACCCCCTCGCCGGCCGGATCGACATGGCGATCGGCTTCGGCCTGTCGCAGAGCGGGCGCTTCCTGCAGGACTATCTCTATCTCGGCTTCAACGCGGATGAAGCGGGACGCGCGGTGTTCGAAGGGCTGATGCCTCATATCTCCGGCGGCAAGAAGACGTTCACGAATTACCGCTTCAGCCAGCCCGGGCGTTCTCCTTACGAGCATGCCGACATGCTCTATCCCGGCGCCGATTTCCCCTTCACCTATCCCGTCATCACGGACGCGCTGACCGGAAAGACCGACGGCTTCCTGGCGCGCTGCCTCGCCGCGAACAATTGCCCGAAGGTCATCAAGACCGACAGCGAGATCGAGTTCTATCAGCAGCGCGCTTCGCTGGTCGTGACCGACACCAGCGGCGAGCCCTTGAAGATGCCGGACAATGTCCGGCTGTTCTTCCTGTCGAACCTGCAGCATTACACGCTGATCAACGCGAAGCCGGAGATGGCGAAGCAATGCGCCTTCCCGACCAATCCGCTCAATGCCGGCCCGCCGCTGCGGGCGCTGCTGGTCGCCATGGATGCGTGGATCACAAACGGCACGGCGCCGCCCGACAGCCGCTATCCGAGCCGCGCCGATGGCACGCTGGCCGAGCCTAATATCGACGCGGTCGGCTTCCCCCGCGTTCCCGGCTTCTCCTATCCGGTCCGCATCGCACAGCCGGTGGTGCTGGCGTCCGACCGGATGCCGCCGGCCAAGGGCGCAGCCTATCCGGTGTTCGTGCCGAAGACCGATGCCGACGGCCGCGCCGTCGCCGGCCTGCATTTGCCGACGCTGGAGGCGCCGGCGGCGACGCATACCGGCTGGAATTTGCGTAAGGCCGGTTTTGCCGAGGGCGAACTCTGCGACAATAACGGCTCGATGATCCCGTTCGCCGCCACCCGCGAGGAGCGGCTCAAGACCGGCGATCCGCGGCTGTCGATGGCCGAGCGCTATCCAAACGATGGCGACCGGACGGCTGCGATCGCGAAAGCCGCCGCGAAGCTGGTGGAGGACCGCCTGCTGCTCCCAGAGGACACCAGACTGTTCGTGCCGAACGTCAATTGAGCGGGGCGAACCCGTTCGACCTGCCAGCCAACATCAAAAACGCCGAGGGAGAAGACCATGCTGACCAGACGCCATGTCCTGCTTGCTTCCGTCGCGGCCGGAGTAGCCATGAATATGAGAGAAGCTCGATCCAGGGCCGCCCAGCCCTCAACGCCAGTCAATTTCGACATGCCGGCCGGGGCCTGCGATTGCCACACGCATATCCACGCCGATCCCGAAAAGTTTCCGTTCTTCGCGGGCCGCGTCTACACGCCGGAGCTCGCCTCACCGGAGGAGATGTCGGCGCTGCACAAGGCGCTGCATATCGAGCGCGTGGTGATCGTGACGCCGAGCATCTACGGCCCCGACAATTCGGCCACCCTGTTCGGGATGAAGGCGCGCGGGGCGACGGCCCGCGGCGTTGCCGTGATCGACGACAAGACCAGCGAGGCTGATCTCGACTCAATGCAGCAGGCAGGCTTCCGCGGCATCCGCCTCAACCTCGCAACCGGCGGCGTCAGCGATCCCAATGTCGGCCGATCGCGCTTTTCGACCGCGGTCGACCGCATGAAGGCGCGCGGCTGGCATGTGCAGCTCTACACCACGCTGCCGATGATCACGGCGATCAAGGAACTGGTCATGGCCTCGCCCGTGCCGGCCGTGTTCGATCATTTCGGAGGCGCGGACGCGGCCCTCGGCGTGGAGCAGCCCGGTTTTGCCGACCTCGTGGATCTCGTCAAATCTGGCAAGGCCTATGTGAAGATTTCGGGCGCCTACCGCGCCTCGAAGCTCGGACCCGATTATCCCGACGCGGTGCCGCTCGCGAAAGCGCTGATCGCGGCCAACCCGGACCGCATCATATGGGGCACCGACTGGCCGCATCCCAATTCGGTCACCCTGCCCGGCAAGCAAGTCAGCGACGTGACACCATTGTTCCAGATCGATGACGGCCGCCTACTCAACCAGCTTCCCGTGTGGGCGCCGGACGCAGGCGTGCGCAAGAAGATCCTGGTCGACAATCCCTCACGGCTCTACGGGTTTGGATGAATGCTTGACGCCAACGTCTGAGGCGGCTGCGGTACGGAGGCAGGATAATCGCGTAACCAGTTGCGCGCCTTGCGTAATCCGCCAAAGGGGAAGACGTGGAAGCCCGAAATCGACGCCGTCGCCTCGCGTGGCGCAGCTTCGAGCGCCCGCATCACATCGTCCGGCCCGGTATCGACCAACAGGCGGCCAAAGCGCCCGATCTGGCCGCGCAGCGCACGCATGGAATTGCCGATGCCGCATCGAAGCGCAAATTTGGTCAAGGTCGCCGGTGTCGCGGGTCCGGCAAGACCGATGGTCACCGGCAGCTTGATGCCGCGGGCATCGAGCTCGCCCAGGAATTTCAGGATCGGCGCGCCCTCGAAGCAGAATTGTGTGACGATATCGACGCGGATACCGGTCTCTTGTCCCCAGTCCCGCAAGGCTTCGAGCCCTTTGAAGGTCGTCGCCTCATCGAGATAGGGGTGACCCTCGGGGTGGCCGGCGACGCTGACGCGGCGGATGCCGTGCGCCTGCAAAAAGCCCGTGGCGGCGACGTCCCGGCTCGATTTGAACGGCCCCTTGGCGGCGACGACATCGCCGGCGATCAGGAGCACGCGGCGGACGTCAGCCTCACTGCGCAGCCGCGCGACAAAATCGCTGAGGGTCTCGCGCGAGGGAATCTCGCGGGCGGCGATGTGCGGCACCGGTTCGAAGCCGGCGCGGCGCAGGGCGGTCGCCGTCTCGACATTGGTGCGGAAATTATCACCGGGCAGGAAGGTGACGGTCACCTCCGTACCGGCGGCAAACTGCTCGCGCAGCCCCTCGAGCTGACCGCCATGCGAGGACACCTCCACCGAGGCGGAAGCGAGCAGCGCCACGAGGCCACCGGATGCGGTCACGGGCCCTCCTCCCCTCAGGCCGGCGCGCGGCGGCGCGAGATCACATAGGTTTCGTCGTTGAACCAGAGCCCGCCATGCTTTTTCAGCACGCGATCGGTGGCTTCGAGATAGCTGCCGTCGCGCACGACCTCCGACAGACGGTTATCCTCGATCTGCGCGACATAGATCGCGGCGTTCCAGGCTGCGAACAGGGTCGAGGTCCCGATCGACCCCGATACTTCGTCCGGAAGCGTGTGCATCTGGTAGCGGAAGATCGAGCGCGCGTCGGAGGAAGCGCTGAAATTGTAGTGGCGCGCGGCGGCGCCGAGCTCGTGCTTGACCTGGCGCAAGAGCGCATAACGGTCGGTCTTGAAGGGATCCTCGCCCGGCCAGACCTGCTCGATGATCTCCATGCCGGGGTCGTGACCGTGGGAATGGATGCCGATCAGCCGGCCGCCGGGCCGGAGCGAGCGCACCAGCGGCGTCACCACTTTCGACGCCTTGAACTCGACGCCGATGCGCGCGCGATAGGGCTGTGAGGCGATGACGAGGTCGTAGTCGGCCATGACGCGGCCCGGCCGCGGCATGATCGGATCGAGCAGGAAGGAATGGTCCTCGCGCCGCAAGGTCAGCACGATCGGCCGCTGGTAGACAGGATTGCCCGTCTTGGCGCTGATGCCGGCGCGCCAGTTCTCGGCGAGGAAGCCTTCGAGCTCGCCGATCTGCCCGGCAAAGCCATGCGCGGTGTTGCCCGATAGCGCGACGTCCTTCCAGATCAGGCCCTGCGCCGAGGCGACCGAGCGCGGCGTCAACCACGGCGCCTCGGCGTAATAGAGGTTAGTGACGACAAGCACGGTCGCGGGATGCTCGAACAGGCGGTCCGCCATCTTCTCCAGCATCATGCGGACGTCTTCGTAGGAGATTTCCTTGGCGACGACATAGAGCGGCATGGTCGGAAAGCGCGCATGCAGCGCCCGCATCACCCGCGACAGCACCGTGCCGTCGCCGACCCCGGCGTCGAACAGGCGCAGCGCCGGAGGCGACGGCTGCAGGGTCGCAAGCTCCAGCGAAACGCGGTTGGCGATCTCGGTCTTCTCGCTGCAGGTCGAGACGAACAGCAGATATTTCTGCCGGTTGTCGAAGAATCGGAACCCGCGCGGCACGACATCGGCAGATGCCGGCGTTGCGCCGTTCACGGGCCTGGCCACGGTCGCAGCCGCGCCATTGCCGTTCGCAGGCTGGGGGTGATGTTCGCGCAGATAGGCACGGACCTTGTCGAGCGTGCCGGTCGTGATCTTGGCCCCGTCGCGCAGGCGCGACACCAGCTTGCCGTCATTGACGACGAGGCGTCCGAAGGTGGACTCCGCCGTTTGCGTGGCCCGGCAGAATTCGCGGATTTCGCCGAGGATCTCCTCCGATGTCCCGCCCGGAGATTTGGCCTGATGTTCCCGGACCTGAAGTTCGTCGATCCGCATGGTTGCTCCCCGCGGTTTCCATCCCTGTGCGACCATCAAGGAACAACGGGTGGGACGCGTCAACCACAAACCAAGTGGGCAGGATTTATGGGCACAGATCCACAAATGTGGGCACGATTACCCGCTTCGCCGTCATTCAATCAGTTCGTCGGCGGACATCAGGATAGAATTGGGAAGGGTCAAGCCAAGGGCCTTGGCGGTCTTCAGATTGACGACAGTTTCGAATTTCGTCGGCCGCTCGATCGGCAATTCCGATGGCGGCGTCCCCTTGAGGACGCGGTCCACATAGTAAGCCAATCGGCGATACGATTCCGACAAATTGGGTCCGTAACTGCAGAGGGCGCCGCTTTTTGCGAATATTTCCCAGCCGGAAATCACTGGCGCGCGATGCTTCATTCCGTAGTCAATGATCCGCTGCCGGTATTGAATGGCAAAGCCGTCGGCAAACAGCGAGATGGCTTGCGGGGGGCGCGGGTCCATGGCGTCGAAGGCGGAAGCCAGTTGCCCCTCGGTCGCGGTCCCGAAAAACTCCGTTGTCAGGCCAAGCTTCCGTGCTGTCTCTTCCGCGTAGGTGCGCTCGATCTGGGAACCCGGGTGCTCGGGGTTGGCGATAATAGCGACACGCTGCAGGCCCGGAATCGTGTCCCGCAATATTTCCAGACGCTTGGCGTTCAGCTCGGCCGCCATAAACGTCAGACCTGTCATGTTGCCACGCGGATGCGCGAGACTGTCGGCAAAACCGGCAACAACGGGATCTCCGCTGAAGACGTACACCGCGGGTATGGACAGTTTCAGCTCATACACCAACGGAACGGCAGCGCCCTGGACAACCAGCAGGTCAACCGGCTTGCGAACCAGCTCCGCCGCCAGCGGCGCTACGCGCAACAGGTTATCGTCCCCATAGCGGTAGTCGATTTCGAGGTTGTCGTTTTGACGATACCCCAACACGGCGAGACCGCCTCGAAACGCTTCGAGAAACGGAGTGAGACTGGCTGCTCGCTGAGCAGTGAGCCATCCAATGCGAGCGACCTTGGCCGCGGCGGATGCGCGCCCAGCCCCGGCTGCTATCGCGACAACAGCGCTGGAAACCAGAAAAGCGCGGCGATTCACATTGAATCTCCCCACCATTTGGAAGCAGACAATGTTAACCGGCCGAAAATGCGTTATCCAACACTTTCGTCGCCGTCGCCACGCCAGTCAGCAGCAGAGTTGGCTCGCGCAGGGGCGATCGCCTCGTTCTCCGCTGCAAGCGCGGTCGCGGTCAGCGGGACCTATTTCCTGGTCCCGTTCATGAAAGCTTGCATCTCTTCCAGAGTGAGCTTGCCATCCTTGTTGCTGTCCATCGCCTTGAAAATTCGTTCATGGGCCGCCTGAAACTCCGCCAATGACAGAACCCCGTCGCCATCGGCGTCCATCAGCGCAAACATCATGCGGAACATGGTCGGGGGTCCCATCGCGTCCGCCCCCACCATGCCGCGCCCCATCATGCCGCGACCCATCATATCTCCACCGCCCATCATGCCTTGTCGCTCTCCAAACTGGCCTGCAGGAGGCGTCGTTTGCGTGGGCGCGGCTCCTTGGTCCGATCCCGGATGATGGGCCTCGTGATCGGATGGTGATTGAGCGAACGCGGGATGGCTCAGGGCGACAAGCAGCAGCGCTGCAGCAATGGTCGGACGTGACATGATCGGTCCTCCTGCACTGATTTCAGGTAACGATAATGCCGATCCTGACCGGGCCCGGTTTGAGGCAGATCAATAGGCGTGTAGGGGAACGCCAGGCTTCGCCCCAGCCGCGCCGCAAGCCCACGATCGAAATCGTTGATCCAGATCATTTCCGGGACTGCGGCGCGTCGCATGCTGCACACGAAAAACCCGGGAGGTCCACATGAGCTCGATCTCAACGCCACGTCGCGAAAAATGTCCTCGGTGCGGTTCCGGGCTGGTCAGCCTCGAATGGGATGAACGCGTGAATGCGCGGGAGGTGCAGGATCTTTGGCGCTGCTGGAACTGCAAGAACGAATTCATCACCACGACCGCGTCTGACGAGAAGGGCCCCTCAGTCGCCGAGATCACCGAGCCCTTCTTCACGAGTCTGGTGATGGAATGACGATCTGCGGACGGACGAGGTCAGCCCTTTGCCGTCAGCACCACATCGTCCATAAACAACGCGTCGATGCCCGACTTGCGGAAAGTGACGATCGCATCGGTCGGCGTGCAGACGATGGGCTCGCTGTCGTTGAAGGACGTATTGATGACCATCGGCACGCCGGTTCGCGCATGGAAGCAGGATATGAGCTCGTGAAAGCGCCGATTTGACTTGCGGCTCACGAGTTGCACCCGGGCGGTGCCGTCCTGGTGCACGACGGCGGGGATGCGGTCACGCTGCCCGCTCTTGACCGCCGGCGCAAACAGCATGAGCTCGTGACTGGCGAGGTGCGCGCCGACCTCGAACCAGTCGTCGGCATGCTCGGCCATGACGCTCGGCGCGAAGGGCCGGAAGTCCTCCCGGTGCTTGACCTTTTGATTGAGGATATGGCGCATGTCCGGCCGGCGCGGGTCGGCAAGCAGCGAACGGTTGCCGAGCGCGCGGGGCCCGAACTCCATGCGCCCCTGAAACCAGGCGACGATCTTGCCGTCGGCGATCATGTCCGCAGCCTCGCGCGCGGGGGCTTTGCTGCGGCGGGACGCGAGACCGGCCGATTTGACCGCCGCCAGGATTTCGCGCCGGCTGAACTTGGGCCCGAGATACGGCGTGGAATAGCCGCGCTGCGGAGGCGTTTTCTGCTTGGCGCAATGCACGACAAGGGCGGCGCCGACCGCGGTGCTCGCATCGTGCGGCGCGGAAGGGATGAACATTTCGGAAAAGTCGCCCGATTGCCGGACCACCTCATTGGTCACGCAATTGAGCGCGACGCCGCCGGCAAGGCACAGATTGTCGAACGGCACCTTGCGCTTGAGACGACGTACGAGCGCCAGGACCGCCGCATTCGTCGCCTCCTGCAGCACTGCGGCGATATCGGCATGCCGCGGCAGGATCTCGGGATCCATATACCGCCCCGGACCGAACAAGGCATCCAGCCGATCGAACTTGTCCGATTGAAAGCCGATGAACTCCGGGGCTACCGCATAGTCCTCCTTGCCGACGCGCAGGACCGACTGGAATTTGTGACGGAAGATTTCGGGATCGCCATAGGCTGCGAGGCCCATGACCTTCGAGGCGTCGTAGTGCGAGAAGCCGAGATAACCGCTGAACACTTCCCACAGGAAGCCAAGCGAATGCGGATAGTCGAACGTATCGACGATCTGGATACGCTCGCCTTCGGCCTTCAGGAGCGTCGAGCCGGCCACCTCGCCGATTCCGTCGATGCTGAGGATGGCCGCGCGATCGAAACCTGACGGGAAATACGCCGCCGCGGCATGTGCGAGATGATGGGGCACGAAATGAAATCGCGCGCCGAGCGAGCGACCAAGAAGCTCGTCGGCGACGCCGGGCACCTGACCGAGCCGCAGCCGGAAGGTTTCCTCGAACCGCGGATCCCACCACTCGGCCCGATATCGCTTTCGGCGCAGCTTGGGGCCGAACGAGAAGGCGACGTGATGGATATCGCGGGCGGTGAGCCCGGCATGATTCAGGCAGTAGCGGATCGCGCGCTCGGGGAATTGATGCGGGTTGTCGAAGTCCGCTTCCTTGCCGTGCTTGATGCGATTGAAGCGTTCCTCCTCGACGGCGGCAACGAGCTCGCCGTCGACGAGAAGCGCTGCCGCCGACTCGTGATACACGCAATTGATTCCAAGAATGTTCAATGGCCGACCTCACCTCGCGAAATTCACGCCAACGCGCCGCAATCGCACCAATGAAGGCATAGGGCCGGGCTTCCGGCTACTGGGCGGACCGTCGCGCTTGTTTGCCTCGTCACGACGGCAGGAATCCGATCTCGGCCCGGCCCGCCGCCGGGAAAGTGATGTCAAGCCTTGACAGCTATGCACGCAGGCTCGTACCCCCGCCGCCTTGCGCGGACGCGGTCCTTCATATCCGGATGATGCGCTACCGTGCCGGCCATTCCGCCTTGTGCGTGCCGAGCGGCACCGCTGGCCGTGCCCAGAACGCGGGCGTTTTCGAGAGGATCGCCGAATGGCGCACGGCGCTCAGCGCACCGAAGCCGGACGGCACGTCTTCCATGAAAGGCGTGACAGCATCGGCCTTCAGGTCCGGCTGCTTGAAGCCGTCGGCGACACGGCCGAGATTCCACAGCCAGCGCCCGGTCTGCGCCAGCGAGACGCGGACATGCCAGCTACCGCCCTCGCGAGATTGCCGCGCCTTCGCCATCATCGCGCCGAACGCCATCAGGTAGCCGCTCGCATGGTCGAGCATCTGCGCCGGCAATTCCTTCGGTCCCTCCACGCCTGCGGCGGCGCCCTCGGCATGGTTGAAGCCGGTCGAGGTCTGCACCAGCGAGTCGAAACCGCGGCGTCCCGACCACGGACCGGCATGGCCATAGGCCGACAGCGTGACATAGACGATGCCGGGTGAAATTTTTGCCGCCTCTTCCGGCGAGAAGCCGTATCCAGCGATCGCCTGCGGGCGATAGCCCTGCGAGAAGATATCGGCCTGCGCCAGGAGATCGCGCAGCTTCGCCCGCCCCTCTTCGCTTGCAAGCTCGATGAAGGTCGACAGCTTGCCGCGGCCGGTGTCGATGGTGAGCCAGGGGATCGCCGGCAAATCGGGGCCATAGACCAGCAGCACATCGGCCCCGTGCACCGCGAGCGTGCGGCCCGCGACGGGACCTGCGATCACGCGCGAGAGATCGAGCACGCGGATGCCGGCGAGCGGGCGCTCGCCCGCGGGCCAGGCTTTGGGCGGCGCCTCGCCGATCTTCTCGATGGTCAGCACCGGAAGCGCGCTGAGCGCTTTCGCATGCGGCGTCGCCGACCATTCTTCCGGCGAGCGCATGAAGGAAACCACGGCGCCGCCGGTATAGGCCGCGGTCTCGAACGCCTCGCCGTCCCATCCCATCAGCGCGGCCTGGATCTTCCCGCGATCGGGTTCGCAGCCGAGCACGTTGCACACCGCGGCGCGGTGATGGGCGAAATTGGTGTGCAGCCGCACGTAACGCGCATCGCGGGTGCGGTAGATGCCGGCGGTCGGGTCCCATGTCGGCGGCGGCGGTTTGCCGTCGAGGCGCAGATAACGCTCCGATCGGCATTCGACGACGGCGTGGAGCGTATCGACCGTGACTTGCTGCGGCTCGCCCTTGCGCAGCTTCCAGATCTCGGCGGCGGCAAGGCCCGCGGCCGCGATCGGCACCTGCGCCGAGGCCGCGACGCGAAAGGAGGACGGCAAAAGCTGCTCGTCGCCGGTCAACGTGACGGCGTCGAGGGCGGATGGGTTGCCGCCGGTGAGTTGCCAGAGGCCAGCCAGTATTTCGCGGGGCGTTTGCATGGAGGATTCCGTCACTGCGAGCGACCCTTCTACGCTCGCGACGCGAGCTTCGCAGGGCAAGAGTCTGCCGAAGCGCGGCAGCGAAGCAATCCGGGGACAAGAAATCAAGCGTCGCACCCGTCACATTCGAGGGCTTTGAGGCGGTACGGTGCCCATCCCGAACCTTGCCACGCGAGCGGTCGCCCCCGCGGACCGGCGGCATAGCGTTCGGGAGTCATTGGGTGTATGATACAATCTTTGCGGGTATAGTCCGATCGCTCGTTCAAGCCTGTCCATCGATCTCGGTTGTGATTAGTCGGCGTCGCCACGCGACATGGCCGGCCGTCGTTCGTAGCAGAGGGGGTACGCATGGTTGCCAGGAAAAGCTCGAAATCCGCGAAGGCCAAAGCCAAAGCAAAAACCAAGAAGGCAAAGACCAGGAAGGCAAAAACCAAGAGCAAGGCAAAGGCCAAATCCAGCGCCCGGAAGGTCAAGGCAAGGCCGACGGCCAAGGCCAAACGGAAAGCCGCAACCAAATCCAAGGCCAAGTCGAAGAAGGCGCCGGCTAGGACCAAGACCACGTCTACGCCCAAGCCGCCGGCCACGACGACAACGCCTGGACCGGCAGCCCCCACGCCTCGGCCCGCAACGCCGGCCCCTGCCAGTCCGCAAGCGAGCGCGCCGTCGGGCTTCGAGATCCTGGGCACGAATGCCAACGCGCCGTTCACGCTGAAGCTGCACCGCGGCGATGGCATGACGCTGCTCGGCATGAACTGGAAGAATGGCCAGCCGCCGCAGAA
>Ga0070683_100004276_pt1 | contig 11724 bp, 9 predicted proteins | sample KBSC713LmetaG_FD_64662 | JGI IMG/M metagenome (GOLD analysis project Ga0070683, IMG submission 64662) | Corn rhizosphere microbial communities from Kellogg Biological Station, Michigan, USA - KBS C7.1-3L metaG | ecosystem: Host-associated > Plants > Roots > Rhizosphere ...
GGCGCGGCCTGTTCAGCGGCGGCGACACCCACGCTCCCGAAGACGGCGGCAAACGCACGGGTGGAGGCACGCTCGGCAATGGCGTCCATCGCCGGGGTGATGGGCGCGTCGTCATAGCCCCGCGTCGCCAGCAGCGCGGCATAAAATGCCGTCAACTCCTCGGCGTGCGCCGGGTGTTGCGTCAGGGCGGCGGCCAGCGCGCCCTTACTGCCATCTTCGCTGGCGGCGGCCAGCTCCATCTTGATCTGCATCAGCGGATCGCGCTGTGCAGCACTTCGCTTCGTCATATGTTTTCTCTCCTTGCCCTGCCTCATCAGTCGTCAGGGGCGACTCGCTCATTGCTCTTCCGCGTTTTCAGCCGCAATCCGCTCGCGTAGCAGCGCCTTCGCCTTCTCGAAGCGCAGGCGCATCGTTCGCTCCGTCTTGCCGCAGAGCGTGGCGATATCATCCCAGCGCATCTCCTCGAAGACACGCAAAATCATAATCCGCTGGTCGAGCGGGTCGGGCAGATAGCGCAAGATGCGCTGCGCCTCCAGCGAGGCCATCCGCGTCGCCAGTTGATCGCCCGGATCGGCCAGCTCGCGCCCGGCGGTCTCCGCGCCATCGCCCTCGCCGAGCGGCACATCCAGCCGGTCTACCAGCGCCTGTGGCACGTGCATCCCGCGCCCAACCGGGTTGCCCTGGGCATCGCGCCGGTAGCTCAGTCCCTCGTTGCGCAGCACCCGTTGAAAATTATCGGCGCAGAGGCAGCGCAGATAATGAATAAAGTTGGCCAGCATGAACTCTTCACGCGGATTCTGCGCCTCACGCAGCAACTGCTCGATCATGCCAGCGATGGCCTCTTCCATCAGGTCGGGCCGGTGGCGCAGGCCATAGCTGCGGCGCTGAAACTCAGGCATGCAGCGGGTGACCAGTACCTCGCACAGCCCACGCACGCGCTCGCTCTCACCCCGCGCCTTCCAGGCCCGAATCGCGCGCACCAGATCGGCGTCACTCACGACGTAGCCGCCGCTGGAGGTGCGCTGTTTCAGTCGCTCGGCTGTACGTGGATTGCGCGGATCAGGGGGATTGGCGGGCATCTGCTGCGCCGCCGTCTCCTGAACCATCTGTTCTGCGGATGTCGCACCCATTACCGGAATCGCCTCCCTCGCGTCTGGCTCGCGCTTCTGCTGCGCCCGCCGGGTCGCGTGTTCTCGCTCATCCATTGTTGCTCACATCTCCATCTCTCTATCGCTCTCGCTCAGCCATATCATACCGGCATTTGTGTGTTGTGATGAGAGTGTAGAAGATGCGCTCCTTTCGACATCTTCTTCCCTCCCTGGCCAGAACCGGAAATCGATGCGCTGGCGGCTGAAGCCGCGCCTATGGGCTACGCTCTTGCTCCGCCGCAAAGCCCGCCCGTTGGGCTGCTGCCGCTCCGCGCGCTCCCTCCGGGACGCGGCCCCTCCGCTCACACCTGCTCGCTTCTCGCCGCTGAGGCGGCTCGCGGGTCTGCCGTCGCGCGCTTCTCGCCTCGTACCTCGTCTCGCGCGGGTGCCCTGCGCGGGCTCCCAGATACAGTCGCACCGTACCTCCAACAGTGTGCCACATGCAGCCAGGGTTATCCCCCCGTGCCGCCGGGTGTCGCCTGCTGCGGCGTGAAGAGATAGAACGTCGTCGTATGGTTGGTGGTGACATACGGTGTGAACGAGCCTGGCGGCAGCGTCCCGCCCGCCTCCAGCGCCTGCTCGAGATCGCTCGCACGGCCCGCCGTTACGATAGTCACCGTCGGGCCGGTGCTGTTCGCCAGCGCCTGCGCCAGCTCATCCGTCGTCACGGCACGGCTGCCCGTTATTCCCGGCGCCAGATAGTGCAGCGTCGCGTAATCGGCCACCAGACTGTCGTCGCTGAACAGGATGAAATGCGTGCCCGCTGGCAGCGTGCCCAGGTAGCGCCCGATGTCGGTGTAGGTCGTCCACCAGGGGTCGTGATTCGTCTGGTGGGGATAGTCCACGAAATAGCGCTGGATGTTCCAGTTGGCGCTCAGGCCCACCAGCACGAGCGCCAGCAACGTCGCGGCCAGCGTCGGCGCGAGGCTGGGCAGCCGCAACGATGGCAGGTGGTCGGCGAGTGAGACGATGCCCTGCTCGACCCGCTCCAGGATATCTTCCAGCAGCAGCGCCGCCAGCAGGCAAAGCGCCGGCAGCATCACCAGCAGCCGCTGCCAGTCGGGCATATCTATCGTCAGTATGCCACCAAACATCACCGTTCCCACAATCCAGATGGTGAGCAGCAGATAGACTGGCTTGCGCAGGCGCAGCAGCGCGTAGAAGAAGCCGATGGTGACCAGCGCGGCGACGCCAACGTCGAGCAGGCTGTAGAGTGGGCCGTATTGCGTGCTCTGGTCGGCGACCGCTGTGGGCAGCAGCGGGACGGCGGCAAGCTGGCGCAGCAGCACCTGGAGAATATCGGCGGTGCCGAACTGCTGGATCAGATGGTCGCGCATCCAGGGCGTCTGGTTGAGAATCAGCACCTCATCGGTGCGGCTGTTCAGCGTGTCACCGGCCGTCCGGAAGAAGGATGCCAGCGGTCCCAGTGTGGCCAGCAATCCGGCGATGAGCCAGCCCAGCGTTGGGCCGCGCCCGGAGAGCAGGCGGCGGTTGAGCAGCCAGAGGCCGACGATGAAGAGCGGGACAATGACAAAGACGAGCCGGGCGCTGAAATAGACCTGGGCGGAGACGCTCATGGCGGTGGCGGCCAGCACGGCGGCGACGGCGCTCCGGTCGCGCAGCGCGCGCACCAGCAGCCAGAGGGTCAGCTCGACGGCGAAGAGCGCGTGAATATAGTGGATGCCTGAGCGGCTGAACTGGATGTGCAGGTGCGAGACGGCCAGCAGCGCGGTCGCGACGAAGGCGACGCGGCGGCCCGCGAACTCGCGCGCGAGCAGATACAGCACGATCAGCGAGAGCAGCCCCACGATCACCGACGAGAGGCGCAGGCCAAAGAGATCATCCCCCGCGAAATGCATCACCAGCGCCGGGATGCCATAGCCCAGGACCGGCAGCCCGTACCAGCCAGTCGAGAGCAGCGTATGCACCTCGCCGTGCAGCCAGCGGAGCGCCTCCAGCGCGCATGATGCCTCGTCGCCATGGACGACATACGGCATGCTGGCCAGGTTTGGCAGCCGGAGCGCCGCGCCAACCGCCAGCAGCGCGCCCAGCAGCAGCCAATCGCCCCAGCGATTCCAGAGCGCGCGCCAGCGCGACCATCGCGGCGAGGTGACACCGAAGGTCAGCCGCCAGCGCATCCGGTGAAGCGGCGATAGATGCGCCGATGGCCAGACACACGCGGCAACAAGCAGCATCAGCGTGCCTGCGAGCCAGAACCATTGGGCGGCCAGCACCGGAACGGCGGCGCCCGCCAGCGCGGAGGCGATCAACGCCAGCACCATCGCGATCCAGGCGAGCGCGAGGCCCGCCCAGTGCCGCCAGGTCGAGGCATGGAGCGCGATGCGCCAGCGGTCGAGCTGTGCCTGAAGAGCCGCGCGCCGCGACAGCAGCCACGCGCGGGCTATCTGGGGCAGATGGCGCAGATTCTGTAACGCCTCAGGCGCTTGCCTCAGCGTCCACCAGGCTTCAGCCACGCCGTCAAAGACATGCTGCCAGCACAGCAGCCCCGCCGCGCCGAAACTGGCGACCAGCAGCAGCGCGACGAGCGCGGGTGAGGCGGTGACACGATTCGCTCCGCCGCCTGTCTTCACCAGCGCGCTCAACTGCGACTCCGCCGCCAGGATATCCAGCAGGCAGAGGACGAACGTTGCCCGCCGAAGCAGCAGAGACCAGTTGATCCGCCGAAGCCAATCTCCGCGCGCGGCTGGCTTCAAGCGGGACTCCGCCTCCACACGACCCATTGCCTACCCCTGTCCTTCAGTGCCAGCAGTCCGCGCATCGTCGCTCGCTATTCATTCGCCTCAGGGTGACGCGCTCTCGTGCCCGGATTTTCCTGTGAGATCGTCGGATGCTGGAGACGCCTCCAGGGTGACCTGCCCGCCCTCCACACTGTAGACGTAGGCGCGTGTCTGCACCGTTTCGGGCAGGCTGGTGGCGTCGGTGATGGTGAGCAGCACCTGATCGAGATCGCTCACCGCATCGAGGAAATCGGCGCGGCGGCGAGCATCCAGCTCGCTCAGCACGTCGTCGAGCAGCAGCAGCGGCTGGTCGCCGGTCTCCGCCTCGATATACGCCAGCTCGGCGAGCTTGAGCGCCAGCGCGACGGTGCGCTGTTGGCCGCGAGAGCCGTAGGTCGTCAGGTTGATGTCTCCGGCGTAGAAGGCGAGGTCGTCGCGGTGCGGCCCCAGCACATTCGCGCCCTGGGCAATCTCGCGCCGCCGCAGCTCCACCAGCCGCGCGCGAAACGCCGCCGTCAGCTCGTCGTCGCCAACATCCAGTGGCCCCTTATACGACGGCTCGTACGCCAGATGAAGCGGCATCTCCGGCAGCCCCTCATCGCGGGCCAGCACCTCGTAGAGCTGCCCGGCGGTCCCCTCGGCGTGCGCGATGAAGCGGGCGCGCGTGCGCATCAACGGCACGGCGAGCGTCGCCAGCTGCTCATCCCAGAACGGCAGCGCGTGGGGGCTTTCCTCGCCCTCCTTGATACGCCGCAGCAGAGCGGCCCGTTGTGTCACCACCTTCTGGTACTGCCCGAGCGCGCGACAATAGCCCGCATGCACCTGGCAGAGCGTCAGATCGAGGAAGCGCCGCCGCTCAGAGGGCGAGCCGGTCACCAATTCCAGATGGGTTGGGGCGAAGACGACGACGGTGACTTTGCCCAGCAGGTCCATCGCCCGGCGCGGCATGCCATTGACGCGGATGCGCTTGCGGAAGGGGACGGCGGGCAGTGGCGGGCTGGCGGCTGCGCCACTCGCCGCGTGGGCAACGGCGCTGGCGGGCGCCTCGACGCCGGTATCTGCGACGATCACCTCGACATCGAGGGCGTCTTTGCGGCGGACGACCTCGGCCTCGACGCGCGCGAAGTGGCCCGCCGCGCCCCAGCGCACCGCCTCGCGCTCGCTATTGGTGCGGAAGGAGCGGCTGGTGGCGATGAGGCTGATCGCCTCCAGCAGATTCGACTTCCCCTGAGCGTTGCGCCCGCGAAAGACGACCAACCCGCGTGGCAGCGAAAGGTCCAGATCGCGATAGTTGCGAAAGTCGGTCAGACGCAGGCGCTCGATATGCATGGCATCCTCCCTGAGCGCCGAAAATACGGCGATACGGCTGGCAGGCACCGAAGATTGCGGCGCGTTGGCCGTAAGCCAGCAAGCCTAATTTTCCTGTATTCGGGCCAGTATGAAAGAATTGTCATGAAACTGGTCTGTAGCACAGGGCATTTCCCGGTAATCATGAAAGATTTGTCATGGAAATTGTGGCGTCTTTCATGCTCGTGAATACCCACTCAGGATATACTATTTCTGCGGTCACGAGAAGACGGGCTGTGGTAGCTGGGTGGTTGTGCGATCCCGCGCGGCATGTGCGGGGTCGGTGAAGATGATGTGGGTCGGCGGAATCGCACAACGTGGTCGTGCATATACCCCTTCGTAGTTGGTGCAAGCCAGAACGAAGGGGTATATGTTTTCCCTCGATGCACCACTGGCACATCACCACGCCAGCGCTCACGACTTCAGCAATGGCCGCCGCTCAGCCTCAAGCTGTTCGAGCAACTCCAGGGCACGCTCTGGTCCGGGTAGCGAGGCGATCTCAGCGCGCACTAGCTCCGCATTGCGCCGATAGGCCTGGTTGGCCAGCATCTCCTCCACCGCCGCGCGCGCCAGCGCTGGTGTGATGTCCTCTCCCCCGATGGTATGCCCGACGCCGAGGGCGGCACATCGTTCGGCGTTCAGCGGCTGGTCGGCGTTCAGTGGAATCAGGGCCAGCGGCACGCCATGCGCCAGCGCGCCCATCACGCTTCCCGATCCTCCATGCGTGATGACGAGGTCGCAGCGCGGCAGAATCAGCGCTTGTGGAATGTAGCGCTCGATATGGACATTTGCGGGCATCGCGCCGAAGCTGGCAGGGTCGAGCCGCCGCCCCACCGTGATAATCAGGTTGATCGGCAGGTCGCGCAGCCCGGCGATGACCCGCGCGAAGACATCGCGCAGGCTGCTGGCGAACGCGGTGCCAAGCGAGAAGTAGACGGTCGGCGCGCTGGTCAGGTCTGCCGCCCAGGGTGGCAGGTGGTCTTCATTGGTCGGCTCAGGCAGGAGCGGACGAAGCGAATAGGCGGTGGGAGGTAGCGGAAACGCGGGGTCGCGATAGCTCGGTGGGAAGGGCGCGAGGACGAGATAGCGGCTGAGCATGCTTAACCCTGGGTCGGGCAGGAGTCCATGTTCGGCGCGCAGCGTATTCAGCGGCTCCGCCACCAGCTCGTGACGGACGAAGGAGCCAGCGGCAATGACGAGGACGTTGGCGTGGGGAAGCCCTAACCGCTCCGCCGCGACGGCGCTGCCAAAGTCTATCTCGTCACGGACCAGCAGGTCGGGTTGCCACGTCTCGGCTCGGGTGACGATATCCGCCGCCTTGTGGCGCGCGTACCATCCAGCGAATCCTTCGCGCAGCAGGTACGCTTCCCGTGCGGCGATATCCGGGGTTGCCATGTAGTGGTCTTCCATCGCCTCTGTCGCGGGCGTGCTGCCGACGTCGATTCCAGCAGGGAACGCCTGGAATCCCGCCGCGCTGACCGTGGCGATCCGTTCCGGCGCGCAGGCGAACGCGACGGTGTGTCCCGCGGACTCGGCGGCGCGGGCGACGGGGACGAGCGGATTGAAGTGACCGCTGCCGCCCTCGAAGGTGAAGAGAATACGCACGGAGCCATCGCTTTCTATATCGCTTGTCATCACGTATCGGCCAGCAGCCTATTTTCGCATATCGATTAGCCGCGAGACGTCTTCGCCTCACGCCTCAGTTGTTCCTCAACCACGACGATGACGATGGCCAGCGCAGTCACCGCGCCGAGCGAGGCCGCGCCGCTGCCCAGCGGGCCAACGATCCCCAACAGCAGCGCGACGGCGGCCCCCACCGCGCGCACCACCATAGGCCGTATGCCCATCACCGTGCGGAACCACACGTCACCGACAAGGTAGATCGCTAGCCCACTCGCCAGAAACCAGACCGCCCGATCCATGGATGCTGATCCGTTGGCGATCACCTCTTTGACGCCGGTCGCGATCAGCACGACGCCCGCGATCATGGCGAGATGGGTATACCAGTAGCCAACCAGGGCCAGTTGTGACCGAGCATCTGACGACACCGATTCCATCACCTCTCTGGCGCGTTCGTCGTCGCGGTCGAAGTAGGTCCACCAGAGGGCAGCGATCAGGATGAGCGCGAGGATGATAGCGGCGAGTGTTGAGAAATCGAGCGCGTGGCCAGCCGCGCCGGTGCCGATATCGACCACCGATTCGCCGAGCACGATGATGATGACAAGACCATGCCGCTCGACGAAGTGGGCCGAGTTGACCGCGACTCCCCGCTCGCGCCGCAGAAGCGTCGTCACGACAAAGGGCAGTACCGCGGCAAGGTAGAACAGCCAGGTCCAGTTGGTGTGAACGAGGCCCGCCACGATGACCAGCACACCCGCGATGACATTCAGGGGCGCGATGCCAAGCATCGCCCGCGCCGCGCTCCGCCCGCCCTGAACGAGGAAAGCGGCCGAGTGAATCACGATGACGTAGAGGTAGGCCAGCCCAAAGATCAGCCCATTGGCGCCGAAGACGCCGGGGAGCGCAATCGCCATCACGAGAAAGCCAGTCATCGCGGCAATCAGCACCAGCCGCATCCGTCGTCCTGCGCCGGTCGTGTTGGTCAGCCATGTATAGCCGTCGTACATCCACCAGATCAGCATCAACACCAGCAGGACCAGCAGAAAATCGAGCACGCTATGCGCCTGCTCGACCAGATGGGTCAGCTGGGTGATGGTGAAGACGAAGACGAGATCGAAGAACGACTCGATGGTTGCGACGCGCATCGGCTCATCGTTTCGTGCATCCTGTCGCCGCATCACGCTGGATTGACCGGCCATATTGCGCTCTCTCACTCATATTTCGCGTACATCAGCGCCGAGCAGCCGCAGATCCTCGAAGAACGTCGGGTAGCTCTTGGCGACGGCGTCCGCGCCGGTGATGGTCAGCCCCGCGCGCGAGCGGAGCGCGACGAGGGCCAGCGCTTGCGCCAGCCGGTGGTCGTCGTGGGCATCCACCGTCGCGCCGCCAACAATGCCGCCCGGCTGGCCGCGCACCACAATCGCGTCGTCGAACGGCTGCGCGTCACAGCCTGCGCGCCGCAACTCGGCGCAGAGATCGCCGATGCGGTCGCTTTCCTTCAGTCGTAGATTGGCGACGTTCTCGAAGCGGCTCTCGCCTTCGGCAAAACAGGCGGCGGCCACCAGCACCGGTACGCTATCGATCAGCGGATCGCCGTCCAGCCGCACCGCGCGTAATAGCGCTCCCGCGCCGATGGACAGCACACCGCCAACCAGCGTCAGTGGCGCGCCCAAGGCTTCCAATGCCGTCAGCAGGGCGGCGGACTCCGGCAACGACGCATCCAGCGAGGAGAGCTGGGCAGGCTGGCCGAGCACGAGCGCCGCCACCGCCAGCGCCGCCGCCGATGGCACATCGCCCGGCACGGTCACATCGAGCGCGCGATAGGCCTGCCCGCCCGCGGCCACAAACGCGCGGAGATCGTCGGCAGCCTCGATGTGGATACCTACCTCTCTCAGCACGCGCACCGTCGCCCGCACGATATCCGACGAGCGCAGGCCATCGGTGACGGTGATACGCAAACCCAGCGGCAGAAGCGGCGCCAGATAGAGCAGCGCGCTGAGATACTGCGAGCTACGCGCGCCGGAGACAGTCACCGCGCCGCCAGCGGGCGGCCCGCCGCGGAGCGTGATCGGCAGCAACCCATCGGGCCCGGCGGCATCGGTGGCAATGCCAAGCTGCGCGAGCGCGGCCAGCAGATCGACATTGGGTCGCCGCCCAAGCGAATCAGGATGGTCGGTGGTGAAGGTGATTGCAGACAACAGCGCGCCGATGCCCAGCAGCAGCCGCAAAACCGCGCCCGCGTTGCCCACTGCCAGCGTGTTATCTGGCGGCTGGCTCAGCCGTCCGCCCGTGCCGGTGATGCGTAGCGCCCAGTCGCTATCACTTTGCGCTTCGGAGACATTCGCCCCTAATGCCCGCAGCGCCCGCACCAGCACGACGGTATCGTCGCTCCGCGCGGGATTGCGCACCAGCGAGACGCCGTCCGCCAGCAGCGCCGCCAGCAGGTAGCGCAGGGTGTAATACTTCGCGCCCGGCAGTGACAGGTGAACGGCCTGCTGTTGCGCCCTGCCGCCACGCACAAATATGCGCGCGGGAACACGCCACCCTAGCCCGGCGAGCGGCTCATCCTGATCGGCCATGTCGGTACCCATTTCGATGATGATATAGTAGGGAACGGCTTCAGTAACATCATACCGAATCTCTGGAAGGCTGCGATGGACGCGACGAACGCGACGATTCTGAATGGCCGCGAGCTGGCCCGGCGCACCATGGATGATCTGCGACGTGAGTCTGTGCGTTTCGCCCAGGCGCATGACCGCCGCGCACTGCTGGTGCTAGTGGCGGTTGGTGAGAATCCCACGGCGCTGCTCTACGCCGAACAGGTGAAGCGGGTGTGCCTGCGGACGGGTGTCGAGTGCCAGCTCGAACAGTTCCCGGCGGAGATCGACGAGACGACACTGCGGCTGCGGGTGGCAGCCCTCGGCGCGCGCGACGATGCCGACGGCGTGGTGTTGCTGTTGCCGCTGCCCGCGCATATTCGCCAGCGGATGGTGACGGAGGTGCTGCCGCCGGAGAAGGATGTGGACGGCTTGGGGCCGCGCAACGCGGGCCACCTGATGCTCGGCTTCCCCAGCTTCGTGCCCAGCACCGCCGATGCCGCGCTTGCCCTGCTGCGGGATGCGGGCGTGACGCTCCAGGGCCAGAACGCGGTGGTGGTCGGCAGAAGCAATGTCGGCGGCAAGCCAGCGGGACTGCTCTTCCTGCGCGAGAACGCGACCGTCACCTTCTGCCACTCACGCACGCGCGATCTGGCCGCTATCACCCGGACAGCCGATATCCTCTTCACCAGCGTTGGTCGCCCCAACTATCTGACGGCGGAGATGATCCGTCCCGGCGCGGTGGTGTTGGATGCGGGGATGAACGCGGTGGATGGGAGCCTCGTCGGCGATGTGGACTATGAGAGCCTGCGCGCGGTGGCTGGTGCGCTCACGCCTGTCCCCGGCGGGCTGGGGCCGCTGACGCCGCTGATGCTGATCCGCCACACGCTGCTCGGACCGGATTAGGTGGGAGATCGATATTCCATGACGATAGAAGCGGCATTTACCACATTTCCTGTGCTGACGACGCAGCGATTGCGGCTGCGAGAGATTCGGCCAGATGACGCGGAAGCCATCTTCGCCATCTACTCCGACGAGGAGACGATGCACTATTACAACGAGACGTTTCAGTCGCTTGCCGAGGCCGAGACGTACGTCATTCTGCGGCACGACGACTACGTCCAGCGCCGGGAGATCCGCTGGGGCATCACGCGACATGATGACGACCGCATCATCGGCTCGTGCGGCTTTCACCACTTCGATGAGGGACACTACGAGGGATACTACCGTGCCGAGACAGGCTATATCCTGAACCGCGCCGACTGGGGCCAGGGGATTATGGCCGAGGCGCTCTCCGCCATCCTGACCTATGGGTTTTCCGAGATGGGCCTGCATCGTATCGAGGCGGTCATCGACATCGCCAACGAACGCTCGAAGAACCTGCTGCTCAAGCTCGGTTTCCAGTACGAGGGCAACCTGCGCCAGCGCTTCCTCTTTCGCGGCAGCTTCGAGGATGAATACTACTTCGGCCTGCTCCGCGACGAGTGGCGGCCATAGCGCTCTCAGGCGCTCTCGGCTGCCTCGCGCTCTTGCTCCTCTTGCGGCAGCGCGGCTGGGCTGATGGCGCGATGCTGTAGTGGCGAGGCGAGCACAATCGACGTGTTCGGCCAGCCATAGGGCATCAGCCGGGCGATCACCGCTTGCAGATGCGAGACCGAAGAGACGACGACAGTGAGCGACATGCAATCGTCGCCAGTGATGTCGTGGCATTCGATGATCTCCGGGCAGCCCTCGACCACGGCCATGATGCGCTCGTGGGTCACGTTCGCCCCTTTGAAGCGGATGATCGCGGTGAGCGAGAGACCCAGCTTCGCCGGGTTCACCGTCGCGTGATAGCCGGTGATGATCCCCGCCGCCTCCAGCCGCCGGATGCGGTCAGCCACCGCTGGCGGCGTCAGCCCCACACGCCGCCCCAGGTCCGCGTAGGAGCTGCGCGCGTTCTCCTGGAGCGCGCAGAGCAGCGCCCACCCCGTCTCGTCGAGCAGCTTCTCAGGATCATTAGTCATAGCGATATTCTTCCTTCCATTTGCGTCTCAGCAGCCACATTTGCTTTGGGAATCCCATTCACACCCCACATATTCTTTTCTATCATATCACCGCGCAACTTTTACTGGCTATCGCCTTGTTTCATATGCTGAGGAGCGAATAAAGAATCTATGGCAACCACAACCACGACCGCAACCGCACCTGGAGTGACCCTGCGCAAGCACCTGTCGCTGACCGACGGATTTGTCCTCTATACCAGCGCCGTTCTGGGGCAGAGCCTGATTGTGC
>Ga0070683_100004279_pt1 | contig 11722 bp, 11 predicted proteins | sample KBSC713LmetaG_FD_64662 | JGI IMG/M metagenome (GOLD analysis project Ga0070683, IMG submission 64662) | Corn rhizosphere microbial communities from Kellogg Biological Station, Michigan, USA - KBS C7.1-3L metaG | ecosystem: Host-associated > Plants > Roots > Rhizosphere ...
CTTAACCGCTCTTTATCAAGTCCTCGGCCATCGATGTGCCGATGAAATGTCTTCCCATGATGATTGCATGCCTCGCAGTTTCCGCATCCCCGAGTGCGGCGCTCGCGAAAGCCTTTCGGTTGAACCCGATCGGCCTCCCCTTCGCGCCCGACAGCCCGAAGCCGCTGTCGCCGGACCATCCGCTCTATCGCCAGGTCGCGCTCGATCCGGTCGCCGACATGCCCAGCAAGGTCGGCAGCTTCCTCGTGCCGATCACCAGTGCGAAGGAGCTGAACGACGCGCTGCGCCAGACTCTGGACAGCGCCAACATGCTTGCTCCCCCCGGCAGCCAACCGAAGGTTCGCCTGGCGGTGCGCTGGGCCGGCCTCAAGGCGCCAGCGAAGATGTCCTTTTCGAGCGAAGCGACCGCGAGCCTCAGCTACAGCTTGATCAGGGTCGACACCGGCCAGGAGCTGTTCCGGCGCGACATCAGCACCTTTTCGCGGTCGAGCGGCGGCGAGGCGTCGGACCGCTTGAAAGGCAATGCCCGTCTGGCCATTCTGACCAACCTCGCGTCGGCCGTCGTGTGCCTCGACAAGGCAGCCTACATGCGGGCACCGCCCGACTGCGCGTTGAGGCCGCTGGCCACTTACCAGGAGCAGCGCCCCGCCACCGTTGTGGTCGTCCCGCGCTACGCCCACTGATCTTCGTCGCGGATGAAGGCGAGGGAAAAAGCGCGGCTGAGCGTCAGCTCAATCGCGGCCGTGGTACTTTTCGTGGTGGTCGGTTCAGCGCTGACCCGGAAGCCTCCTGGTCATCACGTTGTCGCGACTGTTGTCGACGTTTACGTGGCCGGCGCCCGGTTCCCGCAAACGGTCATAATCGCACATGCGCCGCACGCGATCGACGCTCATGTGACTTTCCGTGAGAGTGATTACGACAGTTGCGACGTTGGCGACGCGGTCGACGGAACCCAGACCGGCATCACCCTCGTCGTTGATCCTGATACGTGCAGGCGCGCTGCGCGATCCGCGGCGAGGCGCAAGTGACCCGCAATGACAGTGATAAGCCGTCGCGCCCAAAGAAAACGGCGGCGCCGGGACGCGCCGCCGGTCGCGTGATCCTTCTCTGAGCCCTAGGCGGCCAGAATCGTGAAGCTGCAGCTGCGCAGCGTCCTTGTTCCTGGGCCGACCAGCGGTAGCGGCTCGGGCGGAGCTTCGCGCCAATCGCCGGGTCTTTCACGGACCAGCACGGCGTAGCAGCGCTTGCACTCGCTCACCCAGCATCGATTGATCTCATCGAACGTGGCGCGGCTTCGCGAACGCTTGTGGCTGAACAGATGGCAGAGAAGGCTCATGACGTTTCTCCCGCGATCACGCATTGATGCGAAGCATTCGAGCCGCCGCTGCCCGATGCTGCCGCGGCTGCGACAGGCATCAGGCAGCGTCCCTCTTGCTATGCAAGTTGTGGGATCGGTGACGGGGTCCGCTTGCGGCGCATGACGAAGCCGATGCCGCCGAAGCCGAGCAGCATCAAAGCCCAAGTTGCCGGCTCTGGCACCGCGCCCGTGCCCATTTGGGCGTACGCTGTGAGGGAATGACCGGCGGACGTCAGCGTCACTTCATAGGTGTCGTTGCGGTTTGGATCGAAGTCCGCTCCCAGCAGGAAAGCGAAGCTCAGACGTTCGCTGTTCTGCCACAGGTCCGGGTCGCTGGCCCCGCCATTGAAGTTGTCGTTGCCGGCGAAGAACGGGTTGTAGCTCACCATCACGCCCGTTCCGATGTCCAGCACAGTAATGAGCGAATTGTCGGCGTTTCCGTCGATGCTCCAGTCGAAGCTGATCGGCGTGGTGCCGAGTGCAAAGCTGTAAACGCCCATTCCGTCGGAAGCAGGTGCAACCTGGCCCGTCTGGTGGAAACGAAGCGCCAGTTCATTGGCGTCATTCGTATTCACCGCCGAGTTTGGCGGCACGTATGCGTTGCCGCTGCCGTACAGGAATGTGTCGGTCGGTCCCGAGTTATAAGTGATATTGTCTGCAGCCATTGCTGGAGACGCGAGCGAGACGGCGGCGACCGCCGCCATGATCACGATGGGCCTTTTCATACGCTAACCTCCTGTGTTGAGAGGCGAGACAGCGCCTCCCGGTTGAAAAATTTGCCGTTGAGGGTGGCGCCGTTAGTTCCGACGGCGCCGCAGCTCAGGCGGCGGCCTGCCAGTCCAGGGCTCGCCACCGGGACGGTTCGTTGATGCCGGCGCTGCGCTGCGGCAGTTCCTCGAGGACGCGCGACATCCGCTGCCGTTGTTCGAACAGCTCATATTCGTTGCGAACGCGCAGCCAATATTGTGCCGGGATATCGAACACCTTCTCGATCCGCAGCGCGATCTCGGGCGAGATCTGACACCGGCCCTTCAGGATCATGTTCAGGCGTGGCTTGGAAATGCCGATCGCACGAGCCAGCTGCGCCTGCGTCAGTTGCATGCCATCCAGAAGCTTGTCCTTGAAAACCTGGCGCGGATCCAAGGGTGTGGCAACGCGCTCAAAGCGAAACATCTGCGTCATCGAAACCTCCAACTATGTGTTGCGAGTTGGGAAGACTGGGGTGGTGGAGCGAACCGCTCCGGACACTCAGGCGACCTGTTCGAGCATCGGGATCTTTCGGCGCGACCGTCGCATGACGACACCGACGGCCCCGAAGCCGAGGAGCATCAGCGTCCAGCTCGCGGGTTCCGGCACCGACGCGACCGAATAGTAGAAGCCTCCGCTGAGGCTGCTCTGGAGCAGATTGGGAATATTCGGCGTTTGAAGGCCGTTGAAATAGGCTCCTGCGGCCTGATACGAGCCGGGCAGTCCCGTGCTGCTTGCGGTGAAGGACTCGCCGACGTTGTAGCCGCCCTGGACGTTGAGGACCGGGAACAGCCCGCCCCCCGCATCAGGGTTGATGGTGAGCGCAAGAGGGTTGCTTGAAAGGTCCGTGAAGGTGAGCGTCAGCAAGTCGTAGACGAGCTGATCCTGGCCGGCGTTATTGACGGTGGTCGTGCCGCTATAGACGGCGACGCCGCCGGCGAGATTACTCAGGGTCGAATTGTAAGTCAGCATCTCGGTCGGACCGATGTTGCCGTCCATCGCCAGGCCTGCAGATACGATCCCGAAATACAGCTGGTCTGTCTGCGACAGGTCGAAATTCTGATAGGTGGCCACTCGTCCGGAATTGATCGGCAGGATCCCGTTCGTGCTGAACGACACGTTTCCGGGCGGCGGATAGACCGGACCCGTCAGCGGGTCCGGGTTCGCGATGGCTTGCGCCGAAGCGAGGAGAGCCATTGCTCCGCAGGCGGAGCCCAGCAGAAAGCGTCGCTGCATAAAAACCCCCTTCACGCGATTCGCGACACGTCGCCGCGACCTCAGGGGATTAACTTTCCATATACCGAAGCAAATAATCCGTTCGGATTAGAATCGGTTAACAGACCTTTAAATCGTCTCGCCGAGTCCGGCGCACAGGTGCATCAGCTCCGATTGGCGGCTGGTCTGCGTCTTGGCGAAGATCGACCGCATGTGCGTCCGCGCGGTGTTCGCGCTGATCCCCATGCACGCGGCGAGGGATTCGATCGAATGTCCGTCGGCCAGCAGTCTCACCACCTGCAATTCACGGCCCGTCAACCCGAACAGCGATTGCAGGAGATCGACCGATTCGATGCGCGGCAGCCCGTCGTGAAGTTCGACGACCACCTCGCAGCGAATTTGGCCGAAGGGGCCGTAGCTGCTCAGCAGCGGGCGCAGGACGACGATCCAGCGCCGCCCGTGCGCGGGGTGCAGTTCCAGCGCCTGGGGCCGGGTTCCGACCCGCACGGTATTTAGCGTCGTTGCAATGGCGCGATCGAGGCGGCCCTGCTGACCCGGGCAGGACGTGACGAGTCGGCGGTCCTCGACCCGGAGCGCTGCGCCCGACTGCAAGGTTCGTTCCGCGCCCTTGCTGAGGTGCAGGACCAACCCTGCCGAGTCGAGCAGGATCAGCGAACGGTTGCTTTCCACGTTGAACGGCCGCCGTCCGAGCCGCACGGCACATTCCATATGATCGAACATCATCCTGAACAGGCGCACCGCGTTCGGATCGCCAGCCCCCTGTTCGGCGGGGAAGTGGATCGAGAAGGAGAAGCTTAGGTCATCCTCCGGCGCCGAATAGCCTACGAGCCAGTGCGTCGACCCGAAGCGCGCGCAATTCCAGCGGATGAAATCGTGATTGGTGTAATCGTCGCCGGGGAGAGTCGCGCTGCTGTCGCAGAACCGCTCCTTCGGATGGGCCGATGCCCAGAGCAGCGACGGATCGTCGACATAAGTTTCGGCATATTCCTCGATTCCGAGGGCAACGCTCGACTGTTCGGGCCCGTAGAAACGGTACGAGCTGAACTCGCGATTCTTGAGATCCACCACGGTCGTCAACCCGATGCAGCCGCCGCATAAGTCGAGCAGCTCGACGGCGATGTCGTCCCACGCGGCCGGGTCCTCGCCGGCGCAATATGTCCGCTTGATCAGACCGGATACGCGCTCATCCAGGCTCATACGCAACCCCCCGAGCTACCGAGCGCGAAGAGGCTACGCATTAACGTGTTGTTAATCGAGTCCCTTTTTTCGGATTGATAATTTATGTTTGGAAGGTTGTTCCAAAAAAAGCGGCGGCGCCCGAAGACGCCGCCGCTCGCGTAAAGCTGGGTCTTGCCTAGTGCTGCCGCGCCGGCGCCGCCGCGGGCTGGTACGCCGACACGCCGCCCAGTTGCTGCACCAGCTTCTTGTAGGCGTCGAGATAGGCGAGCACGATGATCTGGCCGATCTCGGTGTTCTGGTAGCCCGAAGCGCCCGCCGCGGCGAAGCCGCCCCACCAGCCGGCGCCGCCGCCCGCGCCCCAGCTGACGTCGGTCTTGCGCGCATAGCCCTCGGTCAGCGCTTCTTCCTCGGTCGTGCGGGCGTTGACGAGCGACAAGGTGACGTTCGCTTCGCCCTTCTTGACGTTGATCCCGCCGGCGAGCGCGCCGACCGCGCCCCAGCCGCCGCCGAAGTGGCCGAGAAGCCCGCCGATCGCCGCGCCCGCGCCGCCGCCGCCGCTGTTCTTGTTGGTGCTGACGATGTCGGGCTGGAGGAAATAGTCGGCGGCCTTGACCTGCCCGGCGCCCATCCGGCTGCCGCGCTGCAGCTCGCCGCTGTCGGCCAGCGCACGCTCCATCGAGCGGCTCTGCATCGCGCGGTCGCGGTTCACCATGGTGAAGCAGCCCGATTGCTGGACGAAGATCTTGATGATCGCCTCGGGGCTGCCGAGGTTCAGCTCGCGCCACCATTCCTTGTCGGGCGGGACGATCGCCAGCGTGCCGATGCGGTGCGTGCAGATCGGGATCTGGGCCTCGCCGCGGGCCTGGTCCTTGCGGCCCGAGCTCGGGTCGGCCGCCGCCGCGGTGGAAACCAGTGCGAGCGCGGCGCCCGCCATCAAAGCATATTTCAGCATCGAAAGCCCCCTTCGATTAAGCCCCTGCAGGTGTGCCGGTTTATCAGGGATTTAACCGAGTCGGAAGTGAGAGACCGAGCAAAAGTGAGCGATTGCGAACAGCGATCGGGAGCTATTGCGCAGAGATGTCGAACTTCGGCCGACGGGTCGGCAAAGCCGAGCCCGATCGACGAGCAAGCCGCAGCCGACATGCCGGGGGCATGTTGGACCGGCTGCTGGATTCATTCCCGTGACCATCTCTCCTTTCCTTACGTTCACTGATGTCACGTCCTCCGCGCGTTTTTTCGTGAACGTAAGCCGGCTCGCCGGGCGGCCTTCCTGCGGCCGAAGTGGAATCCGACCGGGTGAAAACGGGGGTCCTTCCACTTCCTCCACTTCGTAGGATTCGCTTCGGAAGCTGCAGCAGTGCGAACGGACTTGCGGCGAGGCCATGCGGCCGAGCCAAGCACGCCAAATCCAAATAGGAAAGTGGGCGATGCCGCTGATCGTAAGCGCGATAAATCATGATCTATTGATTTCCTAATATCATGATGTAATGACTTTAGGATGAATTCCCGAGCTAAGGCCAGCGCGGAAAAGCCGATTCAAATTAAGGTGTCGGCAAAGCTCAAGAGGGCAATCCAAAAGCAGGCTTTCGAATGCGAGGAGACGGTCCGCGCATTCGTCTTGAGGGCGCTCAAGGAGCGGGGCGTTCCAATATCGGAGGCGGATCTTGTCGATCGTCGGAAGGGGCCGACTCGATGAGACCAGTTGTGCAGGACGCGTCTGTCGTCGACCTCTTCTGCGGGGCTGGCGGTCTTTCCCAAGGCTTCTACCAAGAAGGATTCAGAATTGCGGCTGGCGTCGATGCGGATGAGGACTGCCGACATGCTTTCGAACGGAACAACGGCGGCAAGTTCCTCCGGCGCAATATTGTCGACGTAACTGCTGCGGAAGTTGCGGACGCGTTTGGCCCAGCTTCGACGCGCATTCTGGTCGGCTGTGCACCGTGCCAACCTTTTTCGAATTACAATCAGGCCAACCTGCGCCCGGATTGGAATTTGCTATTGCACTTCGGGCGGCTCGTACGAGAGCTTCAGCCAGAAATTGTCTCAATGGAGAATGTGCCGTCGCTGGAGCGGTTTGCCGGAGGCGCGGTTTTTAGTCAGTTCAAAGACGTCCTGAAGAGCAATGGCTACCACTTCGTTTCGGGGGTCGTACGCGGCACGGATTATGGACTGCCCCAGAGCCGCTCCCGCCTTGTCCTGATTGCCTCGCGGCTCGGGCCAGTGTCGATGCCCGAATGTACGGGAATTAGACGCACCATACGCGATGCGATTGGTTCACTTCCGCCAATCAACGCCGGCTCCAAGAACCTTCACGATCCATTGCATCAGGCGAGCGGTCTGACACCGATGAATCTCAAGCGAATGCGAGCTTCGCGTCCTGGACGCACATGGAGCGATTGGCCGGAGACGCTGAAACTTCCCTGCCATAAGAGGCCGTCGGGCAAGGGGTACGGCGCAGTGTACGGTCGTCTCAGTTGGGACCAGCCTGCCCCGACGATCACTACTCAGTTCTATAATTACGGTAGTGGACGGTTTGGGCACCCTGAGCAGGACCGGGCACTCTCGCTTCGCGAAGGAGCAATCCTGCAGGGATTTCCAAGTTCCTATGAGTTTGTGCCGGCGAACTGTTCAATTAGTATCACGCGAGTCGCGCGAATGATCGGCAATGCCGTGCCGGTTGATATCGCTAAGGCTATAGCTCGGACCGTCAAAGTGCATTTGGAGAATCCGAGCTAGTGACCGATCAGCCTCTTACGCTCGTCATCAACTTGAGTGTCCTCGAAGACCTCGGGATAAATTTGTACGGGAATGTTCCTGCCGTTCTCGCTGAAATGGTGGCGAACGCCTGGGACGCTGACGCCACGACGGTGCACATCGAATACGACGAAACAAAAGACGAAATAGTCGTTCGGGATAACGGCATCGGAATGACTCGGTCGGAGCTACAAGATTACTATCTCACTGTCGGGCACAAGCGACGGCTGGCTGGCAGGACCGAAACACCGGAACTTCACCGGGAGCCAATGGGCCGTAAGGGTATCGGCAAGTTATCCGCATTTTCTATCGCTGAGATCGTGGAGGTCGAAACAATTAAGAGTGGTGAGAAGACAGCGATCAGGATGAATGTCTCAGACATCCGCAAAGAGATTCAAAACGCTCAGTCTTCGGAAGGTGGGGCTGCCCAACGAGCCGGTGCCTACAAACCGGAGGTGATTGTCGGCAACTGGGATTTCCGAAAGGGAACTCGGATTAGATTACGCAGGATTCGAAAGCAGCGGGTGCACGTCGGCGAGGACCTACGCCGCCGTTTGGCCCGTCGGTTCTTTGTCCTCGGATCTCAGAACAAATTCGAGATCTACGTCCTGGGTAAGAAGATCAGCGCCGCTGATCGTGGATACGTGAACCTTCTGGAATATGCTTGGACCTTCGGGCTCGAACGAAATGACCCCACGATCGAAGAGATGAAGCGCCACAAGGTCCAGGTCGAAAATGTCGCATTGAAGGCCGATGATGCGCCCGTCCGCGGTTGGATTGGGACGGTGCGGAACAGCGGCGCTCTGAGTGATTCTGACGCGAACGCCGTAGTCTTGATTGTCCGTGGCAAGCTCGCGGTGCCAGACATTCTGTCGCGCCTCAAAGTAGGCGAGCTCGCAACCAAATACCTCGTAGGAGAAATTCACGCGGATTTTCTCGATAAGGACAACGACGAGGACATCGCCACGAGTGATAGGCAAGGCTTCCTTGAGGAGGATGATCGCTTTCAAAATCTGATCAAGACAGCGCACCGGCTCGTCCGAGAAGCGGTGAATGGGCGGAAGCGTCACAAGGAGAGCGAGGCAGAAGACACTGCAGTTGGCCTTTTGCCCCCCTTGGCAGATTGGCTAAAATCTTTGAGCCCCGACAGGAGAGACGCGGCTCGGAACCTCATGGCCTCGATCAACAGTATTTACACCGACGACGATGAGGCGAAGAAAGAGCATTTTCGACAGGCGATTATCGCCCATCAAGTGTTTGACGCGCGAGGTCAGCTTAAGAAGCTTGAGGAAATCTCAGGCACGGCAAGCGTGCAGGCTGTCCTTCAAGCATTCAATCAATTCGACCAGTATGAGGCAGCTCTCTACTACGGAGTCGCTAGTGTGCGGGTGGAAGTCATCCGTGCACTCCGTGACCGCATAGCGACAAAAAAGGGCCTTGAGGGCTTAGTTCGTGACTATCTTGCAGAGCATCTTTGGCTTCTTGATCCGTCATGGGACCGCGCCACCGAGCCCGTAGAAGTCGAAAAAACCGTCAAAAAATATCTTGATGAAGCAGCAGAAAGTCTCCCGCGCAAACAAAGAGATGCACGTTTTGATATCGTTTACAGGAAGTCGTCCACTCGAAACATCATTGTAGAACTGAAGCGATACGGTCGGAAGGTCACCGTAGGGGAGCTCGTTGATCAGATTAGCAAATATTCAGATGCTATGGTCAAAGCGCTCACGCGTGAAAAGTTGCCCGCAACTGCTCCAGAAATCGTGTGTCTGATTGGCCCGGATCAAGAGTTCCTAGAGACTGAATCTGATCGTCAAAATGCCGAAGCAACGCTGCGAGCGTACAACGGGCGAATAATGACGTACGATGAGATGATCTCCAACGCGCTTCGGTCATACAGCGAATTTTTGAACGCTGAAGAGAAAAAGAACGCTCTGGTTGCATTGCTCCAGCGGATAAGCAGCTTTTGACCGAAGGCGTTACTCCCGAGAACTCCCGCAGACTCGCCAAAATACCGCAAAGACACACGGCGCCGGAACTAGCGGTCCGGCGCTGCCTAAACGGTTTAGGGGTTCGCTTTCGTTTGCACCGCGCGGACTTGCCGGGCCATCCAGATGTTATCGTGCCGAAACACCGCCTAGCGATCTTCGTCCATGGCTGTTTCTGGCACCGCCACGCCGGTTGCTCTCGCGCTACCCTGCCCAAGACGAGGCCTGAATTCTGGGCCGAGAAATTTCGGGCGAATGTGGAGCGAGATCAGCGAAAGGAACGCGCGCTGCACATCCTCGGCTGGCGCGTGGTCACGATTTGGGAATGTGAGACAGACAAGCAGGATGACTTAGTCGATCGCCTCAAACGCGAATTGGCGAGTCCATAGCGCCGCCAGTCCCGCGGACTGGCTGCGCTATCGGCTCTCTGCTAGCGCGCCGCAAACCTCCCGACGCAGAGCAAATGACCGACCTCTCCCGCATCCGTAACTTCTCCATCATCGCCCATATCGACCATGGCAAGTCGACGCTCGCCGACCGGCTGATCCAGGCGACGGGCGGGCTCACCGACCGGGAGATGGCCGGCAACCACCAGGTGCTCGACAATATGGACATCGAGCGCGAGCGCGGGATCACCATCAAGGCGCAGACCGTGCGGCTCGAATGGCCCAAGGACGGCGAGACCTACGAGCTCAACCTGATGGATACGCCGGGCCACGTCGATTTCGCCTATGAGGTGAGCCGGAGCCTCGCCGCGTGCGAGGGCGCGCTGCTGGTGGTCGACGCGGCGCAGGGGGTCGAGGCGCAGACGCTCGCCAACGTCTACCAGTCGATCGAGCACGACCATGAGATCGTGCCGGTGATCAACAAGATCGACCTCCCCGCCGCGGACCCGGAAGGGGTGCGGCAGGAAATCGAGGAGATCATCGGCCTCGACGCGTCGAACGCGGTGCTCGCCAGCGCCAAGACCGGCATCGGGATCGAGGACGTGCTCAACGCCATCGTCGACCAGATCCCGCCGCCGAAGGGCGACGCCGACGCGCCGCTCAAAGCCATGCTCGTCGACAGCTGGTACGACCCCTATCTCGGCGTCGTCATCCTCGTCCGCGTGATCGACGGCACCATCCGCAAGGGCGCGCAGGTCAGGTTCATGGCTGCGGGGACGACGCACCTGGTCGACCGCGTCGGCTGTTTCCGGCCCAAGATCGAGCAGCTCGTCGAGCTCGGCCCCGGCGAGATCGGCTTCATCACCGCGCAGATCAAGGAAGTCGCCGAGACCCGGGTCGGCGACACGATCACCGACGCGAAGCGCCCCGCCGCCGCCCCGCTCCCCGGCTTCAAGCTCGTCCAGCCGGTCGTCTTCTGCGGTCTCTTCCCGGTCGACGCCGCCGAGTTCGAGAAGCTCCGCGACTCCTTGTACAAGCTGCGGCTCAACGACGCCTCGTTCAGCTTCGAGATGGAGACCAGCGCGGCGCTGGGGTTCGGGTTCCGGTGCGGGTTCCTGGGGCTGCTGCACCTCGACATCATCCAGGAGCGGTTGACCCGCGAATACGACCTCGACCTCATCACCACCGCGCCGAGCGTGGTGTACGAGGTGCGGCTGCGGGGAGGCGAAACGCAGAGCATCCACAACCCCGCCGACTGGCCCGACGCGAGCCAGATCGAGAGCGTCGAGGAGCCGTGGATCGAGGCGACCATCTACACGCCCGACGAATATCTCGGCTCCATCCTCAAACTCTGCCAGGACCGCCGCGGGATCCAGAAGGACCTGACCTATGTCGGGACCGGCAGCCACGCGCGGGCGATGCTGCGCTACGAGCTGCCGCTGAACGAAGTGGTGTTCGATTTTTACGACCGCTTGAAGTCGATTTCGCGAGGCTATGCGAGCTTCGACTATCACCAGGTCGGCCACCGCGAGGGCGACCTCGTCAAGATGAGCATCCTCGTCAACGGCGAGCCGGTCGACGCGCTGAGCATGATCGTCCACCGCGCCAATGCCGAGGCGCGCGGCCGCGGCATGTGCGAGCGGCTGAAAGACCTCATCCCCCGCCATTTGTTCAAGATCCCCATTCAGGCCGCGATCGGCGGCAAGATCATCGCCCGCGAGACGATCGCCGCGCTGCGCAAGGACGTCACCGCCAAATGCTACGGCGGCGACGCGACCCGCAAGCGCAAGCTGCTCGAGAAGCAGAAGGAGGGGAAGAAGCGCATGCGGGAGTACGGCAGCGTCTCGATCCCGCAGGAAGCGTTCATTGCAGCCCTCAGAATGGGCGACGACGCGTAACGCCCTCTACCGCTTGCGGGAGAGGGCCGGGGTGAGGGCCTGATCTCCATTAGCCCACCCTTCGTGCCCGCCGTTCGTTACCGACTGCAATCACCCGCCAACCTGAAAGACGACCCACCATGACCTACAAGAGCACATTCCAGGACCGCGCCGGCCAGGCTGCCGCGGCGAAGCGCAAGG
>Ga0070683_100004280_pt1 | contig 11721 bp, 4 predicted proteins | sample KBSC713LmetaG_FD_64662 | JGI IMG/M metagenome (GOLD analysis project Ga0070683, IMG submission 64662) | Corn rhizosphere microbial communities from Kellogg Biological Station, Michigan, USA - KBS C7.1-3L metaG | ecosystem: Host-associated > Plants > Roots > Rhizosphere ...
CCTGCCCCACTTGTCACGGCGCTCGCTATAACCCCAAAACCCTGGAAATCAAGTATCGGGATAAGACCATCGCGGATGTGTTGGGCATGACGGTCGATGCGGCTTGCGAGTTCTTTGCCGAAGACCTGTCTGTTCTGCGTTCTTTACTGGTGCTGCGCGAAGTCGGGCTGGGTTACCTGCGGCTCGGGCAACCCGCGACCGAGCTTTCCGGCGGAGAAGCTCAGCGAATCAAGCTGGCAACAGAGCTACAGCGAATGCAGCGCGGCAATACCTTGTATGTTCTCGACGAACCGACCACGGGCCTGCATCCGTCCGACGTGGAGAAGCTCGTCACACAACTGAATCGCCTGGTGGACTTGGGCAACACGGTAGTGGTCGTCGAACATGACATGCAGGTGGTCGCGGCCAGCGACTGGGTGATCGACATCGGTCCGGGCGCGGGAGAAGACGGCGGACGCGTCATCGCCGCCGGCACGCCCGCGGAAGTCTCCAGGAACGGGGATAGCAGGACCGCTCCTTATTTGGTGCGATTTCTCGATGCGACCGAGGCAGCCTAGGCGATCGCTTTTGAAACACAACGCCAGGAATACAATCCTCTTAATGCAGTGACTGGATTCGCGACCGTCATCAAGAAGTCGTTTATCGCGTTTATGGACGACGATTGTCCCTCGCAAGCGGCTGCGCTGGCTTACTATACGGTCTTTTCCCTGCCGCCCCTGCTGCTCATCATCATCAGCATGGTCGGTCCCGCCTTTGGAAATGACGCAGTTCAGAGCCGCGTCCTGTATCAGTTTCGCGGGCTTATCGGACCCGGCGCCGCGGACCAGATCGGGGCTATCATCTCGAATGTGGAACATTCCCACGGAAATCACGGCTTGGCGGCTGCGCTGGGCCTTCTCGCACTCATTTTTGCCGCCACTTCCGCCTTCGTCCAGCTCCAAACCTCGCTCAACCACGCCTGGAACGTAAAGCCCGACCCCCAGCAGAGCGAAATCCGGAGTTTCTTTGTCAAGCGCCTGATTTCCTTCGGGATGATCCTGGCCGTGTCGTTTCTCATGCTGGTATCCCTGCTTATCAGTGCCGGTCTCGCAGCCGCGTCCGACGTGCTGGCCGGACTGCTGCCACCCGGCTCAGTCTCCACTCTCCCTGCCTATGTGAACACGGTGCTGTCGCTGGTGCTGTTCGCCGGCATATTCGCCGCTATGCATGGGTTCCTTCCGGACGCCAAGATCGCCTGGAAGGATGCAGTAGCCGGTGGCATCGCGACTTCCCTGCTATTTGTAGCCGGCAAGATGCTGATCGGCGTTTACCTGGGAAACAGCGACATCACCGATGTCTTCGGAGCCGCGGGCTCGCTGGCCGTCATCCTGTTCTGGACCTACTACAGTTCGATGATCGTCCTGCTGGGAGCGGAGTTCACGAAGGTGTGGTCTCGGCGGCACGGCAGGCGCGCTGAACCGGAACTCGGCGCGATGAAAGTCCGGACCCAGGTGGTCCGGGCCGACTGATCCGGTAACACTTTAACTGACCAGGCCCTCTAACGAACGTGAGGGGAAGGGTTACGTGTGTCTGCCTCCTTGCCACTTTCGCCGCTTGGGGATACGGGCAAGGCCAGACTTTCGAAGGGCGGACAATTGTCGCCGTGGGCTATGACCCTGCGGTGCAGCCGCTCGATGTAAAGGATCTGGAAGACCGGCAGCTTTTAAAAGCGGGCGCCCCTTTTCGGGCCGCGGATGCCGCATCCACTCTCGATCGCCTGTTCGAGACTGGACGATATGACGACATCCAGATAGACGCCGAGCCGGTTCCGGGTGGCGTGACAGTTCGCTTCATAACGAAGCCCGCAGCTTTTGTCGGCCATGTGTCCATCCAAGGAAAGCTCACGACGCCTCCTTCTCGCGAACAGCTGCTGGGCGCGACAAGCCTGGGCCTGGGTACTCCCTTTCGCCAGGACGACGTGGCACGGGCGGAGGAGACACTAAATCGCCTCCTGCAGAACAACGGCTTCTACGAACACCATCTTCGAGTGGAGACCGAAGATCAACCTGATCTCCAGCAGCGGGACATCCGCTTCGTCGTCGATCTCGGCCCGCGTGCGAAATATGCGGCCCCCACGGTCACCGGACAACCCGTACTTTCGAGCGACGTCATCATTCGCGCCACTGGCTGGCGCGTTAAATTCATCGGCATTTGGCGAGGCGTGACACAAGCGCGAACGCGTAAAGGCGTTTCCGGCATCCTCAGCCGACTGGCAAAGGACGAGCGCCTGACCGCCGAGGCGCGAGTTACGAATCGAAAGTACGATCCCGATACCCGCCGCCTCAATTCCACTTTAGAAGTGAACGCAGGACCCCAGGTGGAGATTAAGGCAGTCGAGGGCAAAGTCTCGAAACGCGTCCTCAAGCGTTATGTGCCTGTGTTTGAAGAGCAGCGTGTGTATCGCGATCTGCTCGTTGAGGGGGCGAACAATCTCCGGGCTTATCTTCAATCCAAGGGATACTTCGACGCGCAGGTCGACTTTCGCGAGCGCGATGAGAACGACGAGCACCTCATCATCGAATACGTCATCGTACAGGGCGAGCACCATAAGCTGACGCACGTTGAGATCCAGGGCAATCGCTACTTCACCGAAGAGGATCTGCGCGAGCGCATGTTTCTCCGTCCCGCCGGCCTGATCCGATTTCGTCAGGGGCGCTACAGCGGCGCCTTTCTGGATCGCGACGAAGAAACCATCGCCAATCTTTACAAGTCCAACGGCTTTCAAGACGTGAAGGTTGCTGGAACCGTCGAGGACGATCCTAAAGGCAAGCAAGGCGACGTTTCCGTAAAGATCACGGTGGACGAAGGCCCGCAGTGGTTTGTGTCGAAGCTGACCCTGTCCGGGTTCACCAGCCTGCCCACCCAGGATCTGCGGAATCAAATGAGCTCGATTGAAGGCCAACCGTACAGCGAAGTGAACGTAGCCGCCGATCGAACTCTGATTCTCACCGCGTATCAGCAAGCCGGTTTTCCGGATGCCCAGTTTCAATGGACCAGTAGTCCGGCGGACGAGCCGAACCAAGTCATGGTCACCTATCAGGTGATGGAAGGCCGGCGCCAGTTCATTCGGGACGTGGTGGTCAGCGGTCTTGAAACGACACGACCCAGCCTGGTCAATCGTAACCTGACTCTCAAGCCTGGCGATCCGCTCTCCCTGGTCCGAATGTCGGATGTACAAAGAAAGCTTTACCAGTTGGGGATATTTAGCCGGATCGACATGGCGATCCAGAATCCTGCCGGCGCGGAAGAACACAAATATGTTCTCTACAATTTCGAGGAGTCCAGCCGGTACTCTTTCGCGGTCGGGGTCGGGGCCGAAGTAGCGCGCTTCGGGGGCACCTCGACCGATCTGAGCCAGCCGGCCGGCAGCTCAGGCTTCAGTCCTCGTGTGTCGATAGATGTCAGCCGCCTGAACTTCCTGGGCTTGGGCCATTCCATCTCGCTGCGTAGCCGGGTATCGAATCTGGAACAACTGGGATCGATCAACTATCTGGCGCCCCGATTCCGGAACGTCGAGGGGCGGAACATCACGTTTACGATGCTCTATGACGTATCGCGTGATGTGCGGACCTTTTCTTCCCGCCGTGAAGAAGCGTCGGTGCAGATTTCCCAGCAGCTTTCGAAACCTAGTAGTCTTTTGCTGCGTTTCGCGTATCGCCGGGTGACCACCGGGGATGTGGTCATTCCATCGTTGCTGATCCCTCAACTTCTTCAACCGGTACGAATCGGGATGTTGTCTCTATCGTATGTACAGGATCGCCGGGACGATCGCGGGGACGCCCACCGAGGCGTCTACAACACAGCGGACATAGGCGTGGCGAGCGGGGCATTCGGCTCCTCGCGCAGCTTTGTGCGTGGGCTGTTCCGCAGCGCCAGTTACCACTCCCTTACCAAGAATGTGGTGTTAGCCAGGGAAACAACCATCGGATTGATCGTCCCATTTCGCGTACCTGCGGGTTTCACTGAGGATGATGTAATCCCGCTGCCCGAACGCTTTTTTGGAGGCGGCGGCATCACTCATCGCGGCTTTCCAGAGAACCAGGCGGGCCCGCGCGACATCGGCGTTCCCGCCGGCCCGGGTACGGTCGCCTCCGAGCCAACCGGTTTGCCGCTGGGTGGTAACGCGCTTTTGTTCAACACCGTCGAATTACGTTTCCCGCTCCTGGGCGAAAATATCGGCGGCGTGCTGTTTCATGACGCCGGAAATATCTACCACAAGCCAAGCGACATCGCATTTCGGGTGAAACAACACGATCCCGCGGATTTCGACTATATGGTTCACGCCGCCGGCTTCGGCATCCGCTACCGCACGCCGCTCGGTCCCGTGCGTGGGGATCTGGCCTACAGTATCAATCCGCCAAGTTACAACGGATTCTCGGGCACAGTACAGGATTTGCTCGCCTGCGGACCTCCCGGATCCAGTACTGCGTGCCACAGCCAGCGAAATCAGATCAGCCATTTTCAGTTCTTCTTCTCTATCGGGCAGACTTTCTGATGCGGATTACTCACTGTGTTCTCAAACTCGCGTTGGGCATCGGGCTCTGCATGGGAATCGCGATCGCGGTGATTGTCGACAGAATCGCGATTGTCGTAGATGGCGCCGTAATCAAACAGAGCGACATCCTGAACGAAATACGCGTAACCGACTTCATCAATGGCACCAAGCTCGACCTGAGCCTGGCGGCGCAAAAGGAAGCCGCGAGCCGGCTCATCGACCAGAAGCTTATCCGGAAGGCGATGGCAGCGGGTTTGTATCAGGCGCCGGCCTCCAGCGAAACCGATCGGCTGCTGCAACAGGTTCGCCAGCGATTTGCGACCCACGCGGCGTACGAGCGCGAACTGGCCGCCAAAGGTATTACAGAGGATCTGTTGAAAGAGCATCTTCTCTGGCAGCTCGCGGTCCTGCGCTTCATCGGGCTCCGATTTCCAGGTCCGGATGCCGATGCGGTCAATCAGCAGTTCTTCGCATGGCTGGATGAATCGCGAAAGGCCGCGCGGATCGATTTCAAGGTGGACAGTTTACAGGGAGAATCTAAATGACTCCTCACCGCAAGAAAGTTATCTCGATCATCCTGGGTGCGTGCGTGGGCCTGGTCCTGATCCTTGCAATCGCGGGGATTTGGATTGCACAAAGCGACTGGTTTCGCCAATACGTAACGGGAAGGGTTATCCAGGCAGTGACGGAGGCGACAGGCGGGCGCGCCGAAGTCGGCGAAATTCAGTTTGACTGGCGCCATCTTCGCGTCGAGATTCGCCAGTTTGTCTTGCACGGAACAGAGCCTGCGGATCAGGATCCTCTCTTTCGGGCGCGGAGTATCACCGCGGAGTTCAAGGTTCTGTCGCTGGCAAGCCGGCGGAAGCTGGATATTAGCTCTCTGGACGTCCAGGAACCGCGGGCGAATCTGATTACGGACGCCAGTGGACGGACGAATATTCCCCAACCTAAAGTAGCTCGCACCGACGACAAGAATGCTCTCGAAACCCTGGTCGACTTGGCTATCGGCCGCTTCACCGTGCAGGACGGATCTCTCCATGTTGCCGATCAGCAGATTCCTTTTTCAGCCGAGGGCAAGAATCTTGCCGTGCATCTGTCCTACGAGCTCGTGCCTGGCCAGTACCGCGGGCAGATCTCACTGAATCCACTCGTCGGCCAATATGACCGCAATAAGAGCACGGACATCAGCCTCAATCTCGGCGTCATCTTAGGCAAAGATCGCGTGGAGCTCACCGGTGCGACCATCGCTACTCCGAATTCCAATCTGCAAATTACCGGAGCTGTGGAACACCTGGATTCACCGCAAGTGAACGCGAAGGCGTCCGGGCATATCGATCTGGCAGAGATGAAGGATATTTTCGGCCAGGCCTTTCCCATCTCCATTGCTCCCGGCACGCGCCCTATTGTGGAGACGCAGTTCGAGGCGGGCATGGACAACCGCCAGTTACGCGTAACAACCGCGAAACTGACGATGGGCAAGTCTTTCATCGATGCGTCAGGTACTTTTCGGAATACCAAGCTTGAGGACGGGTCCATTCAGTTTCGAGCCGAACTGGCACTGGAAGAGCTGGCGCGGGTTCTGGATCCCTCGCTCACGGCCAGTGGCCAGATTGAGCTTGGGGGACAGGCGCAAATAAATAGCCTCTCCGACTATCACTTGAACGCCGCTCTCTCCGGCAACTCCATCGCGTTTCGCCGCGGTGGCGTCAGTGTTTCCAACGTCCGGCTGAGCTCCAAGATTGCGGCGGATCCTAAAACGATCGAGCTTAGTCCCTTCACCGCGCAAATCGGCTCGGGCCAATTCAGCGGGAACGCCTCCCTGGAAGAGTTTTCACGCTACAGCGTTAAGGGCAGCCTAAGCCGGCTGGACCTTCAACAACTTTTCGCGCTTGCGACTCCCCGCCACGTCGACTATGCGGGTCTGGTGTCAGGACCCATCAATGTCACGGGTGATTTGAAGCGGTCCAACTCTTTGACGGCGTCGGCGGGATTGAAAATAACTCCTGGCGGACGTGGAGTTCCGCTTTCCGGGAACGTCAACGTGAACTACGACGGCCCAAGAGACACGGTGATTCTCGGGAATTCGTTTATCGCTCTCCCCTCGAGCCGTGTCGACTTCTCGGGAGCCTTGGGAAATCAGGTGCAGGTTCGTCTGGTCTCGCGCAATCTGGAGGATTTCAAGCCCGCTATGAGTTTCGTCGGGAATCCACCAGCCACGCTTCCGGCGAAACTGGAGGCCGGAGGATCCGCCAATATCGACGCCACGATCTCGGGAAAGATTAGCGCCCCGAATATCGGCGGACATCTGGCAGTCACGCAATTCCGGGTGGAACAAAGGCACTTCGATCAACTGACTGCCGATGTAGCCGCTACGCCGAGCCGGATTTCTGTGACTAACGCGAGCCTTCGCCGCGATTCGCTCCTCGCCGCGGTTCAAGGAACCGTCGGATTGAATCACTGGGCCATCCAACCCGCATCCCCGGTATCGGCGACCGCGAACATTCAGAACGGGAACTTGCTGGATGTTTTGGCCTTCGCCGGCGAAAGCAGTCTTCCGCTTAGCGGCGATCTTAGCCTCGACGCGCGTGTCTCCGGCACTGTTGGCGACCCGCAGGGCAACGCGAGACTCCACGTGACCAACGGCATGGCCTACGGTGAGCCGGTGGATCTCGCGGACGGCGAGGTCGTTTACGGCGGGCGGCGGGTAACCATCCCTGCCTTGCACGTCGAATCCGGCCCCGCCCGCGCGAACGCAACCGTGATCTTCGATCATCCTCCCGAGAAGTTCTCCGAAGGTACGCTCCAGGTCCACCTGGACACGAATCCAGTAGCGCTCGCCCGCATCGACCAAGCGCGGAAGCAGTCGTCAGGCCTGGATGGCATGGTTCAGGTTAATCTCGACACGAATCTTGTTCTCGAGCCGATGAACGGCAAATCGTCGCTTCGGCTGTTGGCGGTGAATGGAACGTTACAAGGCCGCGGCCTCACACGTCAGGGACGAAACCTGGGGGACCTTACGACCAGAGTTCAAACGTCCGGCACCATCGTCAGCTTCCGCTTAACGTCCAATTTCGGCGGATCGAAAATTGATGCCGATGGAAAGACCGATTTGGCGCGCAACTACGAGACCACCGCAGCCGTGAATATTCAGGACTTGCCGATTCAGGATGCGTTGGCTGTCGCCGGCAGATCCGATCTCGCGGAGAGCGGTCTACTGTCCGCAAAAGGTGACGTGAGCGGAACAATCACCGATCCTCATGCGAACCTCGATCTGACTCTGACCAAAGCAGTCCTCGAGCGCCAGCCGCTGGATCGTTTCGAAGGCCATGTTTCTTACTCCGGGATGTTGGTCGAAGTGAATAATGCCCTGCTCCAAGTCGGAAACAGCCGCGTCAAAGTATCGGGCTCATTCTCGCATCCGACGCGCGATTTCTCGAATGGCGATGTGAGGGTTCAGGTTCAAGGAAGCCAGGTGCAGCTCGCGCAGATTGTCGCTCTGCAGGACTTAAGGCCGGGAATCGCGGGCACGCTGGATCTGACGTTGGATAGCTCGGCGAAACTACATCCTACAGGCGCTCCGTCGAGAGTATCCTTTTCCAGCTTGAATGCGCGCGCCTCGCTTACGGGTGTTCGCGCGGCCGGTCGAAATTTCGGTGGGCTCACCGCGGACGTGCAGGGCGCGGGTACTACTCTCACGGCGAATATCGAATCGAACCTCGCCCAATCCTCTATTAAGGCCAGCGGCCGAGCGGAGTTGACCGGCGACTATCCCGCCAGCGCAAAGATTGCATTCTCCGAAGTGCGTTACGTGAACTGGGCCGGCCTGCTGGGGACAGCTTCCGGGCCCGCTAACTTTGATGCGCTGTTGGAAGGAAGCGCGACGCTCTCGGGCCCGATCCTCAAGCCCGAGAATCTAACCGGAGAGGCGGAGCTGACCCGGTCCGAGCTATCGGCGGTGAGTGCGGATAAGGGCCTCAAGGACATTGCCCTGAAGAATGATGGCCCCGTGTCCGTAGCGGTCGATCATTCCGGGGTTCAGATTAAACGCGCGCGCTGGACGGGACCGTCCACGCAGGTATCGGTAACTGGAAATGTGGTTCTGCAACCCCTCGCGTTCAATCTGAATGTGAACGCCGACGCCGATCTGAGCCTGATTCACACCATTCGCGACAACATCAGTTCCGCGGGTCACATTCAGCTAAATGCCTCGGTGAAAGGGCCGGTCAAGGAACCCGCCATCACCGGAAAACTGGAGCTGAAGGATGCGGCGTTCCAGACCGCGTCCATGTCCAACGGTATCTCGAAAGCCACCGGGGTCATCGTCTTCGCTGGAACCACGGCCACCATCCAATCGTTGACTGCGGAATCGGGAGGAGGAAGACTTACGGCCACGGGAACAGTTTCGCGATCCGGTGGACAGAGCGCCTACAACGTTGGTTTGCGCGCGAATCGCGTCCAGATCCGGACCGCGTCTGGCGCCAGCGTCGGCGTGAATGCGGATCTGAAACTAAACGGCACAGATCGCGCCAGTGTCTTATCGGGTGCCATAACGGTGCGGAATGTGGGTTTCAACCCTCGATCGGATCTCGGAACACTCTTGGCGGAAACAGCGGAGCCGCCACCGGCACCGGCGACGCCCAGCGGCTTCCTGTCAGCAACCAGGTTGGATGTTGCCATAAAATCTGCCCCGGGGATAAGTTTTCAGAGCGCCTACACAACCAGCCTGGATGCGAACGCCGACCTGGACGTGCGTGGGACATTGGCAAATCCCGGAATGCTGGGACGCATTTCAATCACCAGCGGAGAACTGGTCTTCTTCGGCACGAAATACACGCTGGACGCCGGAAGCATATCGTTCTTCAACCCTACGAAGATCGATCCCATCCTCGATCTCAACATGGCAACGACCGCCCGCGGTGTGCAAGTGACGCTGAACGTCACGGGCCCGGTTCACAACATGAACCTGGCTTATCAGTCGGATCCGCCGCTCCCGTTTTCGGACATCGTCGGATTGCTGGCCGCCGGCCGGATGCCGACTTCGGATCCGGTTCTGCTTGCGAATCAACCCGCAGTTCCGGCCCAAAGCTTCCAGCAAATGGGGGAATCCGCAATCTTAAACAAAGTTGTCACCAACCCCGTCTCGGGCCAGCTCAAACGAGTCTTTGGAGTAACGGAACTGAAGATTGACCCGACCTTTACGAGCGGATCGGAGCTCCCGCAGGCTCGTTTGACGCTTCAGCAAAATATCACCAAGCAGCTCAGTTTCACGTATATAACGAACCTGGCGAGCGCTGATTCCCAAATTCTGCGCGCCGAATGGGCGTTGAACCAGCGATGGTCGGCGGTGGCGACCCGTCAGGAAAACGGCTTGGTCGGAATCGACTTGTTCTACAAGCGCCGGATCCATTAGTCGCTCCGAGGACCAGATCATCTGGAGCTAAGCGTAGTCGCGGGGAATCGTGAAAAAGAACGTTGTTCCCTGGCCTACTTCCGATTGCAGCCAGATGCGGCCGCCATATCGCTCCACCAGCTTCTTGCAGATCGCGAGTCCGATTCCGGTACCCGAATATTTCGCGCCGGAGTGCAGGCGCTTAAATAAGCCGAATACCTGTTCGTGATACTTCGGATCGATACCCATGCCGTTGTCCTGTACCGAAAAGAGCCAGGAGTTAGCCTGCTCGCGGGCGCTGACATGTATTCTGGGCGGCGCATCGCTGCGATATTTGATGGCGTTCCCGATGAGATTCTGAAGTATTTGCTGAAAGGGAGTCGCGCCGATTCTCAGGCTCGGCAATGGTTCATGTGTCACGGATGCGCCGCTCTGTTTGATGGCCTCGCTTAAGTTCAGCAGGACGGCGTCGAACGCGGCGTTCAGATCCGAATGTTCTCGGGTTTCCTCCGACATGCTCGAAGCACGCGTGTAGGCGAGAAGGTCGTTGATCAGAAACTCCATTCGACTGGCCCCGCCGACACAAAACGCGATAATCTCATCGGCCTGCGGATCCAGCTTGCCCTGGTAGCGCTTCTGAAGCAGTTCGCAATATGCTTTGACGGCACGAAGCGGCTCTTGAAGATCGTGTGTGGCGGAGAAAGCGAACTGCTCCAAGTCCGCGTTCGCACTTTTCAAGGCAGCATTGGTTCTTCGTGCCGCTTCTTCGGCATTCTTTCGTTCGGTAATGTCTTGGAAGAAAACCGAGATCCCGCCGTCGTTGGCAGGGTAAATCCGGACGTCGAACCAGCGCTGCCACGGTTCATAGAAGTTCTCTAACTGAAGGGGGACCCGGTCGGCCATGGCACGGCGATAATACGTCTCCAGTATGGTGCCGGTGACTTCTGGGAAGAGGGTCCAGATCTCTCCTCCGATCAATTCCTCCCGAGTCTTTCCCAATTGCCGTACGCCCGCGGAATTGACAAAGGTGATCCGCCAGTCGCGGTCAAAGGCGAAGAAGCCGTCACGAATGCTTTCGAGGATGATGTTGAGAGTTTCCCGGGCAGCTTCGGCCTCGCTACGGAGTTCCCGCTCACGCTGAGCGGTTTCACGCCGCAATCGGCTCAACGCGAGATGAGCGCCAACCCGGGCGAGAAGCTCTCGCGAAGTGAACGGCTTGACTACATAGTCGTCGGCGCCGGCCTCCAGTCCTTCCACGCGAGCGTCTTCTCCGGCGCGAGCCGAGAGCAAGATGACGGGGATCGTGCGGGTTTCCTCGCTGGACCGAAGCTCCTTGAGCAGACCGAACCCGTCCAGCTCCGGCATCATGACGTCAGTCAGGATTAAGTCGGGCGGATTCCGGTGAGCAGCCGCCAGCGCCTCGACGCCGTTCACAACCGCTTCCACCTCATAGTGGCCGCCCATAAGGCGCCGGATGTAGGCGCGCATATCCGCGTTGTCGTCCGCCAGCAGAATGCGTCCCGTAACGGTCTGAAGGTGGGGCGCTTGAACGGAATCCGCCGCGAAAACCGGCATCGCGGGCAGTGGTTCTTCGACGTTAGGAAGCCATCGCGAAGCCTCTTCCACGTATGCCGGCGCGGAAACTCCTGTTGAAGAAACCGTCCGCTCGGCGCCAATGCGTTCCGCAGGCAGGTGGGCGCTGCCCCGAGGAATAGTAACGACAAAGGTGCTGCCCTTTTTCAGGGCGCTCTCCACTCGAATGAAACCGCCATGCAGTTTGACCAGCTCGTGAACCAAG
>Ga0070683_100004282_pt1 | contig 11719 bp, 12 predicted proteins | sample KBSC713LmetaG_FD_64662 | JGI IMG/M metagenome (GOLD analysis project Ga0070683, IMG submission 64662) | Corn rhizosphere microbial communities from Kellogg Biological Station, Michigan, USA - KBS C7.1-3L metaG | ecosystem: Host-associated > Plants > Roots > Rhizosphere ...
GACGCCGAAGGCGACCTCCCGCGACGTCGTCGATGCGCCGGAGCCCGCGGCCGTCAGGGCAAGCGAGGCGCAGGCGACGGCAACGACCGTAACGAATGCCCGGAACGCGACGCTCACTCCTCGCGTCCCCGCCGAACGAGCGCCGAGGCGAGCCCGGCGGCGGCCGTCAGGAGCAGGAGCCCGACGAGAACGACGACCTCGGTCGGAAACGCGCTCGGGTCGTCCTGCACGGGCACGTCGGCGAGCTGACGCGTCGCATTCGCATGACGGCCGGCCGAGATGGCAGCGCGGGTGATGTCGTCGGCCGCCGACGTGTACGCGCGCAGATCCTCCGGCAGCTCGTCGATCGCTGCCTCGTAGCACTCGGGCGCGTACCCGGATCCGAGCGCTCCCCTGGCCCAGTCGTGGAGAACGGCCTCCGCACATGCGGGTCGTGCGGCCGCGCCCGTCCCGCCGCCGACGAACGCCACGGCGACGGCGGCGCAGGCGAGCGATATCAGGCAACGGCGAAGCGATGGCCTAGGCCACATCTTCCGTACGTACCCCCCTCGGGCCATCCTCTACCGTTGCCCAGCGACTTGAGGCCGAGCTCAGCGCGCCGTAAGGGCTTTGTAAGTCCTGGTGATCAACTGGCAAACGGCTGTTGCGTGATTAGGATCGCGTCGATGGATCTGCGTGACACGCCCGAGGAGGCCGCCTTCCGGGCCGAGCTGCGCGCCTGGCTCGACGAGAACCTCCCGGAGGGCCTCCAGGGCCACCGCGGCGGGGCGACGCGCTTCGAGGGGCCGGAGATGCGCGAGTGGAGCAGGGCGCTCTGCCAGGCCGGCTATGTCGGTCTGACCTGGCCGGAGGAGTACGGCGGCGGCGGCGCACCGTATACGCATCAGGCGATCTTCCTCGAGGAGATGGCGCGGGCCGAGGCGCCGCCGCACATCGGCGTCATCGGCATCGGGATGGCCGGGCCGACGATCATCGCCCACGGCACCGAGGAGCAGAAGGCGCGCTACCTGCAGCCCCTCCTCTCCGCCGAGGAGATCTGGTGCCAGGGGTTCTCGGAGCCGGGCGCAGGATCCGACCTCGCAGGCGTGCGGACGAGCTCGACGCTCGAGGACGGCCACTTTGTCGTGAACGGCCAAAAGGTGTGGTCGTCGTTCGCGCACATCGCCGACTTCTGCATCCTCCTGACCCGCTCGGATCCCGAGTCCTCACGTCACGCCGGGCTGACGTACCTCGTCGTCGACATGCATGCGCCGGGCGTGGAGGTCCGGCCACTGCGGCAGATCACGGGCGAGGCGGAGTTCAACGAGATCTTCTTCTCGGACGTCCGTGTTCCCGCCGAGAACCTCCTCGGCGACGTCGGGGGTGGCTGGCAGGTCGCGATGACGACCCTCCTGCACGAGCGCGGAACGCTGGGATTCGCGCTCCAGGCGACGCTCGAGGTTCAGATCCGCAAGCTCGTCGCGCTCGCCCGCGACCGCGGCGCCGACCCCCTCCAGCGCGACCGCATCGCGCGCGAGTGGGTCGAGATGCAGGCGCTGCGCTTCACGAACTACCGCTCGCTGTCCGCGCTCATGAAGACCGGGCTGCCGGGGCCTGAAGGCTCGATCTCGAAGCTCGTGTGGTCCGAGGCGAACCAGCGCGTCACGAAGCTCGCCATCGAGATCCTCGGCCCGGACGGCGCACTCGGCGAGGAGAACGCGCCGTACGGCGGCTACTGGCAGTACCAGCAGCTCCGCAGCCGCGGCAACACCATCGAGGCGGGCACCTCGGAGGTGCTCCGCAACATCGTCTCCGAGCGAGTGCTGGGCCTCCCCTACTCCCGCTGATCCATGGACTTCACATTCACACCCGAGCAGGAGGCGCTTCGCGATCAGGCGCGCGAATTCCTCGCCGCGAATCCCGACCCGACCTGGGCGCAGCTCGCGGAGCTCGGCTGGACCGGTGTCTCGATCGCGGAGGAGGACGGCGGTGCGGGCCTCTCGTTCGTCGAGGAGGCGGTCATCTTCGAGGAGCTCGGGCGCGCGCTCTACCACGGCCCGTACTTCGCGACGATCGGCCTGACCCTCCCGGCGCTCCCCTCGGAGCTGCGCGCGGAGGTCGCAGCCGGAGAGACGAGCTGGACGCTCGCGTTCGGGCCGCTCGTGCCCGACCTCGACACCGCAGAGCGGGTCGCGATCGTGGGCGGCGACACCGTCTACGAGCTCGAGGGCGGCGAGCGCGAGGTGCTCGCGACGACCGACTCGTCGCGCCCGCTCGGCGTCGTCCGCGGCGGCGAGCCCGGTCGCCCGCTGGCCGACACGTCCGTGCTCGCCGAGATCGGGGCCCGCTCGCAGACTGCCCTCGCACTCGAGGCGTGCGGCGTCGCGCGGCTCGCGCTCGAGGACGCGATCGATTACGCCTCGTCGCGGGAGCAGTTCGGCAAGAAGATCGGCGTCTACCAGGCCGTGTCCCACCCGCTCGCAGACGCGTACACGCTCGTCGAGCTCTCGCGGTCGCTCGCGCTCTGGGCCGCGTGGTGCGTCGCGACCGATGACGCGCAGGCGACCATCGCCGCGGCGGCAGCCAAGTCGTACGCGGGCGAGAGCGCGGTACGGGTGTGCGAGACCGCAATCCAGTCGCTCGGCGGCATCGGCTTCACCTGGGAGCACCGCCTGCACCGGCTGTACAAGCGCGCGCTCGCCATCGAGAGCTTCGGCGCGTCGGGCACCCGCCTGCGTGCCGAGATCGCGGCGTCGCTCATCGAGCGCGAGCCTGCGAGCGCCACCCAGACACCCGTGCCCGTCTCCCGAGGAGGCTAGGTCGCCATGGACGGCCTGATGATGGACTACCAGCTGAACGTGCCGGCGATCCTCCGGCGGGCGGACGAGCTGTACGGCGACCGCGAGATCGTCAGCCGCCAGCCCGACAAGAGCTGGCACCGGTACACGTATGCCGACTTCGTCTCACGGACGAAGAAGCTCATCGTCGCGCTCCGCACGCTGGGCCTCGAGGACGGCGACCGCGTCGGGACCTTCATGTGGAACCACTCGCAGCACCTCGAGGCGTACATCGGAGCGCCCGCCGGCGGACTCGTGACGCACACGCTGAATCTCCGCCTACACCCCGACGACAACACGTACATCGCAACGCACGCTGGCGACCGAGTCCTTCTCGTCGACAAGGTCCTCTGGCCGCTCGCCGAGCAGTTCGTGCCACGATGCTCGCTCGAGCACGTCATCGCCGTGGGCGACGGCCCGGCGCCCGAGGGCACCATCGACTACGAGGACCTGCTGGCGGATGCCGACGAGTCGGAGTTCGTGTACCGCGATCTCGACGAGCGTTCCGCGGCCGCCATGTGTTACACGAGCGGCACGACGGGCCGTCCGAAGGGCGTCCTCTACTCCCACCGGGCGATTGCGATCCACGCGCTGACGATCAACGCGTGCCTCGGAGTGACTGCGGACGACGTCAGCCTTCCCGTCGTCCCCATGTTTCACGCGAACGCGTGGTGCTTTCCGTTCTCCTCGACGATGGTGGGCGCCAGGCAGGTCTTCCCCGGGCCACACATGGACCCGATAACGCTCCTCGACGGCCTGGCCGAGCAGAAGGTGACGATCACGGCCGGGGTGCCGACGATCTGGATGGGGATCCTGCAGGCACTCGACGCGAACCCGCAAGGCTGGGACCTCTCGTCGATCAGAATCATGACGGTCGGCGGCGCGGCGCCGCCGCGCGCGATGATCGAGGCGTTCTCCGAGCGGCACGGCCTGCACGTGGTCCACGGCTGGGGCATGACCGAGATGACCCCGGTCGGAACGATGTCCGGTATTCCCGGCCAGGAGACGGGCCTCGAACCGCAGGAGGCGTACACCCGTCGGGCGCTCCAGGGCCTGCCCATCCCGTTCGTCGAGATCCGTGCGCGTGGCGCGGACGGCCTCATCCCGTGGGACGGGCAGACCATGGGCGAGCTCGAGGTGCGCGGCCCGTCGGTCTCGTCCGCCTACTACGCCTCGGACGAAGGCACCGACCGCTGGACGGACGACGGCTGGTTCAGGACGGGCGACGTCGTCTCGATCCACTCCGACGGCTTCGTCGAGGTTCAGGACCGCGCGAAGGACCTCGTCAAGTCGGGCGGCGAGTGGATCTCGACGGTCGCGCTCGAGAACGCACTCATGGGGCATCCGTCCGTCGCCGAGGCCGCGGTCATCGCCGTGCCGGACGAGAAGTGGTCGGAGCGACCGCTCGCCGTCGTCGTCCTGAAGGAGGGCGAGGCGGTCTCGCCGGAGGAACTCCGCGACTTCCTCGCGCCCGACTTCGCCAAGTGGTGGCTCCCCGAGCGCTTCGAGTTCGTCGAGGAGATCCCGAAGACGGCGGTCGGCAAGTTCCGCAAGACCGCGCTGCGCGAGCAGTTCGCCCAGCAGCCGGCGGAGACCGCCTAAATGGCCGACTTCGTCTCCACCGAGATGGACGGCTACGTCGCCGTCGTCACGATCGAGAACCCGCCGATGAACCAGCTGTCGGCGCCGCTCCTGGAAGAGCTCGAGGCCGAGATCGACCGGCTCGACCACGACGACGCGGTTCGCGCGATCCTGCTCGTCGGCGCGGGTGAGCGCGCATTCGTCGCAGGGGCGGACATCAAGGAGTTCCCCTCGCTCCGCGAGGCGGCCGCCGAGGCCCAGGAGCAGGGCTCGGCCCGGGGGATCCAGAAGCTCGGGCACCGCATGGACGCTGCCCACACGCCGTTCGTGGCGGCGATCCACGGCTTCTGCCTCGGCGGCGGGCTCGAGCTCGCGATGTGCTGCGACGTCCGGATCGCATCCGAGGACGCGCAGCTCGGCCAACCGGAGATCAAGCTCGGGCTCATCCCGGGCGGCGGCGGCACGCAGCGGCTGCCACGCCTGGTCGGTGCCGGGCGAGCGTTGCTCCTGAACCTGACCGGGGATTTCATCGACGCGTCGACCGCATACGACTGGGGTCTCGTCGAGAAGGTCGTTCCCCGAGAGGAGCTGCGGGACACCGCATTCGGAATCGCCCGGACGATCGCGGCGCGCTCGCCGGTGTCGGTCGGGATCCTGCGCGAGCTGGCCCGCACGACGCGCGACCTCTCGCTCGAGGAAGGCCTTCGCCGCGAGGCGGACGGCTTCCGGCGCTGCCTCGAGTCGGAGGATGGTGCCGAGGGGGTCGCCGCGTTCATCGAGAAACGCGAGCCGAACTTCGTCGGCAGGTAGTGCGGGCCGCAGTCCTCACTGGCGTGGGCGGGCCCGAGCAGCTCGTCGTCGACGAGGTGCCCGATCCCGAGATCGCCGAGGGCCAGGCGATCGTCGACGTCCGCGCCGCGGGCATCAACTTCGCAGACGTCCTCGTCCGGATCGGCCAGTACCCGCAGATGCCCGAGCTGCCGACGATCCTCGGCTCGGAGGTCGCGGGCGAGCTCGACGGCGCGCGTGTGATGGGCTTCGGTGAGAGCGGCGGCTACGCCGAGCGAGTCGCGGTCGATCCGCGCTGGCTCCTCCCCCTGCCGGCCTCTGCGAGCTTCGCCGAGGGCGCGGCGTTCCCGATGGCGTTCCTCTCCGCCTGGATCCCGCTCACTGAGCTCCTTCGCATCGCATTCGGCGCGCGCGTGCTCGTCACGGCAGCCGCCGGAGCGGTCGGGACCGCGGCGGTCCAGATCGTCAGGGCGCTCAACGGCGCCCCGGTCGCAGCGGTCGGGAGCGAGGCGAAGTTCGAGCTGCCCCGCTCGCTGGGCGCGGCCGAATGCGTCACGTACGAGCAGATCGGCGAGCTCGACCCGGTGGACGCCGTCTTCGACCTCGTCGGCGGCGAGGTCTTCGCGGCGTCGCTGAGCCTCGTGAAGCCACTCGGGACGGTGGTCGCGGTCGGATACGCAGGCGGGCTCTGGGAGGACGTCAGCCCCCGGTGGCTCGTCGGGCGGAACATCGGCGTGCACGGGTTCTTCCTCGACCGGCTCATGACCCGGCGCCCGGATCTCGTCGAACGGTCCGCAAGAGACGCGCTCCGGCTCTGGGAGTCCGGGGCTGTCCGGCCGATCGTCGGGGCAGAGTTCCCGCTCGACGAGGCGGCCGAGGCGCACCGCCTGATCGAGTCAAGGCAATCGACCGGAAAGGTTGTGCTCATTCCATGACAGCGCTCGTTACGGGATCTGCCGGCGGCATCGGCAGCGCGATCGTCCGGAAGCTCGTGGCCGAGGGCTTCCACGTGCGGGAGCTCGACCTGACGAGCGGCTTCGACGTCTCCGACCCGTCGGCGTGGGAGCACGTCGGCTCGGTCGACCTCGCTTGCCTCAACGCGGGAGTCATCACGGGTGACGACGGACAGCTGACCGACCTCACGGACGACCGGTACCGGCGCGCGCTCGGAGTCAACGTCGACGGCGTCGTCTTCGGCGTGCGACGACTCGACCGGGTGATGCCGAAGGGCAGCACGATCGTGGTGACCGCCTCGCTCGCCGGCCTGACGGCGATCCCCGACGACCCCATCTACGGGCTCACGAAGCACGCGGTCGTCGGGTTCGTTCGTTCGGTCGCGCCGCAGCTCGCCGCTCGAGGAATCCGTATTCAGGCGGTCTGTCCCGGGTGGGCGGACACCGCGCTGACGACGAACGGCTTCCGGGACGACCTCCGTGACCGCGGGTTCACACTCCTCTCGCCGGAGGCGGTCGCCGAGGGCGTCTGGGCCGCCTACCGGAGCGAAGGCACCGGCGAGGTGTGGATCGTCCAACCCGGCCGAGAGCCGCTCCTCTACGAGTTCAAGGGCGTTCCCGGGCCGCGCTAGTCGGTCGCGATGGGGCGTCCGAGGACGAGCACCTCGCGGATCGACGGATCGAGCTCGGCATAGCTCGCATCGGGCTGGACGCCGAGCGCGTCGAGTGTCTTCGAGAAGAAGCAGCGCGCGGCCGCGGCGAGCACCACGTCCATGATCTCGGGCTCGGTGAGGCCGAGTCGGCGGAGCGGCCTCAGAGCCTCGTCGTCGATCGCGGCCGCGTCGTCGACGACCCTCTCGGCGAGATCCATGACGGCGATGTCGATGTCGTCGAGGCCCGCCGCATGCCGATCGCGGGCGATCTCCCCCACCGGTTCGCCGAACTGCTCGAGGAGCAGGCGGCCGTGCTGGAGCGCGCAGTAGCTCGAGCGGAGCCGGCGCGCAGCCGCGAGCGTTGCGAGCTCGTATCGGCGAAGGTCCATGTTCGCCTTGATCGCCGTGTTCAACTGAACCCAGCCGGCGAGAACTTCCGGCCGCACGTCGAAAGCGCGGCGGGCGTTCTCGGGCATGCTCACTCGAAGCGCCAGGGATCGCCGGCGGCGAACGACTTCAGGATCCGCCGCGCGACGACCATCCGATGTACCTCGTCGGGTCCGTCGTAGATACGGGCGCCGCGGGCCATCCCGAGCATTCCCGCGAGCGGCGTCTCGTCCGTGAGGCCGCGCGCGCCGTGCACCTGCACCGCGCGGTCGACCACGTCGTGGAGAACGCGCGCGGCGTAGAACTTGATGACCGACACCTCGACCCGCGCCTCGTCTCCCTGGTCGATCTTGTGGGCGGCGTCCAGCGTCAGGAGACGGCACGCCTGGATCTCGGCTGCGGAGTCGGCGATCCAGTTCTGCACCGTCTGCTTCTCCGCGAGCGGGCCGCCGAAGGTCTCTCGCTCGAGCGCGTAGGTGCACATGAGCTCGAACGCGCGCTGCATCTGGCCGAGCCAGCGCATGACGTGGTGGATACGCCCCGGGCCGAGCCGCTTCTGCGCGATCCGAAACCCGGCCCCGATCTCGCCGAGCGTGTTGTCGACAGGAACCCGGACGCCGGTGTACCGCACCTCGCAGTGTGTCGTCCAGCCGCGCCCCCGATGGCCCATCGTCGGGATCGCGCGCACGATGGCAACGCCCGGCGTGTTCGCGGGGACGATGATCTGGCTCGCGCGCTGATGTGGCTCGGCGGCGGGATCGGTGACGGCCATGACGATCCCGAAGGCAGCCCCTTCGGCGCCCGAGGAGAACCACTTGTGACCGTCGATCACCCACTCGTCGCCGTCGCGAACGGCCTGCGTTCGCAGTGTCGTCGGATCCGAGCCCGGCACCTCCGGCTCTGTCATCGAGAAGAACGAGCGCGCATCACCCGAGACGAGCGGCTCGAGGAAGCGACGCTTCTGCTCGTCCGTCCCGAAGTGCCACAGGATCTCCCCGTTGCCGGCGTCGGGCGCCTGGCAGTTGAAGACGAGCTGCCCCCAGAGCGAGCGTCCGATTTCCTCGTTCAGGTGCGCGTACACGAGGAAGCTGCCACTCGAGCCACCCGCCTCGGGAGGAAGGTGCGGTGCCCAGAGCCCCTCCTCCTTCGCGCGGGCGCGGAGCTTCGCGATCAGCGCATCGGCCTCGTCGTCCTCGCGGTCGAGCGCGGCCTCGTTGGGGTAGACGTGCGCTTCCATGAAGACGCGGACGCGCTCGCGGAGCTCGAGCGCCTCGTCGGTCGGGCGCAGGTCGGCGACGGCCATGCCGTTAGCATCGCACGCTGTGAGGCTCGGCTTCTACATGGGCTACGCCCCGCCGGGGACGAGTCCGCTCGAGACGATCGCGATGGCCCAGGAGGCCGAGAAGCTCGGCTACGACTCGGCGTGGGCCGCCGAGGCCTGGGGCACGGACTGCGTGACGGTGCTCTCCTGGCTCGGGGCCACGACCGAGCGCATCAAGCTCGGCTCGGCGATCATGCAGATCCCGGGCCGCACGCCGTCGAACACCGCGATGACGGCGGCGACTCTGGACCTTCTCTCCGGAGGCCGCTTCCTGCTCGGCCTCGGGACATCGGGGCCGCAGGTCGTCGAAGGCTGGCACGGCGAGGCGTGGGGCAAGCCTCTCGAGAAGACACGCGAGTACGTCGAGGTCGTACGCATGGCGCTTCGCCGGGACGTCGTCGAGCATCACGGAGCGCACTACGACATCCCGCTCACGGACGGCACGGGCCTCGGCAAGCCGCTGAAGCTGATGGCGCGGCCGCTGCGCGCCGACATACCGATCTACCTGGCGGTCATGGGGCCGAAGGCGGTCGCGCAGGCATTCGAGATCGCCGACGGCTGGCTTCCCATCTTCTGGTCGCCCGAGAATGCCCGGCGCGCGTTCGGCGACGTCATCGGCGGCGGCCGGGAGGGATTCGACATCGCCGCGACCGCCCCGGTGATCCTCATCGACGACGTCGAGTCGGGCCGCGAGTTCCTCAAGCCGTACTACGCCCTGTACGTCGGTGGGATGGGGGCACGCGGCCAGAACTTCTACAACGACCTCGCGTGCCGCTACGGGTACGAGGAGGCGGCCCGCGAGATCCAGGACCTGTATCTCGACGGCCACAAGCGCGACGCTGCGGCGGCCGTGCCGGACGCATTCGTCGACGAGGTCGCGCTCGTCGGGCCGAAGGAGCGACTCGCGGAGCGGCTCGCCGCGTGGCGCGAGTCCGGGGCGACCTCGCTGCTCGTCTCGACGCAGCAGCCAGAAGCGCTTCGAGCGCTCGCGGAGCTCGCGCTCTAGCGCCCGTCAGTCCGTTCGGCAAGCGCGGTTGCCGCCGCCTCTGCGAGATACGGAACACCCTCCTCGAAGCGCGCGGCCCGGATGTCCTCGGCGCCCAGCTCCCCACGTACGTAGCGCCCGTAGATCGCTTCGCAGAACACCGCCGCCTTCCAGAGTGCGAGCGCCTCGAACCAGGCGAGGGGCTCGACCTGCCGCCCGCTCCGCGACGCGTAGCGCTCGACGATCTCCGCGCGCGACGGGAAGCCGGCGCGCGCCGTGACGGGCGAGGTCCCGAGAGGGTTCGGCGGCCCGCCTGGCTCGCTGTACGTTGCAAGGAGGTAGCCGACGTCGGCGCGCGGGTCTCCAACGGCACCCATCTCCCAGTCGAGGACGGCGAGGATCCGCGCCGGCGCGTCGCGACCGACCATCGTGTTGCCGAGCCGGAAGTCCCCGTGAACGGCCGTCGCCACGAGCGGCTCCGGCAGAGCGGTGGCCAGAGCCGCGCCGACCTCGTCCACCCGCGGAACCTCCCGCGTCTTGTTGATCTCCCACAGCTGCGCGAAGCGGCGCACCTGGCGCTCGTTGTAGCTGCCGGGTCGCGCGAACGCGGCGAGCGCGGGCGTCGTGACGTCGGCGGCGTGGATCTCGACGAGCGTGTCGACGAGATCCTCTCCCAGCGCGCGACGCGCGGGCTCGTCGTCGAGGCCGGCCGGGAGCTCGTCGGTCGGCACGTGACCGTCGACCTCGTCCATGACGTAGAACGGGACCCCGAGCACGTGCTCGTCGTCGCAGACCGCGACGATCGTCGGGAGCCGCGTGAACCCCGCCTCGGCCAGGGCGAGCTGGAGCCGCGCCTCGCGCAGGACGTCGTGTGCCGACGGCGGCAGCGGAGGTCGAGGTGGCCGGCGGAGCACGAAGCGCCCCTCGTCGCGCTCGAGGAGGAATGTGAAGTTCGAACCGCCCCCCTCCCCGATGCGCCGGGCCCACAGCCTCCCCGAGCCGAGGCCGTGCTCGTCGAGGAACGCGCGGACGCGGTCGAGGATCAGGAGCGGCGGCTTGGCGAGCCCCTCGACGCCCACCGCCGTCTCGACGACATCCACGCTTACGATCCTACGGTGAGCCGCCGGCGCCTCTTCCTCATGCGTCACGGGGAGGTGTCGTACTTCCTCCCGGACGGGTCGCTCGTGAACCCAGCCGAGGTCCCGCTCAACGAGGACGGACTCGCGCAAGCACGCACGGTTGCTGCGGCGTTCCGCGGAGTCGCGTTCGACCGCGTCGTCACGAGTGGGCTGCCCCGTGCGCTCGAGACCGCCGCGATCGTCGCCCCGGACGTCGACCCCGAGTCCTGGCCGGAGCTACGCGAGATCCAGGGCGGCCGCCTGTCCGAGATCCCTCCCGACGTCATCGAGCGCGAGTTCGTGCACGCGTTCCGGGGCGTTATCCCGAACGACGCGCGGTTCCTGCGCGGCGAGTCGATCGGCGAGCTCTTCGACCGCGTGCTCCCCGCGCTCGAGCGACTGGTCGCCGACGACGGCTGGGACACCGCGCTCGCCATCTGCCACGGCGGAGTCAACCGCGCGATCCTCTCCTACGCCCTCACCGGCGAGCGCATGTTCCTCGGGCACTTCGAGCAGGCGCCGGCCTGCGTGAACGTCCTCGACCTCGGCGACGCGGGCGAGTGGATCGTGCGTGCGGTGAACGTCGCGGCGTACGACCTGCTCCACCTGACCCATCGCCAGACGACGATGGAGCGCTACTGGGAGCAGTGGCTCGAGACGCAGTAGAGGCCGGTTGCCCGGCCTCTACTGGTCACGCGTGATGAGGCTCGACGCTAGCTAGCGCGGACGACCCTCGACGAGCTTGCCGATCCGCTTCCAGTCCGGACTCGTGTACCGGATGAGCTGCTGCTGGCTGATGATGAAGCGGTCCGTCTTCGACGTCTTCTCGACGACTCCCGGGAGCGCGAACCTGTTCGTCGTGTTCATGCTCAGGAGCGCCGCCATGTAGCCCGCGCGCGTCGGATTCTTCCCGGCCTTGTAGAGCGCCTGGACGAACGCCTCGGCCTTCGCGACGCCGTAGTAGTAGAGCCCGTTGTTCGCGTTCGCGGACGGCGCGTACTTGGCCATGATCTGGCGATACTGCTTCATGGCCGCGTCGTTGTCCCACTCCGGGTTCGCCGGGTCCTTGAGGTACGCGGTCGAGAGCGACCCGTTCACGTACGCGGCGCCGGCCGC
>Ga0070683_100004285_pt1 | contig 11715 bp, 7 predicted proteins | sample KBSC713LmetaG_FD_64662 | JGI IMG/M metagenome (GOLD analysis project Ga0070683, IMG submission 64662) | Corn rhizosphere microbial communities from Kellogg Biological Station, Michigan, USA - KBS C7.1-3L metaG | ecosystem: Host-associated > Plants > Roots > Rhizosphere ...
GCGATGTACGCCTTCGACTTCGTGTTGGCGAACTTCGGGATCGCGATCGCGGCCAGAATACCGATGATCACGACGACGATCAGAAGCTCGATGAGGGTAAAGCCCTTGCGCGTGTTCTTCATTGTGAAGCTCTCTCCGGATGGTAGAGGGTGACGGCGCGGCATCGCGGGCCGTCGGGCGGGGTGGCCTGTGTCCATGCAGCCGGCCAGCACTAAGGCAACGTGCGGACCAGCTCGCACTCTCTGCTCAACTGATTGACCTGCCTGCACTTACGAACCGCACCGTCATTGGGCCCTCCCTGCACGTTGCAGGATTCTGCATGGTCTCTAGCAGTTTGCGACAGCGCACCCGGCTCGGGGAATCCCGGCGGCGTGGCGGATTGCGTCCTAATGTCCCACTCTCTCAGAGCTTCGGCGGCCGCGGGCGAGGAGGACGGCCGAGGGCAGAGTCGGCGACCCAGATCGCGTAGCGGAACCACCGCCCCTCTCGCGTGAAGCCGTAGCGCATCCCCTCGAAGGCCTGCTGCCGCGTTTCCTTCCACCGGTCGTACTCCGACAGACACTGCACGTAGCCCATCCGACCGTCGGGGAGCGTGGAGTCGATCGCGAAGCTCCATTCGTAGAGCGGGAGCGCCGCCTGACAGTACCCGGCGCGCCGATATGCCTCGGCGACGTCCACGGTGGCGCCCGCGTCGTACGGGAAGAGCCGGATCGCGTAGCGCATCTCCGCCTCTGCCTCTCGCAGCCGCTTCTTGAGCGCGAGATTCCGGCCGCGCAGCAGGTGGGCGCGATAGCTCATCGGCGCGTCGCGCACGGTGGCGTCGAACAGGATGTCGTTGTTGGCCCAGACGCGCTGCCGGACCACGCTCTTGCCCACCCCGAGCGCGAGGAGAAGCCCGCAGGTGGCGACGAGCGCGATGCGCCCGCGGCGCTCCGTGGTCTCGAACAGCCACAGCGCGGCGACCGCGCCGACGAGCACCACCCCGACGCTCGGCATGAACAGCGTCCGTTCCGCCGTGATGATCCCGGTCGGGACGAGCACGTTGCTCACCGGCGAGTAGGCGACGACGAACCAGAGCAGCCCGAAGCTCGCCACCGGCGCGCGCCGCCGAAGCATGACGGCGAGCATCAGCGTGCACACCGAGAGCAGGATGCCCGGCAGCTCGGAGAAGCCGATCCCGTCCGCGATGATGACGTCGGCCGGCGAGTAGTCGGCGCTCAGCCGCGTCGGGAACAGCATCAGCTGGGCGATGCGCGGGAACTCGTGGAGCATCGTGCCGACGCGCGCCGCCTCGCCCATGTTGAGGAAGCGGAATGCCGCGTATGGCGCGAAGCCGACGAGATCCGCCTGGACCTGCGACCGTCCGAGATAGTAGAGCAGCGCCACCGCGACGAGCGCGAGCGCCAGGGGCCGCAGCGCGACGAAGCGGACCCGCCACGGGCGTTCGTCCCGCACCACGGTCCACTCCGCGGCGAGCAGCAACCCGGGGAAGACGGCCGCGTGCTCCTTGCTGAACAACCCGATCGCGAACAGCAGCGAGATCAGCCCGACGTCGCGCGTGCGGATCTCGCCGTCACGCCGCCGTCGCAGATACAGACCCGTCGCGAGCACAATGGAGAGCCCGACGAGCAGCTCCGCCTGCCCGACCATGTTCCCCGTCACCTCCACGTGCACGGGGTGCACCGCGAACAGCGCGGCGGCGAGCCACGCTCCGGCCGCGGGCAGAAGTGCCAGTGCCATCCAGTACACGGCGAGCGCCGTGGCGATGGTGAGAAGGATGTTCGTGAGGTGGAACACCCACGCCGCGCCGTTCCCGAGGACCCACTCGACGGCGAAGGTGAGGATCAGCAGCGGGCGGTAGCCGTCGCCGCCGTACTTGGGCGGCCAGTAGCTCTGCGCGAAGTACCGCCAGAAGTGGCGCAGCGAGTGCACGCGCTCGTTCATCATGATCACGTACCGGTCGTCGTACGTGAAGTCGTGTCCGATGCTCGTGATGCAGGCCGCGAGCGCGAGGATCGCGACGCTCGCGGGGAGCAGCCAGCGGCGGGTGGGTGCGGTCATGCCAGCAGGTTGAACTTCAGGATGTGCCAGAAGGCGGCGATGCCATCCTTCCAGTTGATCTTCTTCCCTTCCGAGTAGGTCCGCCCGGCATACGAGATGGGCACCTCATAGATACGGGCGTCGCTCCTCGCGAGCCGCGCCGTGATCTCGGGCTCGAAGCCGAACCGGTCCGACGTGAGCGTCAGCGAGCGCGCGAGGTCGCCGCGCACCGCCTTGTAGCACGTCTCCATGTCGGTCAGGTTCAGGTTCGTGAGCATGTTGCTGAACAGCGTGAGCAGCGTGTTCCCGACCGAGTGCCAGTAGTAGAGCACGCGATGCGGCCCGCCGAGGAAGCGCGATCCGAAGCAGGCGTCCGCCTTGCCGGCCACGATCGGCTCGAGGAGCACCGGCCAATCCTGCGGATCGTATTCGAGATCGGCGTCCTGCACGATGACGATCTCCCCCGTGCTCGCGGCGAGCGCGGTGCGGATCGCCTTCCCCTTCCCGCCATTCTGCTCCTGCAGGATGAGCTGGTCGATGTAGCCGGCCGCGTGCAGCTCGACGAGACGCTCGCGTGTGCCGTCGGTCGAGAAGTCGTCCACGCAGATGATCTGCTTCCGGATCGGCGTGGCGTGCACGCGCTCGAGGATCGTCTCGATCGTATTGCGCTCGTTGTAGACGGGGATGAGCACGGAGAGACGAACGGTGTCGGGATCGAGCGGGGTGAGCTCGCGCGGCTTGGCCGCGAGCGTGAACGGACGGGACGTGGGTGGAACCGAGGTCATCGCGGAGTGACGGTGAAGGCGGCGCCTCCCGCGAAGCGTTCGCGGAGCTGCAGGCGGGTCGGCCGTTCGGAGGACAGGAACATCGCGGCATCGTAAGCGGTGCCCGTTCCGACGACCACTGTGCGGACTGGATACGCGTCGAGGAGAGGCTCGAGCCCCTCCCGCACGTTCTCCTTCGCTGAATAATCGCGAAGGTACTGCCCCGGTGTCAGCGGGATGATGGGCAGTGCCTGACGCCCGGTGTACAGCCATACGGCGCCCTCGTACTCGGTCGCGACGAGCTCGTCCGGTGCGGTGTGCGTCGCGACCCACTGCACCGTCGTCGCGATGCGCGGCGTGTTGGCGCGGCCGAGGCTCGACCACCAGGCGCCGCGGAATCCCCGCAGCTCGTACGCGCCATAACCCACGGCGACCCACAGCAGCGCCGCGCCGAGGGCGACCCGAATCGGCAGACGCCAGCCGCGCTGCGTCATCGCCGCCCATCCACCCGCCACCACGACGGCGAGGAGGAGCGGCCACACCGCCCACACGAAGCGCGCCGTCTGGAAGGGCCAGATCAGCACGATGAACATGTAGCCCGCGAGAAAGAGCAGCGTGACCGGCATCCGGCGCCGCATCGCGATCATCCCCGCGACGGCGAGCGCGCCCAGGGCAGCCCGCGTGGCCAGGCGACCGGCATCCGTGCGCAGCGGCGAGAACAGCACGGACAGCATCACGCTCGTCTCGCCGGTCGTCTTGCGCACGGTCTGGCCGATCATCGACGCACCCATCTCACGCACGCCGCGGAGCCACCACGCCGCGTAGGAGTCGTACATGCCGAGCAGCGGCGCGGGGAGCTGTCCGCCGTGCCGCGCCGTCCAGAGCTGCCAGGGGAGCAACGCGACGAACGCGGCGCCGGTCAACAGCGCCGCCTCGCGCCACCGGCGTCGCGCGAGCAGCACGAGGGCGGCCGCCGGCGCGAGCACCACCCCGTGCGTGCGCACGAGCGCGCACACGCCGATCGCGACGCCGAGCAGGATCGCACGCCCGCTCGACACCGGCGCGTCCATCGTCCGCTCGAGCACGACGAGCAGCGCGAGCGCGAAGGCGAGGAAGAACAGCTCGGACAACACGAGGTTGCTCAGGATGAGCAACGGCACGCTCACCGCCGTCACCGCGCCCACCGCGACCGCCCAGCCGGCGCCCATGTCGAGCCGCCGGTGCAGGAGCCGCGCGACGAGCACCGCCGACGCCGCGAGGAACAGGGCGTTGACCGCCTTGAACACCGCCACGCTCGCGGGGAACGCCGGCGCGACGAACGAGAGCAGCGCCAGCAGCGCCGGATAGCCCGGCGGGAAATGCGTCCCCGCGGGGTGGCCCGGCACGTTGAGCACGTGATAGCCCTGCCCCGTCGCGAGCGCGCGCGCGAGGATGACGTAGAACGCGTCGTCCGCGACGACGCCGACGGGGAGCGCGTCGACGATCGCGAGACCCGTCGCGAGCGCGAGGCCCGCGACGGCGACGAGCGCGAGCGGCCACCAGGCGGTCCGGCGCACCGGCTCCGCCGCCGCGTCGGACGTCCCGCCCCGCTCATCCACCTCGAGCGGCACCGCCAGCGTCACGCCTCGACGCCGTAGCGGGAGAGCTTGCGGTAGAGGGTCGACGGATCGATCCCCAGCACCTCGGCCGCGCGGCTCTTGTTGCCCCCTTCGCTCTGCAGCACCCACATGATGTACGCCCGCTCCACTGCCTCGAGGGTCGGGTTGGCCGGCGGACGGTCGGCGACGAGCGGCTCGCTCACCCGCTCGGTGACGCGCTCGGGGAGCGCCGACGGCACGATCTCGTCGCGCGTCGTGAGGATCACCGCGCGCTCGAGCGCATTCTCCAGCTCGCGCACGTTGCCGGGCCAGCTGTAATTGAGCAGCACCTCGAGCGCTTCGTCGGAGAGCGTCTTCGGCGCCTCCTGCCGCAGGTCGGCGATGCGCGAGAGAAAGTACTCGGCGAGCAGCGGGATGTCGTCCGCGCGCTGGCGCAGCGTCGGCAGGTGCAGCGAGATCACGTTCAACCGATAGTACAGGTCGCTGCGGAAGCCGCCGCGCCGCATCTCCTCGTCGAGGTCGCGGTTCGTCGCCGCAAGGAGCCGGACGTCGATCGGCATCGGGTCCGTCGCACCGACGGGGATCACCTCGCGGTGCTGGAGCACGCGCAGGAGCTTCACCTGCGTCGCCGGCGTCGTCTCGCCGATCTCGTCGAGGAAGAACGTCCCCTTCGACGCGGCGGCAAAGAGACCGACCTTGTCCTTGATCGCGCCGGTGAACGATCCCTTCACGTGGCCGAACAACTCGCTCTCCAGCAGGCTCTCGGGGAGCGCACCGCAGTTGATCGACGCGAACGACTTGTCCGCGCGGCTCGACAGCTCGTGGATGTAGCGCGCGATGACTTCCTTACCGGTTCCCGATTCGCCCTGGATCAGCACCGTCGAATCGGTCGGCGCCACCGTCTCCGCCAGGCGCAGCACGTCGAGCCAGCTCTTGCTGTTCCCCACCGGGCGGCTCGCCGTCGTGAGCTCGTGGCGCTTGATCTCCTGGCGCAGCGACCGGTTCTCGACCCGCAGCTCCCGATGCTCGCCGGCGCGCTTGAGGATCGCCAGCAGCTCGTCGTTGCGGAACGGCTTCTGGATGTAATAGAAGGCGCCCTCGTTCACCGCCTGCATCGCCGACTGCAGCGTCGCCTGCGCCGTCATGAGGATGACGGGCGTATCGGGGTTCTGCTGGCGCGCCGCGGCGAGGATCTCGACGCCGCCGACGTCCGGCATCCGCACGTCGGAGAGGACGATGTCCGGATGGAGCTCGGCGAGCTGCGCGAGTCCCGCCCGGCCGCCGTACGCGGTGTGCGTGTCGAAGCCGGCGTTCCGCAGCAGGATGCCGAGGGACTCGAGGATGCTCTGCTCGTCGTCGACGACGAGCACGGTGGGTGTGCGGGTGGCGATCACGTGAGTACCGCGAGCGAGGAGGATGGAGTGGTGGCGGGTCGGCGCGACGGCTCCGCGCGGGGAAGCACGACGGTGAAGCGCGTGCCACTCGGACCACTGTCGAGGAAGACGAGGCCGCGATGCGCCTCGATGGCACGATGGACGACGGCGAGCCCGAGGCCACTGCCCCCGGGCTTCGTGGTGAAGAAGGGATCGAACAAGCGGTCGCGGATCTCGACCGGGATGCCGGGGCCGGAATCGGTGACGCTCAGCATCGCCGCGCCATACTCGAACTGCGTGCCGGCGAGATGCTCGGGAAGCGCGGGCCCCACTTCGACCTCGACCTCAGCGCCCTGCGGCGAGGCCTGGATCGCGTTGAGCAGCAGGTTGAAGACGGCGCGGTGCAGCAGGTCCTCGTCCCCTTCGACGACGAACTCGTCGCGCTCCGCCTCGCAGAGCACGCGCACGCCGTTCCGGTTGTCGCTCGCCGCGGCGAGACGCACCGCCGAGCGGGCGAGGACCGCGAGGTCGAGCGGCTGTGTGCGCGTCACCCGTACGCGCGCGAAGTCGAGGAACTCCGACAACAGTCGGCTCAGGCGGTCCGACTCGCGCATGACGAGGCGGGCCAGCGTCTGCTCGTCCGGACCGGAGAAGGGAGAGCGGGAGAGCTGCTCCACCGCGCTGCGGATCGACGCGAGCGGATTGCGGATCTCGTGCGCCAGCGACGCCGACAGCTCCGCCACGCCCTCGAGCCGCTCGGCGCGCAGGCGCAGCACTTCCATGCGCTTGTGGTCCGAGATGTCCTGGAAGATGGCCGTCGCCGTCCGGTCGGTGCGCAGCCCGTCGCCGTCGGTGTAGGTCGTCGTCACGCCGATGGAGAGCCGCTTCCCCGCCACGGCGATCATCCCCTCTCCGCGCGTCGTGCGCATCCGGTCGCGCACGGACTTCTCGAGCGCGGCCGCCAGCTCCGGCGCCACGTTGCGGAGGCGGTCGAGCAGGGGCTGCCCCCGCATCGTCTCCAGGTCGATTGCCAGGAGCTGCTCGGCCATCGGATTGGCGTACAGCAGGCGTCCGCTCGCGTCGATCGTGAGGATGCCGCTGCGGATGTTGTGCAGGATGTCGGCGGCTTCCAGGCGGACCCGCGCGAGCTCCGCCTCCGTTCCGGCGCTCAGCTCCTTGACCTTGGCGCTCAGGAAAGCGCTGCCGAGGGCCACGACGGCGAACACCGCGAGCTGGAGCCACACGCCGATCGTGAACGGAGCTCCGAGGCTCCACGCGGCGTCGGCGACGTACAACACGTTGCCCAGCAAGGCGACGAGCAGCCCGCCCCCGACCGGGAGGAGCAGCGACGACGTCGCGATGACCAGGATGTACAGGGCGGCGAACTGGGAGGGAGTGCCGTTCGTCGCCGTGACGTGCACGACCGCCGTGACCAGCAGGAGGTCGAAGACGGACTGGATATAGAAGAAGGCGTTTCGGAGCGGCCGGCGATAGAATCCGCTGTAGAGGACCGAGAGCCCGGTCGCCGCCAGGGTGGCCAGGAAGGCCAGCATGGCGATGATGATCTTCCCGCCATCGGTGTCCGGCCCCTGCGCGGCGAGGACGGCGGCGAGGAAGATCGCCGTGGCGAGCGACAGGCGGCCCACGTAGACCCAGCGCACGAGGCGCTCCGGATCGAGCAGGAAGCCGCGTTCGTCGTCCGACAGGCGGTTCGGGAGTCTCACGGCGCGTCTCGCAAAGTGCCAGAGAGGGTCAGGAGGATCGATTCTGGCATTCTGCCATTGTTCCGTTCGTTGGACGACTGGTACCCAGAGGAGTTACGGGATGAGCAAGGAAGGCACGCTGGAGGTGACGCCCGCCGTCGCGATCCCGCGATGGGAGCTCGAGTACCGGGCCTCCCGGGCCGGCGGCGCCGGGGGGCAGCACGTGAACACGTCGAGCACCCGGATCGAGCTGCTCTGGAATCCGGGACGCAGCGTCGCCCTGGACGAGGGGAAGCGCGCCCTCGTGCTCGAGCGGCTGGCCTCCCGCATCGATGGGGAAGGATGGCTCCGGATCGTCTCGAGCGCGCGCCGCAGCCAGCAGCAGAACCGTGAGGCGGCCGAAGAGCGGCTCGCCGACCTCGTTCGCAGCGCGCTCGTCGTCCGGAAGAAGCGGCGCCCGACGAAGCCGACCCGCGCCTCGAAGGAGGCTCGGATCGCCCAGAAGCGTAAGCGGAGCGAGACGAAGCGGCAGCGCCGCGCGGACCTCGACTAGCCGCGGACCGTCCGCAGGCACCCGGTCGCGCTCCCCATTCGGGGATGAATCGCGAGGGCCCTCCCGTCAGCCTTTGGTGTACACAGAACGGGCCCCGATCCAATTCATGGTTGAATGTGCCACACTCGGTACACAGGGGGTCATTCGAGTGAGGTGTCACACCAATTGACCTTCGGCAGTCCGATCGCCGCTTGTGTCGCGCTGTACCGCATCCGAGGTTAGGCACAGCGGACCCGAGCGCGGCTCGAACCGCCTTCGGCGCAGGACTTTGGTCCAACACTGCACCGTTCGTGGTGCATGCGGGTCAGGCAATTTCCGTGGGGCACCAACTTTGCCCCCCACGGCTTCGAGGCGCCCTAGCCGGCGTGCTCGATACGACCTTTATGTCGCGGTTCATCCGCGGGACTCACGCGATGATCTCGTTCGCTCCCCGCCGTGCAGCGCTCTTCGGCCTGCTCGGTGCGCTCCTCTTCGGAGCGCCTGCCCCGTTGGCAGCGCAGTATTTCGGTCGCAACAAGGTCCAGTACGAGAAGTTCGACTTCCGCATCATGCGGACGTCGCACTTCGACATGTACTTCTATCCCGCCGAGAGCCTGGTCGTGCACGACGCCGGCCGCCTCGCCGAGCGATGGTACACGCGACACTCGGACAGCTTCCGCCACACCTTCGATCGCAAGTCGGTCGTGTTCTACGCCGACCATCCGGACTTCCAGCAGACGAACGTCGTCGGCGAGTCGATCGAGGAAGGGACGGGCGGTATCACCGAGGGACTCCGGACCCGCGTCGTGATGCCCTTCACCGGCATCTATGCGGACAACGATCACGTGCTCGGCCACGAGCTCGTACACGTCTTCCAGTACAGCGTCGCCGAGAACGGCCCGGGCGGACTGGCACGGCTGAACGCCCTGCCCCTCTGGTTGATCGAAGGTATGGCGGAGTACTTCTCGCTCGGGCGGGATGACCCGCTCACGGCGATGTGGCTGCGTGACGCGGCCGAGCGCGACAACCTCCCGACGATCAAGCAGCTCACCAACGACCCGCGCTTCTTCCCGTACCGCTACGGCCAGGCGCTGTGGGCGTACGTCGGCGGGCGCTGGGGCGACCGTGCCGTCGTCGACGTCTACCGCACCTCCCTGCGCATCGGCTTCGAGGAGGGGATCCGGCGCGTCCTCGGCATCAGCACCGATTCGCTCTCCAAGGACTGGATCGCCGCGACCCGCCGGGCGTACCTGCCCGTGCTCGAGGGTCGCACGCGTCCCAACGGGGCGGGCGAGCCGATCCTGCAGACCGGCCGCAAGACCGGAGACATGAACCTCGCGCCGACCGTGAGCCCGGACGGCAAGCTGGTCGCGTTCTTCGCGCGCCGCAGCCTGTTCGAGATCGAGCTGTTCGTCGCCGACGCGCAGACGGGCCGCGTGATCAAGAAGCTCGCGGGTCCCACGAGCGACTCGCACTTCGACGCCATCAGCTTCATCTCCACGTCGGGAGCCTGGTCGCCCGACAACGGGAAGTTCGCCTTCGTCGCGCAGGCCGAGGGGAACCACGAGATCGCCATCCTCGACGTCAACTCGGGGAACATCGAGCGGCGCATCCGGGTGCCGGGCGTCGGCTCGGTGTCGCACATCGCCTGGTCGCCCAACGGGCAGACGATCGCCTTCAGCGGCATGGCCGGCGGCATCAGCGATCTCTATCTGCTCGACCTCGCGGCGGGCACGGTCCGGCAGCTCACGAACGATCGGAACGCCGACCTCCAGCCGGCCTGGTCGCCGGATGGCAGGACGCTCGCCTTCTCCACCGATCGCGGCACGACCACCGACTTCAAGAAGATGGTCTTCTCGCCACTCCAGCTGGCGACCATCGACGTGGCCTCGGGCCAGATCAGCGTGTTCAGCCCCTTCCCGAAGGGGAAGCACCTCAATCCGCAGTACTCGCCCGATGGGAAGAGCCTCTTCTTCATCAGCGATCAGGACGGCTTCAGCGACATCTACCGTCTGCAGCTCGCCAGCGGGACGGTGACGCGCGTGACGCGCCTCTCGACGGGCGTGAGCGGCATCACGGCGACCTCGCCCGCGCTCACCGTGGCGCCGACCACGGGGCGGATGCTCTTCTCCGTCTTCCAGGATCAGGGCTACGCCGTGTACGCGCTCGACTCGACGCGCACGCATGGCGAGCCTCTCGTGCTCGGCGTGAACGTCGCCGACGCGGGCGTGCTGCCCCCGGGCGACACGCCAGGGCGCGCCACGGTCACCAACTACCTGCAGGACCCGACGACGGGGCTGCCCTCGGGTGAGGAGTTCTCGAACACGGCGTACCACTCCGTGTTCGCGCTCGACGCGGTCGGGCAGCCGCAGCTCGGCGTGTCGGCGGGCGGACCGTTTGGCACCGGCGTGGCGGGCGGCGTGTCCTTCCTCTTCGGCGATCAGCTCAGCGACCGCCAGGTCGGGCTCGGGATCCAGGCGAACGGCACCGTCCAGGACATCGGCGCGCAGCTGCTCTTCCAGAACCTGAAGCATCGCTGGAACTATGGCGCGTCGGTGCAGCACATCCCCTACCTCACGGGCTATTACACCGTCTCGCCGTCGCGTAGTCAGGGCTTCTACGACCAGGACCTCGTCCTGCAGCGCATCTTCATCGACGGCGCGGGCTTCAACGCCGCGTACCCGTTCTCGACGACGAAGCGGATCGAGCTCGGCCTGAACGCGACGCGACTCGGGTTCAGCACGCAGGTTCAGCGGCTGACGGTCGATGGGTCCGGCGCCGTCTGGGATCAGCAGGTGTTCGACACCACGTCTCGCGCGCCGATCTACTACGCCGAGGCGAGCCTCGCGCTCGTCGGCGACGCGTCCTACTCGGCGTTCACCGGCCCGATCCAGGGCTCGCGCTACCGCTTCCAGCTCACGCCGACGGCGGGAACGCTGAGCTTCACGACCCTGCTCGCCGACTACCGCAAGTACCTGTTCGTCAGACCGATCACCTTCGCCTTCCGCGGCCTGCACTACGGCCGCTACGGCAAAAGCGCGGACGATTCGACGGCGCTCTACCCGCTCTTCCTCGGTGAAGAATCGATCATGCGCGGGTACAGCTACGGCTCGTTCAGCCAGGAAGAGTGCGGCACGACGTCCGGCATCACGTCGTGCCCCGCGTTCGACCGACTGCTCGGCAGCAAGCTCGCCGTCGCCAGCTTCGAGATTCGCATTCCCGTGTTCGGCGTGCCGGAGTACGGCCTGTTCAACGTGCCCTTCCTTCCGATGACGCTCGCGCCCTTCGTGGACGCCGGAGTGGCGTGGAACGGGAACACGACGCCGAGCTTCTCGTCGAACGCGTCGACGAACCCGAACTACCGGACGCCGGTCGTCAGCACGGGCCTCTCGGCCCGGTGGAACGTGCTCGGGTACGCGATCCTGGAATCGTACGTCGCACACCCCTTCCAGCGTCCAGGCAAGGGATGGATCTGGGGGTTCCAGCTGGTGCCGGGATGGTAGTCGAATGAAGGACCACACCCGTAGCGAGTAGCGGGTACTCAGTAGCGGGAATTGCATTCGACTCCCCAGAAGTAGGGGCGGACGAGGAGCCAGTCCAACGGGGTCAGACACCGCAGGTGTCTGACCCCGCTCCACGCGAACTTTCCCCGCACGCCCAGGGGTCGGCCTCCGCTACGCGGAACCTGACCCCAAGGGCCGCCTC
>Ga0070683_100004288_pt1 | contig 11712 bp, 14 predicted proteins | sample KBSC713LmetaG_FD_64662 | JGI IMG/M metagenome (GOLD analysis project Ga0070683, IMG submission 64662) | Corn rhizosphere microbial communities from Kellogg Biological Station, Michigan, USA - KBS C7.1-3L metaG | ecosystem: Host-associated > Plants > Roots > Rhizosphere ...
GTAGGAGCAGCTCGATGCCGCGATGCTCGCCCCCATTCGCGGCGCAAAGCTGCGCTCGCGCTCTGAAAAACCGCGTTCACCGCGCACCTCCGATCACCAGCACCAACACCAGCACCACGAAGCCGGCTCCGATCGCCAGGAGGTATCCGTGGGCATCACCGGTTTGCGCGCGCGAATAAAGTTTGCCGCTGCTGCGGAGCTTTTCGCTCCCGGTGTCGAAGCCGGCGTTAATCACATTATCCTCGGCCTGCTGATCGAGCAGTCCGAACACCCGAGCGAGCGCCGCCACCGCGCGCACCGCACCGTCCCAAACAAAACGATCGAACACGTCCGAAAATATCGCGACCCCGGCGACCACGCGCCCGAGCGTCGCCGCATAAAGCTCGTCGAAGCCCAGGCGATTCGCCAGCGCCGTGAACACGCCGGGCATCGCCGTGGCAAGCGGGTCGCGGGCGTCGGCCGTGGCGCGGAGCTTGCGACCGTAGATTGACCAGCCGAGCCCGAGTCCCACGCCGACCAGCGTAATCGAAAGCAGCATGAGCGCGCCGGATTCGGTCAACGCCTCCCATCCACCGTGCACGCGCGGCTCGCTGCTCCCGACGAGTTGAATTGCCGCCGCTGCGGTCGCTTCCGAAGCGCGGAGCTTGTCCTGCAACCAGGGAAACGCCGGCGTACCCAGAAAACCGATCACGATCGCACACACCGCCAGGACCACCAGCGGCCAGGTCATCACGCCGGAGTTCTCGTGCGCGTGATCCGCCGCGGCTGAACGGGGTTTTCCAAAAAACACCTCGGCCACGAGCCGCGTCATGTAGAACGCGGTGAGCACGACCGCGGTCATTCCCATCAAAAGCGGCAACTGCGAAACCGGCCATTCGAGCGCGGCGTGGAGAATCGCTTCCTTGCTCCAGAATCCGGAAAAGAGAAATGGCACGCCGGCGAGCGCCATCATGCCGACCGCGAAGGTCGCGAACGTCACCCGCATTTTTGGCGCGAGGCCGCCCAATTGCCGAATGTCCTGTTCGTGATGCGCCGCGTGAATCACCGAGCCGGCGCCAAGAAACAACAGCGCTTTGAAAAACGCGTGCGTGAGCAAATGGAAAATCGCCGCCACCCACGAGCCCACGCCGAGCGCGAGCATCATGTAGCCGAGCTGCGAAACCGTGGAAAACGCGAGCACGCGCTTGAGATCGTTTTGCGCGACCGCGATGCATGCGCCCAGCAACGCCGTGATCGCGCCGATGAACGCGACCACCGTCAGCGCGTGGAACGGCACATCGGCAAGCGCCTGGTCCGCGCTCATCAGCGGATACACCCGTGCGATCAAAAATACGCCCGCCGCCACCATCGTCGCCGCGTGGATCAATGCGGAAACGGGCGTCGGCCCTTCCATCGCGTCGGGCAGCCAGACGTGGAGCGGGAACTGGCCGGATTTTCCGACGGCTCCACAAAAAATCAGCAAGCCGATCGCGCTCGAGACCGTGAGTCCGCAGCCGAGCGTCTGCACCGACAGCGCGGCGAGCGACGCGTGTTCCAAAACGCCCGCTCCCGCGTCAAAGAAAAGGAGCGTGCCGCGGGCGTCGTACAGCCAGACCATGCCGAGCAGAAATCCAAGATCACCGATGCGGGTCGTGATGAATGCCTTTTTCGCGGCGGCAGCGGCCTCGGGTTTATGAAACCAAAAACCGATGAGCAAATACGACGCGAGTCCCACGAGTTCCCAGCTGACGAAAAGCAGCAGCAGGCTGTTGGCGACGACGATGCCGAGCATGGCCGCCGCGAACAGGCTCAGAAAGCAGAAGAAGCGGGTGAAGTTCGCATCCGCCTTCATGTAACCGAGGCTGAAGACAAAAATCAGCGTGCTCACGAACGTCACCATCACGCACATGAACGCGGTGAGGGGATCGAGCAGCCAACCGAGACGGACCTCCGCGGTGCCGAGGTCGAACCACGCGTAGTTGAAAACCTGATGCACGGCAGGTTGAGCCAACGCGCTCGCGAGCGCCGCGCACGAGAGTGCAAACGCGCCGATCATCGCCGCGATCGCGGCGCCCGCCGCGAGCTTTCGGCCAGCGCGCGGAGTGAGCGCGCCGATCCCGGCCGCAATCAGCGGCAATGCAGGGATGAGCCAAAGGTGCTGGACGGAAAGGGTCATGGGAATTGCCGAAGGCCGATCGGCGACGGCCGAGGCGTTTGCAGAAGCGGGTTTACGCCGCGATTTGCAGGCCGCCGGCCTGCTGGCGCGAGCGGAGCGCGAGCGAGCTCGCGCCCTACGACCAGGCGATCGCGGCGTAACGCCGCTTCTACCGCGATCCAAGCAGAGGCAAACTTCCAATTATTCGAACTCGCGCGCACGAAACGCGGACGAGGGCGAACGCGGGAAACGCTGCGCGTCGGACCCTTCGGCGTTTGGCATTCGGCGTTCGTCATTTCGTCAGCCCTTCAAACGCGTGGCCTCCTGCAGCCGGATGTTTTTTTGATGACGGTAAATCGCAATCACCAGCGCGAGCCCGATGGCCGCCTCAGCCGCGGCCACCGCGATGGCAAAGAGGACGAAGATCACACCCGTTGCTCCGTCCGAGGCAGGACCAAAACGCCAGAACGCGACGAAGTTTAGATTCGCGGCATTTAGCATCAGTTCGATTCCGAGCAGGACAAGAATGGCGTTGCTGCGCGCGAGCGCCGCCATCAGGCCGATCGCGAACAGAACGCTCGAGAACACCAGGCACAGTTGCAGTGTGTTCACGAGGCGGCATCCTTCCCATGAACTGGCAAGACCGCACGCCGGCCGGCCGTCGAGAGTTCGCCTTTACCCATCCGGGATCGTGCACTTGCGCCGACCGCGCGGGGGTTTTCGCGATCGCTCGCGGCGAGGATCGTCGCGCCGATCAGAGCGATCGTGAGGATCACACCGATGACGAGCAGTGAGCCGGCCTGCGGACCCATGAGTTGAAACCCAATTTGTCGAACCTCGGCGGTCGGCGCATGCACCGGTTCTGGTCCAAACGATGTATTCAACACCGCCGCGACCAGCACTGCGACAACCGCCGTGCCGACTCCCATTGCGGCGGCAACGCGACTGCGCGATGCGGGAGTAACAATAGGATCAACGATACTGCGGCGCGTTAACAGCACCGCGAAGAGCACGATCATCGAGACCGCTCCGCCATAGATCAGGACCTGGGCAAATGCGACGAACTCGGCGCCGGCCCAGAGATAAAAGCCGGCGACACCCGCCCACGTCAAAATGAGCAGCAGGGCGCTGTGAATCAAATTGCGCCGCGAAAACGCGCACGCAGCGCTCGCGAGCGTGAAGGCGGCAATGATGGCGAGGACGAGAGTCATCAACAGACGATGGCCGGCGCGCGTTTGGCTGGGTTTCTCGCCTTCATGCGTATTTGTAGGTTCGCGGGGCCAAACCCGCGCTCAACGTGCGACCGATGGTGACAAACGGAACCGCGACCAATGCCATCGAAACGATCCAGCGTGCGATCTGCCCGGGCCATGGCAGACCGGCGGTCAACGACCAGAACGCGGCGTTGGCGAGATTGATCAACGCAAGCGGCACCAGAAATTTCCACGCCAGCCGCGTCAACTGGTCGATGCGCAGGCGCAGCAGCGTGCCGCGAATCCAGATCAAGCCCAGGATCAGCCCGAAAAGTTTCGCGCCGAACCAGACGTACGATGGAATAAATTCGAGGAACGCACATGGCGCCTGCCAGCCGCCGAGAAACAGCGTCACGCCGAGCCCGCACAATGCGGTCATGCCGAAATACTCGGCCATGAAAAAAAGCGCGTATTTGAATCCTGAATATTCAGTGAGGTGACCCGCGATGAGTTCGCTCTCCGCTTCAGGCAGGTCAAACGGGGAACGATTCGACTCGGCGAGCGCCGCCACCACGAAGATCAGAAAGCCCGCCGCGCCCCAGGGCGTGAGCACATTCCAGTGGGGGAGGATGCCGAGCGTCCAGCCGCCTTGCGCCCGCACAATCTCGCTCGTGGACAGCGTGCTGGCGAGCATCACGACCGGCACAATCGAGAGCAGTAGCGGCAACTCGTAACTGATGAGTTGGGCAAGCGCGCGCATCGCGGCGAGGAGCGAATATTTATTCCGGCTGGACCAACCGGCCATGAAGATTGCGAGTTCCGTGGCCGAACTCGCCGCGAAGAAATACAGCACCGCAGCGTCGAGTTCGACGGGAATTATGTCCCGCCCGAACGGCAGCACCGCGAAACCCATCAAGCCGAACGCCACCACGATCACCGGCGCGAGAAAGTGCAGGAGTTTGTCCGCCGCCGCCGGCACGATGTCCTCCTTTGTGAGCGCCTTCACCGCGTCGGCAAACGGTTGCAGCAATCCGAACGGGCCGGTGCGGTTCGGGCCAAGACGATTCTGGATACGTCCGAGCAACTTGCGTTCGATGATCGTCAGGAACGCGAAGAAAAGTCCGAACACCGCAAGGACGGCGACAATCGAGATCAGGCTGTGGACGAGCCAGTGCAGCGATACGGGAAAAAAGCCGACAACCCAGTCGCGTGCGGCGAGCGGGGCTCGCTCGAGAAACCGGTCGGCATCCGGCGCCACCAGCGTGCGCGCAGGGAATGCCCGGCCAGACATCCATGCGTTCGCGCTCGCAGCCAGGGATACGAGAAATGCGGCGCTCATGCGACGGGCGGCGGAGGCTTGGGAGCTTCCGCGTTCGACGCGGCGGCGGGCTTCGGAGCAGGAGCAGGGGCGGGAGCAGTGGGAATCGCAGGTTTGGCTACGGCCGCTTTGGCGGCGGCCGCTGCTTTGGCTTTTTCTTCGGCAGCTTTGCGTTCGGCGGCGAGGCGCGCGTCGACTTCGGACGCTTCGGTGGGATGAATCTGATGAAAATAGCTGTTGGATTTTGCGAGCTGCTCGCGATCCAGCAGGAGATCGTTGAAACGGTCCGTCGCGGCGATTTCGTAAACCTGGTCCATCTTGATCGCGTCGAACGGACAGACCTCGACGCAAATCTGGCAGCTCATGCAGACGGACGTGTCGATGTCGAAAACGGCCGGAAAGAGCTGCAGTTTGCCGGTGGCGTCGGGCTTCTTGTCCTTGCTCTTCTCGATGTAGATGCACTGCGGCGGACATTCCTTTTCGCAAATCTGGCAGGCGACGCAGCGCAGCGTTCCCATCGGATCCTCGGCGTTCTCGGAAACGAGAAACGGAAAATTGCGGTAGTTCTCCGGGATCGGAATGCGCTTTTCCGGATACTCGACCGTGACCATGCGCGCCGGGTCGTAATAACTCCCGGCGAAATTTTTCGCCGTAACTGCGAGACCTTTGAGGATGCCGGAGCCGAGCATGGTTAGATTGCCGGTTCGCGATTGCGGACCGCCAGTTGGCAGTGGCTCAGCGAGCGCATGGGTTCGCGCGGGTTCATTTCGATCGGCAATCGAAAATTGGCATTCGGAAATTTCATCGGTCGACCTCGCCGAGGACGATGTCGACGCTGCCGAGGATCACGACCGAGTCGGCGATCGTATGGCCAAGGCACATGTCTTCGAGCACGGTCAGATTGACGAACGACGGCGCACGCACGCGATAGCGGTAGGGATTGGGACCGCCGTCGCTCACAAGGTAGAATCCGATTTCTCCCTTCGGCCCTTCGATTCGACCGTAGGCTTCGCCAGCTTTCGGTCGGAAGCCGCGGATTTTGGCTTTGGCATCCATGATCGGTCCGGCTGGAAGATCGCGAAAGGCCTGCTGGAGGATTTTAACCGACTCGCGCATTTCGAGCACGCGCATCATGTAGCGATCATAGGTGTCGCCATGTTCGCCGAGCGGCACGCGGAAATCGAAACGCGGATAAATGCCGTAGCCGTCGACCTTGCGAATGTCGTAACCGACTCCCGACGCGCGCAGCATCGGCCCGGTGATCCCGGCGGAAGTGGCGAGTTCGGCGGAGAGGCAGCCCACGCCTTGCGTGCGGGCGAGCATGATTTCGTTGCCCGTGAGCAGCTCTTCGAATTCGTCGAGAAACCGCGGAAACCCCTCGACGATGCGGCGCGCGGCTTCGAGCCATTCGGGCGTCGGATCGACCCGGCAGCCGCCGAAGCGCTGGTAATTGCACATCATGCGCGAGCCGCTGAGCGCTTCGAAAAGATCGAGAATTTTTTCGCGCTCGCGAAAGGCGTAGAGCAGCGGCGTGAACGAGGTGCCGAGATCGTTGAAAAGAAATCCGACGAGGCACGAGTGATTCACGAGTCGCGTGAGCTCGGCGAGGATGACGCGCAGGTATTGCGCGCGTTCCGGCACGGGCTGGCCGGCGAGTTTTTCGACGGCGAGCGCATAGGCCCAGTTGTTCGTCATCGAACACAGGTAATCGAGGCGATCAGTGTACGGCATCGAGCCGAGATAGCTCGTGTTCTCGCCAAGCTTTTCGTGATTTCGGTGCAGGTATCCGAAAACCGGTTTCAACTTCACGATCGTCTCGCCGTCGAGCGTGACGACCATCCGAAACACGCCGTGCGTCGACGGGTGTTGCGGGCCCATCGAAACCTCGAGCAAGTCGCCGTGAAATGGATCGTGAACCTCACGCACCGTCGGACCGGGCAGCGGCGCAAGCGGAGCCGCGAGTCGCGGATCGAGCGTGTCCGAATCCGAGGTGTTCATGACTTGCCTCCGTCGCCCGTCGCAGCCGGGCTCGCCGCCGGATAATGCGTTTGCGCTCGCGCCAGCACGTCGCTGTGCGGCGTCGGCTCCCATTCAAAATCGTCCGGCGCCACGTAATCTTTGCGCATCGGATGATCCTTGAACTCGTCCCACATCAGAATTCGGCGCAGGTCCGGGTGCCCTTCGAAGACAATTCCAAACAGATCGAAAACTTCGCGTTCCTGGAAATCGCACGAGCGCCACACCGGCATGAACGACGGCAACGTCACCTGGTCCGTGCGGTTTCCCGTGCGCAACCGAAGGATGACGGGGCCTTGCTTCAGCGCCATCGAGTAGAGGTGGTAGACGACCTCGAGAAATCCGGGCTGAATGCGTTTGGTTTTTTGCTCGACGATTTTTGCCGGGCCGCCGGCCGGATCGGGCACCGAGACTTTGGCCGTTTCGGCAATTTCTTTTTCGGGCCAGTCGATGCCGGTGACGTTTGAACAATAATCGAGGCGCAACGCCGGATCATCGCGGAGGAAAAATGCGATTTCGCGCGCGTGCGCCGCATCGAGCAGCAGCGCATGCTCCGCGGCCGGCCCGGGATTCGTGACGACGCTGATCTGCGCACCCGGAAAACGGGCGAGAAGGCGATCGCGAATCTGTTCGGGCGTTTCCATGGAAGAAAGGCTTCAGCTCTTGCCGCTGCGCGCGAGCGAGGCCGGCGGCTCCCAGACGTCGGGATTCTTGGGTGGGACCAGATCGTGTTCGCCGAAATCCGGCACGGGAAATTCACTCGGCTCGTCGGGGCGGGCGTGTCTCGCCGCATCGGGTCCGGTGAGACGTTCGCCGCGAATTTTCTTTTGAAGCTGGATCAAGCCATTGAGCAACGCCTCGGGTCGCGGTGGGCAGCCCGGGATGTAGATGTCGACCGGAATAAACCGGTCGATGCCCTTGAGCACGTTGTAACCCTGCTTGAACGGGCCGCCCGAAATCGCGCACGCGCCCATCGCGATGCAATATTTGGGCTCGGGCATCTGATTCCAAAGCCGCACAACCTGCGGAGCCATTTTCTTCGTGACCGTACCCGAGACGATCATGAGATCGGCTTGCCGCGGGGATGGGCGAAAAATTTCCGCGCCGAACCGCGCGATATCGAAGCGCGCCGTGGCCGTCGCGATCATCTCGATCGCGCAACAAGCCAGGCCGAATTGCAGCGGCCAGATCGAGTTGCTCCGGCCCCAGTTGTGCAGTTCCTCCAGGCTGGTGAGCAGAATGCCGTGGCGGCGGAGTTCGTCCCGCTCGGCGTCGGTGATTGCTGGAACAGAATTGGTATTCGGGTCGCTCATTTCCATTCAAGATAACCGCGATGCCATGCCCATACCAGACCCTCCGCGAGCATCAGGATGAACCCCAACATCGCCAGCAAAGCGCCGATCGGAAGGGCGGTAAAGGAGACCGCGAACGGCAGGAGAAACAGGACTTCGACGTCGAAGATCAGGAAAAAAATCGCGTAAAGGTAGTAGTGCGCCTTGAACTGGATCCAGGAATCTCCGGTCGCGGGCAACCCGCATTCGTAGGTGGAGTTCTTGATCGCACCGGGTTTGCCCGGCTGAAAAATTCGCGCCCAGGTTTGCGCCACGAGGAGCATGATCAGCGGGAAAGCCAGGGCTACGGCGAGGAAAACGGCAAGAAACGCGTAGGGGTGACCGTTCATAAAATGCGCACTGGAGAAGTCAGACACGATGAAAACTCCGTCCGAAAGCACAATGTTGAAGCTCGACCCTTTTTTGCCGAACCTTGCGCGTCTGTTGGCGCGCCGTGCATCCGACCACGGTCGTTGTTCACCAACGTCCGGCCTCAGGGTGAGCCGGGACGCATTCCGGTCCGATGCGGAGAGTTGGGCGAACCCGGACCGCCAGCGCTCGAAGCGTGTTCGCCGCGCGTCGCGCAATTAATCCATTCGCTCGTGCCGTCGGCGTAATGTTCTTTTTTCCAGATCGGCACCCGCGCCTTCGCTTCATCGATCACGTAACGACACGCGTCAAAGGCCGCGCCGCGGTGCGCCGCGACCACACCCACCCACACGGCGAGATCGCCGATTTGCAACGCACCTGTGCGGTGCACACCGGCGACCGCGAGGATTTGGAACTTCTCGCGTGCCTCGGCGATGATGCGATTGCCTTCGCGTTCGGCGAGTTCAGCGAACGCCTCGTAATCGAGCGCCCGGACGGCGCGGCCTTCGTTTTCGTTGCGCACCCAGCCCTCGAACGTCACGCAGGCGCCCGCGCGCGCGTCGAGCAGCGCGCCATTGAGCGCCCCTGGCTCCAGCGGTACGGAAGAAATTTTAAACATGCTTCAACCACCCGCGACCGGCGGAATAAAAACGACGTTCGCCCCTTCCCGCAGCGGCGCATCAGATTTGACAAATTCGCCGTCGATCGCGGCGCGCACGCGATCCGCAGGCAGCGTGAAATTGTGTCTGGCGCGCAATTCTCGATAGAGCGCCAGTGGCGTCGCGGCAGACGTGGAAAGCTGCTCGCTCACCAAACCGCGTTGCTCGCGCAGAATCGCGAAATATTGGACCGTGACGCTGGGCATAAGTTAACAATCCTCCATTAAGGCGCGTGATAGTCGCTTTTCCCGCCGGTTTTTTCAACGAGTCTGATGTCGCGGATCACGATTCCTTTCGAAACCGCCTTGCCCATGTCGTAAAGGGTGAGCGCCGCCACCGTCGCGCCGGTCAGCGCTTCCATTTCCACGCCCGTCTTCGCGTGGGTTTGCACGCGGCAGTGAATCGCGATTTCCCGGTGCGACGCGTCGGGTTTGATTTCGATCTGGCAATCGTCGAGCGCCAGTGGGTGACACAGCGGGATAAGGTCGCTCGTGCGCTTCGCGCCCATGACGCCGGCCAGCACCGCCGCGTGAAAAATCGGTCCTTTCTTCGTGGTGATTTCCCCGTCTTTCAACAACGCCGCGAGTTCCGCGGGCAATGCGACAACCGCGACGGCATGCGCCGTGCGTTTCGTAACCGGCTTGTCGCCGACGTTGACCATCGCCGGCCGGTTTTGCGCGTCGAGATGAGTGAGCATGGCGCAACTAAATCGTTCCCGCCTCGCGGCGTAAAGCCGCTCCTACATCCAGGGCCAGAAACGCGCAGTACTACCCGCTGGAAACTCTGCCGGCTCAGGCGGCAGCTCAACAAAACCATCCGTGCCGATAAGGCCCGCAAAATCGCCGGAGGTATTCGTCGGATCGGGCGCCGCAAAAAGTTCGGCGCGGGGTCCGCTCGAAAGTTTGACGGGTAGAAAATACGTGAGCGCGGGCTCAAATGTCACCGCCTCCGTGAGCGCAACCGTGCGCAACTCCGCCGGCACCGCTCCACTGGCCTGCGCGAGCGCGGGCAGCACATAGCGATGCAAACAGGTGTAGGATGAAACCGGATTGCCCGGCAGCGCGAAAATCGGCATCGATCGCGCGCCCACTCCAAACCAAAACGGTTTGCCCGGACGCTGCGCGACACCGTGAAAAATTTTCCGCACCTGCTGCGACTCCAGCGCCGCCGGCAGGTGGTCGAACTTGCCCCTGGATACTCCTCCAGTGATCAGCACAACGTCGTGCTCGGCGAGAATTTCCCCGAGCAGCCGATCGATTTCCTGACGCACATCGCGCAGATGAAAACGTTCAACCCGCGGAAAACCCGCGGCGATCAGCGCCGCACGCAAGGCATGATCGTTGCTGCGGCGAATTTGGTGCGGCGCGACCGCTGCATCGATTTCCACCAACTCGTCGCCGGTCGTCACCACCGCGATCTTTGGCGACGCCGCGACCGACACTTTCGCCGCTCCGATCGCCGCGGCCACGGCAATTTCCCGACCGGTCATTTTCGTCCCAGCGGGCACGACCATCTTGCCGGCGCGATGATCGCTGCCGCGGCGATGGACAAACGAGCCCGGCGCAATCGCCGTGGCCGGAGGCACTGTCACCGTGGATCCTTCTCGCTTCGCATTTTCAAACGGCACAATTGAATCCGCGCCCTCCGGCAACACCGCGCCCGTCATCACCTCGATGCAGGCGTCATCGGCGGCACCCAGTTTGAGTGCGGGCATGCCCGCTGCCTGCGTGCCTTCCACCTGGAAAACGCCGACGCCCGCCGCCAGCGCCGTCGCGCGCAAAGCATAACCGTCCATCGTCACCCGATGATACGGCGGAAGGTCCCGGTCCGCTTTCAAGTCCGTCGCAAGGATTCGGCCGTGCGCAGCGGCCAGCGGACAATCCTCGCGAGAAAATGGCACGAGGTTCGCACGAATCAGTTCTTCGGCCTGAACCGGAGTGAGCATTCTTAACAGCTAACCAACGCGAGGCCATCCGCCAGTAGAAAGGCCGGGTTGCAGTCCATCCGCTCACTCGCGCGCCCGGCCACACGCATCGATTGCGCGCCCGCTTGGCGCTCCGGGATTTTTGTGCTTTCGTGGAGAAAGATGTCCGTCGTATCCGATCCGTTCCAACGCCCGCTGCGCGATTTGCGCATTTCCGTCACGGACCGCTGTAATTTTCGGTGCCCTTATTGCATGCCGAAAGAAGTTTTCGGTGCCGGTCATGGGTTTTTGAAGGACCCGCAGTTAATGTCGCTGACCGAAATCACGCGCATCGTGCGGGCCTTTCGTACGCTCGGAGTCGAAAAAGTTCGGCTGACCGGCGGCGAGCCGCTGCTGCGCGCCGACGTCGCTGATTTGGTGCGCGCGTTAAAACAGGAATTGCGCGTGCCCGATGTCGCGCTCACGACGAACGGGTGGTTGCTCGAAAAATTTGCGAGCGAGCTTCGCGCCGCGGGACTCGACCGGGTCAATGTCTCGGTCGACTCGCTCAACAACCGCACCGCGGGTCGGATGAATGGCCTCGGTTTCAAGGTCGAACGCGTGTTGCGCGGCATCGACGCCGCCTCGGCAGCCGGCCTGCCGGTCAAAATCAACTGCGTCGTGCAGCGCGGGGTCAACGACGGCGAGTTGCTCGAGCTCTGCGATTATTTCCGTGCGCGCGGACATGTGTTGCGCTTCATCGAGTTCATGGATGTCGGCAACACCAAC
>Ga0070683_100004289_pt1 | contig 11712 bp, 8 predicted proteins | sample KBSC713LmetaG_FD_64662 | JGI IMG/M metagenome (GOLD analysis project Ga0070683, IMG submission 64662) | Corn rhizosphere microbial communities from Kellogg Biological Station, Michigan, USA - KBS C7.1-3L metaG | ecosystem: Host-associated > Plants > Roots > Rhizosphere ...
AACGTGCGGCCGGTGCGCCCGCTGCCCGCGCTGCTCGGCGCCTCCACGCTGAAGCGCGCCACACTGCGCAATGTCGATCTGCTGGTCGTGCGCGAATTGACGGGCGGGCTGTATTACGGCAAGCCCAGCGAGATACGCGAAGGCCCGGAGGGCCTGTCGGCAGTGGATACGATGGTGTATACCGAGGCTGAGATCGAGCGCATCGCGCGCTACGCCTTCGAGCTGGCGCGTGACCGTCGCAAGCAGGTGACTTCAGTGGATAAAGCCAATGTGCTGAGCTGTTCGCGGCTCTGGCGGCGCGTCGTCGAGCGCGTCCACGCCGACTATCCGGACATCGCGCTGCGCCACATGCTGGTGGACGCTTGCTCGATGGCGCTGATCCGCAATCCACGCGAGTTCGATGTCGTCGTGACGGAGAACATGTTCGGCGACATCCTGACCGACGAAGCCTCGATGCTGACGGGCTCGCTGGGCATGCTGCCCTCGGCCAGCCTGGGCGCGCGGCGCACGCGGCACGGTCAATTCGGCCTCTTCGAGCCGATCCACGGCTCGGCGCCCGACATTGCGGGGCAGGGCAAAGCCAACCCGCTGGCCGCCATCCTGACTGTCGCGCTGCTGCTGCGCTACTCGCTCGGCCTGAAGCGCGCGGCGTCAGCGGTGGAGCGCGCCGTGCGGCAGGTGGTGGCTGCTGGCCTGCGCACCGCCGACATCGCCACCGCCGGAGAATCGACCGCCTCGACCCGCGCGATGGGTGATGCGGTCGTGGCCAGCATCCTGGGCGAGTGACCGCAGACCGCTCGCGCCGCAGGAAGGAGAAGATCGCATGGCAGGGCTGACGCTGACGCTCGCGCCAGAGCGGTTCGCGGTGTGTCGTCTCGCGTCCGACGCGCCCATTCCACCGCTGCCACTGGGGCGCTCGCTGCTCGCGCTGACACTGACGCCCAATGAGCTTTCACTCGTGCTGCCAGAGGACGCCGCCCCAGAGGGCGCCACTATCGAGGGTGGGTGGCGCACGTTACGGGTCGCTGGCCCGCTCGACTTCGGCCTGACGGGCGTGATTGCCTCGCTGGCGCAGCCGCTGGCGCAGGCCGGACTCAGTATCTTCGTCATCTCGACCTTCGAGACTGACTATCTGCTCGTGCGCGACGCGACGCTGAGCGAGGCGCTGGCCGCCCTGCGCGCCGCAGGCCATCACATCGCATGACAGCCAGCGACTGAGAGCAGCCCGCAGCTCCCCTCTCCCGCACAGCGGGGGAGGGGCCGGGGGAGGGGGCAGTCACCCCATCTTGGCGCGCGGCGAGGGGCCGAGACGCGCCAGCGAGAGCGTGATGCGCTGGGATTCCCGCTCCAGATCCGCCATGCGCTCGCGGCGCTTCCGATTGAGCGGCTCCTGAATGCCCGCCAACTGCGCCAGCTCCGCCTCGATGGCCTCCAGGCGGCGGCGCAGCAAGTGGTCGCGCGCATCCCAGATCAGCGCGCCACGCTCACGGCCAGCAGACATGATGACGCCTCCTGTATGGCGCACAGCCAGGCTGGCGGTTAAAACCGCCAGCAGTCAAGCGCGCCTAGAGTGCGCCCGACTGACTGCGCCTGACCAGATCAGCGATGGTGCTGAGCAGGAACTCATCCTGGTATGGCTTGACGATGTAGGCGTTCGCGCCAAGCTGCGTGGCTCGCTGCTGATGGCGGGCCGCCGCGCGCGAGGTCAGCACGATCAGCGGCAGGCCGCGATACTGCGGATCGCTGCGCAGGGTCGCCATCAACTCGTAGCCGTCCATGCGCGGCATCTCGATGTCGAGCAGCACGGCGGAGGGCCGCTCGCGGGCGATCACGTCCAGCGCTTCCACACCATCGCGGGCAGTCTGCGTCTCCCAGCCGTGCGCCTTCAGCATGCCACCGACGACGCGCCGCACGCTGGGGCTGTCATCCACCACCAGCAGATACGACTCGCGCGCGCTCACGGGCGCGTCGAGCCGCCCGCTGTCGGTCGTCGAGCGCGACGCCACGACGAAGTCACGTTGGCCCAGCGTCGAAGCGGTCGGCATGCCAGAGGCCGTCGTTGGCGCGTACGGCGCGGGCGAGGCGGCCCACGGCGGCGGGGTCAGCGGCGCGTTGGGCATGGCCGAGGTCGGCGCGGCATCCATCGATGGCGCGCCTGGGCCCGCCGGGAATCCCCATTGGCCGCTGCTGGCAGACGCCGCCATCCCCGCCATCCCCGGCGCCGTGAACGGCGCTGATGGCGCGCTCGGCCCGCCGAATGGGAACGGCGGCGTGATCGGAGTGTCCGGCGCCGCGAATGGCGACGACGGCGCCGCAGCAGTCCGCGACGGCGGCGCGCCCAGGCTCCCTGAGAGCGCCCCCGATGGGATGCGATTGAATGGCGACGAGCTCTCGCTGCGCTGTCCCGGAACGGGCAATGTCAGCGACTCAGCGATGGGATGCGCGAGCAGCTCCAGCACGTCCAGGATGATGACCACCTGCCCGTTGCCCAGCGCCGTCGCGCCCGCGACCCCACGCACATCGCGCAGGTGCGCGCCCAGCGGCTTCGCCACGATCTCCTGCTGGCTGACGATGCCATCAACCACCAGCGCCACTTTGCGCCGACCTGCATTCAGAATCAGCAGCGACGAGCGCTCGTCCAGCGGGGCGGCAGCCGCATGCAGGTAGGTGGAGAGCCGCGCCAGAGCGTAGCGCTCGTTGCGCACCATCACCGCTGGCGTGGGATCGCTCACCCGCTCATAGTAATCCAGGCGACCAATCTGATCGACCACCGCCATCGGGATCGCGTAGGTGTGCTTTCCGGCCTTCACGAGCACCGCGCGTGCGATCTGCAGGCTAATAGGGAACTTGAGGGTAAAGACGGAGCCAGTCCCCACCGTCGAATCCACATCGACGGAGCCTTTCAGGCGGGCGGCGGCGTCGCGCACGACATCCAGCCCCACGCCACGGCCAGCCTCTTCGGTCAGCGTCTCCGCTGTCGAGACACCCGGCTGGAAGATCAGGTTGAGCGCTTCGTGGTCGCTCAGATTGGCGTAGGCGTCAATCCAGCCCTTCGAGATGGCCGTCTGCCTCACCCGCTGGGGATCGATGCCCGCGCCATCGTCGCGCACGTCGATGACCACCTGGTTGCCCTCGTAGGCGGCGGCCAGCGTGATTTTGCCCGCGCGTGACTTGCCACGGGCCTCGCGCTGATCGGGTCGCTCGATGCCGTGGTTGACGGCGTTGCGCACCAGGTGCAGCAGCGGCCCCTCCACTTCTTCGATGACCTTGCGATCAACCTCCGTCTCGCCACCCTCGACGAAGAACTCGACCTCTTTGCCTTCCTTCAGCGCCGAGGCGCGCGCGGCACGGTAGAGGCGCGGCACGAGTGAGCTGACCGGCACCAGCCGCAGCTTCAGCAGGCGATCTTGCACCTCCGAGCTGAGCCGCGTCTCGCGCGCGAACGACATCTGAATCTCGCGGATGAGCGTCTCCATCTCGTGATCGAGCGTCAGCACATCGGTGACGGCCTCGCTGAGGATCTTCGAGAGACGATGGAACTCATTGTAGCGATCCAGCTCCAGCTCGTGGAACTCGCTCAGATGCCCCGGCAGACTGGCGCCATTAGCCCCCAGCCCGCCAGCCGGTCGCTGGTTGCTCCACGGGAAGCGGAAGCCACCAGGCGCAGGCGTCGCTCCCGGCATCGCTCCCGGCCCCTGCAATCCACTCTGACCACTCGGCAGCATGAACGTCTCGAACTGCGTTTCGAGCTGGCTGCCCACCTCGCGCAGTCGCTCGCTCGCCTGGGTCGAATCTCCGACGAGCTGATAGATGCGCCCGATGCGCTCCTCGAAGATCGAGCGATTGACCAACAGATCGCCGAAGAGCGTCACCAGCTCGTCCAGCTTGCTCAGCTTGACGCGAACGCTCAAGTCTTCTTTGGTGCGGGCGCTCGCGGCTTCGTCGGCGTCGCCGCCGAGGTCGATAGCGACACTCTCTGCTGTCTGCTCCTCCGGGCCGGCGTCGAGCAGATTGACCATTGGTGGCGTGCCGGTCAGCGTCGCATAGCGGTCGATGAGCGCCTGCGCCGCCTCGCGCTGCTGCTGATTGGTCAGCGAGCCGGTGATGAGGTGATCGAGCGTCTCGGCGGTATCGAAGACCAGGCTCAACTCATCTGGCGAGAGCACCCGCCCGTGCTCAGCGAGCTGGTCGAGCAGGTCTTCGGAGGCGTGGGCCACGCTCTGCACGGGAACGAAGCCCATCATGCCCGCAGCGCCTTTGAGCGTGTGCATGGCGCGGCGCACCGTCTGGATGGCGTTCATATCGCCGGGAGAGCGCTCCAGATCGGCGATGCCGCTGGTGATAGTCTGGAGGTGCTCCTGCGCCTCCTCGCGGAAGACTTCCAGCGTCTCGGGCGACTGCTCGTTGGTCACCTGCACCTGGCGGGCAGCGCGCGCCTGTGGACGCACCTCGACTCCACCACCCGCGATCGACACCGAGCTATCGCCCATGCCCGGGCCCAGCGCCGAGAACATCATCTGGCGGCGAATCTGGACTTCCAGCTCTTGCCGGATGCGCTGCTCTTCTTCGCGCCGTACCTCCGCAGCGATTTCCTGGCGCACCTCGTCTTCGAGCGAGCGGCGCAAATCTTCGCGCACACTGCGCTCCATCTCGGCGCGCTGCCCGGGCGCCAGCGCATCCACAGCGGGCAGGCTGGCGCTGGGCGAGGAGGGCGACCATGTGACCTGCGCCACCGTCGCGCTGAACCCACCATCCGCCGAAGGGTTGACCACCCCGAACGACGAGGTCAGGCCAGCCAGCGTGTCGAGCGTAGCGCGGAACTGCCGCAGCGTCTCGTCGATCTGCTCCTGCGAGAGCGTCAGATTGCGGCCAGAGGTATTGAGGAGCGCGATGAGCTTCTTCAGGCGGGTCGTCGTCACCCAGATGACCGAGAGCGGCAGATAGCCGCGCACGGTTTCGGGGCTGCGGCGCAAGTCCAGCCCCATCTGCTGGCCGACCCACTCCTCCAGGCGATCTACGGCGTCATGCGAGCCATCCAGAAAGCCCTGCAACTCGACGCGCTCGTTGTCCATCGCCTGAGAAGCGTCGCGCAGCATGGCGACGGTATCGCGCAGCGCCATCACCTGACGCTGTACATCCTCGCTATCGGCGCGCAACTCCTCGAGCGCCGCTGTGGCGCCGCCGGGATTCGGGCGTGGCGCCTGGGGTGGCTGCGTGGACATCGAGGAGGCCCAGTCGCGCGCCGCCAGCGCCGCATCCGTCGGCTGACCGCCACCGAGCGAGCCCATCTGCCCGGCGCGCTGTGGGGCGCCTGCCGATGATTGGCCAAACGCGACCTGCTGCTGTGGCGTCACGATCGGCGTGGCTCCCGTCGGCATATCTGCGACGGATGGCGCCCAGGAACCAGCGGACGACGCCGGAAAGCCGTTGGCGGCAGGCGCCGCGCCCGGCATGCTCTGCCCCATGCCTGGAATGGCGCCGGGCTGCGAAGCGCCCGCAGATCCGCCATTCGGGCCAAACGCCGCCAACCAGTCGGGCAGCGGCGCAGACGGCCCCATCCCGCTCATCCCACTCATCCCATTCGCGGCGCTCGCATCCCAGGCCGGAGCGCCCGCGCCCATCGGAGCGGCGGAGGGCGCCGCGGGGGCGGCTGAAGCGGCGACGCCTGCGGGGCCACGGTAGGCGTCCTGATCCTGCTTGTCTTCGGCGACAATCTGCTTGTCGTCGCCGCCCGAGCGGATCAACTGCGCCACGCGCGCCAACCGCCCACACGAGCGTCGCAGCAGCGCGATGGTCGCCTGATCGAGCGCAGCACGGCGCTCCAGCGCATCATCCAGGGTAGTTTCCATGCTCTGCGCGATCTGCGCCAGGCCATTGAACTCCATCATGGCGGCGGAGCCATAGATGGTGTGGGTGCGGCGATAGGCCTCCTCGATGGCGGTTTCGTCATCGGGAGTCTGCTGAAGCTGGTCGAGATGCGTCTCGATCTCAGGGATGTAGGCGTCTACCTCGTCTAGGAAACTCCCGAGAATCGCCGACTTGTCGAAATTATCTGCCATGATGTCCGCACCCGTCCTGCTCGACTGCACTCACCTGCGAAGATGGCGCGCCGCCTTCCCCGAGATCGGCGCGCCCGAATCAGTCGCTATCCGCGATCTGGAGGAAACGGGAAGTTCCCTAACGGGTTGGAATTATACTGCTCGCCCGGATACCCGTTCTGGCCGTTCTGACCATTCTGGCCGTAGCCATTCTGGCCGTAGCCATTCTGGCCGTAATTGGTCTGCTCGAAGCCGCCCATCGGGAAGTCTGGCGCAGGCGGCGCTTCGGTCCAGGCGGCGTCATAGGCGCCGATGTCAAAGGCGTTACGCGGCTCGACATAGGACGCCGAGATAGGGCCAGCAGGCAACGCCGGGAAGGCTTCAGGGCCAGGGTACCAGCCGGGCTGCTCGGCGCGCCCCATTGGCGCCTGCGTCATCGGCTGGTCGCCCTGTGGCATGCCTGCGACCTCCGCGATGTGCTCTGGCAGTCGGAACGCGGCGACCGACGCGCGCAGCTGCTCGGCCAGCTCGGCCAGATAGCTCACGGCGGTCATCGTATCCTGCGTGGTGGCGTTGGTCTGGCGCGTCACTTCGGCGATCTGCCCCATCGCCACAGCCACCGTCTCGGCGACCTGGCGGCGGGCATCCGCGCCATGGGCGATGTCGTTGATCATCTGCGCCTGGCGATCCACCGCGCCATAGATGCGCTGCAGCGCGCGGCCCGCTTCATCCGCCAGCCGCGAGCCTTCGATCACATCCTGCGTGCTTTCTTCCATGGCGACCACCGCTTCGTAGGTGTCGCCCTGAATCGTCTTGACGATGCCGCCGACCCGCTTGGTCGCCTCGGCCACGCGCTCGGCCAGGATGCGAATCTCGTCGGCGACGACATGGAACCCACGCCCGTGCTCACCGGCCATCGCCGACTGAATGGCAGCGTTGAGGGCGAGCAGGTTGGTCTGCTCGGCGATGTCCTCGATCAGGCGTACGATCTCGCTGACCTCTTGCGCGCGCTCGCCCAGCCGCTTGACCTTCTTGGAGGTTTCCTGCACGTTCTCGCGGATGTGCGCCATGCCCTCGGTCGTTTGCACTACCGACGCCTGGCCATCGCGCGAGCTCTGAATCGCCTCGCTGGCGGCGGCGGCGGCCTGCAGCGCGTTCGTCGCGGAGAGCTGCACGAAGTCGGCCAACTGCGCCACACGATCGGACACCAGCGAGATTTGGCGTGCCTGCGCCTCGGAGGATTGCGCCACGTCCGCCGAGCGGTCGATCAGGCGGCGCGTCGCAGTTGTCACCTGGTTGGTCGTCGCCTGCACCCGTCCGACGACCTTGGCCAGTTCCTCGATCATGAAGTTGAAGGAGTCGGCCAGCACGCCCAGCGTATCGGGCGTCACCTCCGCCTGCACGCGCAGGTCACCGTCGCCCACCGCGCTGACCTCGGTCAGCAGCTTCTCGATCTGCGCCTGCAGCACCACCGCATCCGGTGCTTCGATCTGGGAGGCAGCCGACTTGCCCGGAGCGGCCAGGCTGGCGCCGCCAACAAGCCGATTGACGGAGTTGGCCAGCCGGGAGAAATCGTCGTCGCCGACAACGTCAGCGCGCGCGTTGCGATTGCCGCCGAGCGCCTGGCGTGACACGTCATTCAGCCCGACGAGATAGTCGCGCGTGACGGAGCGGATGCGTGTGACGGCCACCAGCACCGCCATCAGGCTGAGCGCGGCGGCGGCCAGGGTCACGGTCCACATCAGCGTCTGGGGATCCACCGAGCCGAAGGGTTGGTAGATGGCAAACCACCCAACAAATGCCGTCGCCACCACGGGGACCACGCAGGCCAGCATGGTCAGCAGATTAAACTGAGCGCTCAAACTCGAACCTGAGCGCGAAGGAGCTTCCATAAGGGCGGTGGCCTCCTCGATGATCTCTGGTCTGTGGCCAGGCGCGCCGCGAGCGAATGCTAGCAGGCAGCGAGAGCGGTCGGCGTCGTGGCGCGATGTTCACGCGCAACCACGGACACGGCGAGAAATGCTGGCAATAGTGTATGCTATTCTGCCAAGTCTCGCCTATACCTCATGACCAACGTCGCTCGTCGGCTGCTTCGCGCCGCCGCAGCGCCTATCAGTCGGCGCGGTATCGGTGCATCTGATCGCTGAAGAGCAACCGCTCCGGGTCAAGCGCCACGACAAGGCGTCCATCCACCTGGGCGACTCCATCCAGGAAAGGCTGCGCCCAGCCTGGCGCGCCGCGCGGATTGTCGCGGACAATCAGCTCGCCCATCGTGCGAATCTCGGTAACGACATCGACCACCAGGCCAATCATCATCTCGCGCTTGGTCACGGCCAGCAGACGGCTCCGTGGGGCGACGCCGATCGATGGCAGCCCCAGGAATCCGCGCATGTCCACCACCGAGATGACCGAGCCCCACATCTGCGTGACGCCCAGCACCCACGGCTGCACATTGGGAACGGGCGTCACATCGAACGCGCGCTCGACCCCCTGCACCGCTTCGGATGGCAGCGCACACTCCACGTCGCCCAGCAGAAAGAGGATGTGCTGGGCGGCCACTGCGGTTGGCAGCCCGCCCGTCGGGCTGAGCATCATCATGCGCTGGAGTGTGGCAATCTGGCTCGGATCGGTCGCGCCGAGGTTGCGCGCGAGCTGCTCCACCGACTCCGCCGTCAGCGCGCCACCGGGCAGGCGCCCCTGATTGATGGCGGCCAGCGCCTGGCGCATGAGGTCGGAGACCTGGGCGCGCTCGCTGTCCGTTGGCATCTCCTGCGGACGGAATGCGCCTCGCGGATCGTTCATGGTTCCTCCATACCGGCGCCTGGCAGCGGCGCGACTAGATGCCGATGCCGATCAGCGCGCGCACGCTCGTCAGCAGCTCTTCTTTGTCGAAGGGCTTGGTGATATATAGGTCGGCGCCCTGTTGCAGGCCCCACTTCTTATCCAGCGGCGTATTCTTGCCACTGACCAGAATGACCGGAATGTGGCGGCTGGCCTCATTCTGCTTCAGCTTGCGGCAGACCTGGAAGCCGTTCTGCTTGGGCAGCACGACATCGAGCACGACGCACTGCGGGCGCTCCGAGCCGACCATCTCCAGGGCTTCGTCGCCGTCCGCAGCCGTCACCACATCGTAGCCGCTCTCGCGCAGCGGGGTGGCGATCAGCGTCAGATCGGTCCAGCTATCGTCTACAACCAGAACCTTTGGCGCGGGCATGGTGCAATACTCCCTTTACACATGTCTGCGCTGGGTGGCCGCACGCCGGATCCTCACGGGGCAGACAGTGATGTGCTGTTCTATTGGTTTGAACGTATGACGCGGCTCAGGTCGCGCTTCGCCCTGAATTGCGCCACACGGGCTAGCCGTTTCGCATGCCCGCCAAACGATCAGTTCAGTCTACGTCGCGTTTCGCCTGCTGTTAGCCCTGGTACACTCCTCGGCGGTAGCGCATGTTGCGCATGCTCTCGCGCCGCGCGGCGCGCTCGCGGGCGCCAGGCGCCTCCAGATAGCGGCGCACTGTCTGCACCAGTTCCGTGGAGTCAAAGGGCTTGGTCATGTACTCAGTCGAGCCGGCCAGCTTGCCGCGCATCTTATCGAAGATACCGTCCTTGCCGCTCAACATGATGATCGGCATGTCGCGGTACTCCGGATTGTTGCGCACCAGGTGACAGATGTTGTAGCCATCCATACGCGGGAGCATGATGTCGAGCAGGATGAGGTCTGGCTGGGTATCGGAGACGGCGGCCAATGCGCTCAACCCATCGCCCGCCGTGAACACGCGAATACGCTCGCGTTGCAGCGTTATCTGCACGATCTTTCGCACCGTGGGGCTATCATCCACCACCAGCACTACTGGCTCCGCCACCGGACTCAACCTCCTCGGCGGTCAACCTGACGTTGAACGCCCTGCGCGCTTGACTTGCCTGTCCTCAAGCGACGCTTGCGCGCACGCTGTCATCTCGCTGTTCACGCTCTGCAGACGCTCTGATTTCGCACTCAAACTGGATGGAAAGGCGCCGACTCACCGATGCGCGAATCGCTTCGCCACGATCAGCCCACGATCAGCCGATGACCGCAGTGTACCATTGATGCAGTCGTCCCATTTCATAGTCTAACTCACGCAGAAAGCCAATCCAAAGTTCATCAAACTTTCTGCCACCGCGCGCCGCGCCAAGCTCCTCTGTGCAGACCATCTCGTACAACTCGCGCATGGTCGCATGCATCATGCGCGCCGCATCCCAATAGCAACTGATGAGCTCCTGCCCGCGCACGACGCGATCGAGGGTTTTGACGTCGTCGTAGATCAGGCGACCCTTCTCCACGCGCATGAGTTGATCCATGCGCGGGTAGCCGGACTGCAATGTCTCAACCACCGGCTCAGCCACGTGATCGATGTAGCGTGCCGCCTCCGCCGGATTGGAGTGCTCCCCGCGCGCGCGCAGCCCCCGCGCAAAGTGGGCATGGTGCGCCAGCAGCCCGTTGACGAAGTCGCCCATGACCTCGGTCAGCGACAGCATCAACTGCTCGGGCGCGCTGCGAGCGACCTTTTCGAGCTGGGCGCGCGACTGCGTCAGCAGCGTGAACATGCTGCGCTCCAGCTCCTGATCGAGCCGCTCGTCGACCATCAGCACCAGACCGTGATCGAGCAGCCGCGTCATCCAGGCGCCCGCCATCGCTTCGGGCATCAGCAGGCCATACGCGATGGCATAGAGCGGGCGGTGTTCATCGGACAGGGTGTAGACCCACATCCCCTCGTTGCTTACGCCGTTCAGGCGCGGATCATCGCCATTGGGGACGGCTTTGCGCACCCGCAGGTTGCGTGGCGCGGGTTTGGTGCGCATGTGGTCGCGCTCGTCGGCCAGGCGCAGCGCCTCCAGCACGACATGGTCGACATTCAGGGGCTGCGCGGCGCTGGGCGTATACATGCCACCAGTGCGCCGCACATGCGACACATCGCGCACGAACTCGAAGCGGCCACGATCCCAGCGCACGGCGCGACTGAGCGCCTGCACCACCACGTACTCGCGCCGCTTCAGTTCTTCTTCAGCGCCCATGTCACCCGTGTTGACGAGGTATTGAATCACGCTGGGGAGGTCGCGGCGGGCATCCTGGGGGATGAGCATGATCTGCTCGGGGCCGAGTCGCCCCATCGCGCGGAAGAGGTCGAGCAGGTCGGGCGCGGGGGCGCCGGGTTCTTCCAGACTGACGATGGCGCCGTCCTGCAGGTTGATGCGCAGCCGCTCCGAGCCAGACTGCACAGACAGAATGCCGGTCTTGCCGCCCAGCGCCAGCATCTTCAGCGTGGACTGTAAGGTGAGCGTCTCGAGATCGCCATCGAGAACGCGACTTGGTGAACCACCCTGGTTGTCGTAGTCCATCGCGGGCTCCCTGTACATCGCACACTCATTCCGTTGGCGTCCGTTCCTCGCATCGTACGAGCGCAGATGCTGGGGACGCCCCCAGAGCGCCAGACGGGGTTGTCTCGCCCTGGCGTCGCGGATAGGCTGGCTCGGCGTCGAACCTGCGTCCGCCATGTTCTCGCTCGGTTAGCGGGGAGCCTGCGCTGACCCATTCAGCATTCAGGCGGAAGTTTGGCCTATTGTATCACACCCAACCACCCGCACAAGAGACATTGGCCACCCACCAGCGCGCGTCTGATTGTACACCATACCGGGC
>Ga0070683_100004291_pt1 | contig 11711 bp, 9 predicted proteins | sample KBSC713LmetaG_FD_64662 | JGI IMG/M metagenome (GOLD analysis project Ga0070683, IMG submission 64662) | Corn rhizosphere microbial communities from Kellogg Biological Station, Michigan, USA - KBS C7.1-3L metaG | ecosystem: Host-associated > Plants > Roots > Rhizosphere ...
CGTATGGGGGGATCGCGGCGGATGCGGGGGCGGTCAATGGCATCGAACCCGGCAAGGAAAGCGGCGCTCCTGGGGCCACCGGACGTCCGCCCCAGCTCGGGCGTCCCGTAGCCGGAAGCTCTCGGGGGGCACGCGATCCGTTGCCGCCGTAGTGCACGTCGACGAGCTGCGCGATCACGGTTGGGTCGCCCGTCACGGTTCGAATCTGTCGGCCACTCGCGCGTTCCAGGGATCGGATGACGCCGATGTCGAATGGGTTGCCCATCGCGACGACGAGCGCGCGCCCATCCGCTCGCAGCGGAACGAGGTTGTTCGCCTTGGCGGCCGTGGCGGCTACCAGTGGGACGACTGCCGCATCGACCCGGAGCTCATTCGACTCGAGGAAGGGAATGTCGGCGTCCTTGGCCAGGGTCCGAATCAGATCCCGCTCCGTGATGTATCCAAGCGCGACGAGCGCTTCACCGATCCGTTCTCCGGTCGTGGTCTTCCTGGCGAGCGCCTCATCGAGCTGGGCTGCATTGATGAGCCCGGCCTCGACGAGAGACTCCCCAAGTCGGATTCTGCGCGACATAAGAGAAGGACGAGTGGGCGGGTCGTTCGGAACGCCAACGGCGGCGGTCCGGAGGGGGCGAAGGTGCCATGGGCCCGACCGACCTTCTCGCCGGCCAGGAAGACGCCTGAATCTATGTGCTGTCGCGCCGATCAGGGCATGACAGATTCGTAAAAAACGACCGCCGTCCCGAGAGGAACGGCGGTCGTGAATTCAGGTCTTGAAAGGCCTAGTGCTTTGGCTTGCTGGCTGGGGCCATCGCCATGGCCTTCGATAGCAGGTCGGCCTGACTCTGAGCCTGTGAGACGAGGCTGATCGCCTTCTGGAGCTGGGTGTCGTTTTTCAGATTGCGGCGCGCGGCGGTCGAATCGCCCTCGACGAGACGCGATACACGCAGCTCGAGCGAGTTGTCGATATACCGCTTCGCAGCGTCGAACATCTTTCGGTCGATCGGCAGCTTGAGCTCCTGGAGCTTGTTGAAATAGGCGTCGCGCCAGGACGGGTCGACCGCAAAGCCACGCGCCACCTTCTTCGACTGCTCGAGCGCGAAGTCACTCTCGAACGCGACGATCTCCGCAATCTTCGGCGCCGTCGCCTTGATGTACTGGAACTCCGCGGTGGTCACCGTATCCTGATCGATGATCAGGTCGGGCGTGATGCCGCCGCCGCCGTACACCGTGCGGCCAGCATCGGACTTGTAGGCTGGCCGATTCTTCTTGCTCGCTTCCGTCTCGTTCGTGTCCGGCGCCGTCTCGACGAAGCGTCCGTCGATCACCTTGCGCTCACGCTGGATCGACCGACCGCTGGGCGTGAACCACTTTGCGGTCGTAAGCTTGAGTGCGTAGCCGCCGTCGAGCGAGTACACCGACTGCACCAGACCCTTGCCGAAGCTCGTCTCACCGAGCACGAGCGCCCGGTCATGATCCTGCAGCGCTCCGGCAACGATCTCCGATGCTGAAGCAGTGAAGTTGTCGGTCATCACGACCACCGGCAGCGAGGGCACCACCGGCTTCGCTTCCGCGTTGTAGTCCGTCGAATCGGCGCGGCCCCGCACACTCAGAATTCGCTGGCCGGGCTTCAGGAACTGGTTCGCGATGTCGAGGCTTTGCTCGAGAATTCCGCCGCCGTTCGACCGAAGATCGAGGATGATGCCCTTCGCGCCCTGCGAAGTCAGCTTTCCGATCGCGCTGCGAACTTCGTCCGCCGCGTTCTCGTTAAAGACCTCGAGCGGTATGTAGCCGACCTTTCCGTCGAACATCAACGAGTATGGCACGGCTGGCACGCTGACGATTGCGCGCGTGAACTTGAAATCGAGCGGCGTGGCAAGGCCGGGTCGGGCGAAGCGCGCGTTGACCCGGGTGCCGGGCGTTCCCGTCAGGTAATCGGAAACCCGATTGAGATCCCAGCCCTGCGTGGAAAGCGAATCGACCATGATGATCCGGTCGCCCGCCTGAACTCCCGCGCGTTCAGCAGGCGTGTTCCGGTACACCTTGTTCACGGTGATCCAGTCGCCTCGCTTTTCGATCAGCATGCCGAGGCCGCCGTAGCGACCTCCGGTCTTCGAGTTGAACTGCTTCATCTCCGACGGCGAGAGCAGCTCGCTGTACGGATCGTTGAGCTCTCGAACGAGCCCATGGGCCGCCTTTTCGAAAAGCTGATTGTCCTTCAGCGTGTCGACGAAGCGGTTGGAGACGAGCTGGAAAACCTGCTCGAGAAGAACGGGGCCTTCCGCGGTCGTTCGCGTGCGCAGCAGGAACCCGCTGGCGACGACGGGGATGACGACGAGCGCGCCGAGTGCGGCGTACCTGCGATACCGGGCCATCTGACGATCCTTCCTAGAGATGTATGGCAAAGCTAGCCCCCGCAGGAGCCGCCAAGCCAGAAGCGGAACTCATGCCGTCGGCGTAAGTCCCGGGCGATTCTGTTCCGATCGATCGAGCTGACGGAGGAGCGCCTTCCATGAGACAGCCAGACCCGAGCGGAAACGCTTGCGGGTCAGGCGGAGCCCGTCAGGACCTACGATGAGCGTGAACAGCTCGCCGTCGATGTCGATCTCGCGGCGGATCGGTTTCTCAAGCTTCGTAGACATGACTTAAGTACCCGGAAACGACCAAAAAAGGTTCGCGGGCCGGGACTGGCGAGTGCCGGCCTGTCAGTCCTCTGCCGCTCGGCGCGACGTGCGGGGGGCGAGGACATAGTCCACGAACCACTCCCGCTGGTGCTGACGGAAGGTGGCCCCGCGAATCACCCCGGCGGACTCCAGCATTTCATGAGCAGGCTGAAGGACCCGCTGCAGGTGCGATGGAAAACGCTGGATCAGCGGCAACTGCTCGCGCAGGCGCTCGAGGGTGACTCTCCAGGCGACCATGTCGTCGGCCCGAGCGAGCTCGATCAGCCGGTACAGCCGCCGGGCGACAGGAGACTGCAGGGCGAGATAGGTGGCCATGGACAAGGCGAGACAGTCGCGATTGGCCAAATGATCTCGGATGATCGCCGAGAGTGTAACTCGTGCGACGCCGGGGTCCGGGGTGGCGACCGTGGGAAACAGTGGCAGCTGGTCCCGCTCCGACAGCCTCCTGCGCTCGACGGCCGCCATGCTGACAATGGAAAAGCGGCCGGTTTCCCCAGCGCCCTCACCCGACTCCGAAACCGCGGTGTGCTCGATCGTCGTCCGTTCCAGCCGAGTGAGTGCCGCCCGAAGCTGCTCATACGTTCTGCCGTCGACTCGGCGGCCCATCGACCGAAGGAACGCGTGCAGCGTGAAGGTCACCACCCCATCACTCGGTGCGCCGGCTTCCTGATACCGATGCATCAGCTCCACGTAGACATCCTGGTCAAACGTTCCGGGAAGTCGTTCTCCCGGAGCAGGTAGCACTCGCCAGCGAGTGTGATCGTCGCCGACGAAAGCGAGGGCACCGTCTTCCGCGGAATCGCTCAGGCGGAATACCGGCACGGCCTCGAGCCACTTATCGAGGAGGGCAGTACGCGCGGGCGCGCGCCGGCGAGCGAGGACGGTCATGGTTCCAAACTGACGGAACGACCGCTACAAGGTCACTACCGAGGGGCCAATCGGATGACTTGGCCGGTGACAGCCTGGGCTTGAGCGGAGCACAGCCACGCGACCGCGGCGGCGACATCCTCCAGCTCGACGTACCGTGCAGCAGCCCCCATTTCTGCCACGTTCCTGGCGGTTCGAATGGAAGCGGGTGCGACCACATTCACTCGAACTCCGTTCGTCGCCTCCTCTTGTGCGAGTGCCATCGCAAGTTCAAGCACGCCTGTTTTCGCAACAGCATAAGCTGCTATTCGAGCCACTTTGGCGCCAGGAATCGCAGATTCAGATGAGAAGAAAACGGCGGCTCCGCGTTCCTGGCGAAGCATCACGGCGGCACCGCGGGCGACCAGGAAAGCCGTACGCAGGTTGATGGTCAGCTGCTTTTCCCAGTCCTCGACCGACGTTTCGGCGATCGGTCCAGTGACCGCGAACCCTCCGGCCAGGTGGACGTATGCGGCCAGACCGTCTCCATGGGAGCGCCGAATTTCGGCGAAGAGGTTCGCTACTGCGGCTTCCGAGGCGAGGTCGGCCCCGAAACCATGGGCGGCGCCGCTCCTTGCCCGGATGTCGGCGGCGCGGGCCTCTGCCTCGGCCCCATTCCGGTCCACGAGCAGCAGCGTGTAACCATCGGCCGCCAGGCGATTCGCCACCGCCTCGCCGACCTGTCCGGGACGGCCAATTCCAGTGAGTAGAGCGTAGCGCATTTGCGAAGATTACTCCGCCAGGCGGACTAACGCTCTGCCCGCTGGCACGAACCATGTCTTAGATGCGGCCACATGCGTCGTCTCAAACGGCTTGCTGTCGTCCTTCTCGTGGTGCTGCTCGCGGCATTCGCGTTGTCGGGTGTGCTCTCCATGACGCGCGGGACTCCGGTGGAGATGGTGATCAGCGAAGGTTCCGGAGCTCCGCCGGCGATCGGTGATTCCCTTTTCGAGGAGTCGTTCGAGCTGTACACCGGCACTCACATCTCCAGTGGGAATCGGGTCGAGCAGCTGCTCAACGGAAACGGCACCTATCCACGGGTGTGGGCGGATCTGCGCGCGGCGAAGTCGACGATCACGGTTCAGATGTACTTCTCGATGCCGGGCGCCGTCGCCGACACGATGGCTGCCATCCTTCGTGAACGAGCCTCGGCCGGCGTGCGTGTACTTCTGCTGCTCGACGCGTTCGGCTCGCAAGACCTGAAACGGTCCTGGGCGGACTCGCTTCGCGCAGCGCACGTCGAGGTGGCGATCCTTCGAAAGCTGCGGTGGTACACGATCCACAACACCACTGACCGTTCGCATGTGCGGGTGGTCGTCGTGGACGGAAGAGTGGGATATACGGGAGGGTTTGGGCTCGCTGACTACTGGCTCGGCGATGGCCTCCATGAGGACCAATGGCGCGAATCGAACGTTCGCTTCGAGGGCCCCGCCGTCATGCAGCTTCAGGCAGCATTTGCGAGCGCATGGGCAGAATCCACCGGCGAGCTGATTGCCGGACCGAAATTCTTTCCCCATGGCGGATTCGCCCAGCAGGGCTCCGTCCATGCCGGATTGTTGTTCGCGCAACCGACGACAGGCAGCACGCCCGCGGAGCGGTTCATCGCGCTCACCATCGCCGGCTCGCGAAGGACCTTGTACATCACGAACTCGTATTTCGTCCCTGATGACGACTTCAGGAGGCTGCTGAAAGCTGCGGCACGGCGGGGGGTGGACGTTCGAGTTCTCACGGTCAGCAATAAGACCGACGTGAAAACCACCTGGTACGCCGGCAGATATCGCTACGAGGAGCTGCTCGGGGCCGGCATTCGCATCTACGAGTTCGAGCCGACGATGATCCACTCGAAGACGATGATCGCCGACGGGATGTGGGGAACGATCGGGTCGATGAACTTCGACAACCGCTCGATGGCGTTCAACAACGAGTCGAACCTCGTGTTCCTCGATGCACAGCTCGGCAACGAGATGAATGCGACGTTCATGGCGGATCTCGCCCACGCCAAGGAGATCAAGCTTGACGAGTTCCGGCGCCGCGGGCGCTGGCCCCGGCTGCTTGAGGGCGTGTGCGCTACCCTTTCGCGGTTGCTCTAGCGGCGTCCGAGGGCTGAGCGCACAGCCTCGCGCATCGCCATGACCGAGTCGTCGCCAGCGCTCGGCGAATCTTCGCGGACGTGAAGCTCGACGCCGTCGGCGACCGTCACCCGGCGCCAGGCGGACGGACCGTTCGCGTCGGCATTCGTCCGCCGCGTTTCCGCGGTGGCCCCGAGTGCGGCGGAAAGAGCAGTGGCCACCCGGCGTTCGAGCGCATCACCGGTGAGCTCCTTCATCTCCTTCTTGATCGTCTCGAGCGTCGCGCCCTCGCGCTGGCGGATCTTCACCGCGAGCAACTGGAGAAAGTGGCGATACCCATACGTCGCCGCGGTGCCCGTGCCTTCCGGCCGATCGAGAAGCCCGTTCGCGATGTAATAGCGAATCGATCTCGCGCTCGGCGCCGCGCGCGCGGATGCGTTGGTCGGGCGTACGCCGACCGAATCGACGAGGCTCGCGACGTGAGACGCCAGGCCTCGCGCGTTCCATGGGGCATGCCGCGCATGTGCGCGCAGAAGAGCAATCGGGTTTTCCGTCATTCCGGGTGTAACGATAACGGCAGCCGCAGGCTGAGAAGCAACGGCGCTTCCGATCCGGGATGGTCGACGACTTCGCCGCCGTGGGCGACGAACGCCCGTTGACTCAACACTAAAAGAAAGCTGGGACGGTCGGACTCGGCCTTTGCCAGCGAAGCCGCATCGCGAGCAGAGACCGTACAAATCCACCAGGCATCATCGACCGACGAGATGATGTCGAGCGTGGAGCCCGAGTGAACCTTGGCCAGCGCATGATGCAGCACGCGCTCGAATGACCTCCCAAGCTGATCGCGGTCGAGACGAACGCGCCCGCGCGTCGATGAGTGGGTGACCTGCACGCCTTTGGCCTCGAGTGCGCCGCGCATGGACTTGAGGACATCGGTCCACACCGCGTCGGGCTCTCCCGGGAAAAGGCGCGGCGGCAATTCCGTCGCGTATTCCGTAAGCGCCTCGTGCAACGCCGAGAGGCGCTCGGCTTCCTGGAGAATCCGCCCGAGGCTCTTTTCCGCAACGGGATCCGCGGGAACGGAGTAGCGGAGAAGCTGCGCGGCCGATGTCACGCCGACGACGCCTGCGCGAAGCTCGTGCGCAATGATCGCAGCGAGAGCCTCCATCGCATGAACGCGCTCGCGGGCGGTGGCCGTCATGGGTCCAACCTACGACTTCTGTTCGGCAAACGAAACGGCGGGACGATTGAATCGCCCCGCCGCTCAAAGTTCATGCTCCTGGCTCAGCGACGCTTCTTGCCGCCTTTCTTGGCGCCACCCTTCTTTGCCGCCTTCTTGGCGCCGCCTTTCTTGGCCGCTTTCTTCGCGCCGCCCTTCTTCGCACTCCCCTTCTTGGCGCCGCTCGGCTTCGAAGCCTTTTTCGCGGGCTTCGCGGCCGGCTTTGCCGCCTTGACCAGTGCCGATTTCATCGGCGCGGACTTCATGGGCGCGGCTGCCTTCGCGGGTGCCGGCGCGGGCGCCGGAGTCACGGGCTTGGGGGCGGCCGGCTTCGGAGCGGAATTGCGCGGGGCGCGGCTCTTGACCGGCATCAGGCCGATTTCGTCATCGTCTTCTTCAACGACCTCGGCCACGGCGCCTACTTCCTCTTCGTCGTCGTCCGTATCGTCAGCGCTGTCCCACAGGTCGCTCGAGTCGTCCTTGTGGGTCATCCATCCGCCGTCCTCCTCGTCGTCGCCGTCGTAGCTGGCACCACCGCCACCACCGCCGCCACCATAGCCGACGTCGTCGGAATCGTCATCGCGATCGGAGAACTTGAATTCCTCGGTCATCTCGTCGCCTCTCGGCATGCCTGCCTCCCTAAGCAAGTAGTGCGGTCCATCCGTATCAGTGGTCGAATCAAAACGAAACGCGAGCGCGTCGCCTGCCTGCAACACGGAATACCAGCGGCGCCAGCGAACGTCAATAGAACGGGGTCGAGCGCGATAGGGTAGGGGGAAACAGCCGGGAGTTTCAGCCGATTATTGCCCTCGAGTGGCACGGTTCGAAGGGCCGGTTCAGTGACCGAGCCGACGGTCAGTCGCCCGCGGCTGGCATGGGCTCTTCGGCTGGCGCGCGACGTCTGTTTCGGGCCCAGCTTACGGCGTCGTCGAGCAGGGTGTAGACGACAGGCACGACGAAAAGCGTCAGGAGTGTCGAGGTTATCAACCCGCCGATCACGGCGCGGGCCATCGGCGCGCGCTGCTCCGCCCCTTCGCCGATGGCGAGCGCGAGCGGGATCATGCCGAAAATCATCGCCACCGTCGTCATGATGATCGGCCGGAGGCGGATCCGTCCGGCGGAAAGGATGGCGTCCAGTCGGGTCCGGCCCTGGTCCCGCTGCTGATTCGTGAAGTCCACCAGCAGGATGCCGTTTTTCGTGACGAGGCCCATCAGCATGATGATCCCGATCATCGTCATGACGTTGATGTTCCCGCGGGTCACCAGCAGCGCCAGGGCCACGCCGATGAAGCTCAGCGGCAACGCCAGCATGATCGCCAGCGGCTGGAAGAATGATCCGAAGAGTGACGCCAGGATCAGATATATGAAGATGCAGGCAAGGACGATCGCCTCGAGCACGTAGCCCTTGGTCTCGTCCATGTTCTGAACGTCACCGCCAAACGAGGTGTGGTAACCAGGCGGCAGGCCCATCGCGGCGATGGCCTTGCGAGCGGCATCGGCGACGTCGCCCATCGGCTTTCCGGGAAGCACGCCGCTGTTCACGACCACCTGCTGCTCGAGGTTGCGGCGGTCGATCTGCTGAGGACCAACGCCTGCGCGGACGTCAGCGACCTGGGACAACGGAATCATGGCTGTCTGCCCGCTCGCCGGATCGATCTGCGAGCTCGGGATGACGATGCCGGCGACGTCGGCCGCCGAGGTGCGCATGGTCAGCGGGTACATGACCATGACGTCGTGCTCATAACCCTGTGGATCTTCCCAGCGCGTTGCTCGCTGGCCGGCGAAGAGCGGCTGGAGCGTGCCGGCAATCGAGTTGATGCCAACCCCGGCGCGCCACGCCTCCTGGCGATCCACCTGCACGTCGAGCTGCGGAATTTCTCCTTCATCAGTGGAATTCGCCTCGGCAGTACCCTCGACGTTCTTCACGACGTCGAGCACTCGCGCCGCCTCGATTTTGACCCGCGAGATTTCCGGCCCCTGCACGTTGATGCGGATGGGCTGGCCACGGCCGCCGAAGATGCTCTGCTGGCCCTGAATGGTCGGTCGCACGTTTGGAATCGAGCGAAGCTTGCCGCGAAGCTCGTCCTGGATGGCGAACAGCGACCGGCGCTGATTCTTGGGCAGGAGACGGACGTACACACTGCCGTTGTTGACGCCGCGGCCACCGCCGCCGCCGACCGACAGATACGTGAAGGCGACGTCAGGCTGCTTGCGCAGGAAATCCGCGATCTCGCGGCCTTTGTCGAGCGTGTACTGGACGGAAGAACCAGGCGGTGTGCGGAAGCTGACGGTCATCTCACCCGTGTCCGCATCCGGCATCCAGGTGAAACCCAGCCGCGGAATGATGAGGAAGGCCGCGACAATCGAGGCAGTGGCAATCGCCATGACCGTGCCGCGGTGCTTGAGCGACCACGTCATCCACTTCGGGTACTTGTCGGCTACGCGCTCGAACCAGTCGTTGAACGCGAATGCGAATCGGCGAATCGGCCCGACCTTGCCGCGAGCGGACGGGTCGTGCGCCTCCCCATGCTCGACTTCGGGGTCATGCCAGATGCTCGAGAGCATCGGGTCCAGAGTGAAGGACACGAAGAGCGAAACGAGAACCGCGAAGGCGGCCGTCACGCCGAACTGCATGAAGATCCGCCCGATCATGCCGCCCATGAAGGCGACCGGGAAGAACACCGCAACCACCGCAAGCGACGTCGCGGCCACGGCAAGTCCGATCTCATCGGTGCCTTCCTTCGCCGCGCGATGATGGTCTTTCCCCATCTCGAGGTGACGGACGATGTTCTCGCGCACCACGATGGCATCGTCGATCAACAAGCCGATCGCGAGAGAGAGCGCGAGCAGCGTCATGGTGTTCAACGTGAAGTTGAACACCCACATGATGAAGAACGCCGAGATGATCGACACGGGCAGAGTCAGGCCCGTGATGACCGTCGACCGCCAGGAGTTGAGGAACAGGTAGATGATGAGGATCGTCAGGACCGCGCCCAGCACGATCGTGACCTCGACGTCGGACAGTGCCTCGCGGATCTTCTGCGACTGATCGCGGATCACCGTCGTCTTGACGTCCGCGGGCAGCACGCGTTCGAGCTCCTTGAGGACGACGCGAACGCTATCCGCCACCGCGACGGTGTTCGACTCTGAAATCTTCAGCACATCGATGGAGACGGCGGGAGCGGGTGTTTCACCCTTGGCCGCGATCTCGGAAGAGCTGCGACGCTCTTCGGCCCCATCAACGAGCTTCGCGACGTCGCCGATCCGCACCGGTACGCCGTTGCGCACGACGATCGGCAAGTCGGCGAACGCCCGAGGATCTTCGATTCGTCCACTGATGCGCACGAGCTGCTCGATGCCGCCGCGGCTCACGCGCCCGGCCGGCACCTCCTGATTCTCGCGTTGGAGGGCCTGCGTTACCTGGACGGGGCTGATGTTGTACGCGCGCATGGCGTCCGGATCCAGTAGGACCTGGATCTGGCGAGCGTTGCCGCCGTTGACGTTGATGCCGCCGACACCCGGAATCGCCTCGAGGCGCACGCCGACGATTTCGTCGGCAAGATCGGTCAGTTCGCGAATGCTGCGTTCATTCGACTGCAACGCGACCGACATGATCGGTGAGTCGTTCGGATCGAAATGCCTGATCACCGGCTCGAGCACGTTCGGCGGAAGCTGACGCCGAATCGTCGCGACCTTGGCCTGCACGTCCTGCTGGGCCAGACCGATGTCGACGCCGAGATTGAAAGTGACGCGAACGTTCGACGAGCCTTCCGAAGACGTGGAGTTGATCTCCTTGATGCCCTGGACGGTGTTGAGCGCTTCCTCCATCGGCTTGGAGACCTGCCGCATCATCACTTCAGGCGACGCGCCGGTATAGCTGGTCGAGACGGAGATGACCGGGTACGTGACGTCCGGATACTCGTCGATCGCCAGGCGCTTGTAGCTGACGGCCCCAAGCACCACCAGCAGCACCATGAGCATGGTGGCGAAGACCGGCCGCTTGATCGAGACATCGGAGAGGAACATGGTTTTCGGGTTCCGCTATTGGTCAGCGCGGGGCAGACGCGCGACCGCCGGTGCGGCCCGCTCCGCTGCGCCCGCCGCCAGCGCCGCGGCGGCCATTGTCACCCGCGCCAGCGATGGACACGCGCATGCCGCGCCCCACGTTGCCGACGTTGCCGGTGATGATGCGATCGCCCGCCTTGAGTCCCTCGAGCACTTCCACGAGTCCAAGGCGATCGTCGGAGACTCCGGTCTTCAGTGACGCGTATTCGATCGCATCGTTCACGATGCGGTAGGCATACTGCGAGCTGCCGTCGGCGGAGTAGTGAATCGCGTCGCGCGGAATGGCGAGCACGTTGCTGACCGTGCGACTCACGACCTGGCCGGTCGCGAAGGTGCCGCCGCGAATGGCGCCGGAGGGATTCGGGACTTCGACATATACGGTGATCGAGCGCGTCGCCGGATCGATCGTGGGGCTGAGTCTGGCGACGCGTCCCCCGAAATTGCGGCCATCGGCGACGAACCGAACGGTCTGGCCGACGCGCAACGCACCGGAGGCGCGAGCCGGCACGGCCGCGACCAGCTCGAGGACGTCGTTGCGAACGACCTCGAACATCGGTGCGCCGCGCGCGACATGTTCGCCACTCTCGACCTGTCGCTTGCTGACGATGCCGTTGGTCGGCGCGACCACTCTCGTGTCGCGCACGACGATCGAGGTGGAGCGCAAGCGGGCATCAGCGGCGGCCAATCGGGCCTGCGCCGTCGCGACGGCTTGTTGTGCCGTCTTGTTCGCCTGCTCGGAGATTGCCCCCGCCTTGAACAGCTGCTCGCTCT
>Ga0070683_100004297_pt1 | contig 11707 bp, 9 predicted proteins | sample KBSC713LmetaG_FD_64662 | JGI IMG/M metagenome (GOLD analysis project Ga0070683, IMG submission 64662) | Corn rhizosphere microbial communities from Kellogg Biological Station, Michigan, USA - KBS C7.1-3L metaG | ecosystem: Host-associated > Plants > Roots > Rhizosphere ...
CGTCGCCGCCGACGCCGGCCCTTGCCCGACGCCTGGACTGAGCAAGGACGGTGCTCGGTTCTGCGACGCGTTCGACGGCACCGCGCTCACGCCCGGCGTATGGACGGTGACGTCGGGCTCCGTCCAGGTTGCGGGCGGAATCCTGACGGCGAGCGCTGACGCGAACAAAGAGTCCAAAGTCGGCGTCGTCCTGACGAGCAAGGTTGTTACATGCATTGCGCATGTAAAGGTTCCCAGCGATCGCCCGTTCACCGAGATCCTGCTCGCGCGTCTGCTGAAGCGTGGCGTCAGTGGCACGGCGGTGCGCGTGCTCAGCGTGGTGACGACGGGTCCGACCGTTTCCATCGATGCCCGGTGGTTACCGCCAGACGCGGGCGGGATCGCCACGCATCCCGGAAACGAAGCGAACCTCACGGACAAGTTCTCCGAGATCGTCCTCAAACTGAGCCCCGCGCAGGTGTCCGCGTCCTACGACGGCGTCGAGTTGGTGTCGTCGAACGAAGACCTGGGCGGCGCTGAAGGCGATCGCGTGGAGCTCACCGTCGGTGTCGGAAACAGCCCGACCGACGGGCGCACGGCCTCGTACGACGACATCGACTGCACTCTTTCACCGTGAACGAACGCCGTGTTATGCGAGAGCCGCATGATCTCGCGCCGTCACTTCTCGTCCGGCTTTGCGATCGTGCTCGCGACGGGCTGCGAGAAGAAGAACGACCAGGAGATCGTCGTCGGCGGTTACTTTTCGCTTTCCGGCCCCGACTCGACGTTCGGCAACGACTCGAAAGAGGGCATCGAGCTCGCCACCGAAGAGGTGAACGCGGCGGGAGGCATCAAGGGCAAGAAGATCCGTCTCGTCGTCGAGGACGACAAATCGACGACGCAGGAGGCCTCGCAGAAGGTCCGCCAGCTCATCGATCGCGACAAGGTCGTGGCCGTCCTCGGCGAGGTCGCGTCGAGCCGATCGCTCGCGGGTGGTCTCGTCGCGAACCAGGCGAAGATTCCGATGCTGACGCCGTCGTCGAGCGCCATCGAGGTCACGCAAGGGCGTGAATGGGTCTTTCGCACGTCGTATACGGACGATCTCCAGGGTCGCGCGCTGGCGCGATTCGTCAAAGACGAGCTGAAGAAGACCAAGGTCGGGATCTTCTACGTCGCGCAAGACACGTACTCGTCGGGCCTGGCCAAGACGTTCCGCGAGGCGTTCAAGAAGCTCGGTGGAGAGATCGTCGTCGACAAGGGCTACCAGAAGGGCGAGACCAACTACCGGACGTACCTGTCGGAGCTGAAGGCAGCGAACCCCGAGGCCATCTTCGTGCCGAACTACTACGGCGACATGGTTCTCATCGCCCGCCAGGCGAAAGAGATAGGGATCCCGGGGTCGATGTTCGTCGGCGGCGACGGCTGGGTCTCGTCGAACCTGCTCGAGGGCGCGGGCGCCGAGCTCGAAGGCGCCCACTTCACGAACCCCTACGCACCCGACGTGCCCTGGCCGAGCTCGAAGAAATTCAACGACGCCTACAAGGCGAAGTACAAGCGCGAGCCGCCGGCGTTCGCCGCACAGGGCTACGACGGCGCGCGCGTTCTCTACGACGCCATCGCGCGCGCTCCGCAGGTCACCCCCGAGGCGATTCGAAAGGCGTTGACCGAAACGAAGGATTTCCAGGGCGCGACGGGCACGATCACGTTCGACGCGGAGCGCAACGCGGAGAAGGCGATCGTCGTCGTGATGGTGAAGGACAAGAAGTTCACCTTCAAGACGCAGCTCGACCCGCGGTGAACGTCCTCGAGGCGCTCATCACCGGCGTCACGCAGGGCGCGATGATCGCACTCGTCGCGCTCGGTTACACGATGGTCTACGGCGTCCTCAAGTTGATCAACTTCGCGCACAGCGAAGTGTTCATGATGTCGGCGTTCATCGGGCTCTTCGTGATCACGGCGCTGGGCGGCGCCGCGAATCCTCTCCTCGCCGGGATCGGCGGAACGCTCTCGGCGATGCTCTTTGCGTCGGCGCTCGGCATCACCGTCGAACGCCTCGCGTACCGTCCGTTGCGCGGCCGCACCAAGAGCGCGCTCACGCGCATCACGCCGCTCGTCACGGCGCTCGGAATGTCGGTTCTCCTGCAGAACCTCGCGCAGCTGCTCTTCAGTGCGAGGTTCCGTCCGTACCCGCCGCTCATGAGTGGCACCCTCGATCTCGGCGGGCTCAGGATGAGCTCCTCACGCCTGCTCATCCTCGTCACCGCCGTCGTCGTGATGGTGGCGCTGGAGATCATCGTGAAGCGCACCTGGTTCGGCAAAGCGATGCGCGCGCTCAGCGCCAACGAGGAAGCCGCGCGGCTGATGGGCATCCGCACGTCGCGCGTCATCGCGATGACCTTCGCCCTCGGCTCCTCGCTCGCCGCGCTCGGCGCCGTCCTCTACTGTCTCGATCAGAGCCAGGTGTATCCGACGATGGGCGTCGTCATCGGCACGCGTGCGTTCGTCGCCGCGGTGCTCGGCGGCATCGGAAGCATCACCGGCGCGATGCTCGGCGGCCTTCTCCTCGGGATCATCGGCGAGCTCGTCAAGCTCACCGACTACTCCGGCGGCGTCGACGTGCTCGTCTTTCTCGTTCTGATCGTGGTCCTCCTGGTGCGCCCCGCGGGGCTCTTGGGGTCGGCGCGCGCAGAGAAGGTCTAGCGCGCGATTCTCAGCACGGCGCCCGCATCGCCGTAGTTCGCGCGCCAATAGACGGCGTTGTCACTCGCCGCGACGCCGACCGGCTTGCCGGCGTCGGGAACGAAGAGCGACTTCGTCCCGGTGCCGTTCCACGCGACCTGCCAGATCGAAAGCGTACCCTGCTCGCCGTAGTAGATGCCGCCGTCGATGAACACCATCGAGCACGGACCGCCGCCGCTCGACAGCACACGCTTCGCGCCGAAGCCGGCGTCGGCGACGACCGCGAGCTCGTTCGGAACGCCGTCGCCGCCGAGGATCAGCTCGCCGTTGCCGAAGTCGACGTCTTCCGCGTGGTCGTAATCGAACAGCGGCTGGCGACCGCCGCCGTCGAGCTGGACCCGCTCGATTCCGCCGTCCGTATGGTAATGTGTAAAGTACACATATCCGTCGCCTACCGCCACGCCCATCGGATCGGCGCTCGCGAGGACGATGTCGACGCCGCCGCCGGCGAGCGGCCACCGACGAATGGTGCCGTCGGCTTTTTCCGCGAAGTAGAGATACGTGCCGTCCGTGGCCATGTACCCGGGCGAGGTCACGTTCGCGACGTCGAGCCCGCTCGTCCCGTCGAGGTTGTACTGACGGATCGTGCCGGGAATACCCACGTAGAGCTTTCCCTTCGCGACGGTAACGGTGCCGGAAGGCGGAAGGTTGGCGACGATCGTGACGGGCGAGCACTTGCCGAACGTGCACGCGCCGCCGAGGCAGTCGTGGAAACACGCTCCGCAGTGCAGAGGGTCGGTCGTGATGTCGGCGTCGATGCAGGCGTCGGGGCCGCCGGCGTCGGTGTCGATCGTCGTCACGTCTTCGTCGGGGAAGCCGGTGTCGCCGTTCGCGTCGCTTCCCGGACCTGCCTCCGCTCCGGCGTCCGGCGGCGCGTTCTCGTCGAGGCCCGACAGATCCGTGAACAAGGCGCACGCGCTCGCCAACGACGCGGCAAGCGTCGCCAGAGCCGCCCACGAGCGCAAACGACGTACGCGCTCCACCGTCGATCACAGTAGCAGGTCAGCCGAGGAGCGTCTTCGCGTCGGCGTCGAGTCCCTCGTCCACGATCGCATCGACGCCGTGTCGGGCGAGACGTCGCGCCGCCGCTGCCGGTCTCTCGTGGTCGTCGTGCTTCTTCGAACGCGACGCTTCGCGCACGAGAAGCGCAACCTCGAGCGCGCGGCCGAGCGTGATCGCGAGCCGACGCGCGCCGGCCTCCACGGCCGTAGGACCTCCGGCCCCCATCGTCGCGACGAGCCATGCGTTCGCGTGCTCGACGGCGGCGATCGCCGCTTGCGCGGGCTTTCGCAGCGACACGTCCGCGTTCTCGACGCACGCATTCACCTCGCGCGCGATCGGCTCGAGCGTGGCGCCCTTTGCGAGCGCGCGCAGGAGATCGAGCGAGAGGACGTTCGTCGTGCCTTCCCAGATCGGAAGCACCTGCGCGTCGCGGAGCAGGCGCGGGAGACCGGTGTCCTCGATGTAGCCCGCGCCGCCGAATGCCTCGAGCGTCTCGCTCGCGATCGCCACCGCTTGCTTCGCGGTGAGGAGCTTCACGATCGGCGTGAGCAGGCGAAGGAGCGCGGCCTCGTGTTCGTCGAGCACGCCGTTCTCTTCTTTGCCGAGGAGCTCGACGGCGCGGAACGTGAGCTGGAACGCGCCTTGGTACTCCGCCTCGAGACCGGCGAGCGTGTCGACGTGCAGCGGCTTGTCGGCGAGGGGAGCGCCGAACGCGACGCGACGGCGCGCGTAGTCCTTCGCGAGCGCCATGCAGCGGCGCATGCCGGAGACCGCGCAGACGGCGTTCCACGTGCGCGTGATGCTCAACATGGGCGTGATGTTCTTGATGCCGTCGCGCGTTCCGACGACGGGGATCGCGCGCGCGCCGTCGAGGGTCAGCTCGGCGGTCGGCACCATGCGCGTGCCGAGCTTCTCCTTCAGCCGATTCACCTGGATGCCGTTCATCGTGCCGTCGGGATTCCGCACCTCGACGTAGAAGAGAGCGAGACCGCTGCCGCCCGGCGGGTTGCCTTCGGGACGGCCGAGCGTGAGCGCCATCTGCGAGGTCGTCGCGCTGGAGAACCACTTCGTGCCGTAGAGCCGAAAGGCGTCGCCGTCCGCCTTCGCGATCGTCTCGCAGATCGCGACGTCGCTTCCGCCGGTGCGTTCGGTCATCCACTGCCCACTCGTCCACATCTCGTTCGGATCGCGGCTCGTGAGATGCGGAAGCGCGCGTTCGATGAGCTTCTCGTTCTTCGACACGAGCAGGGTCTTCGCGGCGCCGTCGGTCATCGCGAGCGGGCACGAGTAGACGTGCCACGAGTTGTCGATGAGATAGTTCATCGCGAACATGTGGATGCGCGAGTACTCGGCGCTCTTCTTCTCGTAGGCGGTGGCGATGAGGCCGCGCTCGGCGGTGATGCGTTGCGCCTTCTTCCAGAGCGGCGTGACCTCGATGTGATCGACGCGTTTGCCCCACGCGTTCCATTGCGTGAGCACGGGCTGGTCGTTGCGCGTGGCGAGCTCGTCGCGATGGAGCTCACCGGCGAGCTCACCGATCGCGGAGAGCTCCGGCTCGATGCGCGTGAGGACGTCGGCCGGCAGCGCGTTCCTCAAGTAACGACGGAGCACGTCGTCGTCGAGGTACTGGTTACCGAGCTCGGGAGGGGACTGATAGAACGCCATCGCCCCGAGACTCTAGAATGAAAGCCTCGCAGCGGCGACGGAGGGAGGCCGCCGCACGCTGCGAGGATCTCGGAGGGATGAGGGGTCCGCGCCGAAGGCGCGGGTGATAAGGCGGTTCCAAGCAAGAAAGTTCGCCGCGCGCCGTGCAGTCCGCGTGCCGCGCGGAACGTCGCGAGATCACGTGATGGGATGGCAAATCGCGAACGCCGGTTCACGTGACGTCGTGATCACGGAGCCGGGGATGGGCGGCCATTGAAACGCCGATGAATGCGCCGCGCACGTGCCGTGCTACGAGCGCTCGCGCTTTTTTCGAGCCGTCCGGGACCGGTCCGGACACTGGGGGCCTGCCTTTTGACTCCTCTTCCGCGGCAGTTGCGACCGATCCGAGCGGGCGGTGAACGACCGTCCGTAGTTCGGGAGCTCCGCACCGATGCGGCGCTCGTGGCGGACGTGCGCGCGGGGTCGACGGCGGCGGCTGCGATGCTCTTCGATCGTCACGCTCCCAAGATCGAACGTCTCCTCTGGAGTCTGCTCGGGCCCGAGCCCGAAGCCGAGGACCTCCTCCACGAGGTGTTCCTGCGCGCGCTCGAAGGCATCCACGATCTCGAAGAGCCCGCGCGCCTCAAGAGCTGGCTCACGGGCATCGCCGTCCACACCGGACGCGAATGGATCCGGCGCCGCGTCCGCCGTCGCTGGCTTCGCTTCGTCGACGAGGTCCCCGAGCGGCCCGCGATCGCGGCGAGCCCCGAGATCAACGAGGCGACACGTTGCACTTTCGAGGTGCTCCACGGGATGTCGCCCGACGATCGCGTCGTCTTCAGCCTCCGCTTCATCGAAGGAATGGAGCTCGCCGACGTCGCCGTCGCCTGCGACGTGAGCCTCTCGACGGCGAAGAGGCGCATCAAGGACGCGGAGAAACATTTCGTCTCGCGCGCGCGGCGCGTGCCGGCCCTCGTGCCGTGGATCGAAGAGGGGGGCCGATGGACGAGCGAGTGAAAGGCCTCGCCGGTCTCGGCGAAGACGTCTCGCGCTCCCTCGAAGAGGCGCGTGTCGCGTCGGGCGGCGCGGCTCGCGTGCGCATGCGCCTCGTCGCGGATCCGCCGAAGCCGAAACGTCGTGCCGCTCCGAAGAAGAGCGCGAAGAAGACCCGTTACCTCGCCGTCGTGGCGGCGGCGGCGCTCGCGGCCGCGGCGCTTCCGATCCTCGCGCATCATCGCGCACCGGAGCCTCGTCCCGATCTGGAGCCGGTCGCGCAGGCGCCGGTCGATCTCACCTTCGAGCACGCGAGCGAGAAAGGCCTCGTCGGCGCGTTCCTCGCAGCGCCTCCGGCCGCCGATCTGCCTTTGACCTTCTCCGACGGCACACGCATCGTGCTCTCGCCGAGCACGCGGGCGCGCGTCTCGCAGATCGGGCCGAAAGGCGCGCGGCTACTCGTCGAGAGCGGGAAGCTGCACGCGGACGTCGTCCACACCGGCGACGCGAAGTGGGCGGTCGAGGCCGGGCCCTTCGAGGTGCGCGTCACCGGCACGAGCTTCGATCTCGCGTTCGATCCGCGAGACGAGTCCATCGTCGTCTCGCTCGCCGAGGGCTCGGTGGTCGTGACCGGATGCATGCTCGAGAGCGACGGCCGGCGTGTCTCGCGCGGCGAGCAGCTGCATGTATCATGCAAGCAACCGCCGACGACCGTCACGCCTTCGGCCCTGCCGGACGCGGTGCCCACACCGACCGCGAAGAAGTCGGCGCCGGCTCCTTCGGCGGTGGTCACGCTCGCGAAGGAAGGCAAGCACGCCGAGGCGATCGCCGCTGCGGAGGCGCAGGGCTTCGGCGTGACGTGCGATTCGCTCACGGGCGCGGAGCTCCTCGTCCTGGCCGACGCGGCGCGCTACGCCGGCAAGTTCGATCGCGCAGGCGAAGCGCTCCTCGCGGCGCGGCGTCGGTTCCCGAAGAGCGACGCGGCTGCGAGCGCGGCATTCGAGCTCGGGCGGATCGCGTTCGACGTTCGCCACGACCTCGATGCGGCGGGGGACTGGTTCGACACCTATCTCGCGGAGCGTCCGAATGGCCCGCTCGCGCGCGAGGCGACCGGTCGCGCGCTCGAAGCGCGTCATCGCGCGGGCGACGGCACGCGGGCGGAGCGGATGGCGGTGCGGTACCTCGCGGCGTATCCCGACGGACCGCATGCGCAGCTCGCGCGCAAGATCATCGCGCAGGGCGGAGTCGATCGGTGAGGTGGGCGTTCGCTGCGAGCGCCGCGATGGTCCTCGTCTGCGGAACGAGCGCGCTCGCGCACGCCGCCGACAACAAGAAGGTCGTCGTCGCCGGACAACCGAGTGATGCCCTCGTCGCGCGTCTCGAGAAGGAGCTCGGCGCGATGGGCTTCGATGTCGTGCGCATCGACGTGGGGCCGCGATGTGCGCGCGCCGCCGTCGTCGCCGCCATGAAGCAACAAGGCGCGCAGGCCGCTGCGTGCGCGGGCGACGATGCGGTCGGGGTGTGGGTTTCCGACGGCGCCGGCGTGAAGCTCCGCGACGTGATCGTCGTCCGCGAAGCCGACGAGCACGCGCGCGACATGGCGGCTGTTCGCGCCGCGGAGACGACGCGCGCGGGCATCGAGCTCGCCCTCGCGGAAAACGACGGCGCCGAAGCGAAAGAGCCCGTATCGCCGAAAGCTCCGGAGCCCGCGCCCGCCACCGCTCCCGAGCCCGAGGACAAGGACGTGCCGCCCGGCGTGGTGACGGATCGGAAGGGCCCGGTGAAGAGGACGCCGCTCTTCGTGCTCGGCGCCGGCTTGTCGAGCGTGATGGGCGTCGATGCGAGCGCGGCGGCGTTCTCGGCCGAGGCAGAGATCGGAATCTCGCGATGGCTCGCGATTGCGCCGCGCCTCGACTACCCGATCGAGTGGCACGAGGTCGACGGTCAGGGGCTGCGTGTGAAACCCGGCTTCACGGGCGTCGCGGCGGTGATCCCGATCCTCCCGCCGTCGTCGTTCGTCATCCCTCGCTTTGGCGCGGGCCTCGGCGCGGCGTGGGTCCAAGCGGAGGCGACTTCGACGTCCCGCTCGCAGGTCCTCCCCGACGGCACGTTCCAGCAGTCGACGGTGGTCGCGCCGGCGAGCGATTACCAGATGGTCCCGGCCGGCTACCTGACGGCGGCGGTCTCGCTGCGCATCGCCGGCCCCGTGCGCGCGACCTTCGACGGCGTCCTCGGCACGACGGTCGAACGGCTCGTCGTCCGCGTCGATAGCTTCGATCGCGCGTATTGGGGAACCCCATTCGGCGCGCTCGCGATGCGCGTGGAGGTGATGATCAAATGATCGTCGCTCGCGTCGCGTCCGTTTTCGTTCTCACCGTGGTCGGCGTCGTCGCCGCGGCATGCAGCGATGCGCACATCGATCTGAACACCGTCGGCGGGACGGACGACGTACAGCGCGTCACCGATGCGTCCGCGGTCTTGCCGCAAGAGCTACCGATCTTCTGCCCTCAGCAACGGCCGAACGAGAACCGTCCCTGCGAGTCGGCGGGATCGACGTGCGAGTACGGGACGAGCCCGGACATGCAGTGCAACAAGACGTACGCGTGCACGTTCGACCCCGACACCGGGCAGCAGTCGTTCTGGACCGAGCGCAACACCGACGCGTGTCTCGCGAAGGCGTGCCCCGCCGAGCCGGCCGACATCGCCGCGCTCGACAACCAACCGTGCGCGCTTCCCGACAACACCGGCGACGCCGCGGACGAGATCGTCTGCCCGATGAACAACGGCATCTGCGCATGCACGACGGGCGCAGGCGGCACCGACGTCCACGAGCGACGTTGGGTATGCATCCTTCCGCCCGCGGGCGGTTGTCCCGCGCACCGGCCGCTCGCCGGCGCGGGCTGCACCGGCACGCTGTGGTGCGACTACGGGAGCTGCAAGTTCAAACGCGGTCTTCTCATGCAGTGCAAAGGCTCGCGCTGGCTCACCGGAGGCGCGCCGTGCAACTGAGAGCTCTCATCGTCGCCGGCACGTTGCTCTTCGCGTGCACGACCTCGCCGGGAATCGTGGCGACAAGCAGCACGGATGGTGCGGGCCCGCGCTTCCATCCCCCTCCGCCCGCCGACGAGCCCTCTTCCGGCCCGCTTCCGCCGCAAGGCGAAGCCGAGGCGGCATGTCCGAGCGACGCTCCGAAGGACGGCACGTTCTGCGACGCGCCTTCCACGGTTTGCTACTACGGCCCCGACCTTCGCGACGTGTGCCGCGATCAGTTCGAATGCATGGGGACGCACACGTGGCTGAAGACGACACCCGATTGTGCGAACGACTGCCCGGCGTCGCGTGACGCGATCCAAAACTTCACCACGTGTCCCGACTCACGCGTCGCGTGCACGTACGACGAAGGCACGTGCGCGTGCATCGACGACGGCCTCGACCCCGGCGATGCGGGTGCCGATGACGGCGGAGACGGATCGGTCCCGGCGCGTCCCGGCAACTGGCGCTGCGCTCCGGCGCCGAAGCAGCTCGGTTGCCCGAAGACACCGCCACGCGGCTACCAGATCTGCGTCAAGCCGGTCACTTGTGATTACGGAGCGTGCGAGCTCAGGCTCCCGCTCATCTGGACGTGCGACGGCAGCAGTTGGGAAAGGACGGCAAGCCCATGCGATCCGTGAGGTCTCACCTCGTGTTCTCTCTCCTCGTCGTTTGTCTCTCGTGCAACAGCGCGAAGGACAACCGGCCGACGTTCGACGAGCAGGCGCCCGTCACGCCGGGAACGGAAGCGCATCCCGGCCCGCAGCCCGACTTCGGTCCGCTCGTGAAGGCGCAGGATCCGCCCCCACCGATCAGCGGCGGGACGATGGCCGTTGCGCGGGACGGGAACATCGTCGTCGCGTCGGATCCCGATCGCGATCGCGTGAACATCGTCGACCTCGCGGCGCGCACGGTCCTCCACAGTGTGGAGCTGGCGAAGAAATCGGAGCCGGGCCGCGTCGCGATCGACGGCGCGAATCGCGCGCACGTCGCGCTCCGTGGGTCGCACGAGGTCGCGACGATCGACATCAGCACGGGGCAAGTGCTGTTCGTGCGCAAGGCGTGCATTGCGCCGCGCGGCATCGGCATCGTCGCGGACACCGACGTGAAGGTCGCATGCGCGAGCGGCGAGCTCGTCACGTTCGACGTGAACGGCGGCGACGCGAAATCGCGCATCGACGTCGGACGCGACGCACGCGACGTCGTCGTCATGCGCGACGGCAGCGTGAAGGTGACGCACTTCCGTGACGCGAAGCTGTTCGCCGTCGACGACTCCGGCAATACCTCGGTCGAGCCGGCGCTCGGCGGCGCGAACCTCGCGTGGAGGGCGATCGCCGCGCCGAGCACCAGCGACGCCATCGCCGCCGGCGCGGAGGAGAGCGTCGCCGTCGTCGCCCAAGAGGCCGATCCCGAGCCGGTGAAGACCGACCCCGGCGGCTACGGCAGCGTCGGCGAAGACTTCGGTTCGAGCTGCGCGCCGACGGCATTCGGGATCGTGACGACGCGTCTCGAGCTCATGCGCGTCGGCCAAGTCCACCTCCCCGCTGCCGTCCTCCCCGTCGATCTCGCGACGAACGGCCGCGAATACGCCGTCGTCGCCGCGGGCAACGCCCACACGAAGGAGCTCCCGCAAATCTTCGTCGTCTTCGCCTCCGCGCTGAAGACGAACGGCGAATGCGCGCCCATCGTCCAGGGGAACGTCCCCGGGCAAGCGATCGCCGCGGTCTTCTCCGGCAAGGACGACCTCGTCATCCAGACGCGCGAGCCCGCCGCGATCCACATCATGACCGAGGACCGGCGACGTCCGCTCAAGACGATTTCACTCCCCGGCGAGAGCCGCGCCGACACCGGGCACGACATCTTCCACTCGAACGCCGGCGGCTTCCTCGCATGCGCGTCCTGCCACGCCGAAGGCGCCGACGACGGACACACGTGGAGCTTCGTCGACATGGGTCCGCGCCGGACGCCGTCGCTGCTCGGCACCACGAAAGGCACGCAGCCGTATCACTGGGACGGTGATCAAGCCGATCTCCGTCACCTCGTCGACAACGTCTTCACCGGTCGCATGAGCGGCCCGAAGGTCGACGATCCCCACCTCGACGCCCTCTCGGGCTGGCTCTTCGCGCTCCCCGCGCCGCCGCGGCTCCAGACGGAGACCGACGCCGTCGTGCGCGGCAAGGCCCTCTTCGATCAGCGCTGCACCTCGTGCCACGCGGGCGCGATGCTCACGAACAACCAGACCGTCGACGTCGGCACGGGCGCCAAGATGCAAGTGCCGTCGCTCGTCGGCGTCGGCTGGCGCGCGCCGTACATCCACGAC
>Ga0070683_100004298_pt1 | contig 11706 bp, 8 predicted proteins | sample KBSC713LmetaG_FD_64662 | JGI IMG/M metagenome (GOLD analysis project Ga0070683, IMG submission 64662) | Corn rhizosphere microbial communities from Kellogg Biological Station, Michigan, USA - KBS C7.1-3L metaG | ecosystem: Host-associated > Plants > Roots > Rhizosphere ...
CAGCGGTATCTCAGCGACGCGACGTTGGCCGCGGTGATGACGTGCTCGCTCGGGTTGTTGCCGGTGTTGCCGGGTCCGTAGCCGTCCTGGCTCCAGCTACCGGGTGCGATCTTCGCCGCGGCGACGCCTGGTGTGGTCAGGATTGCGCTGACGATGACGAGCGGCAGCAAGGTTTTGCGCATGGTGCGGTCCCCGTTCGCGATGCACTAGCAGCATCGTAGGCCTTATTGGGGACGCCAGATCACCAAAGCGATTTCGCGGCGGCGCTCGGCAAATGGGCCGGGCCCGAGCAGCGCGCGCAGGTCCGCCTCGAAGTCGGATATCCGATCGCCGAAAAGGTGCGGCGCCGAGCCGGACAGCGAGAACACGGCGGCGACGATCTCGTCGGTGCTCCGCTCGACGACCTCGCCGCCGCCGACGTCAATCCTGGTCGGGCCCCGGTAGCCGGCGGCGCGCAGGACATCCTCCTCGCCGCCGGCCGTGCCGTCGGGCAGCACGCCCTGACCGGCTCGCCGGGTCGAGCCGAGGTGCTCCTCGACAAGCGCCTTGATGGCGTCCCACGGCGGGCGGGGCCACGGCAGCGGGTCGTCGCCCTCGACGCCCTGGTGCGTCGTGGCCCCGATGTGCACCCAGTAGCCGTCGTTTGCCAGATGTTCCCGGATTCGTTCGGCGACCAGCGGCCGGTCCATCCAGTGGAACGACTGCGCGAAGGTCACCACGTCGAACCCGCCGAGGTCGGCGGGCAACTCCTCGGCCCGCGCCAGCCGCCAGGTCACATTGTCCACTGTGGAGCGGCGGGCCGCCTCGGCCAGCATGCCGGGATCCGGGTCGACCCCGACGACCTCGGCGTAGAGCGGGGCGAGCAGCAGGGTCAGCGACCCCGGCCCGCAGCCGACGTCGAGCAGCCGCCCGTCCCGGGTCTGCTCGCGGATTGTCCGGGCCAGCTCGGTCGAGTAGGGCATGCGCCCTTCGGTGTAGTACCTGGCGCTGCCCTCGTACAGCGTCACGTCCCAGGTCCACTGCGTCATAGCCGCCTCGGTACCGGTACGCGGGTCAGGTCCTCGGCGACCACGATGTCACCGTCGAAGTGACGGGCGGCCTCGTCGGCGAACGCCGCCGGATCGGTGTAGCGCTGGGAGAAGTGGGTCAGCACCAGGGTGCGGACGCCACAGCGGGAGGCGACCCGGGCGGCCTGGGCGGCCGTCAGGTGGAAGTTGGCGTCGGCCAGGTCGGCGTCGGCGTCGAGGTAGGTCGACTCGATCACCAGCAGGTCGACCCCGTCGGCCAGCGCGTACACGGTGTCGCACAGGCGCGTGTCCATCACGAACGCGACCCGCTGGCCCGGCCGTTCCTCGCTCACCTGCTCCAGGGTCACCGTCCGCCCTTTGACCTCGAGGCGGCCGTCGCGCTGCAGCCGGCCGACGTCCGGCCCGCCGATGCCGAACGCCGAGAGCAGCGCCGGCAACATCCGCCGGCCGTCGGGTTCGACCAGGCGGTACCCGTAGGACTCCAGCGAGTGGTCCAGCCGGCGAGCGATCAGCCTGCCGAACTCGCCGGTCGCGACGACGCCGTCCGCGGTGACCGGCTGCTCGATCAGCTCGGCGGCCTCGTAGAACGGGGTCGCGTGGCGCAGCCGGTCGAAGTATTCGGCGCCGGACGCCGGATAGTGCGCGTGGACCGGGTGGGCGACCCGGTCCAGCGACAGGCGCTGCACGATGCCCGGCACGCCGAGCGCGTGGTCGCCGTGGAAGTGGGTGATGCACAGCCGGGTGATCTCGTTGGCGGCGACCCCGGCGTGGGCCATCTGCCGCTGCGTGCCTTCGCCGGGGTCGAACAGAATCCCCTCGCCGTCCCAGCGCAGCAGATAACCGTTGTGGTTGCGGACACGGGTCGGCGCCTGACTCGCCGTTCCCAGCACCACCAGCTCCCGCACCCGCACACCTTATCGGCGGGTCCTACCGGCGGGCACCCGAGATAACGGCGGAACCGGTCGACCGCTTGCCGGTCGACCTCGGCGGCGTGCGCGGTCTGCGGGGCGGGTTCGCGACCCGGCTCGAGCGCGAGCGCGTGCCCCAGACGGCGGCGGCCCGGGGCGCGCTTGCCGAAAACCTCGCCATCGCAGCGTTTTCGGCGAGCACCAGCCACCGCCTCGACGGTTGCTCCGCGGGTCACGAGTCCACGGTGGACGACTGAAAGGCGCGCGCGCCGGCCGACCACGTCGCGTCCAGGTCCGAGCCGGGCGGGTAGCGGCCGTCCAGTTCGAGGATCACCATGCCGTGGGCGAACGACCACAGGGCCTGCGCGACGGCTGGGTCGCCGGTGACCCGGAAGAACGGCGTACCCGACCACTCCTCCAGCCCCGGCGGCAGCGCGTCGCGGCGCAACTGGCCGGCGGTCGCCAGGCGGTAGAGGTTGGGTTCGCGCAGGGCGTACGCCCGGTACACCCGCAGCAGGTCGAGCACCTGCCCGCCGCGGTCGACCACGGCGTGCAGCGCCGAACCCAGCTCGTTCAGACCGGCGGCGATCAGCGCGTCTTCCACGGCCGGCTTGCCGGGCAGGTGCTTGTAGAGCGACGGCGCCTGGATGCCCAGCTCGGCGGCGAGCCGGCGCATGGTCAGTGCGTCCGCGCCCTCGGCCGCGAGAATCGAACGCGCCGCCGACACGATCTCCCCGGCCCGCTTGGCATTCACGCTAACAATGTTAGCCGACCGTTCACACCGTCGGGGCATTGCCACGCGACTTGGTGAGCGCAGCCACCGGTACACGGAAAAATGCAGCAGTGATTGACGACGTCGGGCTTGTCCGTCGGCTGAAGGCGCTCGCCTGCACGGCGCCGCTGCACGACCTCGACGCGCGCAAGGGCATGCTCGACTGGGTCGAGGCCGAGCCGTACCAGATGGCCGAGATCGCCCTCCACACGATCGACCAGGTGACGATCGCGATGGACTTCGACACCGGGGCACGGCACCGGCAGGTCGTCGACCGGGTCGTCCCGTTCGTCGCCGCCCAGGCGCCCGACCGGCACCCGGACGAGCACCTGCGCGTCGCGCGGTGGGTGCTCGACAGCCTGATCAACGTCGGTACCGTCGATCGCGGGTTCCGCCGCGTCTACGGGGAGGTCGACGCGGGCGGGGCCTACACGCGGCGGGCGTTCGACTTCAAGCTCCTGGTCGAGCTGGCCGCCGCCGACGGCGAGGTCTACCTGCGAGCCACCGACGAGGCCATCAACGTGCTCGTCGGCGCCCTGGACACGGATGTCGAGTCGGCGCAGGTCGCGGCCGAGGTCAAGCTCGAGAACCTGATCATCCGCGGCCGGCTGGCGGAGGCCCGGCTGGCCGCCGAGCAGGCCCGCTACCGGACCGTCCAATTCGGCGAGACGCTGCGCATCCGGCTCGAGGCGACCCGCCGCGACGTGCGCGCGGTCGACTGGGAGCAGGACCTGCCCGAGCTGATCGGGTCGGCACTCACGCACATCGAGTCGCGGTTCAAGGCGGAGAGCGCCATCCTCAAGAACATCACCGTGGCTCGCGACGACGCCGAGGAGCCGCACCGCAAGCGCCGCGCGGCCGACCTCGTCGACATCGTCGGCGACTGCATCCGCCGGCACACCCAGCTGCAGGCACGGCTCCTGTCGGCCGGCTCGGTGTTCCGGGCCGAGCAGGACCGGCAGCTCTTCGCCGGGCCACCCCAGCGAGCCGCGGTCGACCTGTTCGGTCAATTGCTTTTACCGGTACTGGAGTTGCCGGTCACCCGCGCGGTCGCGCCGCTCGAGGAGTACTTCCACGGCTCGGCCGGCCCGGCCACGCCGCCCGTACTGACGCTGTCGTCGCTCGTGTCGCTGCTGCTGCGACCGCCGGTCGAGCGCGACGACCTGGTCGGCGAGCTTCCCCAGCCGGATCTGATACCGGCCGAGGACGCCGACCGCTACAGCGACGAGCAGTGGCGCCTCGCCGACGAGCTGCTGGACCTGCCCGACGTCGCCCGCGACCTGTCCGGGCTGCTCGCCGAGGCCGGGCGGCTCGATCCCGGCCTGCCCCGCCTCGTCGCCCTGCGGGCCATGCACGCATACAGCCCCGAGCTGGCCGCCGCCATCCGGCGCGGGCAGCCCAGCCTGCTCATCGCGGTGCCGACCGGCCGCCGGCTCGACCCGGCGCTGACCGGCGGCATCGGCGGCGACGAACTCGTCCTTACCACAGCCGGCCTCGGGGACCAGTCGTGAAGACGGTCGAGGACGCGACCGCCGCGGCCACCCTCATCGGCTGCGGGCTGCGGCCGAAGCAGGTACCGACGCGCGATGTCGTGTACGGGGAGCTGGTCCGCCGCTACCGCGAGGATCCCGGGTTCGCCCAGGTGGTGAACGGGGTCGCCGGTGGCCTCGGGCTGCGCGTGCTGGACGTCAGCCCGGCCGGCGGGGTCGTGCTGGCGGCCGGCCACGACTCGGTGTTCGAGATCAAGATGGAGACGTACGCGCGGCAGGCCAAGATCCGCGAGCGGCGTGACGTCGAGAAGGTCCTGCACGGGATCGTCCACCTCGCGGTCGCCGCACTGGCCTTCCCCCGCCCGGCCGACCTGGCCAACGACACGTACGTCGGGCGGGTCACCGTCGAGCAGGTCGACCTCATGGTGCGGGAGGCGTGCCGGCTGCTCGACGAACGGGCGGACCTGGCCGGCACCGCCGACCCGGACGCCGATACGCCGGAGCTCGAGCAGGTCTGGCGCGCGTACGCCCGGCGCCCGGAAGTCGCCGCCACCAAGGACGGGCGCGCGGCGGCCGACAGTACCCGCGGCATGGTCGCCCGCGCGCTGCGGTTCCTGGCCGAACAGGGGTTCCTGGTGCCGGTCGCCAGCGAGCCGGACGGCCTGTACCGCACGACCCACCGATACCAGATCCAGGTCCGCGAACTCGCCGCCGACCGCGCCTTCGGTGAGCTGCTGGCGCTCGGCGTGGTGTCCATCGTGGACGGTTCGGGCCGGCTGCGCACGACGACCGACACTCTCGAAGGCTAGGCCATGTTCGAGCTCTCCCGCGTCCGCCTGTACTCCGTCGGCCCGCCCGGCGCCCGCTACCAGGACGTGCTGCTCGACCTGAGCGGCGCCGGCCGCCCGGTCGAACACCATCAGGCGAGCCTGCTCGGCCCCGGCGAGCCGGCCCGCCGCCCGTCGCCGGCGACCGTGCTGTTCCTGGAGAACGGCGGCGGCAAGTCGGTGCTCATCAAGCTGATCTTCTCGGTCATGCTGCCCGGCCGCCGCCAGGTCGTGGGGACAACCAATACACGGGTACTGGAGAAGTTCGTCATGGCCCGCGACGTCGCCCACGTGGCGCTGGAGTGGGTGCACGTCGGTACCGGCCAGCGGCTGGTGACCGGCAAGGTGTCCGAGTGGCGCGGGCGGGTCGTGTCGGCCGACCCGGCGAACCTGATCGATCTGTGGTACTGCTTCAAACCCTCGGACGGCATGCGGCTCGACGACCTGCCCTTCGCCGTCGACGGTCAGCTGGTGAGCGCGTCCGGGTTCCGGGACCGGCTGGCCGAGGCGGCGTTTGACCTCTACTGGACGCGCCGCCATGCCGACTGGACCGATCGGCTCGACGCGATCGGGCTCGATCCGGAGCTGTTCCGCTACCAGCGGGCGATGAACGCCGGTGAGGGCGAGGCGGCCGACGCGTTCGCGTTCACCACCGACGAGGTGTTCGTCGAGTTCCTGCTCCGGGCGGTCATGTCCGACGAGGAGCCGCGCGAGCTGGCCGACGTGGTCGCCCGGTACGCGGACAGCCTGGCCCGGCGGGGCGCGCTGATGCTCGAACGGGACTTCGTCGACGGCGCGATCGCCCGGCTCGTGCCGCTGTCGATCGAGCACGCCGCGGCTTTCGCGGCGCGCGAGCGGGCCGAGCGGGCCCAGGCCGATCTTTTGTCCCTGGCCGCGCGGGTGGCCGCCCGGCGGGACCGCGAGGACGAACTGCTGGCTTCGCACCAAGCTCGCGCCGATGAGGCAGCGTCGGCGGTCGCGCGGTCTGAGCACCAGCACGCGCTGCGCGGGGCGGCGGTGGCGGAGTTGGGCCGGCTCATGGCGGTACACCTGCTGAAGCTGGCGGATGCCGAAATGGGTGCGGCGGGGGCCGAGGTGGCGGAGGCCAAGCTGGCCGCGCGGGCCTGGCGGGAGACGGCGCTGGTGGCCAAGCTGCGGGCGGCGGCGGCGGCGGTGCGGCACCGGCAGGCGCTGGTGAGCAGTACCGAGGAGCAGGCGCGCCCGGCGCTGCGGGCGCGCAACGCGGCGGCGCGGGCGCTGGCGCGGGGGCTGCTCGCGCTGGCGCACGACGCGGCCGAGCGGGCCCGCGTGGAGCGGGCGCTGGCGTCCTCGGCCGCGCGGGCGGCCGAGGAGGCGCAGACCGAGCAGGACCGGGCACTGGCCGAGGCGGCGGCCGGGGCGGCGCGGGCCGAGCAGTGGGACGGCCGGATCGCGGAAGTGAGCGAGCTGATCGCGGCCGCCCGGGCCGACGGCGTGCTGGCGGGCGGTGTGATGGTGGCCGATGCGGCCGCTCGCGAGCTCGCCACCACGACCGCCGGCGAGCTTGCCGACGCCGAACGAGCGGCCGACGAGATCGAGGCCCGCCATGAATCAGCCACTGCCGAGCTGGACACCGCCCGGCAGCGCCTGCGCCTCGCCGAGGAGGAGGCCCGCCGGGCGGCCCGCGAGCACGCCGACGCGACCGAGCGCACCATCCGGCTGGCCGAGCAGCCGCGCTTCGGCGAGCTGCTGGACACCGAGGAGGTACTCCTCGAGTACGACGTGATCGCGCTGCTCGCGAAGCTGCGTAGCGCCATCGGCGAGGCCGAACGGGAGCGGACCGCCCTGCACATCGCCGAGGCCAGCGACGAGCACGCGCGGCTCGCGCTCGACGACGGGCAGCTGCTGCCGCCGGCCCCGGCCATCGTGGACGCCTGCCGTGCACTCGACGACGCCGGGATCACCGCCTGGGCCGGCTGGGACTACCTGGCCACGATCGACGACGTGGCGGCGCGGCGGGAGATCTGCGAACGGGTACCGGAGCTGGCGACCGGCGTCCTGCTCAACGACCCGGGCCAGCTGGATCGGGCCCGGCAGGTGCTCGCCGAGCGCCGGCTCCTGCCGACGACGTTCATCGGGGTCGCTACGACGGCGGCACTGCGCCTTGGTCGTTCGTCCACCGTGGACTTTGTGGTGCCGCTGAACCCGGCCCTGTACGACCTCGACGCGGCCGCCGTCGCCCGCGCCGCCATCCACGAGCGGCACGTCGAGCGGCTCCAGCGGCTGGCCCGGCTGGAGGCGAGCGTGGCGGCCGACAACGGGTACCTGCGGGATCTCGAGGCGTGGCGGCTGGAGTTCCCGTCGGGTCGGCTGGGCGAGCTGGAGGCCCGTAGCCGGTCCACTGTGGATGCCCACGCGGCGGCCGCGGCGGCCGTCCGGGAGCGCACCGACGTCCTCAGCCGGCTCGCGGCGCAGCGGGCCGAGCTGCGCCAGCGGATCCCGGCGCTGCGGTCGGCGGTCCGGGCCGCGGGCGAGCGCCGGCAGCGGCTGACCGCCCTGGCCGAGCAGGAAGCGCGCATCCCCGACTGGACGGCCGCCGCCGCGCGGGCCCGGGAGGAGATGGCGCGGGAGAGCGAGCGGGCGGCGACGGCCCGGCGGCTGGCCGCCGCGAAGCGGGCGGAGGCGACCGAGCACCAGCGGGCGGCGGACGGGCACGAGCGTACGGCCGAACAGGCCCGAGCCGACCTGCGGGACGTCCCCGGCGCCGGATCGGTCGCGGCCGACGAGCACCGCTCCGGTGGCGGATCGACCACGGCCAACCGGCGCGACCGCGGCGACCGCGGCGACCGCGGCGACCACGGCGACCACGGCGACCAACCAGGCCGCGAACCAGACCGCGAACCAGACCGCGAACCAGCCGACGATCCCGCACCCACCGAACCGGTCGACGTCCTGCGCGAAGCCTTCCGCGCGGCCGCCGAGGCGTACGACCTGGTCGAGGTCGGCGCCGATCTCCGCGCCGGCCTGGAGCAGGCCGAACGCGAGGAATCGGCGACCCGCGCCGAGGTCGAGGCCCTGCCGCCGGCCGTCCGCGCGAGAGCCGAGCAGTACCTCGAGACCCTCGACGGCGCCGACACCGCTACCCGGGCAGCCGCCCGCGACCGGGCCGACCGGTGGCTGGCCGCGGCCGAGGAGCGGCACACCGCCGCGATCAGTGCCCGCGCCACCCGCAAGGCCGACCTCGACCACCGGCCGGCGCCGGCCGAGCTGCCGAGTGGCTTCCGCCCGCCCCGTGACGTCGAGCACGGCCGCGAACTGCTGCGACTCGCGACCGAAGCGCGCGACGCAACAGGATTCGCGCTCGAGGCCGCCCGAGCCACGTACAACGCCGAGGTCAACCGGGTCGCCGGAGTGCAGAAATCGGCCGAGGCGTTCCACTTCCTCGTCGACGCCATGGGACCGGCCGAGCCGAGCGACGAGCCATACCCCGACGACGCGCACCGGGCCCGCGACCGCTACCACGAGCTGCGCGCCGCCTGGACGGCCGCCCAGGACGCCGCATCGGCGGCCGACGACCGGGTCCGGGCGGCCGCCGACGAACTGTCGCAGTACGCGACCGGGCGCCGCTTCGAGTCGCTGGACACGCCGGTCCGCCAGCAGATCGTCTCCGTACGGCGGACCGGCCTGCCCGAGTACGCGGCGGACTGGGCCGAGGCACTCCGGCCCCGGCTCCGCACGCTCACCGACGACCTCGCCCAGATCGAGCGGCACCGCAGCGGGATCGTCACCCGCCTGCACGGGATGGTCGAGGCGGCCCTGCGCACACTGCGGACCGCCCAGCGGGTGTCCCGCCTGCCCGACGGGCTGGGCGACTGGTCCGGGCAGGAGTTCCTGCGGATCGCCTTCACCCCGCTCGAGGAGGCGCTGCTGGTCGACCGCCTCGGCGAGGTGGTGGACGAGGCGGCGAAGCAGGACGGCAAGCGGGACGGGCTCTCGCTCCTGCTCAAAGGCGTCAACGTGGCCGTGCCCAAGGGATTCCGGGTCGACCTGCTCAAGCCCGACTCGGTCCTGCGTACCGAACGGGAACGGGTCTGCGAGGTCAAGGACGTGTTCTCCGGGGGCCAGCAGCTCACCGCCGCGATCATCCTGTACTGCACGATGGCCGCGCTCCGGGCCAACAACCGCGGCCGCGTCCGGGACCGGCACGCCGGCGTACTGTTCCTGGACAACCCGATCGGGCGGGCGTCGGCCGGATACCTGCTCGAGCTGCAGCGCTCGGTCGCGACCGCGCTCGGGGTCCAGCTCGTCTACACGACCGGGCTCTTCGACGCCGGGGCGCTCAGCGAGTTTCCGCTCATCATCCGGCTGCGCAACGACGCCGACCTGCGGGCCGGCCGCAAGTACCTGGCCGTCGACGACACGATCCGCCGCGAGCTCGACGCCCTCGCCGAACCGGCCGACGACGGCCGGCTCAGCGCCGTCAGGATGTTCGTGACAGAAGCATTCGCGTGACCGGCGAACCGGCCAAGGCCGGCGAGTTCGACGGGGTTGACCAAACCTCGGTCTCCAAGAATGACAGGAACCCGGAGGCTGCCTCCAAAGAGGCGAAGTCGAGGTCGATGACCACGAAGCTCGGGTCGTCGACGGGCTGCTGGACGCGCTCGGCCAGGACACCCGCCTCGGCCCGGCGCGCGGCGAAGCGGTCGTAGGCGGCCTTCCAGGTGGCGAAGTCGGTGATCGCGTGCTCAATGTGCAGGGTAGGCATGCCACGACGGTAGGGCGCGGCGGGGCCGCGGAACATCCCAGACATCTGGGATCATCGGCGCCGTGAACGCGCTCATCGAGCGACTCTGCCGAACCGTCGGCGACTCGCGGGAGCTGCGCCATGCGGTGCTCGCCGAGCTCCGCCAGGTCGTCGGCTTCGACGGGTACGTATGGCTGCTCACCGATCCGGAGACGTCCGTCGGCGTGGCCCCGCTCGCCGACGTGCCCAGCGGGTTGCTGCCCCGCCTGCCCGAACTCATCCGGCTGAAGTACCTCACCACGGTCAACCGCTGGACCGGCCTCGGCACCGAAGCGGCGACGATCGGCGACGACCCGCCGCGCAGCCTTGTCTGGCAAGAGCTTTTGCACGGGTACGGGGTAGCCGACGTCGCCTCGTGCGCCTTCCGGGACCGGTACGGCTGCTGGGGCTTCCTCGACCTGTGGCGCGAGGGCAAGACGTTCACGCCGGCCGAGGTCGCCGCGCTCAGCACGCTCGTCGGGCCACTGACCGCCGGCCTGCGCTACAGCCAGGCCCAGACCTTCGCCACCCCGCTGCCCGGTCCGGCCGAGCGGGGCCGGCCCCGCGTCGGACCGGTCGTCCTGCTGCTCGCCGATGATTTGCGCGTCCTCGGGCAGACGCCGGACACCGACGTGCACCTGCGCGCGCTGGTGCCGCCCGCCGAGGGGCGTGACCCGATCCCGGCCAGCGCCTACAACGTCGGCGCCCAGCTGCTCGCCGTCGAATCCGGGGTCGACAAGAACCCGGCCCTGGCCCGGGTCCACCTGTCCGGCGGGGTGTGGGTGAGCCTGCGTGCCGCCCGGGTCGGCGGCGTGACCGGCAACATCGCGGTCACCATCGAGGAGTGCTCGGCGGGCGAGCGGGCGGCGCTCTTCGGCCGGGCCCACGGGCTCAGCGCCCGGGAGGCCGAGCTGCTCAGTCATCTGCTCACCGGGGCCGACACGCGGCAGGTGGCGTCCCGCATGTTCGTGTCGGCCAACACGGTCCAGGACCACCTCAAATCGATCTTCGCCAAGACCGGTACGCGCAGTCGTCCGTCCCTGGTGTCGCGCGCCTTGGGGGCCTGACGCCGGTACGCGTGAGAAGCGACACGAAAGACGTCCGACCTTATGGCCAATGCGGTTGGATGGACGTATGACGACCGCTCCGGCGACCACTGGGGTCGGGCTGCGCTCCGAGCGCGGCCCGGTGCTCGCCGCCGTCATGCTCAGCGTCGGGCTCGTCGCCCTGGACAGCACGATCATCGCGACCGCGGTGCCGTCGGTGGTGCGCGACCTCGGCGGATTCGCCCACTTCCCGTGGCTGTTCTCGGTGTACCTGCTGACGACCGCGGTCACCACGCCGCTCTACGGCAAGCTCTCCGACGTCCTCGGCCGCCGGCCGGTCATGTTCTTCGGCATCGCGGTGTTCCTGCTCGGCTCGGTCCTGTGCGGGGCCGCCTGGAGCATGCTCACGCTGATCATCTTCCGGGCCGTGCAGGGCATCGGGGCCGGCGCGGTCCAGCCGATGAGCATGACCATCATCGGCGATCTCTACACGGTTGAGGAGCGTGCGCGGGTCCAGGGATACGTGGCCGGCGTCTGGGGCGTGTCGTCGGTCATCGGGCCGACGCTCGGCGGGGTGTTCGCCGAGTACCTGTCGTGGCGCTGGATCTTCTTCGTCAACCTGCCGCTCGGCGCGGCCGCCGTGTGGATGCTGGCCCGCCACTTCAAGGAGAACCTCGAACGCCGCCCGCACCGCATCGACTACCTCGGGGCCGGGCTGCTGATCAGCGGCTGCACGCTGCTGATCCTCGCCACGCTCGAGGGCGGCGTGAGCTGGGCCTGGCTGTCGGCGCCGAGCATCGTGATCTTCACGGCCGGCGCCGCGCTCGTGGTGGCATTCGTGTTCGTGGAGCGGCGCGCGGCCGAGCCCGTGCT
>Ga0070683_100004303_pt1 | contig 11702 bp, 11 predicted proteins | sample KBSC713LmetaG_FD_64662 | JGI IMG/M metagenome (GOLD analysis project Ga0070683, IMG submission 64662) | Corn rhizosphere microbial communities from Kellogg Biological Station, Michigan, USA - KBS C7.1-3L metaG | ecosystem: Host-associated > Plants > Roots > Rhizosphere ...
GGCCTGGCGCAGGAACCAGACGGGGGTGCGGTCCACCGGCTTGCGCAGGCACGCGCGCACAAACCTCGTGCCGGCGAGCACTGATTCCTCGACGGCGTTCTTCTCCGGATTCGTCTCCATATATGGTGATTTTAAAAGGCGCGGCGGCGAATGGGCTGCCCAGGGCGAAACCCGAGTGCGCTGCGTCACTTGCCGCATGTTGATGGGAACCGGGCAAAGCTCCAGGCCGGCAGGATCATGCTCGCTCGTCATGGGGTGGCGAAAAGCAGTCGGAATGGACGTTTCGTGGGTCCTTCGGCAGCCCGGTGGCAATGCTGCGACGCTCAGCTTCGCGTTTCATAAGGTCTATGAGAACAGGCGGGGGGACCGGCTTGGGGTAGATACTGAACCGCCGGCCGGACTCGCGAAGGCGCTCGGCCAACTCGGAGGTCTGGGCGTGCCCCGAAGACAGCACGACCCTGCAGTTGGGGAGTTTCTCGGCTGCCGTCAGTGCCAGTTGGACCCCATCCACCCCGCCGAGAATGACGTCGGCGATCAGCACGTGCGGCTCAAACACCGGCAGAATGTCGAGCGCCTCTTCGCCGCTGTTGGCGCAACGCACGTCATATCCCTGGGTGCAGAGAATCTGCGCAAGGCTGTCGGCGATGCTCTTCTCGTCGTCAACAACAAGTACACGAAGCGGATTAGGATTCGTCTCCGTCATAGGCCCGATCGTCGTGGATTTTAGTCAGTTTCAGCCGAACGGCCCGCGATGATCAACTGGGGAAGTCACCGGGTGCTGCCGAGTGTGGGACTAATGGGCGTCGCAAAGTGGGGAGCAATTGGTGCAGGAATCCAGCGCTTATTCTTTTGGATGCCTTGGAAGGTCACTGCTGTGCGAAAAACTCAACCATCCGGGGGGATCCGGCATCTGCCGGGCGCGGCGTGCCCGAGTGAGCGCCGTGCAGGATGTGGTGAACGACAAACGAGAATTGGGGCAGGGCATTGGCGGCGGCATCGGCGGAAAACTGGCTGAACCGCCACAGGTGCCGTTCACAGCGTAGCGGCGCTTGCCCCTCCTCTTGCGATGAACACCCCGCGCTTTCCCGGCGCGTTGTTCCGGCTCAGAGTAAACGAGCGCCGTTCCTGCTTAATCTCTGGCTGAGCAGTCTTCAAAAGTTTCCAGCTCATTGGAATTCAAAAAAATCGGCCCCCGTTATTAGCGGGGGCCAAGTTGCCTTGGTTCTCTCTGTTACGAGAGCTTATTTGGCGGCCATTCGGCGGGGGAGCCGAAGGTACGGTAATAGCCTCGGGGGAGTGGCTGCGCGGTTTTAGGGCCGCTCCGCACCTGACGAGGGCACTGCACCCTGGGGTGATGCGGCGCCCTGGGCCGCCAAGCTGTTTTCCATCAACCGCACATGAACGCTCGCAGTACGGACCGGCTTCATCGGTTCCTCGGCGTTGTTTGTGTCATTGCTCGCGACCTGGGCGTTGCCCATGGCCACGGCATGCAGGCGGTAGACGGGAATGTCGTGTTCTACAAGGTAGCGATTGACCACTTCGGCCAGCCGCGCCGAGCTCTGGATGCCCACGGCGCCATGACCCGGCGCGTGCGCTTCCATTTCAATGATGTAACCCTGACGGCCGTTGACGTTCTGGATCAGCTGATCGAGCTGTTCCTGGGCCGCTTTCGAAAGGACGGTGCTGCCGCGACGGAAAGGTACGTCGAGTTCCGAAACGGGGTGGTACTGATCGAGCCCGGTCACCTTGGTGTTGATCTGCTCAACGTGGCCGGAGGCGCCCTGTGCTACCGTGCTGGCGTTCTGCGCCTGGGAGCTTGCCTGCGTCGCCGTCTGGTTAGCCGTGTCGGCGGTGGACTGTGCCTGCTTGATGCCGGCCTGCGCCCGGGCATCCACATCCTGGATGTCCTTGGCGTTCTTGGCAGTGACCTGGTCGAGTTCGGTCAGGCGATCATTGATGGGATCGGTCTGCCGTCTCACCCACTTCTTGCGCGCGAAGGGCTGGAGATGTCCCCAGAACCCCTCCTTTGACTTGTTGCTCAACCGCTGCTGGTTTACATCGGGGGAGGGCTGTTGCTGCGACTGGGCTGCTGTGTCTTGCTGGGGGGTGGTCGCAGGCTGCGATTGAACGGTCGCGGGAGGGTTGTCCTGGGGGGGCGCAGGCTGCGCCTGTTGCGCGCCTGCGGGAATCAAGATCGCGGACGCCAAAGCGACAATTGCCAATTGGCCAGGTATCAATATGCGGGCTTTCATTTTAATAGCTCCTCTTTGTTGTTCTTTAATTTGAGGTTCCGCATGACACTGCGGCAGAGCGGTCTTCTCGCTCGCCCGTTATATAGCAATGGGCGTGCCAAACTTCAGGGGATCGAGGACGCTGCGTAAGTCCTTTGTAATCATACTATGGATCGGATGCGGCGGAGTTGTGGAATTTCGGCTGGGAAGATTTGGGCAGCGACGGCAACGTAGTTTTTACCCGGCGCGGAAGTTTCTACCCGGGCGCTTCCGACCTCTTTCTTCCGCTTTCGAGACCTCGCATCAGAGTCGACCAGAACGTTTACTGCAACGTGAAACGGCATCCCTGGCGCGTGGCGTTCGGGATGCCGTTTGCTGTGAGTTGATATGGAAGGCTGCGGCCAGTGGTCAGGCGGCTTTCGCGGCCCACGGGTCGATGACGATTTTTGAGACTTTTTCCTTTTTGTCGCGCCAGATCTCGTACATCTTTGGCGCCTCGTCAAGGGTGATGCGGTGGGAGATGAGGAAGGTCGGGTCGATCTGGCCCTTCTCGATTCGTTCGAGCAGCGGTTTCATGTACTTGTGCATGTGGGTCTGCCCCATGCGCATCTGGATGCCTTTGCCGAAGGCTGCGCCGAAGGGCACCTTGTCGAGCAGGCCGCCGTAGACGCCGGGGATGGAGAGGGTTCCGCCCTTGCGCACGGCCATAATGGCCTGGCGCAGAACGCCGGGCCGGTCTGTCTCGAGGAAGAGGGCCGTCTTGACCTTGTCGTAAATATGCTGCATGTCGTTGAAGTGCGATTCGAGCCCGACGGCGTCGATGGCGCAGTCGGGGCCCATGCCGCCGGTGAGGTCTTTCAGGGCAGTGAGGACGCTGACATCCTCCTGCGTGTAGTCGACGGTGATGGCGCCGAGCGAGCGCGCCATGTCGAGCCGCTCGGGGAAGCGGTCGATGGCGATGACGCGCGCCGCGCCGCGCATGAAGGCGCTGGCGATGGCGAACTGACCTACGGGTCCGCATCCCCAGATGGCAACCGTGTCGCCTTCGTGGATGTTGGCGTTTTCGGCGGCCATGTAGCCGGTGGGGAAGATGTCGGAGAGGAAGAGCACCTTTTCGTCGGGCAGGTCGCTCTCAATTTTGAGCGCGCCGACGTTGGCAAACGGCACGCGGACATACTGCGCCTGTCCGCCGGCGTATCCGCCCATCATGTGCGAATACCCGAAGAGCGCCGAACCCGAATAGCCATACATGGCTTCCATCAGATGCGCGTTGGGGTTGGTGTTGTCGCAGGCGGACCACATCTGCTGCCTGCAAAAAAAGCAGCGGCCGCACGAGATGGTGAAGGGAATCACCACGCGGTCGCCGCGCTTGAGGTTGGTCACTTCCTTGCCGACTTCTTCCACGACGCCCATGAATTCGTGGCCGAGAATGTCGCCAGACTCCATGGTCGGGATGAAGCCGTCGAACAGGTGCAGGTCCGATCCGCAGATGGCGGTGCGCGTGATCTTGAGGATCGCGTCATGCGGGTTGAGCAGTGTGGGATCCGCCACGTTCAGCGTCTCGACCTTGCTCTTTCCCATCCAGCAAAGTGCCTTCATCGTTCACTCCTTTGTGGTTCCGTTCGTTGTCGCCGTCGCCGGCGAGATCGCTCGCATTGGCGGACGAGAATCAACTCGCCTTGCGCTCGAGGCCTGGCGGCGTGTCAATGTGCTCGCCGTAAGCCTCGGCCTTGATGGTGCCGGAGACACCTCGCGGGCCGTGCGGCTGGCCTTCTGTGCGAGGAATTTCGCCGGTTTCCATGAACGCCTTGAAGTGGCGGACGTTTTCGATGACGGCCTGCTTGGGATTGCGATTCAGGAGCGAGTCTGCGAGCGTCTTCAGGCGGCCCTGGCCAAACTCCTGCAGCACGGTGACGATGGTGCCGCGATCACCGGGCGCCTGCTCGAAGATGACTTCACCGGCGTTGTAGGAGTCGCCGTCGACGGTGCGCCAGGCCATGCGTTTACCAGGCTCGTCCTGCATGAGTTCCTCGTCCCACTCGATGGTCTTGCCGTTTCGGGTTTGCATGACCCAATGGGAATTCTTGCCCTTTAGCCGGACTTCCTTGATCTGCTCCTGCCACAACGGAACGGCAGCGTAGTTTCGCCACAATTCGTAGCAATCGAGCGGGCTGGCCTGGATTTGGGCGGTGGTGCGCACCCATGTCTTGCCGTCCTTGTCCGCGGGGGGAGCCATGTAGCGGCCGTCGCGCAGGATTCCGGCGCTTCCCATCCGGGGCAAATCTTCCCTGTGCGGAGTTTCTTTCAGAGCATCTGCCATAACATCTCCATTTGTGTCGTGTTGATGCGGTTTTAAAGGGTTCGCGAGCCGGTTACGCAATTCGATCTTGCCCGTGTTCAACCGCTGTGATGCGGGAAGCCGTGAAAGAGCAGCCAGCCGTTTCGGGCGGCAAAGGAGGTGAGCTGAATCGCGCTCGAAGCCTGCTGCTCGATGAAGTTGAGCGGCATCCAACCCTATCGATGGGAGCGCAGGGCGACATACGCATTGGGATCTCGGGATGGCGTTACAAGGGGTGGCGCGGATCGTTCTACCCTGAAGGGCTGCCGCAGCGCGCGGAGCTCGAATATGCGGCGCGGCATTTCAACGCCATCGAGCTGAACGGGTCGTTCTATTCGCTGCAACGGCCTGAGCACTTCGAGCGCTGGTACAACGAGACGCCTCCGGGCTTTGTGTTTGCGGTGAAGGGCTCGCGCTACGTGACGCACATGCTGCGGCTGCTGCGCATTGAAGCGGCGCTGGCCAACTTCTTTGCGCAGGGCGTATTGCGGCTCGAGGAGAAGCTGGGCCCGATCCTGTGGCAGTTTCCGCCCCAGGTGAAGTTCGATGCGGCTCGGTTCGGGGCGTTCTTTTCGCTTCTTCCGCGCACACATAAAGAGGCTGCCGACCTTGGCCGCCTGCACGACCATCGTCTCGATGGGCGAGACTGGGTCAATGTGTCCCAGGATCGTCCCATGCGCCACGCGGTCGAGATCCGGCACGACAGCTTTGTATGTGACGACTTTATTGCGCTGCTGCGCAAGCATCGGGTTGGGCTGGTGGTGGCCGATACGGTGGAGTGGCCGCTGCTGATGGACGTGACCACCGACTTTGTGTATTGCCGCCTGCACGGCAGCAAACAGCTTTATGCCAGCGGTTATGGTCCAAAAGCGATTGCGCAATGGGCCGATCGCGTACAGCGCTGGTCTACAGGCCAGGAGGTGGACGACGGCAAGAAAGCGTGTGGCAAGGACGCACGGCATCGCAGCACGCGCGATGTGTACGTGTTTTTCGACAATGACGCGAAGGTACGCGCGCCATTCGATGCGCAGGCGCTGAGGAAAGCGGTGGCGCGCGGGCGGGAACGTCTCGCCGCCTGACCGGGTCACCCGCGCGGCGCGTTCGCATCTAAGCACGCGTAGGCATTCGCCTGCGGTTTGGGGAGAATCATGCGTGGATTGAAAGGCAAGGTCGCCATCGTGACCGGCGCGGGGTCGGGCATAGGGCAGGGAATCGCCAAGCGCCTGGGATGCGAGGGCGTGAAGGTGATCGTGGATTACGTGGGCACTCCGGAGGGCGCGGAAGAGACGGAGCGCCAGATCAAGCAGGTGGGCGGAGAGGGCGAGATCGTGCGCGCCGACGTCACGAAAGAAGCGGACGTTCAGTGCCTGATCAACACGGCGTGGGAGCGATTCGGCGGAGCCGACTTTCTCATCAACAACGCCGGCGTGGAGAAGCGGTCAGAGTTCTGGGACACCACCGAGCACGATTACGACCTGGTGATGAACGTGAATCTGCGCGGGCCCTTCTTTCTCACGCAGGCTTTCGTGCGGCGGCTGCGCGACGCGAAGAAGCCGGGTCGCGTAGTGAACATCAGCTCGGTGCATGAGGACATGGTCTTCCCAGGGTTTGATTCCTACGCGTGCAGCAAGGGCGCGCTGCGCATGCTCATGCGCAACCTCGCCGTGGAACTTGGACCGCTGGGCATCACGGTGAACAACGTTGCGCCGGGCGCCATTGCGACGCCGATCAACAAGTCACTGCTCGCCAACAAGGAGCAGCTTGAAGCGCTGCTGCACAACATTCCCCTCGGGCGAATGGGTACGCCGGACGATGTGTCAGGGCTGGTGGCATTTCTGCTCTCTGACGACGCCGCTTACATCACGGGCTCCACGTTCGTGATCGACGGCGGACTGATGCGCAACTATCGCGAACAATAATCATGCCGGGAAAAATCGAGGATTACGCAGTCATTGGCGATTGTGAAACGGCGGCCCTGGTAGACAGGCAGGGCTCGATCGACTGGCTCTGCTGGCCCGATTTCGCGTCAGAGGCGTGCTTTGCCGCGCTGCTGGGAGACGAGAAGAACGGATGCTGGTGGATTCGCCCCGATGGCAAATCGACGACGACGCGGAAGTATCGCGACCACACGCTGATTCTCGAAACCACCTTCGAGCACAAAGATGGAGTGGTTCGGCTCATCGACTTCATGCCGATCCGCGAACACCACTCCGACGTGGTGCGCATTGTCGAGGGCGTGCGCGGCGCAGTCCCCATGCGCATGGAACTGGCGCTGCGCTTCGACTACGGCCGCACCGTGCCATGGGTGACGCGACTGGACGATGGCGTTCGCGCCGTCGCAGGGCCGAACGTCGCCATGCTGCACAGTTCGGTGCCGGTGCACGGCGAAAACCTCACCACGGTCGCGGAGTTCACGGTGAGCAAAGGCGAGCGCGTTTGGTTCACGCTCACCTACGGGGCTTCGTTCGAGGAGGCCCCCGCACCAATCGATGCCGAGCAGGCGCTCAAGGACGCCGAGAACTACTGGGTTCCGTGGGCGACAGGCCTGAAGTACGAAGGCAAGTACCGCAACATTGTGGAGCGATCGCAGATCACGCTTAAGGCCATGACGTTCCGGCCATCCGGCGGGATTGTCGCGGCGGTGACGACTTCGCTGCCCGAGTACATCGGCGGCGTGCGCAACTGGGATTACCGTTTCTGCTGGCTGCGCGATACCACGTTCACACTGCTGGCGCTGGCCGGCGGCGGCTACTACGAAGAGGCCGCCGCGTGGCAGGACTGGCTGCTGCGCGCGCTTGCCGGCAGTCCCGACCAGGTGCAGATCATGTACGGGCTGAAGGGTGAGCGTCAACTGATCGAGTGGGAGGCTGACTGGCTGCCGGGCTATGAAAAATCCAAACCGGTGCGCATTGGAAATGCGGCGTCGTCGCAGGTGCAGCTCGATATCTATGGCGAGATGATGGACTGCTTCTTCCACGCGCAGCAAAGCATGGGCCGGCATGCCGAACGCGATTTTCGTATCCTGGCGTTGCTGCTCGAACACCTGGAGACGATCTGGGAGGGTCCCGACGAAGGCATCTGGGAGATGCGCGGCGGGCCGAAGCAATTCACGTATTCAAAGATGATGGCTTGGGTGGCCTTCGACCGCGCCGTGAAGCTGGGTGAGCAGCTCGGCTACGAGGCTCCCCTCGATAAGTGGAGGAGCCTTCGGGACACGATCCACAAGCAGGTGTGCGAGAAGGGGTACAACGCGAAGAAAGGCTGTTTCGTGCAGTCGTACGGGGCGGACGAGCTTGACGCATCGCTTCTGCTGATGCCGCAAGTGGGGTTCCTGCCGGGGAGCGATCCGCGCGTGAAGGCCACCGTGGAAGCGATTGAGCGCGAGCTGATGCCCGACGGGTTTGTGCAGCGCTACAACACGGCTAAGGTGAAAGACGGCCTGCCTCCCGGCGAAGGAGTGTTTCTGGCTTGCAGCTTCTGGATGGTGAGCAGCCTGAAAGCGATCGGCCGCGAAGACGACGCGCGCAAGCTGTTCGATCGCCTGCTCACGCTGTGCAACGACCTCGGCCTGCTCTCAGAGGAGTACGACCCGAAGCACAAGCGGCTGGTCGGCAACTTCCCCCAGGCGTTCTCGCACATCGCGCTGGTGAACGCCGCCTGCGATCTGGAACACGACGGCGCAGCCCTTAAGCGCTCGCAGGCGGGCGCTGATTCGCCGGCGAAACAAGCAGCCGACTGAGCCCGCGGCCGCCGCGTCATCTCTCCGTTACTTTCCCTGCGCATGGCCGCGAGGCTGCGATAAGCTTCTATCGCAGAAGCTTTCCCAGTTCAGCCCCATCGAGGTTTGCCCCATGCCTTTCCGCCGCATGTGCCTTGCTCTTGCCGTTTGCGCGTCGCTGGCCGCGTTGGCCGCTGCCCAGAACGATCAGAAGCCGCAGTATCCCGATTACCCGAGCGAAACTCCGGCGCATTTTCAGCCCAGCACATCGAGCTTCAATTATGAGCGCCGCCAAGCCATGATCCCCATGCGTGACGGGGTGAAGCTGCATGCTGTCATTCTGGTGCCCAAAGGCGCGCAGCATGCGCCGATCCTGCTCACGCGCACGCCCTACAGCGCCGACGCGCAGACCAGCTACGCCGCAAGCCCGCACATGGACGCGATCCTCTCGGGATATGACAATGCGGTGGATGTGATTGTGCAGGGCGGATACATCCGCGTGGTTGAAGACATTCGCGGCAAATACGGTTCGGAAGGCGACTACGTGATGAACCGGCCGCTGCACGGGCCGCAGAATCCCACGGCGGTGGACGAGTCGACGGACACCTACGACACCATCGACTGGCTGGTGAAGAACGTTCCCGAGACCAACGGCAAGGTCGGCATTCTCGGCATCAGCTATGACGGCTTCCTGGCCCTTGCGCCGCTGGTGCATCCGCATCCCGCGCTCAAGGTGGCAGCACCGATGAATCCGATGGTCGATGGCTGGATGGGCGACGACTGGTTCCACAACGGAGCCTTCCGCGAGCAGAACATGCCCTACATCTATGAGCAGGCGGGGACACGCGGGAACACGGAAAAATGGTGGAGCGGCAACTTCGACGATTACGACCTTTACATGCGCGCGGGCTCGGCAGGCGAACTGGGGCGGCAGCATGGGCTGGAGCAGGTCGGGTTCTGGAAGAAGGTGCTGGATCACCCGGCATACGACGCATTCTGGAGCGACCAGGCGCTCGACAAGGTGCTCGCCGCCGACTTCAAGCAGGAGGGCATCAAGGTTCCATTCATGCTGGTGCACGGGCTGTGGGACCAGGAGGACATCTACGGGCCCATGTCGGTGTACAAGGCCGTGGAGCCGCTGGACAAGGACACCAAGGTATTCCTCACGCTGGGGCCGTGGTATCACGGGCAGGAAATTGCAAACGGATCGTCGCTGGCGGCGTTGCAGTTCGGCAGCGATACCGCAAAGTGGTGGCGGATGAATGTGCTGGCGCCGTTCCTCGCGCATTATCTGAAGGACGATGCGCCGGCGATGGATGTGGCTCCGGTGACGGTTTACGAAACGGGTGAGGACCACTGGCAGAGGATGGATGCGTGGCCGGTGGCGCCGAAGATGAAGCCGCTGTATCTCGAGGCGGGCTCAAAGCTGAGTTTCGATGCCAGCGGCGCAGGCGGGCCTGGTGGCGGGTACGACGAGTATGTGTCCGATCCGGCCAAGCCGGTGCCGTTCCGCGCGCGACCCAGTCAGCCGATGGGGTACGAGCCTCCGGTGACCACCTGGGAGTATTGGCTGGTGGACGATCAGCGGGAAACATCGGGGCGCACGGATGTGCTGACGTATACGAGCGATGTGCTCACCGAACCGGTTCACATCGAGGGGCAGCCGGTGGTGAACCTGGTGGCCTCGACGAGCGGCACCGACTCGGATTGGGTGGTCAAGCTCATCGATGTCTATCCCGACGAGTATCCGGCGGAGCCGCAGATGGGTGGCTACCAGCTATCGATTGGGATGGATATTTTTCGCGGGCGGTACCGCGAGAGCTTCACGGACCCCAAGCCGATCGAGGCCAACAAGCCGCTGACGTATCGCTTCAACCTGCCGCCGGCGAACCATGTTTTTTTGCCGGGCCACCGCATCATGGTGCAGGTGCAGTCGAGCTGGTTCCCGCTCTACGATCGCAACCCGCAGACGTTTGTGAAGAACATCTTCTGGGCGAAACCGGACGACTATAAGAAGGCGACGCAGCGTGTTTATCACGCGCCGGGTGAGGCGAGCGCGATTGAGTTGCCGGTGGTGGAGGAGTAGATCGGTTGAGTGGAGCGCGGCTCCTTCAAATGCGCTCTACTCGCCGACCTGGTCGTCTTTCACATACTCGATTTTGAGTACGCGTTTTTTCAGGTCCTCCGGTTGTGTGGGGTCGCCGAACTCCTCTGGGTGTGCTGCGACATATGAAAATAACAGCTCCGTCAAATCATCGGGATACTTATAAAACTCGCAGTCGATTTCATTCAGCGATTGTTCCACTGTGTCTGGAAAATCGGCCGCAGCCATCCTCATTTGCAACAGGTCGCCGGGAATTCCATTTGGGAACGCGCAGGTAATTGCGCGGGAACAAATCGCCGCTGCTTGACGCGCCCCGATCGCGTGGCATGCTTCGACAACAAAGGGAGAGGTTTCGCGGCTCGAATTGAAGAAGTACTGGGAGAACCCGCCGTTGTTTACTTCAGCTTCCAGCACCCAGATCGCGGAAAAGATCTTCTGCGGGAGAGTCTGCTTCGCGAATGGTTCTTCCCGGCCGTATGCGGTGCGGTACGATCCGGCGAGCCGGATCAGGATCGAGTTCTTTTCAGGCGGAGTTAGCTGGGGCATGCAATTGAACTGTAGCATTGACCGCCTGACCTTGCGGCCGTTGGCGAAGTGATGCGCCGGCTCGGGCTCACGCCGGCTGCGTAGCAGGGTGACCTCTATTGCCTCGACTTCCGTCGCCGTCTTAGCCTCTTCCACGGTATAGCCATACGATCCTGCAACGCGCCCGCAACTTGGCACCCTCGTGGTCGGCCGCCTCTTCGTCCTTGACTGGCAATGCTAAATCTGGCATATTTCCTGCTAGCCTATGTGCACGCCAAGGCGCTTGATCTTCGTCGCTGACTCGCACCACATCCTCCGCGAGTTCCCGGAACCGGTGAAGGGCCACGTCGGTTTTGCGCTCTATCAGGCGCAGATCGGCAACAAACATCCAGCTCCGTGCCGCTGAAGAGTCTTGCGGGAGGTGTTCTTGAGGTGATCTCGGATTACCGTGGGGACACATTCCGGACCGGCTACACAGTGCGGCCGGAGAAAGCGGTTTACGTACTGCACGCATTTCAGAAGAAGTCGAAACATGGAATCGCGACACCGAAGCACGAGTTGGATCTGGTGAAGCAGCGCTTGCAGCGTGCCATCGAGATTGATCGGAACCTGGAGGTCTGAATATGCCCAAGCGGGAACGTGACTTCGTCATCAGCAGCGGCAACGTCTTTGCCGACCTCGGCGTACCCAATCCTGAAGAGGCGCTCGCAAAAGCCGAGCTGGCGAGTAAGATTGCGTCGCTCATCCGCGAGCGCAAGCTGACCCAGGCAAAAGCTGCCAAGCTCC
>Ga0070683_100004305_pt1 | contig 11696 bp, 17 predicted proteins | sample KBSC713LmetaG_FD_64662 | JGI IMG/M metagenome (GOLD analysis project Ga0070683, IMG submission 64662) | Corn rhizosphere microbial communities from Kellogg Biological Station, Michigan, USA - KBS C7.1-3L metaG | ecosystem: Host-associated > Plants > Roots > Rhizosphere ...
GCACTGCCGCCGCCGCAAGAAGTCTTAGCTTGGTCATTTGATTTCTCCTCTGTGGGTGTGAGAAGCCAACAGCCCGCGCGAAGAGACGTTCCGTCATCAAACAGCGAGGGTTTCATACAGCGTTAAATTCTCGCTCCTAGTTGTCGCCCTGATGGTGGCAGCTCTAAATCTTTGAGAGTGAGCTATATTGACCAGCGAGTTCCGACCCGAAACGCCATGCTGGGCCATCACCGCCCCATCCCGGCAACTCGGTGACTGAGAGAGTGTTGCGCTCCCGCCGAGATCAAAGGGAAAGCGTCATGCTCAATCGTTCCGTTCCCTCGCTTTTCCATGGCAAAGCTACCAGCGAGCGCCCGTTTTGCGTGGACTGTGAAGCTCTGATGATCCTCTCTTGTCTTGAGCCGGACAAGCCCGGCTTCGATCTGCGCACGTACAATTGCCTCATGTGCGCCGCGACCGAAAGCATCGTCGTCGCTATTTCACCGGCGCACGGGTGACCTGAGCTAACGTAGCTCGCTGACGTGTGAGTGAATATGAAATTGACCATCTGCCCGCGAAATGAAGATCTGTGCGTGGGGTTGATCGATGCCGCGGTGATCAGCGAAGTCGCTTCAGTGAACGATGGAACGTACCGGTCGGTCCAGACGTTGCCTTTCAAGTGCTGCGCTTTCATATTGAAAGCGCATAACTCGATCGGAATACACAATGAACATTTTCTACATCATCGGCGTAGTTGTAGTTATCATCTTTGTTGCAAGCTTCCTTGGTTTGCACGCCTGAATATGGAATGGAAGATCAGGCTTGCCGCAGCGATTGCGACGGCTCCTTCAGAGACGGCTATTCCAGAACCGGCAGATTCGTTTGTCAGCGGTGTACATGTTCTGTGGTGAAGATGGTAGGCGACATCTCTGTTAGTGACGCGTTCTAACGCAGGAAAGATGGCCATTGGCCGCCCTTTTCTAGCTTCGAGCAGCCGTTCCGCTGCGTCTGAACATGGAGCTTTACTTGTGAGATAGGAGGAATTGAAGGTGATGAGCTCGCCTGAGTTGAAGCCAACGAGCCCGAAGCAAATGTCCGGCGTGTTCAACTAATCTTCGTGACGCCCTCCAAGCTTCCATCGATTCCACCAGATCCATCATTTGTCGCCAGTATTGATATCCGAAAGCGAAAACGGGAATCGACAGCAGCTTGTCTCGATTGAGCTGAAACAGCTGTTCGACGAACGTTAGCTTCAAAACTTCAGCGGTGACAAACGTAACCTTGCAAACGCTTCTTTCGCACCCGATTTGATTGCAGTCATGCAGAACGCGCTGGAGGGCGCGGCTCCACGCTGCCTCATCCGGTTAGCTCAAGCCATATCAAGTCGATTGCAGAAACGATCTTCGAAATGCCAATGAGGTTGAGCGGGATCCAATCACTCTGCAAAACAATGGCGCTTTTGGAGCTTCAAATTTCGTCTATAAAATAGATTCGGACGAATGTTCTATCTTGCCCCCTGATGCCTGGCTCCTCAGCCGGCCGATGGCTTCAATCGCCAACTTCAACAAGCTTGACGTCCCTCTGGTATCCGCTGATTTCTTTACCGACGCTTCCTTCTTTGGCTTTCCTCTTGGCCCCTTCAATCAGACGGTCCGGGCTCCGCTCAACTTCATCGCAAAGCGTCTGCATAACCTTGGCGCGCGTCTTTTTGCTTTTGAGCGCGTATCCATGGACCCATATCTTCAGCTCGTCTTTGCCTGCGTGGTACTCGTGTTCTATTTTTGGCTTCTTTGACATTGTCTTTCCCGTTAGCGCTTCTATCAAGCGCGTCCTTTGGATGCCATGACTCACCTTCAGATTGTCGGCGCTAGCCCGGCCCGATCGAACGCTGGCGTTTTTTCGATATCGTTCGGCGCGGCGCCGGAAGCCGTGTGTTCTGTCGCGTGCCGCAATGCTTCAGCGGTAGAATCGAGACCATAAACCGTCTCGTTGGCCCGGCTGCCGGAGTCGTGCCGTCGCGCAGGTACCCGTTCGCCTGTTTCATCTGTATTTGGGTTGCGATTGGTCTGTGGCATGGTTGACTTCCTTGAATAGACCAATCCACTCGTTCGCATTCCGTCCCGCAGACCATTGCCCCTTCCTTGCAATCTTGGCCGTGCGCCGCCAACTCCAGTGCTGACTAAGCCCGCTTTACTCAACTCAGTGAGTTTTTCTTTTGCTTTTGCGGGGCGCGACAAGTTGTTGGCGGTCGCTTTCAAGGCGGTGTTTTTGGGCGCGAGCGATACGACCGGCGAGACAAATCTAGCGGCCCACCGCCGCTCAAACTTTCTTTGAAGGTGAAGAGGAATAGCACTCATAGCCAAAGCTCCGTGTTCTTCGTCGTCCCGGTCTCACGGCCTCAGCGCGCGTGGGTCGCTTAAAGGTCCGCCTCGGGCTACCAGCGGCCTTCATGGACTCGCACAGGGCCATCGAGGGCTTGGAGCATGCCGGGATCCTAAAACGGCGCTCGCAGCCCGGAAGATATCCACTTCATCGATTTGGTCTCGGTGACCACCTTGTCGACGTGATCGCAATTGACGCCTTACAACGTGCGCAACTCAAAGCCGATGCGCGAGGGCTTGATACGCATCAGGGCCATTGGACCCCGACATTTCGGACAGGTGTGAGACTGAATCGCGATGCGGCTTGAGTCCAACAAGACTGCTTGTGATGGCATGATGCTTCGCCTTAGATCAGGCGGGAGCGCAACACTCTCAGTCACCGGTAGATGCCGATAAGGGGCGATGATACACACACCCTAGGACCACCGCCATATCGGCGCTGTTCCATTTTGCTCATATTCGAAAAGTTAACGAAATAGGACACCCGGAAAAGCACAACGCCACCAAGCCCAATAATGCTTGGTGGCATTGGATTAGGTCCGGACAGCGCAATCCCCCGGTGATTACCAAAACAGCAGATATACATTGCGATCGTCTGTTCAAAATTGTTCACTTTCAAACCAAGCCGTCGGAAGCAGGCCAGTACGCACCGTGGGTGCCGTCCGGAGACCCGCAATTTGAAATTAGGACAGTGAGCAAAAGTGAGCAGCGCGCCGCTCTTGGATGTGGTCGGCTGCAGAGGAAGGTGCAGCCATTCTGCTGTTTCCCCCCAAGTCCCAGACGGCCTCAGCGCTCCGCCCCCGCGCTGGGGCCGTTCTTGATATTCGACCACCTTGCCAGCGCTGTCGAGCGGCGAGGGTAGAATGGCCGGAGCCTGTAGATCGCACCGCATTTGCAAGCCGGTTTTCTGTGCGCGGAGGAACGTAAGCTGACCTGGTCGATTAGCTCTCCAGAAATTCATCTCAGGGAGTGTGCGACATGGACAAGGATCGAATTGCCGGCTCGGCGAAGGATTTCTCCGGTAAGCTCGATAGCGCCATAGGCGATATCGGCGGCGACGCGAAGACCGAGGCGGCAGGCCGTGTCCGCGAGGCGACAGGCACGGCGCAGAACCTGTACGGCCAGGCCAAGGATGCGGCGCGCGAAGCTACGGATGCCGCCGTCGGCTACGCCAAAGACGCTTACGAGAACAGCGGCGATACTTTCCGTGACGGCTCGCAAGCGATTGCGAAGAAGGTGCAGGACAATCCGCTCGGCTCGATGTTGATCGCGGGCGCGATCGGCTTTGCATTGGCACTATTGATGACGCGCCCGCCGCGCCGCTCGCCGCAGCGCTGGCGATAACGGATAAGATGGCCATATCGAAACGATTGACGTCGTGATTGATTGGCTGTTTGTCGACTTTCGGAGATTAAATCGTGAGTGATGACATCCCGCTGGCCCCTTCCGCCCACGAAGGCCTGGATCCCGTTCCAGAACCCAAATGCACCATCGCGGAAGTCTCCGAAGCTGTGAAAGGGACAGTCCACCGAGTTGGCGACGCGATAGAATCGAGTCGAAAGCCAGGGATGCCCTTGAGCATCTTGAGTAACATTGCGCGCGAAGCGCCGCTTGGCTCGCTATTGGTCGCCTTCTTGTTGGGAGTTGCCATCGCCCGGCGCCGATGATGGTTTGAGGGCGCGCTAACTGTAAACAGACCTGCTGGAAAGCCAGCTCGCGCAGGTAGACGTCATCCCTGGCTTCTTCGCCGTCCGGGATATCCGTGAGAGCGGATATAGCGGTTCGACGAGGCTCCTAACGCAAATAGCTCCAATCTCACCTCCGATGAGCGAAGTTGATCCAGACGGTCGATTAGCAGCGTCGCCTTCATCGGTTGGCGTGCGACACCCACGCGCCCTTGTTTTGGGAGAGCGGGCCACCGGCGCCGCCAACGCAGGCCCATATGCCGCCCGCGAAAAGCAACAGGGCAAGACTCAGTCCGAGTATCTTCATTGTCACGCTGGCGACCGACTCGTCCCCACGCGTCCGCAGGATCGCAAGCGCAGACGACAGGATGGTTCCTCCGACACACCAGCCAACGACGTTGACCTTGTCGGCGCCTGAAATTGATCGGGAGATCTCGATGGGCGCGCATTGCGCCGTGCTCGACGTAGTCATCCCATCCAAAGTGCCCGCAAGAAGCGTCCGGATTGCGCCAGGACACCATGAACACCGTCAGGCCGTGCTCGACCGCAAACCGGACGAAGGAATTGGCCGGCTGGAGGTCCAGAATATAGAACTTATTGATGCAGGGTGGCACGATCAGCAGGGGCCGGGCTGCCACCTGCTCCGTCGCCGGTTCATACTGAATGAGCTGAAAGAGATCGTTCTCGAACACGGCCGCGCCTCTGGAAGTCGCGACGTCCTTTCCGATCGCGAACGCGCTCTCGTCCGTGAAAGGTTGCCCTTGCCGAGATCCGCCATCAAGTTGTCGAGGCCCGCCTTGAGGCTTTGACCTTCGGTATCGGTCGCAAGCTTGATGACGTCAGGGTTGGTGGCGATGAAGTTTCGTCTTCGTTTCTGGTCTCGCCGCTGGCATCATTTACCTACCCTGGCTCATTTGGGTCCTGACGCATCACGAACAGATCTGGAGCCTGCGGGCTACTTTCTGCATTCTTCTCAGCGGAGCCATCCACCTTGCCTATAGTCTTTGCCTGCAGCGGGGGGTACCACAAGTAGCCGACCTCTCGGTCGTTTACCCCGTTGCGCGGGGCACCGGTCCGATGTTGTCTTCCTTGGGAGCTTTCTTGCTCCCGCGCGAAACCCCGATGGCACATGGCCTGCTGGGATTGCTGGCCGTCGTGACTGGTATCGGCCTCATCTCGACACAAGGTGATTTATCTGCGTTCCGCAGACCCGCGGGTCAGGAAGGTGTGCGCTGGGGTTTCGCTACCGGATCACTGATTGCGAGTTACACTGTGGTGGATGGCTATGGCGTAAAGGCTCTCGGCATTCAGCCGGTCGTTCTCGACTGGTTCTCCAACTTGTTGCGGGTGGTGCTGCTAATTCCGGTGATGATCGCAAACAGCAGACGTATGCCAGAATTGATGAAAGGCAGATGGTCACTGGCGATCGGGGTCGGCGCCTTGTCCCCACTGTCTTACATACTCGTACTCACCTCGCTCGATTGGGGCGCACCACTCAGCCTAGTGGCGCCGGCCCGCGAAATGTCGATGATGGTTGGCGCGACATTTGGAATGGTTCTTTTGCGGGAGAAAGTGAACGTCTGGCGTCTCGCCGGCTGTCTCATCCTAATCCTGGGCGTCGTGTTGCTGGGATTTCACTAGGACCCGATTTTGCTGGCGTTCGAGAACCTCCAGGAGGGCTGCCATCCGCGTAGCATCCCACAGCCGCATACTAAACTCTTCGGGAGATCTTTTCGGATCTTCGTTTCTGAACGAGAGGGACGCACGCAGCGATCAAGCGGCTTGCCCATCAGCCAACCGACGCCAAGGTCGTGCGAGCATGGCAGGTCTGCTTATCCGCACGCCCATGTTCGTGCCACGTTTTCAGCTGATGCTTGAAGCACGGGGCAGAAAGCGAACCAATCAACAAACGCGTCGGAGGAAACCGTCATGACAACGAAGTTGGCAACTGCCGTCTGTGCTCTCTCGCTCGTATTCTGTGGCTCGGCCGCAACCGTTCAAACCGCATCGGCGCAAGCCCCGTCCGTCCCCGCGCCGCCGCTCGCCGGTCCGCCATCGCTCGGAGCAAGTGCAGCCATGGGGTCTGCCGCCACCGCCGCCAGGCATTGGACCGGTCACCTTGTTCGCCGATATCCATGATCAACCGCAGGGCAAATTTCTTGAGGGTGGTGCCTTCGACAAGGCGGGCAACTTCTGGTTTGTCGCGATTGGTAGTGGTTGGGTGTCCTACCTCACTCCCGACGCGAAGCTGGTCCCTGTGTTCAACTGCAACCCGAAAGGAGACCTCGGTCCCGCATGCGAGCCGCAGGGCACGCGTTGGCATGACGGCAAGCTCTACGTCACGACGCGCCACCTCGGCGTCCTGGTCTATGACCCCGAAACAAAGAAGCTAACCTCGCTCGTTTCGACATTCCACAACGAACTCTTCAAGGGCCCGAACGATCTCGACTTCGACGCCGAGGGCAACCTTTATTTCACCGATCCATGGGGAACAGGACCCGGACCCGATGCGGCGGATCGGACCGGTGCAGTCTATCAATATTCCAAGGACGGAATTCTCCGGCGCATCATCACCACTGGTAGTTTTCCCAATGGCATAGCGGTTTCGCCAGATGACGGCACGCTGGCTGTTGCCGATTATGCGAGCAACCGGATGCTGTACTATTCGTTCCTGCGAGGGCCGAATCCCGCCTGCGCCGACTGCGCCAACGATCCCTCGCACACGACGTTCTTCTTCGCCACGGCCGGAAGCTACAATCCTGGCAACGGTGGTCCCGACGGCATCCAACATGACGTGCATGGCAATCTTTGGGCGGCGTGCGGCATCGGCGGTGTCATCGAGTACGATCCGCGTGGCTTCATCATCGGTTATGTGCCGTTGCCAAATGGTGATTCCTCGGCCACGAACTTTGCGTTCGGCGGTGAGAACAACCAGTATATCTACATGGAAGGTGCCGTCAGCGGAACGATCTACAAATTCAAGGCGCCCTACCCCGGGCTGATTGGGCCAGACGGCGTGCGGTTGGCGGCGCAACCCTGACTTCGCCGAGAGGCTGCGGGAGTGCGCGACGCATCAGCGCGTGTACGCCGCCCTATCTCTAGATTGGTCGAGGGTGACGAATTTAGCGCAGAGTAAGCCGAGTTACGAGGGGCCGCCCGATTGGCGGCCTCTTCCATTTCACCACCCCGTCATAAATCAGCTACAACTTAAAATCGTCTTATTTCCCGTTACAGTTTTTTGAGAAAAGCGGCAAAGGCCAATGACCGTGCAAAACTATAAAAAGTTGCATGCAAAAATAGACATAAAACTCCTACGCTGTGCGGTGGCAGCTGCTGATCATGGCAGCTTTCGCAGGGCCGCAGAAGCACTCAACATCGAACAATCAACGTTGAGCCGATTAATACTTCAACTTGAACACGCTACCTCCACAACAATCTTCAACCGATCGCCTAGCGGCGTCGTTGCTTCAACGTCGGGCAGCGATTTTATTCGCATGGCGAGGGTCGTTCTTGAACAGATCGACGAATTTGGCTCCTCCGCCCATTCGCCGTCACGGAAAGGGCTATTGAGTGTCGGCTTTTGTACTTCCCTTTCGGCAGGCGGCTTGCGCTCCAACCTTTTGGACTTCCATCGGCGTTTTCCGCAATTCCGGCTGTCGATGTTGGAACGGCGTAGATCACGGCTGTCGACCAAACTACAGAATGGCACTCTAGATATTGCTATCTCAACCGGCAAACTGCCTGCCGCGAAGTGCAAGTCCCATACGCTTTGGAGCGAACGCGTTTTGATTGCATTGCCGGACGATCATCGTCTGGTCGATCGTGACGTTGTTTATTGGACTGATCTACGCTCCGAAACCCTGTTGATGAGCCAGTATGACCCATACTGGGAGTTCGAAGATCTCGTCACTTCAAAACTCGTGTCATACGATGATCGTCCCAAAATAGAACGTCATGACGTAAGTCGGAGCATTCTGAAAAGTCTCATAAGTATGAAACTAGGCCTTGGACTGATGCTGGAATCTGATGTTGGCGTCCGCGTTCCCTCTATTGTATTCAAAGAACTGCGGGATGGCGCTGGCGCAACGCGCGTCGAATTTTCCGCGTTCTGGCGAGGAGCAAACGAAAATCCGGCTCTAGCTCACTTTCTGCAGCTCTTAGGGGAGCGCTATCCTGCTTTATTTTGAGGCACCTGGCGTCGCAATCTCCTGAATGCACGATTTGTTGCCATGAATCGCTTCAACATGGGGCCAATCAACTTTGTCGGATCGGCAACTGAGTGCCCACTTTCGCGTTTGATCACTTCGGCGTAAGCTTTGAGATCTCGATCCACCGCAGCCGGCAACTCTATGGTCACCTTGACTGGCTTCTCGTCATCTAGTGCTCCAATTTTCAACCTGGGCATGGCGGAGGTCAGCTCCTGTAGGGTTCGAGCACCAGATCCCGACTGACTAGCACACGCACGGGAAAGCCTGGCCGGATGGTCAATGTCGGTTGAATATTGAGATTGCGTCGAACCACCTGCTGGCCGGTTTGCCTCAATGAATTCGCGGCGCCGAGCCGCAGCGCCTGAAGAATGGCTGATTGTTTCCGGTATCCGCACCGGACCCCAGCTCTGCCCCGACGCTGAGGACGGTCGATAGTAGCGCTGCCTTGAACAGTTCGCCCCAGCGGTTGTCGACCTCGTCCTCAAGACCTGAATAACTCTTCTGCGTCTGCGCCCTGTTTCCGTTCCAGTACAATTGACCTGCCATTCGGCATGATCAACCGCGTCCACACCAACAACACCCGAGGTTGACCGAATGCCACCTCGCTGTCGTACACTCCTATTAGTCGCGCGCCTTGAGGGACCAGACGGCCGCGGCCAGTTGGGGTGTCATAGATATTTTCGGTGACTTGCGCTGTGATTTGTCCGGGAAGATCCGAGCGGATCCCTGTGATGAGAGCGGCCGGGATATCCGTGAGCTCCTCTTCGTACTTCGCCACCGTTACCCCATCGACCCCCGCGCTGGCCTGCCGCTTTTGTCGTCGAAACGCCCGAAGCAGAGCGTCCTCGTCGATGTGGTGCAGCAGGGCCGTGAACCGGGTTTGGGCAGCCTGCTTGGCCGCCGCGTTCACCCGTTCGAGGTTCGGCGGCAAGGCAACCCGGCTCTGTGTCCGGTCGGGCTGGTCCCTTCCCTCCATACGTCTCGTTTCCTTCGACGACTTCACAGGTAGTATGGAGCAGTCCGACTCCCGACCTCAGCTCGGACCGCGGCTCTGGCAGTGCCTTGCCGCTGTCCCCCACTGGAGACCGATCCAGTGGACCCGGTCGGGCCTCTCATGTTCCGATGATTGCCTTCCATGCGTGATGCGGCCATCGACCCCGACGGAGCGACATCGTCTCGCATAACGACGATGCTCATGCAGCCTTCGTGACTAGGGAACACACTCGGCCTCCGCGAACATCCACCTTTCGAGGCTCATTCCCGCACCCCGCATGGCTCCTGTCTACACTTCAGACCCCGCGTTGCCGCGACGCCCGCAAGACTCGGTCCCGGCTTGCCTGCTACGGCTTTGGCCGGATGGGACTTGCACCCACAAGCAATCCTCAGCTTGGCATGACGTACTCCCCGGGCGTGGTGTAGCTGGCTGGACTGTCCGAAGCGCAATCTGATTGCGAAAGGCGAACTGCACGACCTGATCGAGTGCGACGGTATGAAGGGTGTACCCTCGAATTGTTCGATCTTCGAAAAGGCGGTCAGCAAGACTAAGAATGATCGATGGACCGCGTCGGCAGACGTCGGAAACTGCTCAGTCTCTTGGCGATAGCAGCCCGAACTTGTATCAAGTAGCCCACTGTTAAATCGGCTACTCGCCGGAATTTACCTGCGACAATGGTCGAGAAACGGTGCTGGAAGCATTCAGCTCCACTTTGTCAACCTTCGTCGGTAGTTGATGGCTTGCTATCAACAATTGGGATCCCAGCATAAAGGACATGAAGAGGACATACATCCACAAGGGACGAGAATTCAGCATTGTCCAAACCTTGTGTGACGTCTCTTGCGACCCGCCATCGGACCCATGCAGGTGCGGTAGGAGTGCAACCAAGCGAGCAGCAATCGTGCGGGGATCGCCATAAGACGGAAGCCTGTCAGGCAAAGCGCCAATCAAGGCGGCCAATCTCTGAGTAGCCGCTTCTCCTGGCAACTGAGCCAATTTAGCAGCCTCCTGCCAGGGATCCACATCTGATCGCGCCAATCCGGAAAGGACGCTGACCGACATGCCGTTTCGGTCCTCACCAATCGGTGCGAAAAGAAAGTCATTGAATTCGGATCTAAGGAGAGAACTTGGTGCAGACCGTAGCATTTTAATCACCGGTTTTTGTCGCCCGTCATCGATAACAGCTCGCGATGCTTTTTCGATCCATCGAATTCAAGTTATATCGGGCTGCGTACTGTCTGTTCAGGATCGGAAAATACTTAGATACCCGCTTTTTTACCACTAGGGCGCGGAGTCACTAACACGCAACAAAGCCTGATTGACGCAAGCTGGGCGAAGGCGAGGTAATTGACGGCAAGCTTGTCATAACGCGTCGCCACGAAGACCGTCGCAGCCCCGGTTCAATCGAGCAGTTACCACTGTCAGAAGAATAAGCGTGCGGGTGAGCAATTTCGCACAGCCGGCAATGCCGCTTCGGATCAACATAACCATTTGGTCCAAAAGAGGAGGTCGCGATGGAGAGTTTCCTCCATGAGCAAAAGCTTAAGCTTTTGCGGCGGCACCTCGCCGCGTCTGATCCGACGAAAAATTGGGGACGACACAACATGCTTTTGAGGCTACTGGCCGAAGAAGAAGCCAGGGAAAAGGCAGTGCCACAAGAGTGGTCGTTATTGGGGCGAAGCGGACATACCAGAAATTTATGAGTACGCACCCTACTGTGACGGCGTGATCGCTGCCGCCCTCAAGTCGAGGACTGATTCTTCTTCGGAGTTCTCTCGCTGGAGAAGCGAACAGCCGCCGGGTTATGCAAGGACTCCTGCCGATACCAATCGCTCGTTTCGAGCGGTTCGGCCGGTGGTACCCTCGACCTCGTAAAAATTCACACCGTGAATTTGACTTTCAGGCCCGTCGATTCAAGTGCGCAGGCTTTCTCTGCTCAGCGCTTCGGCTTACAGAAACCTTGAGGATCGTCAGTCGCTCCTTAATGGCCGAAATCGGTCGTTTGTGTTTGAGCACCACCTATCCGCTGGCGGCGCGCTCTGTTCGACAAATAGGTAGCCCAGTCTCGGTCGTGCCGTATGTTCGGTGGGCGCAGGGTCAGCGGCTGAAATGCGGGCAGGAGGGTAGAGTAGGAGTGTGGCGCGGTGGACGTTAGGCTTAGCGTATCCGTTTCCGCCCCTTTCGTCTGGCGGTGCCTGAGCGGCTCAGCCGTGGCCCCCGTTTCCACACTCCCCTCATCGAACCGGACTTGCGCGTTTGGCGCATCCGGCTCTCGGACAAGCGCTCATGCCTTTGCCCACGGCAGGTTACGCGTCAGCCCCGGCAGCCGAACCAGTCTCAAGGTCTGGTACAGGTACTGGTCGGGGAAGCGAACGAACCCCTGGCCTTGAACCCGGTGCTTTCTGCATAACCACTTGCGCAGCCGATAGTTGGTGTGGGCGTCGACCAT
>Ga0070683_100004313_pt1 | contig 11687 bp, 10 predicted proteins | sample KBSC713LmetaG_FD_64662 | JGI IMG/M metagenome (GOLD analysis project Ga0070683, IMG submission 64662) | Corn rhizosphere microbial communities from Kellogg Biological Station, Michigan, USA - KBS C7.1-3L metaG | ecosystem: Host-associated > Plants > Roots > Rhizosphere ...
CCACGAGGACTGCGGAGATCGTCGCAGTCGCGCGATTCTGCATGAGATGCTAGTATATCAGGACAGGTGATTTGCCCTCGCGCGTCTTCGCCGTCCGCTCCATGAGACGGCGAAAAACTACGACCGAGTGTCTCAGAGCGAACCACTTGGACCGGGAGGAATTAGGTTTTGGCGACTCGCGATAACGTCCAGATTGCGCCCGCGGACGGAAAACTCGGCGTTTTGATTCCAGGAATCGGCGCAGTGAGCACCACGTTCATCGCCGGGGTAGAAGCCGTACGCCGTGGCACCGCCGCGCCCATCGGATCGCTGACCCAGTTGTCGACGATTCGCCTGGGCAAGCGCACCGACGGCCGCACTCCGATGATCAAGGATTTCGTGCCCCTGGCCGGATTGAACGATCTGGTATTCGGCGGCTGGGATATTTACGAGGACACGGCCTACGAAGCCGCCGTCAACGCGAAAGTTCTGCAGCGTCCCCAGCTCGACGAACTCAAAGGTTTTCTTTCGACTATTAAACCGATGAAGGCGGTATTCGATCCGGAATACATCCGCCGCATCAACGGTCCCAACGTCAAGGAAGCCAAGACCAAGATGGACAAAGCGGACATGCTGATGGAAGACATCGAGCATTTCCGCAAGACCAACAACACCTCGCGCAACGTCATGATCTGGTGCGGATCCACGGAAGTTTTCCATCGGCCGGCGGCGGTGCACGCCACGCTCAAGGATTTCGAGTGCGGGCTGATGCAGAACGATCCCGAGATCTCGCCCAGCCAGATTTACGCGTACGCCGCGCTCAAGTCCGGTATGCCGTTCGCCAACGGAGCGCCCAATCTGACCACCGATACGCCTGCTCTGCAGGAACTGGCTCGTGACCGCAGTCTTCCGATTTGCGGCAAAGATTTCAAGACCGGCCAGACCTTCATGAAGACGCTGATCGCGCCCGGATTGAAGGCGCGCATGCTGGGAATTTCGGGATGGTTCTCGACCAATATTCTTGGAAATCGCGACGGCGAAGTGCTGGAAGATCCCGGCTCATTCAAGACCAAGGAAGAAACCAAGCTGAGCTCGCTGGAACAGATTCTGCAGCCGCAGCTCCACCCCCTGCTATACAAGGATCTGTATCACGCGGTCCGGATCAATTACTATCCTCCGCGCGGCGACGACAAAGAGGGCTGGGACAACATCGACATTTTCGGATGGCTGAACTATCCGATGCAGATCAAGATCGACTTCCTGTGCCGCGATTCCATTTTGGCAGCGCCGCTGGTTCTGGATCTGATCCTGTTCATGGATCTGGCGCAGCGCACCGGGATGCGTGGAATCCAGGAATGGCTGTCGTTCTACTTTAAGGCTCCCATGACCGCGCCCGGGTTGTACCCCGAGCACGACATCTTCATCCAGCTCATGAAGCTGAAGAACACGCTGCGTTGGATGCGCGGCGAGGATCTCATCACGCATCTGGGCCTGGAGTATTACGACTGACGTCTCCTCGCATCCGGCTCGTCCGTCCATGAATGCATTCCCATGAATTGCCTCGTTATCGGAGGAACAGGCTTCATCGGCCAGTTGCTGGTGGCGGAGCTGCTAAAAGCCGGCCATAGCGTCTCTGTTTTGCATCGCCGCGCCAAGCACGGTCTGGGCCGAGGCGTGAAGAACATTATGGCCGACCGCAACGATGCGCATGCGGTTCGCGCCGCTCTGGCCGGGTCGAAATTCGAAGTGGTTTTCGACCACGTATACGACTGGGAGCGTGGGACCACGGCGGGCCATGTGGAGGCCACGGCGCGCGCCGCGGGCGATAACGTCAAACGTTACGTGTTCATGTCCAGCGTGGCAGCTTATGGCGACGGTCTGAATCACCATGAGGGCGATGCTCTCGCGCCGGATGATGCCCCTGATCTATACGTCCGAAACAAGGCGATGAGCGAACGAGCACTCTTCCGCTTGCATCAGCGCATCGGATTGCCGGTGGTGACGCTGCGTCCGCCGTATATTTACGGGCCAGGGAATCCCTACTACCGGGAAGCTTTCTTTTGGGATCGATTGCGGGCGGGACGGCCTATCATCATTCCCGGCGATGGACGACGGTTGATGCAGTTCATCTACATCCAGGATCTGGTGCGGGCCGCTCTGCGCGCAGTGGAAGAGCCTGCGGCCGCGGGCCACGCGTTCAACATCGCCAACGCCCGGCCGGTTTCTCAGACTGAGGCCGTAGAGGCTTTCGCCAAAGCCTGCCGGAAGACGCCCAAATTTGTCCGCATTCCACGCGATTACATTCTGCGCGCGGGTGGGCATCCCATGGGTCCGAAGCTCTACTTTGGGGTGTATTTGGACATGCCGCCAATTACGCTGGTCACGGCAAAGGCGCAGCGGGTGTTGAAATTCAAACCGACGGATTTCGCCACGGGTCTAAATGAGACTCACCGCTGGTACCTTCGCCGCCACGACTTTCCTAAGCCGGATTTTGGCTTTGAAGACTCGTTGCTGGCAAATGCGCCGGTGTTGGCCCCCGGGAAGGCTTAGTTCGGTTCCCGGAGATTGGCTTTGCGGCGGGCCGGTAGGCCATAAACGACGGCGCGTAAAAGCGCGAACGGCATCCAGTACAGCGGAACGGTTGAAGCAGGACCAAGCCGGCTGCGGTATCCATAAAGCTGTCAGATTTGGATTTCCGCACCTTGCGGGCTCCGCAGCGCCAGCACGCCGGCATCAGCCAACCACGTACGAAGGTCCGGATCAGGAAAACCGCGCCTCCAAGGATTATGATGACTGCGGCAGAAACAATTGCGATATAACGAGGATCCATAAGAAGTAGTTGCTTCCTGCATGCCTGCTTCCAAAAACATACCCTCAGATAAACCCTTGGAAAGAAAAGTTCTACTCTGTGGAGAACAGCTTCGAGGAGGGAATTCAGTCGGAACTTTGTGGTACATGAATGCACAATCTGCTTGACGCGACACAATGGTCGATCATATGATTGAAACGAACGTATGACTGACCGAGGAGACACCAAGACCAAGATCCTGGATGCGGCAGAGAAACTATTCGGAATGAATGGGTTCGAGGCCACGTCTCTGCGCGAAATCACGACTGAAGCTTCGGTCAATCTGGCGGCAATCAACTATCATTTCCAAAGCAAGGACAGCCTGATCGATGCCATTGTCGCGCGCCGCATCGAGCCGGTGAACAAGCGCCGTTTCGAGCTTCTGGATGCTGCCGGTGCACACCCCACCCTGGAGCAGATTCTGACCGCCTTCATGGCCCCGGTCATGAAAGTGAAGACGGACGCCATGGTTCCGCTGATCGGCCGGATCCTTTCGAATCCCGACCTGTTCGTGGATCGCGTGTTCCTGAAACACCTGGCTCCTGTCTCGCAGCGTTTTAGCGAGGCGTTGTCCAAAGCTCTTCCGGATTTGCCGCCTTCCGAAGTCTTATGGCGGTTACATTTTTCCGTGGCTGTAATGACCCACACCATGTTGTGGGGGAAGGTCTATCCCAAAATCACCAACGGTATTTGTGACATTACCGACCGGGACGCGTTGGTGGACCGCGCGGTGCGATTTGTCGCCGCCGGGTTCCGCGCTCCGGCATCTCAAGAGAGTGATTGAAATCATGCGAATCTTTTTCGTACTTGCCCCAGCGTTTGTCCTTATCGCGCCACTTTGTTCGGCGCAGAACGTCATGCAATTGAGTCTCAAGCGCGCCGTAGATATCGCGCTTACGCCCGAAGGCAGCGCTCGCGTGGCGCTGGCTGAGGAATCCATTCGAGCGTCGGAAACCCACGTCAACGCAGCTCGCGCGGCGTTCTATCCCATCGTGGATGGCGCGGTCGAAGAACGCAGCCAAACCATCAATCTGAAAACGTTCGGATTCAATTTCGACTTTCCGCTCCTGGGATTCTCGCTCCCCGGCATCGTGGGACCCTTCGGTGTTTTCGACGCGCGCGCAAGCGCGACTACAACGGTGCTGGATTTCACCACCATTCGCAAATACCAGGCGTCGCGCACCGGCCTGCAGGCGGCCAGAGCGGATCTGAACGTGACCAAAGACCAGGTGAGCGAACAGGTCGCTCGCGCGTATCTGGCGAGCCTGCGAGAGGATGCCGCCTACGAGGCGGCGCGTGCCAACGTGGATCTATCGGAAGCGTTGCAGCGGTTAGCTCAATCGCAGAAAGACGCCGGAACGGGGACGGGTATCGAAGTCACTCGCGCCCAGGTTCAGCTGGCCAACGATAACCAGCAACTTACCGTAGCGGAGAATAATCGTCGGCGGGCGATCCTGCAGTTGCTGCGGGCAATGGGCCTGACCCTCACTACAGACGTGCAATTGACGGACAAGCTCTCCTACGAAGCGGTGGACACGGCAGCGATCGAAGCGCTGCTTGAAACGGCCAAGAAAGGCCGTTCCGATCTCAAGGCGCAGGAGCAGCATCAGCAGGTGGCCAAGCTAAACTACGCGGCGGTGGAAGCCGAACGTCTGCCGTCAATCGCCGCATTTGGAGACTACGGCACCATCGGCCAAGAATTAGTCGGCGCCCATCCCACGCACACGATCGGGATTCAACTCAAGGTGCCCTTGTTCGACGGCGGGCGGAGATCTTCCAGACGCGCGGAGATTCTTACGCAAGTTCGGGAAGAAGAAATTCGTACGCGGGACCTGGGCTTGCAGGTAGAACTGGATGTCCGGCTGGCGCTGGATAGTCTGCATTCGGCCGACACTCAGGTCCAGACCGCGCGTCAGGGGCTGACGCTGGCGCAGAGCGAACTGGAGCAGGCCCAGCGCCGCTACCAGGCCGGCGTCGCGAATTCGCTGGAAGTAACCGATGCGCAGACGCGCCTCGATCGGGCGCGAGACAATCAGGTGGCCGCGCTGTATAGCTACAACCTTGCCCGGATGGAACTGGCTGCATCCACCGGCGCCATCCAGGAGTATGTCCAGAAATGAACAAACGACGCGTAGTTCTGATTCTGTTGCTGCTGGCAGCCGCGGGTGCAGGAGCGTGGTACTGGTTCTACGGCAGCGCTAACCGCAGTTCGAATTTCATCGCGGTGTCCGGGAACCTGGAACTCACTCAGGTGGATCTGTCATTCAAGACCGCCGGCCGCATGACCGAACTGAACGTTCGCGAAGGCGACTTCGTCAAGAAGGGCGACGTGATCGCCCGGCTCGATGCGGCACAGCTCGATCAGCAGTTGCTGCGCGACCAGGCGTCCGTGGCCTCGGCTCAATCCTCGCTACAGCAGTTGCAGACGTCGATCGAATATCAGCAGGCGACCCTTGAAAGCGATATCTCCACGCGGCGCGCGGAACTGGCGCAGGCGCAGGCCCGATTGGATGAGCTGCTTGCGGGAAGCCGCCCGCAGGAGATCCAGCAGGCGCAGTCCGCTGTGGTGGACGCCAAAGCGTGGAACGATCAGGCTCGCTCGGACTGGGAACGGGCCCAAACTTTGTTCGCCCGCGAGGACATCTCGAAGCAGCAGTACGATCAGGCTCGCACCAAGCTGGATAGCACGGCGGCGCAACTGCGCCAAGCGGAGGATAAGTCGGCACTAGTAAAAGAAGGTCCGCGGACGCAGGAAATCGCCGGGGCGCGCGCTCAAGTGGCTCGGGCGCAGGCGGCCGTGCAGACCGCCGAGGCCAATCGCATCGAAGTCCGCCGCAAGCAACAGGAGCTGACAGCTCGCCGGGCGGAGATCGAAAAAAATAGCGCGCAGGCAGGCATGACACGTACGCAGATCGCCGATGCGGTGGCGGTGGCGCCCATCGATGGAGTAGTGCTGGTGAAAGCCGCCGAGGCGGGGGAAGTGATCGCGGCCGGAAGCACCATCGTCAGCCTGGGGGATCTGGAACATCCCTGGCTGCGGGCGTATATCAACGAAACCGATCTGGGTCGCGTGAAGATCGGCGGCAAGGCTCGTCTTAGCACGGATAGCTTTCCCGGCAAGGTCTACGAGGGGCGTATTTCCTTCATAGCTTCAGAAGCGGAATTTACTCCCAAGCAGATCCAGACCAAAGAAGAGCGCGTGAAGCTGGTGTATCGGATCAAGATTGAGGTTGATAATTCCCAGCACGAACTCAAGAACAACATGCCGGTGGACGCCGAGATTCTGTTGTGAGTATTGTTTCAGCCCAAGGCCTCACGCGGCGCTTCGGAGCGCTGACGGCGGTGGATCATCTCGATCTGGAAATACAAGCCGGCGAGATTTTCGCACTAGTGGGTCCGGACGGCGCCGGCAAGACGACGACCATGCGTCTGCTGTGCGGACTGATGAATCCCACCGAAGGCAAAGCAATTGTTGTCGGCCACGATGTTTCAAAGGAACCCGACGCAGTCAAGGATCAGATCGGCTATATGGCCCAGCGCTTCGGTCTCTACGGCGATCTGACCGTGAACGAGAACATGGCATTCTATGCCGATCTGTTCGGCATTATCGGCCGGGAACGGGAAGAGTTGAGCGGCCGGCTCCTGCAGATGACACGCATGGAGCCGTTCGGCAAACGCCAGGCCGGCAAACTTTCGGGCGGAATGAAGCAGAAGCTGGCGCTGATGTGCACCCTGCTGCATAAGCCTCGCGTGCTGTTTTTGGATGAGCCGACAAATGGCGTGGATCCGGTTTCACGCCGCGATTTCTGGGCGATTCTGTATCAACTCATCGGCGACGGCCTCACGGTGGTGGTTTCGACGGCGTATCTGGATGAGGCCGAGCGCGCCAATCGGGTCGGCCTGATGCATCAGGGGAAACTGATCCGCTGCGATTCGCCGGCTGCACTGAAGGAGAGTCTGGAGGAAACCTGCTATCGCGTGCATTTTCCGCATCCGGAAGAAGCTCGTCCTCTGTTGGAGCGCCAGCCCGGAGTGTTGGGCGTCTACCATGCGGGCATCGAATATCACCTGTTCGTGAATGAAAAAGTAACGCCGGTGGAGGATCTGCTGAAGATAACGCCGTTCACGTATCAGCGCATCACGCCGTCGCTGGAAGACGTATTTATCGCGCTGGTGCGCAAGGCTGAGCTTCCCCGTGCTGCCTAAGAGCAACGATTCCGCCGTCCATATCGAGAACCTGGTGAAGCGCTTCGGCGACTTCGTCGCCGTGGACAATGTTTCGCTGGATGTCGCCCGCGGCGAGATTTTCGGATTTCTGGGACCGAACGGGGCAGGGAAATCAACCACCATCCGCATCATGTGCGGTCTGCTGGCTCCGACTTCCGGACGCGCTACGGTCGGCGGCTACGATGTCGCCACGCAGTCTGAGCTGGTGCGCGAAAACATCGGCTACATGTCGCAGAAGTTCTCGCTGTACGACGACCTGACGGTGGAAGAGAACATCGAGTTCTTCGGCGGCGTCTATGGGGTGTCTCCAGAAGAACTGCCGCAGAGGCGGGACTACGTCCTGAAGATGGCGGGTCTTGAAGACAAGCATAAGGACGCGACCCGCGAACTGCCCGGAGGATTGAAACAGCGCCTGGCGCTCGGCTGCGCGATTCTGCACGAGCCTCCAATCCTCTTTCTGGACGAGCCGACCAGCGGCGTGGATCCGGTCGCCCGGCGGAATTTCTGGGAGCTGATCTATCAGCTCTCCCAGGCCGGGCACACGATCTTCGTCACCACGCACTACATGGATGAAGCGGAGTACTGCCATCGCGTCGCGCTCATGTACGCCGGACGCGTGATCGCGCTCGGATCGCCCGCCGAGCTGAAGCAGAACTTCGGAGCACGCCATCTGTTGATGCTGGAGACAAACGATCTGCTGGGCGCCATGCGCGCGCTGCAAGGCGGCAAGGGAATTGTGGATGTCGCGGTCTTCGGAAGCGGCTTGCACGTGACTGTCGTCGAGGAGCGCGGCATTGAAGATATCCGGACCGTGTTGGGCGCAGCCGGTATCCGGATCGACAACCTGGAGCCGATCCCGCCGTCAATGGAGGACGTATTTGTCGGATTGATTGAGGAACAGGAAAGAGCAGTAGCGAAATGAATTTTCGACGTACTCGCGCCATGGCCCGTAAGGAACTGCTGCACATCGTGCGCGATCCGCAAAGCCTGATGGCCGCGCTGACCCAGCCCCTGTTGGTGCTGCTTTTGTTCGGTTACGCGCTCAGCCTGGACGTCGATCGGATCCCCACCATGATCTACGACGCCAATCGGACCTCAGAAAGCCGGAACCTGGTGCTGGCCTTCCGCGGATCACGTTACTTCGACGTCATAGAAGAAGTGGATTCCTACCGGCCGATCGAGAAGGCCATGGATCAGCGCCGGATTCTGGTGGGCGTCGCCATTCCAGCCGACTACTCGCGCGATCTGCTGCAAGGCAAAGTATCGCCGGTACAGATTCTTCTTGATGGGGCCGATTCCAACACGGCATCCATCGCAATGGGATACGCGCAGGGCGTGGTCCAGACCTATGCGAAGCAAACCCGCGACAATGCCCAAAGCCAACGCACCGGAAGCGTGATGCAACCCGCCGTCGATGCTCAGGTGCGTGTCTGGTACAACACCGATCTGGTGTCGCGCAACTTCATCGTGCCCGGCCTAATCGGTGTGATCACCATGATCATAGCGGCGCTGCTGACGTCGCTGACGATCGCACGCGAATGGGAAAACGGCACCATGGAGCAATTGCTCTCTACGCCGGTACGTCCGATCGAAATGGCGCTGGGGAAGCTTTCGGCGCACTTCCTGCTGGGCCTGACCGACATGCTGATCGCCCTATTCGTCGGCGTGGTGATCTTCAAGGTGCCGCTGAGGGGAAGTGTATTCCTGCTGTTGTTCTCGGCGTGCGTGTTTCTTTACGGAGCGCTGGCGTGGGGCCTGTTCATCTCGGCGTCCTTCCGGAATCAGCTCAGCGCCTATCAGATGGGTACGTTTACGTCCTTCCTGCCGGCATTTCTGCTGTCCGGCTTCATTTATCCGATTGCGAACATGCCTTGGATCATCCAGATGTTTTCCTTTATCGTCCCGGCGCGGTATTTCATCGACATCACCAAGGGAATCTTCCTGAAGGGTCTTGGTCTGCGGCTGCTGTGGTTCGATCTGCTGCTGCTGATTGTGTATGCGGTGGGGGTTTCGTTCTTGGCCGTACGAAAGCTGAGGCAAAAGATCGCATGAGGCACGTATGAGACAACGTATCCGTACGATCATCCGTAAAGAATTCCGCCAGGTATTCCGTGATCCGCGGATGCGGGGACTGCTTTTATTCCCGCCTTTGTTGCAGCTACTGATCTTTGGATACGCGGCCAATCTGGACGTAAACAGCGCCCGCATCGCCTGGATGGATGAGGATCGCAGCCCCAACAGTCGCGAACTCCTTTCGCAGTTTCTGGGTTCCGGCCGGTTCATCATCGCGGCCACGCCGGCAAGCGAAGCCGAGATGCAGGACGTAATGGATCGCGGACGCGTGGATGGCGTGGTCCGAGTGCTGCCAGGATTCGCTCGCGACATCGAGCGCGGTCGTCCCACAGGCGTTCAAGTGCTGCTCGACGGCAGCAACTCCAACAGTGCTTCGATCGTGTCCGCATATGCCGGCCAGACCATCGCTCGTTATGCCGCCGAGGTCATGGAGGACCGCCAGCGTCAAAAGCTGGTGGCGGCAGGCGTACCGATGAATCCGGCGATTCCGCAGGTGGTGACGGAAACCCGGGTATGGTTCAATCCTGAGCTGAAGAGCCGCAATTATTTCATCCCTGGCGTGATCGTCAACATCATCATGCTGACGACGCTTTCTCTCACTACCATGGCGATCGTAAGAGAAAAAGAGCTTGGCACCATGGAGCAGCTAATGGTTACGCCCATTCGTCCGGCTGAGCTGATCCTGGGCAAGACTCTGCCGTTCGTGCTGATCGGTCTGTGGGACATGCTGCTGGTGCTGGCGGCCTCGCTGGTGATTTTTCACGTCCCGTTCGCGGGCAGTTTTTGGCTGCTGACCCTGGCGTCGCTGCTCTTCATCCTGACCACTTTGGGGGCGGGATTGTTCATATCGACCATCTCGCGCACCCAGCAGCAGGCCAATATGGCGACGTTCTTGCTCTTTCAACCGTTCATGATGCTGAGCGGCTTCACGTTTCCGATCCGCAGCATGCCGGCGGCCGTGCAGTGGTTCACCTACTTCAATCCGATGCGCTATTTCCTGGAGATTGTCCGCGGGATTTTCCTCAAAGGCTCGGGTTTTGACACTTTGTGGCCGAATCTGGCGGCACTGGCGGTGTTCGGCGTGGCGATTCTGTGGCTGAGCGTCCAGCGGTTCCACAAAACCCTTGAGTAGGGCGAGGCGCACCTCGCCCGCGCTACACTGAAAATAGATGGATTCGCGCCGAAATTTCGTAGGTAAAGTCGCCTACGGCTTGGCCGGGACCCTGGCCGCTGGTCCGGCTAGAGTTCTGGGCGCGAACGATCGTGTCCGCATCGGCATCATTGGGGCCGGGGACCGCGGGATGGAGCTGGTAAACCACATTCGCGCATGCCCCAACGCGGAGGTCGCCGGTTTCGCGGACATCTATGAGAAGCGGCTGGAAACGGCTTCAGGAATCGCTCCCGGTGCGGGCATCCATCGCGATTACCGGAGTCTGCTGGATGATTCCGCAGTGGACGCGGTAATCATCGCCACCCCGCAGCATCTTCACGCGCAGCAGTTTTGCGCTGCGGTCGCGGCGGGCAAGCACGTCTACCTCGAAAAGGCCATCGCGCTGACCGTTGCGCAGGCCAAGCAGATGCGCGCCGCGTATGAAAGAGATGGTCGCCGTCACGTGGTCCAGATCGGCCATCAGGCTTGTTCCACGGGGCACGCCGCCGACGTTCGACAGTTTCTTGCTCGTCCCGATCGCGTAGGAAAGATCACCGCGATCTCGATGCAAATGCATCGCAACACACCGATAAATAAACCGCAGTGGGCTCGCCCGGCGCTGTTGACATCCGATCTGACGCCGGCACGGCTGGATTGGGCAGCATTCCAGGGCGATGCGCAGCATCATTCCTTCGATCCGAACCGTTTCGTCCACTGGCGTTATTTCTGGGACTACTCCGGCGGAAGCGTCTTTGAGAACATGAGCCAGCAGCTTAGCTTCTGGTACGGATCGCTGAATCTGGACATTCCACAGGCCGCCACGATGAAGGGCGGCATTTATTTGTGGAAGGATGGCCGTCAGGTTCCCGATACCGTCAGCGTAACGCTGCAGCAACCCGAAGAGATCATGATCAGCTGGACTTCGGGGCTGGGAAACAATCAGCTGGGAGTTACGGAAGATGTGCTCGGCACGCATGGAAGCATCTCCCGCGCCAGCCAGGTTCGCTATGTTCCGCAGAAGGTGAATCGCCCCGACCTGCAGGAGATTGTAGGCCGCTCGGCGCACGTGCCCCAGGCGCATCTCCAGAATTTCCTCGATTGCGTTCGCATGGGCGGCGAGCCCAATTGCCCCTTCGAGCTGGGTTATCGCGTGGCGATCGCCTGCCGCATGGCCGTCGATAGCTACCGCGAAGGCCGCACGGTTCGCTGGGATGCGCAGCGCGAGGAAATCGTCTAAGCTTCGCTCCTCCCCATGGATTTCGGATTCACCGAAGAACACCGGCAGCTGCGCAAAACCATCCGCGCGTTTACCGAAGCCGAGATGCTGCCCCATGTGATGGAGTGGGACGAGTCACAGGTTTTCCCGGTAGATATCTTCAAGAAGCTCGGCGATTTGGGCGTTTTGGGCGC
>Ga0070683_100004314_pt1 | contig 11686 bp, 6 predicted proteins | sample KBSC713LmetaG_FD_64662 | JGI IMG/M metagenome (GOLD analysis project Ga0070683, IMG submission 64662) | Corn rhizosphere microbial communities from Kellogg Biological Station, Michigan, USA - KBS C7.1-3L metaG | ecosystem: Host-associated > Plants > Roots > Rhizosphere ...
GGCGTCGCACGCGATGGAAACATGCGTCTCATCTACATTGGCCGCCGGCGAGGTGCCGGCATTGCTTCAAGACAGGCTCAGGCGGGCGGTCGTTCTTGATATTGCGCGCGGCGAGGAGGATGCACAGGCTCGGCGTCGGCCCGGTCAAGTATGGGCGCGTTGCGTCGATTATTTTCCTTACTCATCCCAAAACGTTCGTGAATGTCGGTCCATTTTGTACCGCGTATCCTCATCTTGATACCTTTCGCTCGAGCCGCTTTCGCGCGCGGCGTTTTTGTGGACCGGCGTGGGCGATGATAATTTTCCCGGGGAGTGCCGTGGCGGCGCAGGGAGCGCCCGCTGACGCAATGGCGACGGGGTGGTGGCTGGCCGGAGTGCTGATCCTGGCGACGGTTGCGGGAGTGTGGTTCGTCGGCCGTCGCGCGGCGCGGAGCGCGGATCACGATTCCAAACAGCTCGCGAAACTACTGGAGTTCGCCGACTGCCTGCTGTGGCAGGGCACGGTCAAGTTGACGGGCGATTCGTGGCAGTGGGGAATCGTTTCGTTGCAGGTGACCGGTCTTTCGCGACGGCTGTTCGCCGATCACAGTCCGCCGGAAGTGGCGGGTCTGTGGACACAGTTCAATATTCCCGAGAAGCAGGAAATGGACGTGCGCTGCCGGGCGGCATTGGTGAGCGGGCAGCAGGGTTACGAGCAGCAATTTCACATTGTGTTGAAGGATGGAAAGGCGATCTGGTTGCGCGAGAGCGTCACGATCACGGAAACGGATACGGACCTGTTTTCGCTGGTCGGCTTGGTGACGGATATCACGTCGTCGCGCCAAGCCGAGCAGGCGCGGCGGGCCAGCGAAGAACGCGTGCGGCAACTCCTCTCCCGCGCGGATTGCATGCTCTGGTCGGCGAACGTCACGGCGAACGACGATGGGAAATTCAAGTGGGACTGGTTCATCCCGAATTCGGTGCTTTACCGGCGGGTGGCGGGCGACAATCCGCCGCAACAACGCATGCCGTGGGATACGACGCTCGTGCCGGAGTTCGCCGAGATCGGGGCGCGGAGCCAGGCGGCGATGCTGGAAGGGCTGCCGGGTTACGAGCAGGAATTTCGCGTGGTGCTCGATCGGAAAATGCTGTGGTTGCACGAGCAGGTTTCGATCCGGCAAATTTCACCGAAGGAATGGATGCTGGAAGGCGTGATTGTCGATATCACCGCCCAGCGCCAGGCGGAAGAAGCCAAGCGGGCGAGCGAAGCGCAATTGAAACATGTCGTGGAGACGGCGGATTTTCTCCTCTGGCACGCGCGGGTTTTCCGGGCGCAGGACGACCGGCTTCACTGGGTGTTGAACGTTCCAAGCTCGACCCTCTATCGAAGGGTTTTCGGCAAGGATCAGACGGATTCGCATGGGATGCCGTGGATCGAACATGTCAGCCGCCAGGCTTACGACGGGATGGTCCAGCGGGCCGACAGCGCGATTCAATCGGGAGCGCCGGGTTACGAGCAGGAGATTCGCATCGAACGGGACGGCCGCGTTTTTTGGCTCCAGGAACAAGCGACCGTGCAATGCGTCGCGCCGGGCGAGTGGCAGCTCGTCGGCATCGTAACCGATGTGACGATACGTCATCAAGCCGAGGAAGCCCGTCAGGCCAGCGAACGCGCGCTGCGCGAGATTCTCGAGCGGGCGGATTGCCTGCTCTGGCGCGCGACGGTTTTGCGAACGCCCAAAAAGCTCGAATGGGTGCATTTCGATTTGCCGGCCTCGCGGCTGTGCTCGGAATTGTTTGGAGACACCCACCGTTCCGAGACCAGCCAGCTGTGGGGTTTTGCCGACGTGCCGGATCTGGCGGAAATGGACGCGCGCAGCACGCTCGCGATCACGAGCGGATTGCCGGGTTACGAGCAGGAATTTCGCGCGACGCGCGCCGGGCGGAAGTTTTGGCTGCATGAGCGGGTGACGATATTTCCCGTCGGCGCGGACGAATGGCGGGCGGTTGGCGTGGTAACCGACATCACGGAGCGGCATGAAGCCCGGGAAGCTCAACGACGCAGTGAAGCGCGGCTGGAGGAATTACTCCAGCGCGCGGATTGCATGATCTGGCAAGGGCAGGTCGACCGGGCGCCCAACGGCGATTTCAAGTGGAACTTGTATGTGCCGCGCTCGCAGCTTCACCGCCGAATTTTTGGACGTGATCCGGACGGCAACGGATTTCCCTGGCAAGACATCGGCGTCCCAGAATATCCCTCGATGAAAGTGACGGGACGGACGGCGTTGGCCAGCGGCGCACCGGGTTACGAGCAGGTATTTCATATTCCGAAACCGGAAGGCGACGTCTGGGTGTCGGAGCAGGTGACGATCCGCCCCGGCGGAAATGACCGGTGGGAAGTCGTCGGAGTGATCACGGATATCACGGCGCGTCGTGAAGCCGAGGAGGCAAAGCGCGCGACCGAAGCGCAACTCCAACAAATATTGGAGCTCGCCGATTGCATGGTCTGGCAGGCGACGGTCACCGAAAACGAAGACGGAGTGCCCACGTGGAATCCCTACACGCCGCGGTCGGTGCTTTACCGGCGGCTTTTTGGGGACAACGCCGCCCAGGGCAGTCTGGATTGGCGGCGCGTCAAAGTGCCGGAGATCGAGGAGATGGAGTTGCGCGCGGCGGAGGCCATCCGGCAGCGGACGTCCGGTTACGAACAGGAATTCCGGGTTGTGTCCGGCCATCGGGTGCTCTGGTTGCGCGAAGTGGTGACGATCTCGCGGCTTGCCAGCGGGCCGTTGCGGCTCGTCGGGGTTGTCACCGACATCACGGCGCAACGTGAAGCTCAGGAAGCGCACCGGGCGAGCGAAGCGCAGGTGGAGCAGATGCTGGCGAGTCTCGACTGCATGCTTTGGCAGGGGCGTGTATTTGAAATCGCACCACGGCGACTGCGCTGGGTGATGTTTGTGCCGCGTTCGCATCTTTATCGGGAACTGTTCGGACGCGATCCGGGAAAGCCGGCGACGTTACACTGGCCGGAGGTCGTCGACGAAGAAACCAACAACGAGATCAACCGGCGCGCGGAGGACGAAATTTTCGGCGGCGGCTCGGGTTATGAGCAGGAGTTTCGAGCGCAGCGCGGCGACCGTGTCTTCTGGCTGCACGAGCAGGTGTCGATCACGCTCGTCGGGCCGGGCGAATGGAAACTGGTCGGAGTGATGACTGACCTGACGGCGCGGCGTGCGGCGGAGCAGGCCGTGCGCGCTTCGGAACTGCGGTACCGCACGCTTTACCAGCACGTCCCGGTCGCGATCCTGGAAGCGGATTTCACCGAAGTCGGGCGCTGGTTGAACGAATTGCGAGCGGGAGGCGTGGCGGATCTGGCGGCGACGCTCGACTCCGATCCGCGGAAACTCGTGCACGGAGCGGGGCTCGTGCATGTCGTGGACTGCAACGACACGGCGATGAAAGTTCTGCGCGCAAAATCGAAAAGTGATTTTCGGCGCCGGCGCGGCGCGCTCACGACCGCCGATTCGATGCATGTCGTGAGGGCGGCGATGCTGGCGATATGGGAAGGAAAAAACGCGCTCGAGCTGGAACTCGAGATGCGAGACTTCGACCGCGGGATGCATCGGATGCACTTGCGCTGGTGGATGGAGCGAAACGAAAACGGCCTCGACCTGCGGCAGTCGGTGATGGTTTTCGTCGACCTGACGGATTTGAAACGCGCGGAAGCGGCGCTGGCGGCGGAGAAGGAGCGCCTGGCGGTGACGCTGCGGGCGATGGCGGAAGGCGTGATCACCACCGACGTCGAAGGCCGCGTGCAGTTCATGAATCCGGCGGCCGAGGCGTTCACGGAAACCGAGAGCGGTTCGGCCATCGGGCGGCCAGTCCGGGAAATTTGTTTTCTTCAAAACGATCGCACGGGCGAAGTCGTCGAAGTACCGGTGGGCCGGGTCGCGCGAGGCGATGTGGTGCTCGAGCTTCCGCCGCGGACGAAACTGGCGGTGGAAGGCGGAACGAGCCGGCTGATCGAAGGCTGCTGCGCGCCCATTCACTCGTCGGAAAGCGCGGTGATCGGAACGGTCTTGGTTTTTCGCGATGTGACGGAACATGAGCGGCTCGAGCAGGAAGTCGTGCGCGCGACCAAGCTCGAGTCGGTCGGCATTCTGGCCGGCGGCATCGCGCACGATTTCAACAACATTCTGACCGCGATCATGGGCAACGTTGCGCTCGCGGCACTCGACGTGGATGCGGCTTCGGATGCCGGCCGCAGCCTGCGCGAAGCGGAGAAAGCGACGCTGCGCGCGCGCGATTTGACGCAGCAGTTGCTAACGTTTTCCAAGGGTGGCGAGCCGGTGCGCTCGGCGGTGCAGCTCGATGGAATCGTGCGGGAGATGACGACCTTCACGCTTCACGGCTCGCGGGTGAAACCGCTCTATTCGATCCCGGCGGACTTGTGGCCCGCCGATGCGGACAAAGGCCAGATCGGCCGCGTCGTGCAGAACCTGGTGATCAACGCCGTGCAGGCGATGCCCGAAGGCGGAACGATAACCCTCGCGTTGACCAACAAACAGGTCGATGGGCTCTCGCGGCTGGCGCTCGCGCCGGGGGATTACGTTGAGATCGCAATTTCGGATACAGGCGTCGGGATCAAGCCCGAGCATTTGTCGCGAATCTTCGATCCCTATTTTACCACGAAGCAAATGGGCAGCGGGCTCGGTTTGGCGGCGGTGTATTCGATCGTCAACAAACACCGCGGCGCGATCGATGTGGAATCCCAACTCGGGTCCGGCACGACGTTCCGCATCTGGCTGCCCGCGTCGCGGAACGGACACGCGAGTGACGATGGTGAAACGCGCGCGACGAGAAACGTTTCGATGAAAGGCCGGGTGCTTTTCATGGACGATGAAGAACCGATCCGGGAGATGGCGGTATTTCTCCTGCGACGCTTCGGTTTCGAAGTCGTGTCGGTCGCGGATGGGTCCGAAGCGGTGCAAAAGTATCGCGAAGCACACGAGGCCAGGCAGGCGTTTACGCTCGTGATCATGGACCTGACGGTGCCCGGTGGAATGGGTGGACGCGAGGCGATCGCGCAACTTCGGGCGATCGATCCGAAGGTGAAGGCAATCGTCTCGAGCGGCTATTCGAGCGATCCGGTGCTCGCCAGTTTTCGGGAGCACGGATTCTGCGGCGTGGCGGCGAAGCCCTACGAAGTCGGCGATCTCGCCCGCGTGCTACGCGACGCGTTGGCGGAATGATTTTGGCCGGCCGCTGCGAAAACAAACTCAGCGGCGAAAAACCGTCGGTCCACGGCAGGCCGGAGGCTGCTGGCGCAATTCGCGAAGGGCAGCGGAAAATTCAGGCCAGCCCGCGGCAGCCGATGATGCGGGCGATCAGCTTGTGGACGTTTTCGGGCGCGATGCGGTCGGTGATGACGGATCGCGGATAATTGTGCGCGAGGTCCAGATGCACGCCGTCCTCGCTGCCGGGTCGCACGAAATCCTCGATGAAATCCAGCCCACCGCGCGGTCGCATCCAGCGAAAATACGGATCGGGATCGTCCGATTCGATCACCACATCGTCACGAAGAAAAATATGACAGTAGAGCGTGAGATCGCGGAACGACGCGAACCACGTGGGCGGATTTACCAGTTGATCTCGAATGATGAGTGTCATCGAGGAGAGATTTCTAGCAGTGTTGCTGCCAACTTCGTCACAATTGCGCATCTTTTGACTGCGATCGCGTCAAGGGGTGCGCGGAATTTTGCCTTTTATCCGCGCATCACCCTGTCATGCGTGGTGTCTTGATTTCTCATGAGTACTTTACGAAAACCCGTCCTCCTGGTCATCCGCGATGGCTGGGGCAAAAATCCTGATCCGAAACAGAACGCGTTCAACGCGGTCTATCTCGCAAAAAAACCGTGCGACGATCGTTTGCACGCGACCTATCCGCACACGCTGATTGCCGCGAGCGGCCCGGACGTGGGTCTGCCGGACGGCGTGATGGGCAACAGCGAAGTTGGCCACGAAAATATCGGCGCCGGCCGAATCGTAGACCAGGAATTGTTGCGGTTGAACAAACTGTTTTCCGAGAAACGTCTTGCCGCGAATCCCGTTTGGCGCGCGGCGATCGAGCGGGTCAAGTCGCGCGGTTCGAAACTTCACCTGATGGGAATCGTCAGCGATGCCGGCGTCCACGGAATGCTCGAGCATCTTTACGGCATTCTCCGACAGGCGAAGGCGGACGGCGTGACGCAGGTTTTCATCCATGCCTTCACCGATGGACGCGACACGCCGCCGCAGAGCGGCGCCGCTTATATCCAAGCCGTGGAGACGAAATGCCGCGAGATCGGCGTGGGCCGGATCGCGAGCGTATGCGGCCGATTCTGGGCGATGGACCGCGACAACCGTTGGGATCGTGTGCAGCAGGCGTATGACATGCTGACGGGCCGCAAAGCGGTCGCGACCGCGCCGAATGCCGAGGCGGCGGTGCGGAATTATTACGCGGCGCCGATGAGCGCGACGCAGAACGGTGACGAATTTGTGCGGGCGACCTGGATTATTGGCGCCGACGGAAAACCTCTCGCGACGATCGGGAATGGCGACGCGGTGCTGTTTTATAATTACCGCGGCGACCGTCCGCGCGAGATCACGAAGGCGTTTGTGCTGGATGGCTTCAAGGAATTCGACCGCGGTCCGAAACTCGATCTCTACTATGCGACGATGACCGAATACGAGGCCGGTTTGCCGGTGAACGTGATTTCGCCGAAGCCGGAAAAGTTGAAACATATCCTCGGTGAAATCGTGAGCGCCGCCGGCATCGCGCAGTTTCGTTGCGCGGAAACCGAGAAGAATCCGCACGTGACATTTTTCTTCAACAATTACCGCGCCGAACCGTTTCGCGGTGAGGATCGGGCGTGTCCGGCGAGTCCAAAAGTACCGACCTACGACATGAAACCGGAGATGTCGGCGGCCGAAGTCACGGCGACGGCAAAGGCGGCGATCCTGTCGGGAAAATATGGATTCATCGTCGTGAATTTTGCGAATCCCGACATGGTTGGACACACGGGCTCACTGCCGGCGGCGATCAAAGCGGTGGAAGCGACGGACCACGGAGTGGGCGAGTTATTGGCGGCGCTCGAGACGGTTCACGGACATGCGGTGATTCTCGCGGACCACGGCAACTGTGAGCAGATGTGGGATCCGGTTACGAACAGCCCGCACACCTCGCACACGTTGAATCCAGTCGAGGTTTTCGTGGTCGGCGAAGGATTTTCCGCCGGAAAAACCAGGATGCGCACGGGCGGACGGCTCGCCGACATCGCACCGACGGTACTTCAATTGTTGGGCTTGCCGAAGCCGGTGGAGATGACGGGCGAAAGCTTGATCGCCGCGAAATAAAACCGGTCGCGGCGCGGCTCTGGAAGCCCGCTGTGGGGCAGTTGAGGCCTGGATCGTGCGGTCGAATTGAACCGCAGAGGCACCGAGCGCACGGAGAATGGATGCAGCCTGTTAGCCGATGCGAGCGGGCGGGCTCCGCTGTCTGCGCTCGCAACTACACGGTCTGGGCCGGCCGTGAAATCGGTTCGGTTGAGCTCGGCGCCGGACGGCTCGCGCCATTATTCCGCAAGATCACCGGCGGCGCGAATTGAGCAGGGCTCCAGCCGTTCGCGTCGCCCGATGGCGGCGTGAAGAGTTCGGTGCCGATATGCTCGCCGAGTTTGCGATAACTCTCCCACTGTGCCTCGTCGAAATATTGGTCGGACGTGGGTTCCTGCGGGAAGAGCGGATGGGTTCGCTGATATTGGATCACGTCGATGGATTCGTCGCCCATCAGGCTCGGCTTGAGCATCAGGAGCCACGAGAAGGCATTCGTATCGAGATAATGGATTCGCGCGAGCAACGCGTGGCTTTTCGAAGCCGCCGGCGCCGGTGACGACTCGGCATCCTTGCGGTCCGCCGGGTCCGTGAGCGCCGGGAAATCCTCCGGGGAGCCGATGACGTCGAGCAGCTCCGGATGGACGATTTGCTCGAGCGTCGGCATGGGAAATTCCATCCCGCGATCGTCCTTCATGAACTGGCCCGCGCGATGCACGACTTGAATCTCGGCGCCGAAATCGGTGCGCGCCTTCCGCACGAGATTTGCGAGATCCGCGAATTGGTATTTTGGGTCCTGCCCCGCGTCGCTGCAAATGATGAACGGCACCCGCCGGCGGATCAGTTCGTAGCATGCGGTGTTTTCAAAATGGCCGCCGTCGGAAAGATACCAGTGCTGGCGCGCCGGTCCGTGAAACCGCGCGAAAAATTCCGTCATCAAACACGTCTGAACGGGAAGCAAGCGGCTGATCAACCGACTCGCGAGCTCCATGAAATTCGGGCGCGTTTCGTGGTTTCGTTTGAGCGGATCAATGCCGCTGTTCCACCAGTAGCCGAGCCGGACGTTGGCGAGACCGAGCAGTAAACTGAGCCCGAGCTGTGTGTTTGCGCCGGTGCCGGTGGTGAACGCGGCGCCGGAAATCGCGGTCCAGCGACCGAGTGCCAGCGCCTCGATGCGCTGGATCGGCGCGGTTTCGGCGGTGCCGGGCGCGGACGAAGGACGGCTCTTTTTTCTCAACGCGTGAGAGCGCCGGTCGGGATGCTCGACCGGAAGGATGAGGCGATAGCGATTTTCCCAGAGCGCGCGCAGCAGCGAAAGCCCGGCCGGAATCGGCGGACGAGATCCGGCCGGAGCCCAAAGCGCGTGCGAATCCGTTCCGACGGACAAGCCGCAGGGACCGATCGACATGGCGAGGCCCTTGCGATCACGGCGCTCCAGCTGAGTTTTTCCCGAAACGGTTTCGTTGACGGTGACGTTGATGAGGTGGAGCGGGCCGCCGTGATCGTGCGGGCCATAACTCTCGAGGGCGAGATCGTCGCCCGGGATCAGTTCCGTCATGTTGTGATTGGCGCTGCGGCGGCGTTGCGGGTTCGTGGCGCCAATGTACACGCGGGCCAGACGCGCGGCGTAAATCTGCTGCATCGAGGACAGATTAACGAAACCGTAGGAGCGGCTGAATATCCACGAGGCCACGAAACAAATCACCACCGCGACCATGAGCATCCAACCTCCCGACATCGGATAAAAATGTTCGCCGTCCCAAACGAGATCCCAGCTCCAGGCGAAGCCGCACGAAACCACCGACAGCGCGAAGACGATCAGCAGCGCCCACAACAACGCGAGCCCGAGCGCGATCATGTCGAAAGTGATGCGGAATTTTTTGCTGCCGAGGAGATTTTCGACGTAGACCATGATTTTTGCGCCGAATCCGTAGAGCCCCGCGCCCGCTCCGGTGAGCGCGGCCCACAGTGCGGGAAACTTGAAATTCCCCGATGACCAGACGAGATAGGCGGTTTGGCCGAGCGAATCGACGACGGCGAAACCGAGCAGGACGACCGTCGCGATCAGCCCGAGCATGAAACTGCGCGTGAGCGTACTTTGCGCGCGATTCGCGAATTCCTCAGCGGTCATCTGCCGGGCGGATCGTTGAAATATTCCGACGAGGTGGCGGACTGCATTCGTCAAAGGAAGCAGTTGGGTGGCCCAATAAACCGTGCCGGTGGGCAGCATGATGAACACAAACGGAATCAGCGGCAGCACCATCCAGGGACTCCACCAGATGTGAACGGCGTGGTGATCCCAGAAGAATTGCTCGAGCGGACACCAGAAGGATTTGGTGCTGACGGCCGTGCAAAGGTCCGCGCGAATCAGCGCGCCCAGCCCGAGGATGAGAAAACCAAACGTGAGCAGTACAACGTGAAGAGCGGCCCAGTTTCGCACTGCGACGGACGCCGAAAGCCAGTTGTCGCCTGAACCGTTGGGCGAAAGGAAACGGCCGTTTTCGCGGAGCCAGTTGACCGGCCACGAGTGATTGTCGCTCAGTTCGCCCTCGACGGAATCGGGGTTTGCGTCCTCGCGCGAAAATGCGGCGCCGAGAAAACTACCGAAGTAGCCGCCGCCGGACACGGTCGACAAAAAGTCGATACGCCGGATCAATTTCCGGCGGGCCAGAGCTTGAAATAGACCGAGGCAAAACGTGGCGCTGCGAATGCCGCCGCCCGACAGCGCGAAGCCCGTGACCGGCGCCTGCGGATCGAGGCCGTTGCGCCAGCGGCGCGCGTCGATCGCCGAACGCTCCGCCGATTTCAGAGCAGAAGGATACTGCGCCGCGGTGCCCGGTTTCAGAGTGTCCATGAAAATCTAGCGAGCGTTGGTTTCTGAAATTTGCCCGACTTCGATCACGCCGGTCCGACGGCGAGAGCGCGTTCGGCGCGCCAGGTGAACAGTGTCCAGAGAAAGCTCGCGCCATCCTGCAGAGCAAACGCAAGTGCGAGCGGCCCCGGAATAATTTCGAGCCGCCAGAGCACGAGCATGATGAAGGGAACGAGCGGACGATCGAGCAGGGACGCGAAAACAAAACCGTCCGCGCTGAGGCGACCGCTCACAACGTAAAGCATGCCGAGGCCGCCGATCAGCAGTCCCATGATACGAAAATAAATCGCGGCTTGAATGGAGAGCAGTGGAAGGTGCAACCACGATGCGGCGGCGTGCGGCGCGAGCAGCATCGGCTGACTTTCCAGCAGAATCAGCCAGCCAAACAATTCGACGGTCCGGGCGGCTCGGCTCTGATTCGGCGCGTGGAGCAAGCGATGAAAGTTGCCGGTGGAGGACATCGTGAACGCGAAATAGTGCGGAAGGCGCGGAGGATTATAGCTCGAGCCACAGCGACGGAAGGCGGCTTGCTTCGCGATTGCAGCGACGGGCGTAAGCTAAAGTGTTTTCAAATATTCGAGCAGCGCGGTTTTTCCATCCGCGGGAAGCGTGGTGCCGTAGGTGTGGCCTTGGTTGCCGTTTCCGCGCTCGGCGACATCGTGTTTCCAGCCGTAGCGCTGGGTGTCGAAACCCGAGGTCACGAAACCGACTTTCACCGGATCGTACACATCGTATCCGCGGAAAAAAACCTTCGGCCGTTCGTCCACCGGATTCAGCAGATCGCGCAAGGTTGGCACCGAGCCGTTGTGCAGGTAGGGCGCGCGCATCCAGATTCCATCGAGCGGCGGTGATTGGTACGCTTCGATTTTGTCCATGTTGGGCCGATCGATGTTCATTTCCTTCACGCGACGATTCGCCTCATCGGCCGCGGCTTGCGTCCACGTATTGACGCGTTCGGTGTCCGTGCCGATTTCGGCGAGCGGAACCGGCTTGTTCGTGTAACGCCCGCCGACGTCGTGACACGATGCGCAGTGCTGCGCGTAAATCGGCTGACCGCGAGCGGCGAGGCTGGTGTCGATGGAAAATGGATACTTCGGCGGCGGAGTGGCGCTGAGAAAATTATCGAGTTCTTCCATGCGATGGAGAAACCAGTCGTGCCGCTGGAATTTCCAAATCAAGCGGTCGAACGGGATGGTGGGATCGGGCGCGGCGCCGAGACCGAGCGCGGAGTCGATCAATACCGAGCGAACGGCGGGCGTGTCACAGCTCCAGTTGAGATAAAGGCCTTCGCCCTTTCTGATTTTCAAGTTCCACACCGAGGGAAAATCCGCCTGGCCGGTGGTGTTGTCCGTGGCCATGCTCGTCATGAAATATTTCGTGAGGTTCATCGGGTCGTCGCGGCCGCGACCCCAATCCGGCCAGCCGGGACGATTCATCCACGCGAGCGCTTTTTCCTGCTGCTGA
>Ga0070683_100004317_pt1 | contig 11686 bp, 7 predicted proteins | sample KBSC713LmetaG_FD_64662 | JGI IMG/M metagenome (GOLD analysis project Ga0070683, IMG submission 64662) | Corn rhizosphere microbial communities from Kellogg Biological Station, Michigan, USA - KBS C7.1-3L metaG | ecosystem: Host-associated > Plants > Roots > Rhizosphere ...
TGGGTGACGAGGTCGGGCACCTCGCGCCACGCATCGCGGGTGAGCACCCGCACGGTGCCGCGCGCGAAGCCTTCGATCGGGATCGCGTTGACCGCCTCGCCGGCCCGGACCGCGCCCCACACCATGGAGACCCCGGCGCGGGCGTCAAGCCGCCGGTCGAGCAGCGATGGCACGTCGACCAGCACCCGGCCGAGCGCGTGCACGAGGTCGGCGGTCAGGTGCGGTCGCGCGGTGTGCCCGCCGGCTCCGGTCAGCCGGACCTCGATCTTGTCAGTGGCCGCGGTCAGCGGGCCGGAACGCACTCCGACCAGCCCGACCGGCAGATGCGGGGCGCAGTGCAGCGCGAAGATGGCGGCCACGTCCTTGAGAGCGCCGGCGGCGATCACCTCGGGCGCGCCCGAGGGCATGACCTCCTCAGCCGGCTGGAAGATCAGCCGGACCCGGCCGGGCAGCTCGCCCCGCTCGGCCAGCTCGGCCAGCGCGAGACCGGCGCCGAGCAGCACGGTCGCGTGGACGTCGTGGCCGCAGGCGTGGCAGACATTGTCGACCGTCGACCGATAGGGCACATCTTTGGTGTCCGGCAGCGGCAGCGCATCGATGTCGGCGCGCAACGCGATGATGCGGTCGCCATGGCCGATATCGCAGAGCACGCCATTGCCCTTGGGCAAGAATCGCGGGCTCAGGCCGGCCTTGGTCAACTCGCGGGCGATCAGGGCCGAGGTTTCGAATTCGTGACCGGACAGTTCCGGGTGCGCGTGAATATGCCGTCGTACCGCCACCAGTTCCGCTCCGCGCGATGCCAGCCATCGGTCGAGGTGACCCGGCAGGGCATCGGCCAGAACGTCGACTCCAGAGAGAGTCTCGGCTTGTTCGGTGTCGGGCAGCGTCAGCGCTCTCGTCACGGTGTGTTCTCGATCTCGGTCTATTGGATCAGCGCGCCCCGTGCGCGCCTTGGACAGACTAGCCCCGCTACGGTGACGCAGCGCAACATCATTCTCGTGATGTTGGGATAGCTGAGGGTCACTCAAAGACGGTTCTCCAGGACGCATAGTCGCAGGCGACGTCGGGATCGTCCGCTGCGGCGCCGACATGCGTCCCTCACCTCCCCCTAACGCACTACCGCTCTGGTAGGTCACGTGGTGTCGCCAAATTTCTTGCTACTCGTTCGTGCCCAGCATGGGCCGCACGCGACACAGCGTGACCACGCCGCTCGCAATGTGGCACGAAACCGGGGCCTCGACGTTCTTTCGGCAAGCACGCCGCCGATTCCAGAAGAATGACGCTCGACCTGCTGGTTCTCGTTCCCTCGGCGGCCGAACTCAATCATCAGAACCGTTCGGTCGGCGAATAGACACCCCAGACCTCGCGCAGCGCGCCGCACACCTCGCCGATCGTGGCGCGGGCCCGCAGCGCCTCCTTCATGGGGTAGAGCACGTTATCGGACGATCCCGCGGCCGCCTTCACCGCGGTCAGCGCCTTGGTGACCTCCTCGGCGTCGCGGGCCGCCCGCAGGCGGGCCAGCCGGTCGACCTGGGCCTGCTCGATCGCCGGGTCGACGCGCAGCGGCTCGTAGGGCTCCTCGACGTCAAGGGCGAACCGGTTTACCCCGACGACCACCCGCTCGCCCGAGTCGATCTCCTGAGCGACCCGGTAGGCCGACGCCTCGATCTCCTGCTTCTGGAACCCGTGCTCGATCGCCTCGACCGCGCCGCCGAAGTCGGCGACCCGCGTGATCAGGTCCAGCGCCTCCCGCTCGATCTCCGCGGTCATCGCCTCGACCACATAGGAGCCGGCGAACGGGTCGACCGTCGCCGTGAGGTCGGTCTCATGGGCGAGCACCTGCTGGGTCCGCAGGGCCAGCCGGGCGGCCTTCTCGGTGGGCAGGGCGATGGCTTCGTCGTATGAGTTGGTGTGCAGCGACTGCGTCCCGCCGAGGATCGCCCCGAGGCTCTGCACGGCCACCCGCACCAGGTTGACCTCGGGCTGCTGGGCGGTCAGCTGCACGCCGGCCGTCTGGGTGTGGAAGCGCAGCATCCACGACTTGGGGTCCTGGGCGCCGAACTCCTCGCGCATCATCCGCGCCCAGATCTTGCGCGCGGCCCGGAACTTGGCGACCTCTTCCAGCAGGGTGGTCCGGGCCACGAAGAAGAACGAGAGCCGGGGGGCGAAGTCGTCGACGGCCAGCCCGGCGTCGAGCGCGGCGCGCACGTAGGCGGCGCCGTTGGCCAGTGTGAACGCGATCTCCTGCACGGGCGTCGCGCCGGCCTCGGCCATGTGGTAGCCGGAGATCGAGATCGTGTTCCACTTCGGGATCTCTTTGCGGCAGTAGGCAAACGTGTCGGCGACCAGCCGCAGCGACGGCTTGGGCGGGAAGATGTAGGTGCCGCGGGCGATGTATTCCTTCAGGATGTCGTTCTGGATCGTCCCGTTGAGCGCCGCTCCGCTGATCCCCGACTCCTCGGCGACCAACTGGTAGAGCAGGAGCAGGAGGCTGGCCGGCGCGTTGATGGTCATCGACGTGGAGACCTTGTCCAGCGGGATGTCACCGAAGAGCACCCGCATGTCGTCGATCGAGTCGATGGCCACCCCGACCTTGCCGACCTCGCCGTGCGCGATCGGCGCGTCTGAGTCGTAGCCCATCTGGGTGGGCAGATCGAAGGCCACCGAGAGGCCGGTCGTCCCGTGGGCGAGGAGCTGCCGGTAGCGGGCATTGGACTCGGCCGCCGTCCCGAAGCCGGCGTACTGGCGCATCGTCCACGGCCGGGACGTGTACATCGTCGGGTAGACGCCGCGCGTGTATGGGAACGTTCCCGGCGCGCCGAGCCGCCCCTCGAGATCGGCCGGGAGGTCCTCCGGGCCGTACACGGGGTTGATGGCGAAGCCGGACTCAGCGTGACGCGACGTCATACTCCATAAGGTTAGAACCTAGCGAGCGTTCAGCACGTGAGGTATTGCGCACATAAACGACCACGATAAGTGAAACGTCTATCACGGTACGGTGACGAGACGGGGTCGCACTTTCGCATATGGAGCCGACCGAGCAAGATAGGGGAAGCCACCTCACCCGGGTGGCTGATGTGCGCAATGGCCCCGTGACCCCTCAACGACGGTTAGTAGCCAGGTGACTCAGCTTCCGACGTGGCAAGACGACCCAGTTCCGCCGAACGGCTCTCCGGGACGGCACGGCCGGCCCGATCCGGCTGACGGTGACGAAAACCCGATCGTCCGCCCCCGCAACGTCGAGTCCCGCAGCGAGGACCCGGCCGCCCGCACGGCGGCCTGGGAGCGCGAGTTCATCCGTGAGCCGACCACCCCGCAGGGCATCCTCCAGGCCGGCCAGCGGGCCGCCCCCGGCATCGTGATCGGCGGGCGCTACTCCCTTCGCACCGCGATCGGCCACGGCGGCATGGGCACGGTCTGGCGGGCGACCGACACGATCCTGCGCCGCGACGTCGCCGTCAAAGAAGTGATCCTGCCGCCCGGCATGGCCCCGAGCGACCGCGACTCCATGTACCAGCGGACGCTCCGCGAGGCCCGGGCGGCCGCCGCGCTGTCGCACCCGGCTGTGGTCCAGGTCTACGACGTGGTGACCGAGGCCGGCCGGCCGTGGATCATCATGGAGCTCCTGCAGGCCCGCAGCCTGGCCGAGATGATCGTCGAGGACGGTCCGTTCGCGCCGCGCGCGGTGGCCAAGATCGGCATCGCGCTGCTCGGCGCACTCGAGGTCGCCCACGCAGCCGGCGTGCTGCACCGGGACGTCAAGCCGGCCAACGTGCTGATCTGTGGCGACGGCCGGTGCGTGCTGACCGACTTCGGGGTCGCCCGCATGCCGACCGATGCCGAGCTGACCACGCCCGGCATGGTGCTCGGCTCGCCGCACTTCATCTCGCCCGAGCGGGCGATCGGGGCCAAGTTCGGGCCGCCGAGCGACCTGTTCTCGCTCGGGGTGACGCTCTACACGGCCGTCGAAGGACGTCCGCCGTTCGACCGGCGCGACCCGTTCGAGACCATGCGCGCGGTCGTCGAGGAGCCGCCGGCCCCGGCCGTCCGGGCCGGTGCCCTGGCCGGCGTGCTCTACGGGCTGCTCGAGAAGGATCCGGGCCGGCGTTGGAACGTGGAGACCGCCCGCGCGGTCCTGCGCGACCTCATGGTCGGCCCGCTGGCCAGCAACGCGCCCGCGCACGTCACCGACCCCTACGCCGTCGTCCGGCCAACGCCCTACCAGCCGCCGGTCACCCCGCCGCCGTCCAACCAGATCGGCGGGCGGGCGATGATGGCCCCCGGCGAGACGGTCAGCAGCGCCCTTCGCCGCATGCAGCAGCCGGCTCAGCCGACCCGCACGGATCAGGGTGCTCCCCCGCTCGACCAGACCAACCCCGGGATGGCCCAGGCGTTCACCAGCCCCGGCCACCCGTTCGGCGCCGACTGGACGCAGGCCGCGCCGCCGGTCCCGGCGGCCAAGCCGTCCCTCGGCGCCCGGGCGCAGCAGGCGCTCGACGCCGCCAAGCGGGTGCCCCGCTGGGCCCAGATCGCGGTGGCCGCCGGCACCGCCCTGGTCCTCTTCCTGATTGTCGGCGCGGTCGCCGGGCTCTTCGACGGCAGCGGGGCCGACCCGACGGCCGGCGGCAAGGGCAACCCCTCGCACGGCCCGAACGGGCCGCTCATCGAGGTGCAGGAGTTCCACGACACCCGCGGCATCACGGTCAACGTGCCCAAGTCGTGGACCAAGCAGCCGGCCAACGGGGGCTACACCGACTTCTTCGACCCGGACGACAAGGGCCGCAAGGTTCGCGTCAACGTGGAAAGCGGCTCGACCCCGCGCAAGTTCCTTGAGGTCGCCGAAAACTATCTCAAGACCCGCACGGCGACCTGCAGCCCCCCGTACACCCGCGTCAACCTGACCGATGTGACCTTGGACAACAAGGCCGGCGCCCAGCTGGAATACACGTGCGGCTCGGGCGCGCAGCAGCGCCACGCGCTGTGGGCAGCGACGATCATCAACGGCAAGAGCTACGAGTTCTTCCTGACCGTTCCGGCCAGCCGCTTCGACGAGAGCCGGATCATCTATGAAGAGATGGTTCGCTCGTTCAAGGTGTCTCCAGCCAACTAGATTGGTGCAGGTGACCGATCTCGTAGCCGCCGCCGAGGCCTGGCTGGCCGACGACCCCGACCCGGCGACCCGGGATGAGCTGCAAAAGGTCCTCGATGGCTGGCCGGCGACGGAGGCGGACCTCGCCGATCGGTTCGCCGGTCCACTGCGCTTCGGCACGGCCGGCCTGCGCGGGCCGCTGCGGGCCGGGCCCAACGGGATGAACCTGGCCGTCGTCCGCGGAGCCGCCAAGGGCCTCGTCACCTGGCTGGCCGCTCACGACGCCCAAGGGCCGCTGGTCATCGGCTTCGACGCCCGGCACGGCTCGCGCCGCTTCGCGGAGGAGACGGCCCGGGTGGCGACCGGCGCCGGCCGCGAGGCGCTCCTGCTGCCCGAACCGTTGCCGACGCCGGTTCTGGCCCACCTGGTACGGGCCGCCGGCGCGGCGGCCGGCGTGATGGTCACCGCGAGCCACAATCCCCCGCAGGACAATGGCTACAAGGTCTACCTCGCCGACGGCGCCCAGCTCGTGCCGCCGGCCGACGCCGAGATCGAGGCGGCCATCCGGGCCGTCGGTCCACTCTCGACAGTGCCGCTCGGCGACGGGCCGACCCGGGTGCTGGACGCCGCGGCGGTCAAGTCCTATGTGGACGGTGCGGTACGGGTCGTCGACCCGGACGGCTACCGGGACCTCGTCGTCGCCTACACCCCGCTGCACGGGGTCGGCCGGACCGTCTTCACCGCCGCGCTCACCGAGGCCGGCTTCGCGGCCCCGATCGTCGTGCCCGAGCAGGCCGACCCGGACCCCGCGTTCCCGACCGTGACGTTTCCCAACCCCGAGGAGCCGGGCGCGATGGACCTCGTGCTCGCGGCCGCGCAGGCGGCCCAGGCCGATCTGGCCATCGCCAACGACCCGGACGCCGACCGGTGCGCGGTGGCGATCCCAGCCGGCGACGGCCGCTGGCGCATGCTGCGCGGCGATGAGGTCGGTGCGCTGCTGGCCGATCACCTGATGCGGCGGGGGGTGCGTGGCCGCTACGCGACGACGATCGTCTCCTCGACGCTGCTGGGCAAGCTGTGCGCGGCCCGCGGTCTGCCCTACGGGGAGACGCTGACCGGCTTCAAGTGGATCGTGCGCGCCGGCGACGACCTCGTCTACGGCTACGAGGAGGCGCTCGGCTACTGTGTCGCGCCGCAGCACGTGCGGGACAAGGACGGCATCACCGCGGCGTTGCTCGTATGCGAGCTGGCGGCCGGGCTGAAGGCCGAGTTCCGCACGCTCGGCGACCGGCTCGACGAGATCGCTGTCGAATACGGGGTGCACGCGACCGACCAGCTTTCGGTGCGAGTCGACGACCTCAGCGAGATCGACGCGGCGATGGCCACCATCCGTCGCCGGCCGCCGGAGAGCCTGCTCGACGAGCCGGTGACCACAGTGGATGATCTCGCGCCCGAGGCGGACGTGCTGACGCTGAAAGCGGAGTCGGCTCGGGTCGTTGTCCGGCCGTCCGGGACCGAGCCGAAGCTCAAGGCCTACCTGGAGGTCGTCGAGCCGGTCTTCGGCGACGACGTGGCCGGAGCCCGCGAGCGGGCGGCGGCCGCCCTGGTCGCGCTGCGGACGGAGACGGCGGCGGCGCTGGGGTTGGCGTAAGCCCGTCGACCTTCAGCGTCGATGCCGCCAGCCATGGCCGCCGGACTGGCCGGGGCCGTGACGACCGCGCCGACGGTGATCGATCTACCCGCGATGGCGTCGACCGATGCCTTCAAAGGGTCGTCCCAGCAACCACTTGAAGGCGCGACGGCAGATCGACCAACGTACATGCGAGCGGCGGTGCGTGTGGACTAATAGGTGCTATCACCCCCAAAACTCCACACGGCCTAGCCTAGGGACACCGCAAACAGCGTCGACTCGGCCAGCGACTTGAACTCCTCGAGGGCGGTCGTGGTGCTGTCCGGGCGGGTATCGCCCTTCGGGGCGGCCGGGGAGTCGAAATACACCAGCGCCTTGATCCGCGGGAACTGGTGGATCTGCTCGGCCACGGTCGAGAAGATCCACGCCTTCTGCTCCGGGTCGGCCGGATACTCGTACACGCCCCACTCGGCGACCATCAGCGGCTTGTTGCCGTGCTTCCGGGTGACCCAGGTGTAGAAGCCGGGCCACTTCTGGGCATTGGACGTGCGGTTGACGAGGTACGCGAAGTCGCCGTGCCCGTAGCCGCCGGGCTTGGCGAACAGGTACGGGTCCATGCCGACCCAGTCGACGACGTCATCACCCGGCCACAGGTCCGGGAACCACGGCTGCACGCACCACGGCTCGTAGGCCATGTAGACCATGACGAAGACCACGTTGGTGACTCCGTCGGCCCGCAGCCGCTGCACGGTGTGGCGGAACATGGCCGCGTAGTTCTTGGCGGTCATCCCGCCACCGCCCGGGTTGACGTCGTTCTCCGGCTCGTGGTGCAGCGCGAGGAACATCCTGCCGGGGAAGGCCTTCAGCCGGGCCGCCGCCTTGTCGATGCGTGCGTCCTCGGCGCCGGCGGCCACGTTAGCCCAGGTCGTACCCCAGGCCACCTTCCAGTTGGCGAACAGGATGCGCTTCCGGGGCCCGTTGACCGTCGCGATCTCGTCAGCGGTCGGGAACACCTCGTCGCCGCGATGGTAGGAGTGCAGCACGTCGGCGGGCCGGCCGGTGGCCGACTCGAACTGCTTGAGTGCCTGCGACGGCGGCAGGTCGGTATAGGCGCCCGGCGCCACCCCCCAGAGCAGTCCGCACGACGGCACGAGGTCGGCGTTCACCGTGCACTTCTTTGCACTGGTACGGGGTTTCGCCGGGCCAAGGCCGGACGTCGCGGACGGATCGGCCGGGCGGCCGGGCGCCGCTCCCGTGCCGATGGTGGATGGACGTTGAGCGAAGCCGGACGGCTCACGCCGGGCGGTACTGGTGGCCACGACGCCGCTGCCGGCCACACTGACGAGCACCACGGCGACCGCGAGGATGGGTAAGTGGCGGTTCATCGCCGGTCACGGTAATTGCCTTCAGCCGCCTCGGTAACGGCCTCTCGCCCGACCGGATGACCGCGCAATCGCCCAGTCGTGGACTCTTTAGAAGCGCGGCATGCCGCCGAACTGCCGGTCGCCGGCGTCGCCGAGCCCGGGCACGATGAACATCTTGTCGTTGAGCCGGTCGTCGATCGCGGCGGTCACGATCCGCAGCGGCAGCCCCGAGCGCTCCAGCCGCTCCAGACCGGCCGGCGCGGCCAGCACGCACAGCACCGTGATGTCGGTGCAGCCCCGCTCGGCCAGCAGCCGGCAACAGTGCTCCAGCGAGCCGCCGGTGGCCAGCATCGGGTCGAGGACCAGCACCGGGATGCCGGCCAGGTCCACCGGCAGCGACTCCATGTAGGCCCGCGGCTCGAACGTCACCTCGTCGCGGGCCAGCCCGACGAAGCCCATGGATGACTCCGGCAGCAGGGCGAGGGCCGAGTCGGCCATGCCGAGCCCGGCCCGCAGCACCGGCACGAGCAGCGGCGGGTTGGCCAGGCGGCTCCCCTCGGCGGTGGCCACCGGGGTCTGGACCGGATAGCGCTCGACCGGGAACGATCGGGCGGCCTCGTACACGAGCATGGTCGTGAGCTCGTGCAATGCGGCTCGGAACGCCCCCGAGTCGGTCCGCTCGTCGCGCATGGCGGTGAGGCGCGACTTGGCCAGAGGATGATCAACCACGAGTACGTCCACGAAGCCACAACCTACCGGTCCGTCAGTAGACTCGCTGGCATGACCACGACGGCGCCCCCTTTTGCCGAGGTCACCCGCTCCGCGGGCGCCCTTCGCGGGTTTTTGCACGGTCTGCCCGGAGTCGACCAGATCGGCGCTGAGCAGCGGGTGGCCATGCTCGGCACCCGATCGATCAAGACCACGGCCAAGGCCTGGGCCCTCGACCTCGCGATCCGGATGGTCGACCTGACCACGCTGGAGGGCGCCGACACGCCCGGCAAGGTCCGGGCGCTGTGCGCCAAGGGCCTGCGGCCGGACCCGAGCGACCCGAGTTGTCCCTCGGTGGCCGCCATTTGCGTGTACCCGTCGATGGTCCCGACCGCGGTCGCCGCGCTCACCGGCCGGGTGCACGTGGCCAGCGTGGCGACCGCCTTCCCGTCCGGGCAGGCACCGCTCGACGTCAAGCTGGCCGACACCCGGGCGGCGGTCCGTGACGGGGCCGACGAGATCGACATGGTGATCAGCCGGGGCGCGTTCCTGGCCGGGCACTACCGGGACGTGTTCGACGAGATCCGCGCGGTCAAGGAGGCCTGTGGGGCGGCCCACCTCAAGGTCATCCTGGAGACCGGCGAGCTGGCCACGCTCGACAACGTGCGCCGCGCCTCGTGGCTGGCCATGCTGGCCGGCGCCGACTTCATCAAGACCTCGACCGGCAAGGTGCAGCCGGCGGCCACCCTGCCGGTGACGCTGGTCATGCTGGAAGCGGTCCGCGACTTCCGGGCCGAAACCGGGCGCATCATCGGGGTCAAGCCGGCCGGCGGCATCCGGACCGCGAAAGACGCCATCAAATATCTGGTACTGGTCAACGAGACGGTCGGCGAGGAGTGGCTGGACCCGGACCGTTTCCGCTTCGGCGCCTCGACGCTGCTCAACGACCTGCTCATGCAGCGGACCAAGCTGGCGACCGGCCACTACTCCGGACCCGACTACTTCACGCTGGACTGACCATGGCATTCGAATACGCTCCGGCCCCGGAGTCCCGGTCCATTGTGGACATCCGCTCCTCCTACGGGCTCTTCATCAACGGCGCCTTCGTCGACGGCAGCGGCTCGCTCAAGTCGGTGAACCCGGCTACCGAGGAGACCCTGGCCGACGTGGCCACGGCCGGCTCGGGCGAGATCGACGCGGCGGTGGCGGCCGCCCGCACGGCCTACGAGAAGGTCTGGGGCAAGATGCCCGGGCGCGACCGGGCCAAATACCTGTTCCGCATCGCGCGGATCATTCAGGAGCGGGCCCGCGAGCTGGCCGTGCTCGAGTCGCTGGACAACGGCAAGCCGATCCGCGAGTCACGCGACGTGGACGTCCCGCTCGTGGCCGCGCACTTCTTCTACTACGCCGGATGGGCCGACAAGCTGCCCTACGCCGGCTTCGGGCCGCAGCCGCGGCCGCTCGGGGTGGCCGCGCAGGTCATCCCGTGGAACTTCCCGCTGCTCATGCTGGCCTGGAAGATCGCCCCGGCGCTCGCCTGCGGCAACACGGTCGTGCTCAAGCCGGCCGAGACCACGCCGCTCAGTGCGCTGCTCTTCGCCGAGATCTGCCAGCAGGCCGACCTGCCACCGGGCGTGGTCAACATCGTCAACGGGGCCGGCGACACCGGCAAGCTGCTGGTCGAGCACTCCGGGGTCGACAAGGTGGCCTTCACCGGCTCGACCGACGTCGGCCGGGCCATCGCGCGCGCGGTCGCCGGCACCAAGAAGTCGCTGACCCTCGAGCTGGGCGGCAAAGCGGCCAACATCGTCTTCGACGACGCCCCGATCGACCAGGCCGTCGAGGGCATCGTCAACGGCATCTTCTTCAACCAGGGCCACGTGTGCTGCGCCGGCTCGCGGCTGCTGGTCCAGGAGTCGATCGCCGAGGAGCTGCTCGCCACGCTCAAGCGGCGCATGACCTTGCTGCGGGTCGGCGACCCGCTGGACAAGAACACCGACATCGGCGCGATCAACTCCTCGGCCCAGCTCGACAAGATCCGCGAGCTGTCCGAGATCGGCGCCGAGGAAGGCGCGGAGCGCTGGTCGGCCCCGTGCGTGCTGCCCGACCGGGGCTTCTGGTTTGCGCCGACCATCTTCACCGGGGTGACGCAGGCCCACCGGATCGCCCGCGAGGAGATCTTCGGCCCGGTCCTGTCGGTGTTGACGTTCCGCACGCCGGACGAGGCGATCGAGAAGGCCAACAACACGCCCTACGGGCTCTCGGCCGGGATCTGGACCGAGAAGGGCTCCCGCATCCTGGCCGTGGCGGACCGGCTGCGCGCCGGCGTGGTGTGGGCCAACACCTTCAACAAGTTCGATCCGGCCTCGCCATTCGGCGGCTACAAGGAGTCGGGCTACGGCCGTGAAGGCGGCCGGCACGGGCTGGAGGCCTACCTTGTCCACTGACGTGCGGTTGGGCGTCCGCAAGACCTACAAGCTCTTCATCGGCGGGGCGTTCCCGCGCAGCGAGTCGGGGAGGTCCTACCCGGTGCACTCGGCCTCCGGCGAGTTCGTCGCCAACGCGGCGCTCGGCTCGCGCAAGGACGTTCGCGACGCGGTGAAGGCCGCGCGTTCGGCGGTTGCCAAGTGGTCGGGCGCCACCGCCTACAACCGCGGTCAGATCCTCTACCGTGCGGCCGAGATGATGGAGGGCCGGCGCGCCGAGTTTGCCGAGCTGGCTCCGGCCACCGAGGTCGACGCCGCGATCGACCGCTGGGTCTGGTACGCGGGCTGGTCCGACAAGATCGCCCAGGTGCACGGCGGAGCCAACCCGGTCGCCGGCCCGTTCTTCAACCTGTCGGCCCCCGAGCCGACCGGCGTGGTCGGCATCGTGGCGCCGCCGGACTCGTCACTG
>Ga0070683_100004322_pt1 | contig 11681 bp, 6 predicted proteins | sample KBSC713LmetaG_FD_64662 | JGI IMG/M metagenome (GOLD analysis project Ga0070683, IMG submission 64662) | Corn rhizosphere microbial communities from Kellogg Biological Station, Michigan, USA - KBS C7.1-3L metaG | ecosystem: Host-associated > Plants > Roots > Rhizosphere ...
ATCGTGACAGCTGCCGTCCAACAGGACGCGCCGCCGCCGGGCGTGACTATTCACTACGTCCCACGAGCGCGAACGCTCAACGACAGATACAACGACATGGCGGCGCGCGTGCGAGCGCGCCGAATCCGCCCCGATGAAGCGATGCCAGCGAATATCAAGGCAGCCGCGGCTTCGCCGGCACCGCGAAGAGACTCCCGTCCGGGGCTGATCCAGCTTGTGCGTCAATCGATCGCATCTTCGCTGGTGTTTCCCGATTTTTCGCGCGGCTGGATTTTCCGCGCAGCGCGAGTGGCGCGCGGCCTATTGAACTCTCAGTCATTCGACGTTGTCGTCTCAAGCGGACCGCCACACTCGGCACACATTGCTGCTGTGGTGGCATTGATGGGCCGGCGTGAGCCCCTGTGGGTCGACATGCGCGATCCGTGGGTGAGCTATCTCGCGGCGCAACTGATCAGGTCCAAGGCGTCGCCGCTTCAGATGGCCGGGCCGTTGCTGCAGCTCGAGCGTTTTGTGATGCGCCGCGCGCAGCGGGTGATCACGAACACCGCACAGTTCCGCGAGCTGTTTCAATCGTTCTATCCGCGGATGCCGGTGTCATTCGTTTCGAACGGTGTGGATCGCGATCGACTGCCTGCGCCAGCTACGAAGTTCCCCGGATTTTCCGTGGCGTACGCAGGGACGCTGTACTACAACCGAAATTTGTCGCCAGTGCTGCGAGCGTTGCCGCGGATGCTGGAGCGATTTGGTGATGCGAGGGGCGAGGTCAGGCTGCGGGTGGCGGGGAGTATGCTCGGGGAGCACGCAACGAGATTCTGGACCGAAGTCGATAGACTCGAGCTTCATGATTTGATTGAATCGCGCGGGCTCGTCTCGAACGCCGAGGCGATGGATATGGTCAATCGGTCACATCTTGCGCTGGTATTGGCGCAAGATCAGCCGGCGCAGATTCCGGCCAAGGTTTATGAATGCGTTGCCCTAGGCGTTCCAACGCTCGTGATCGCCGAGTCATCGAGCGCTGCCGCTGGCGAGGCGCGTCGAATCGGGGCGATGACCTGCGAGCCGGACGACATCGACGGAATTTCTCAGATCTTGCAGCGCCTTTGGCTCGACCGATCTCTGAACATTTCGGCTAAACAGGCGCCTATCGGCTACGAGGTGGTTGCGCGCCAGATGGATGGGCTGCTACGGGCGGAACTTGGCGAGTCGCCTGCGCCTTTCGGCAGTCCGGCCAACGCGATGACATCGAGCTCGCAGACTATTCTCTAGTTCCTGGATGCGATCGCGACGCAGCGCGAGGCGAACGCGCTACGATATCGCATGAGAAAAACTCTTCAGGCGCGCGCGTTCCGGACGATAGCGAGAAACCCTGTAAGCCGAGCGCGATGGAATAGCAGCACGCAGGCGGAGTACAGCATGGCTCCGAGAACGATCTCCGCGATGAGGCGAACCACGAGGGGATACGTGGCGGGCAGCATCGATTGTGCGAAGAACACAGCGACCGCCATTGCCGAACAGCTCGAAACCGCCGGCCAAAGCGCGCGCAAGTACGCCGCGGGAGATAGTCGAATGCGAAGTGCTACGCGGGCTGTTCCCGGCAGATAGACCATCAGCGGGTGAGCGATCGTCCACGCGACTGCAATGCCGATCGTTCCCCAGTGGCTGCCGATGTAGAAAGACGTAGGAAGAACTATCGCTGCGAGCCCGGAGAGATACATCTGAAACCGGGTATCGCCGATCGCAGTCAGCAGGTGTGGCGAGAGCGGTGAAATGGTTCGAATGGCGGCGTACGCCGCCAGCACTCGAAGTGGAGTCACCATGAAAGTCCAACTCTGACCGAGCAACACTGGAACCAGCTCACCAGCGACCAGAGCGAGGCCGATTGTCATTGGGAACGCGACTAAGGCCAGACCTTCTGTTACGGCGAGGAAGTATCGGCGAAGCGCGGCTTCATCGTGCTGCACTGCGGCGAAAACGGGCGATGTCACCCCGCCGACCAACGCTGTGATCTTGTCAACGGGCATGCTCGCCAGGGTCCATGCATAGCTGTAGCCGCCCAGTGCCATGCTCCCGAGGCGTTTTCCAGCTACGACGAAGTCCGAATCCTGGTAAGCGTACCAACACAAGCGACCGATCAGAACTTGATGCGTGAATGGCAGCAGGGGTCGCAGCGCTTCCCACTGAGGCTTGCGAATTCTGTATGGTCGGGATGCGACGGTGAGCCCAGTGGCGATGATCGCGCCGGCCAACCCGCCTAGTACGAGGGACCAGTAGCGAAAGCCGAATTTGGCGAGCGCCAGCGTGATCAAAGCTTGGGCGATTCCGGCGATCGCGTCGATGATCGCGAGCCGGGGAAATCGCATGTCGCGCTGCAACAAAGCACCCGGGACGATTCGGAAAGCCGATATCGCGAGCACGAAACTCATCGAGACGATGACTGCGGGGAGTTCCGGTGCCTTATAAAACCAGCCGACGGGCCAGGCGAGCGCACAAGTGATCGCACAACACGTAAGTCCCAACAGGATGGCGCCGCCGTTGATCTGTGCGGTCTGCTCCGCCGAGATAGCGCGCTTTTGAACGACCGTGGTGCCAATGCCAGACTCACTCAACAGCGCAATGAAGGTCAACATCACCCCCGCCATGCTGAGAACACCGTAGTCGGCGGGCGTGAGTATTCGTGCAATGAGGATCGTCGTTGCCCACGTGACCCCCTGCACCGCCCACCGCACACCGCCGAGCCACGCAATCCCGCGGAGCAGTGAGCGATCGATGTTTTCCGATGTCGGGCTAGCGGCGACGGATGCCGCGCGCAGTCCGGCATCGATCGCGACCTGATCCTTGATCGCATCGATGGGCGGGGCTTCTGTACTCGTGGGATCCAATGGCGGCACTGTCACAGTCAGGGAATCGTTTCACGCGGCGGCGAAGCTGATGCCGTCAGGGCTCGGCGAGGCATTGAACTCTTACTTGCTCTCAGCTTACGCAAATGGCGCGTCGGTCTTCTCGCGACCGAGCGACGGCCAGCGGATTTTAGCCGCTGTCGAAGTTAGGATGAAGGTATCCTGGGGGGACCTAGGAAGCCGGCCCGAAGCGCGCGTCATTCGTGTAAGCAGAGTCCAGGAACCGGTCGTTTCGTCGTCGCCGCGCGGCCTCTTACCAAACGCGCAAACGCAGCCAGCGCTAGCGTGAGGACTGATATGATGGCGGTGCGTCACCACGGGTCGCTACCCACATAGGGAACAGGGAACCGTAGTCTTAGAGCGGCGAGGCAAAGAAGGTGCGTCGAATCGCTGTCACCAAACGCACCACTGACGCGTCTCTCTCGGGCCGGCGAGGACCGAAGGTACCTCTCGCACTTGCATCAGAAGTCGAACCTCCAAAGCTACCCGAGGCTAGCGATCGTCGGGGACACGAGGGCCTCATGCCACGCACAAGTCTGGTCGTACCATGCTACAACGAAGCAGAGCGCTTGGACGTGCGAGCATTTCAGCAATTCGCCGAGTCCGGCGTGGCGCGCCTGGTCCTCGTCAACGACGGGAGTCGTGACACTACGCTCGCTGTATTGGAGCAAATTCGGGCAGCGGTTCCCGATCGGGTCATGGTGGTGGATCTATCGCCGAATGGCGGCAAGGCCGAAGCGGTTCGTCGCGGGATGATCGCCGCGCTCGAGGCCGGCGCTGACTACGTTGGCTTCTGGGACGCGGACCTCGCGACGCCGTTCAAGGCGCTTCAACCGTTCGTCGATCTGCTCGACTCGATTCCGCATCTCGACGTGGTGATCGGCTCGCGCGTCCGACTGCTCGGTCGCACGATCGAGCGGCAGGCGTCGCGCCACTACGCCGGGCGCGTGTTCGCGACGGCGGCATCGCTCGCCCTTCGTCTGCCGGTGTACGACACGCAATGCGGCGCAAAAATCTTTCGCGCGACGCCGCGATTGAAGCAAGCGCTCGCGACGCCGTTTCTATCCAAATGGGTCTTCGACGTGGAGCTCCTCGCCAGGCTCGGCGCGAAGGATGGAACGTACGTACCAACTCGTTTATTCGATACGGTTTATGAGTATCCGTTAATCGAGTGGCGCGACGTCGCCGGGTCCAAGCTCAAAATGTCGGACTTCGCGAAATCGGCGGTCGACCTGCTGAAGATCTACCGCCGGTACGTGCGGCGGTCCAATCGCCGTCCGGCGGTCGTCGACGATGCGCTCAAGACGCCGGCCACTCCGGCGTCGCCGAAGACGCGAGCGTGACACGTATCGCCGGACGCTGCTAGCGTCCGGCCCCCTGCAGCAACGTGACCGGCGACGGGCGTTCCGATTGACAGTGGTAGAGATCGACGCGATAGACGCGGTAGTCGAACCGCGGGTGGGCGAAGCTGTTCTCGAGTTGGCAGCGTCTTGACAGCCATCGCGCGAGCTGCCCCGCGTCATCCTCGACGATCCCGTACCGCTTCGTCGACACGACCGCCCAAACATCGGGGTCGCGCGCGGTAACGCGGTCGAGATAGGCCGAGTCCGGACGCAGCTCGTATCCGTGCAGGTTGGCCGCGTAATACTTTCGCAGCACCTCAGGCCATCCCAGGACGGCAGCGTTCGGATCTCGCGCCGTCACCTCGGCGTACGCCGGCCGGTAATCGAAGCGCAGCCCGTCGGAAAGGAACGAGACGATCGACGGCGCGCCGGCACCGACGACGAGGGCCAATACGATGATCGCGCCCATCGAGCGGCCGATGCCCTTCTCGAACATGTGGGCGAGGGCCGCGACGCAGAGCAGAAGCAACGGCAGCATCCCAATGCCGTAGTCGGCGTAAACTCCGGTGCGCGTTGACGCCACGAGGAGAAGTACGGACGTGCTGACGGCCGCCGCAATCGTCATCACGCCGACGGCGCGGTCGCTTCGACGCCGATAGGTCAGAATGAGCGCACCGAGCACGGCAGCGATGAACACCGGCAGCGTCATCCAGTCGATCATCGCGGGGACTAGGCGGATAGTGGCAGCAACACCACGGCTGCCAAGGTTGGCCATGGCACTTTTGCGACCCGCCACGCGCAGCAGCACGAACTCCATGAGCAGTGCCGCGGCGTACGGACCCCAGAGGTAGCGCCAGGCGTTGGCGCTGGGCCAACGAAAGCCAAAGCGCGCGTCGCTCCGTACGAGCGAGAGGCCGAAGACGACACCGACCATCGCGAGGACGAACGACGGATGGGTCAGCGTCCCGACGAGAAAGACGAGGAGAAGCGCGAGGTAGCGCGACGGACGATCGCTTGCGTAGGCCTCGGGGAGCCAGAGCACCACGAGCGCGGCGCAGAGGTAGACGAGCGAGTAGTAACGCGCCATGCTCGAGGCGTAGAGATGCCATGGCGAGAGCGCGACGAGCAACAGCGCCACCACACCGCCGATGGCGCCAAAGTAGCGCCGTCCGATGAGCCACGTGACGTACAAACCGGCGGCACCGAAGATCATCGGTAGAATTCGGAGCGCGACCGGCGAAGTTGGCAAAATGCTCAACAACGGATGCTGAAGCAAATAATACAGCGGCCGCGAATCGATGCCCGGCGCAAGCGTGGTATGGAACAAGTCTCGCGACTCGGCGAGCGTGTACAGCTCGTCCTGCTCGAGCGGAAACCGCACCATCGCGAAGACGCGGAGCACGAGACCGAGCAGCAGAATCGCGCCGATCGTGACCGGAGAGCTCCAAACTCGAGCGGCGCCAGCGTCAGGGCCCGGCGATTCTTCGTCGATCATGCCAGCCACCGTTGACGCCACTGTTGCAGCTGCAGCACAGCCCAGAGGCCAAGCACGTTCTCATCACTCCCGGAAAGCATGGTTTGCCACGCCCGCTGTACAACGGGCGCGTTCAACAGTGCGTCGCGCTCGAGGGCGTCCGTCGTGAGCAAGGCCTCGGCCCAGGAGCGAAGATCGCTGCGCAGCCACGCGCCGAGCGGGACGGAAAAGCCCATCTTCGGACGATCGAGGATCGCGCGAGGGACATAGCGATACAAGACCTGCCGGAGCAGCCACTTCCCCACTCCGTCACGGACCTTCATCGCCTGCGGCAGCCGCCATGAGAATTCTATAACGCGCTGATCGAGGATCGGAACCCGGACTTCCAGGCTCGTCGCCATGCTCGCGCGGTCGACCTTCGTCATCTGATTCTCGACGAGGTACGTCGACTGGTCGGCGAACATCATGCGGTGAAAGAGCGTGTCGCCCGACGAGCGGCGAAGGGCATCGACGAAGGCATCGTCGCTGCGTGTCGCGCCGCGCACGATGGCTTCGGGATGCGACCAGACCGAGACGAGCGACCGGTATCGTGCGAGGTCGGACTCTTCGCGCATGAGCCGACCGAGCTTGTGGAGCTTCTCGCCGGGCAGGCGCTGGCGGTATTTCGCGGGGACGACGGGCGAAAGCGCCGCGTATGCACGATCCCACCCGTCGGTCCCGACGCTGCCAATGCCCGCCGCGAGCAGCCGGCGCGCGGAACGCGGCACCTTTCGCAGACGTTCCAACGTGCGAGTGCCGAGGATGTAACGGTTGTATCCGCCGAAGACTTCGTCGCCGCCGTCTCCGGACACGGCGACCGTGACGTGCTTGCGCGCCATCGTGCAAACGAGCAGGGTTGGAATCTGCGACGCATCGGCCATCGGCTCGTCGTAGATGTCCGGCAGCCGGGTCACGGTCTCGAGCGCGTCACGACCCGTGACGAGCAAACCGGTATGCGACGTGCCGAGGTGCGCGGCGACGTTCGCCGCGTGCTGCGACTCGTCGTGTCTCGCGTCATCGAAGCCGATCGAGAACGTGCGCACTGACTGCGTCGACTGCGCCTGCATCAACGCGACGACCGTCGACGAGTCGATGCCGCCGGAGAGAAATGCCCCAAGGGGCACGTCGGCTTCCATGCGAATGCGCACGGCGTCGCGGAGGAGCGCGTCGAGCGCGTCGACAGCTTCTTCGTCTCCTCCAATAAAAGGATCCTCAACGCCGTTCCGGCGAACGTCGTCGAGCGTCCAGAAAGCTTGCGCCGGAGGAATGCTCGCACTCGGATCGACGATCGTCAGGAAGTGCCCCGGCTCGAGCTTGCGCACCTGGCGGAAGATCGTCTGCGGCCCAGGGATGTAGAGATAGCGCAGATAGTCAGCGACAGCATCGCGATCGATGGATCGCTCGAACGACGGTCCGACGTGCAGCGACTTGAGCTCGGATGCAAAGCTCACGAGGCCCGGTTCGGCGTACACGAACAACGGCTTCTTACCAACGCGGTCGCGCGCGAGCGTCAACTCGCGTCGCGCGCGGTCCCAGAGCGCGATAGCGAACATGCCGACGAAACGCTCGAGGGCGGCTTTGATGCCCCACTCCTCGAACGCGGCGAGCATGACCTCAGTGTCGGAGTGCCCGCGAAAGGAATATCCGAGCGCCAACAGCTCACGACGAATGTCGGCGTGGTTGTAGACCTCGCCGTTGAAGATGATCGTGAACCGGCCGCTCGCCGACGCCATCGGTTGGTGGCCATTCGCGGAAAGATCGACGATCGCGAGCCGCCGAAAGCCGAGCGCTACACCCGCCGGGTCGGTGAAGCAACCGTGATCGTCGGGGCCGCGATGAGCGATGGGCTCGATCATCGCGAGCACGCCGGCGTGCAGCGCATCCGCCGTCATCGACCGCGATGTCCAGAATCCGGCGAGACCGCACATGCTCAGTATTGTGGCGTAGGGGAGGAATTCACGGCGTCACCGTAAGGTAGCGGCGGCAAGATGGCGAGACCGTGAAGCCGCGATCGTCGCGACCACGTGGAGAAGCACCGCAGTGCTCACCTCCCAGTTGTACCGCTCGAGGACCGCGGCACGCCCCGCCTCTCCGCACATCCGGCGTGCCGTTGGATCGAAGAATCGATCGATGGCGCGCGCCAGGTCGGCCGCGTCACGCGAGCGGAACACTTCGCCGGCGCTCGTCTCGCGCACAACGCGAGCGCAAGGAATGGCGTCGGAGCTGACGACGGGCAACGCGACCGCCATATAGTCGAAGAGTTTGTTTGGAATCGTTGAATTCCAGGAGTCGTTCGCGTGATGGGGTACGACGCCGACGTCGGCCGCGGCGACGAGATCGAGCGCTTTCTTATTCTGCACGTACCCATGGAACTCGGCCACGCCGTCGAGGCCGAGACGCGCCGCGCGTTCGCGAAAAATCGCTTCGTCGCGCCCGCCACCGATGAGCGTGAGACGGATGGGCTTTCCCTGGCCGTGGAGCAGCGCGACGGCATCGAGAAGCTCGGCGACGCCGCGCGGAATTTCCATCAACCCGAGATAGACGACGTGAAGCGGACCGCCAGCGAAGTAATCTCGCGCAGGCGCGTGTTGCGCGCGCGCGCGCGAGGGCGTGTTCGAAACGACATCGGCTCGTTGAGCGGGCAGTCCCTCACGGATGATTCGCTCGGAGGATTCTTCGACGACCGTCAAGACGTGATCGAGATGGCGAAGGCAGTAGGCCTCGACCTTCTCGACGGCTTTCGGATTGCGGACCGCGACGTCAAACCATTTCTGCCGTCCAGCGTCCCACGTCTCCTTCATCATCGCCGCGTAATTCTCGGCCATGTCGAGGATAACGGGGATGCCATGCTTCCGCCCGACCGAGATCGCCAGCGGGCACAGAGGCAGGTCGCGAACGAGAATGACATCCGGATGAACGGAGCGGACCACGGAGTCGAGAAACGAACGCCAGCGTGGACTAAAGAACGCCGGAAAGCTCAGGGCGCGGTCGATGCGCGCGCCGGCCCACCGCCAGGACGGCATGCGGTGGACCGTGCCTTCGGGCAGCCGCTCCAGCTCGGGGCCGCGACGCTTGTTGCGAGCGACGATGTGCACGTCATGACCGGCCGCGGCGAGCGCGGCGCAGATCTTTTCCGTCCGAACGTCCCAGGGGTAATCCGCATCCCAGACGTAGACGATCGTGAGCGCGGCTCCGCCTTTCCCGGGGGCGGAGCGGTCGCGCAACGGCTCCGAGCGCTTCGTGCTCCCCGATATCCTGGGCGATGCGGAGGTGCTTTCTTCCTGGAGGGACATGGGTGAGCGGGTCAGTGGCCGGCGGGGCAAGCAACGAAGCAGTGGTCCGTCGAGGTATTATCGGTTTCTAACGACTGTGAGTTAGTCGACGGTCACAGGACGACGCATCAGCGGCGGCGCATCCAGTCGAGGGTTTCCTGGACGGCGGGGCGGAGGTCGTCGAGACGGAGGATTTGGTTTCGGTCCCACGCGGTCCCGGGGCGCAGAAAGTCCCGTATCGCTTGCCAGCGCGTCGGCGCCCCTGGAGGCAGCCCGAGCTCGTCGGGCGAGCGACGAATCCGCGCGAGCACGTGATCCACCTCTCCCCACCACCAGCGCGTTCGGACTCCGACCAGCGGCACCGGGGCCTCGGGAGCCAACCCATCGATGGCCACAGAAAGTAACAGATGTGGAAAGTCCACACCGGCGTCGATGGCCAACTGAAGTGAGCCCCAAAACCGGCCGTTCACTTCCATGAGAAACGGCAAGCCCGATGTTTCACTCAGCTTGTACTCGACCATGGCGACACCTTCGAAGCCAAGATGCGACAGCAGTGCTCGGGAGCGATCGACCAGATCGGGGTCTGGTCGCACGCTTTCCGCGTACACACTTACACCGCCGCTTGGCGGTTTTTCGCGAAGTCGCTGATGGCTGAAAACGGCCGCTTGCTTTCCTCCCCACATGAGCAGAAAGATCCCGAGGCCCGGACCGACCACGCGCTCTTGCACGAGCAAGGGATAGGACTCGGGCGCGGCTTTCGCGAGAACATCTGCCAATTCAATCGAATCGCCGGCGTAGCGAACGCCAACGTGCCTGAGAATTTGTGAACCATCATCGCTCACCGACCTGCTGGGCTTGATGACGACGGGAAATCGGAGATCGACGGCGCCCGCATCGGCCGCAGAGCTGACCACCATCTGGCGCGGCACTTCGATCCCGAAGCGCGGGGCAATCGACTGCAATAGTGCCTTGTCCGAGGCGGCGCGATACGCCTGCTCGCCGCCTACCGGAAGAACCGCGGGCAAGAGCTGCTCTCTCGCCGGCAACAGCGCCAGCAAGGAGTCATCGGTCGTTGGGATGATTACATCCACGTCTTCCCGGAGGCGGAGTTCGATCACGCTGCGAACGAAGCCCGCCGGATCGCGAAGCGGAGAAGGCAATACGAACTCGGCGCTGGCGAAGCGAGACACGCCGGCGAGCGAGCGTGCGCGTTGCGCACCCACTACCACGCGGTGTCCGCGACGGCCAAGCGAGCGAACGACGGCGAGCGATGATCGTTGCTCGCCGTTAGTAACCAACACCACGTGGCGCTTCACGCCTGAAGTGGCATGCGCCGTGTTGGCTGGATCTTGGCGAGAGCGCGACGCGGCGCGGCAACTCTTCGCCCGCGCATAGGCTCCTCTGCGCCAGCCTTGCGTCGCAGGCTCGTCGTGAGGTTGCCGATCACGATCGTCATGCCGACCATCATGTAAAGGATCGTGAGATACTCAGCGGACAAGAACGTGGCGCTTACAACGTATCCTACCAAGCCGATCGCATTGCTCTGTGCCAACAGGGCGAGTTGTTGCCCCGCTGGTCCGAGTCGCGGATCGAGTGCTTGTTTGCGAAAGCGCAACGCCAGAACGATCGCGGTGATGATCATTGCGGCGAAAGCAAGGAGCGCCGGAACACCGCCTTCGACCATGAGCTCGACGTACGCATTGTGCGCCGCACGCCACGGCACGCCGCCGCCGACGGCACTCATAGCTCGGTCTGAGAATCGGCCGTAGGCCTCTCCGAACGACCGCGGCCCATATCCAACGAGCGGCCGTTGTTTCGCCAACGAGATGCCGCTCTTCCACATCTCGATTCGCCCTTCGGGCTCAGTGACGTTGTAGTCGTTCTTCGGATGAAAGATGGAAACAATCTTTTCCCGATACTCGGCGCCGCCAAACAACAGCAGCGCAGCAACGCCGCCAGCCAACGCCCAGAAACGCCGGCCGCGCTTGATTCCGCGGTACCCAAACATCGTGCAGACGACGATTGTGATGAGGCCGAGAAATCCTCCGCGCGAGCCAGCGAGCAGAAAGACGTAGAAGATAGGAGCGAGCGCCACCAGCACCGCGATCCGCTCGTTCGCCCGAGCGTTGTCACGCAGGAAGTACAGGAGGAACGGAAGCGTCGTTACCAGCACGAGCGACACGTCATTGGCGTCGTAGTACGGGATGCAACACAGCCGCCCGGAGCTGTCCAGATACCGGAACCTGAGCAGCACCAATACCGAAAAAATCGCGGCACCGACCAGATCGACCACGATCAGCCAACGAAGATCACGAACGGTTCTCACGCTGCACACGATGAGGATCATCGTGATAACGCTCATCACGAAATCGCGCGTCATGAAGCTTCGACTTCTGCCAAAACTGAGACTAAACGTCATTGCGATGATCAGCTGAACGCACAACGCGAGCAACAGCCAGGTGATCGGCGACTTGAGTCGCTTCAGACTTCGGGCCGGACTCATATCCATGAGCAATATCAGGACGCCCGCGACGGTTGCGACGAGCGGAAGCTTTGTCGCGCTCAACCCGGGGATGACGTCTTGAAATCGCCACACGCTGCTCACGACGATCGTGCCCACGACTTTCATGAGCAGGTCCGGCGGCATCTTCTCGGT
>Ga0070683_100004328_pt1 | contig 11673 bp, 10 predicted proteins | sample KBSC713LmetaG_FD_64662 | JGI IMG/M metagenome (GOLD analysis project Ga0070683, IMG submission 64662) | Corn rhizosphere microbial communities from Kellogg Biological Station, Michigan, USA - KBS C7.1-3L metaG | ecosystem: Host-associated > Plants > Roots > Rhizosphere ...
CCGCTCGCCGGCGGCGATCTCGTGGATGCTGCCCGCCACGCCCACGATGCGATTGTGGTCGTCCTTCAGCGGCGCCACCGCGACGTCGAAGCGGGACGGGCCGTCCTCGATGTCGAGGTCGAGCTGTGCACGCGTGGCCATGCCCGCGAGCGCACGCGCGTTGATCCTCGTGAGCTTGCCTCCCATGTGCGGCCCGAAGATCTCCTCGTTGGTGAGGCCCACCACCGCGTCGTCGCCGTCGAGGCCGGAGTCCCCGTCGAACAACCAGGTGCAGCGCAGCTCGGCGTCGGTGGTATAGAGCACGAGCGGCGCGGCCCGCACGGTCTCGCGGATGCGCTCCCTCCAGAGCTCAAGCGCGGATTCCGCTGCACGGCGCGCTGTCACATCCTGGTGCACGATCACCCAGACCTTGCCGTGCGTGGCGTGCTCGAAGGCCGCGGCGTGGGCCTCGGACCAAACGGCGCCGCCGTCCTTGCGGCGGTAGCGCGCCTGGTAGCTCACCTCCCCCCGCCCGTCGAGCGCTCCGAGGATCTCGCCCGCCATGGAGCTCGGTTCCGCGGGCTCGCCGTCCCAGTTCAGAACCGACACGTGCCGGCCGTCCAGGTCACCGGGCTCGTAGCCGTACATGTCCGCGAAGCGCCGGTTGGCGAACACGATCACGCCGTCGGACACGCGCACGAGGCAAACTCCCCCGGCCGCGCGGTCGAGCACCGCCGCCTCGAGCAGCAGCTCGTCCTCCCTGCGCTTGCGCTCGGTGATCTCGCGCCACGTCACCGCCAGCCGCGCGCCGTCGAGCGGCACGGCTCGCACTTCGTAGGCCTTTCGCAGCCGGCGGCCCTCGGCGCTCCGCTCGTACGACACCTCGTCGAGCGAGGAGGGGCCATCCGACTCGAGCGCGTGGCGATGCCACGTGAAGAGCTCGGACTCGAGGTAGTCAGGGTCGAGATAACCGAGCGTCCTGCCGAGCTGCGACTCGCGCGTGCGGTCCAGGTCGCGGCAGGCGGCATCGTTGATGTGCTCCACCGTGAAGTCCATGATCGCGCCGCTCGAATCGCGCGCGGCCCGGTAGATCGCGAAGCACGTCTCGAGCGCATCGGTGGCGCGCTGAAGCAGCATCTCGGCATCCGGCGTGAGCTGGGCCAGGCCCACCGGGACCGATCCAGCGACCACCGTTCCCTCACCGGGCTCCGACGTGATCGTCAGCCGCCCGCCGAGCGAGGCGATCCGGTCGCGCATGTGGTCGAGCCCCATTCCGCGGGTACGGCGCGCCGCGAAGCCGCGCCCGCGGTCGCGGACCTCGAAGCTGAGTTCCTCGTCCTCGCAGAGGTGGATCTCCGCGTTGCTCGCGCCGGAGTGCTTGGCGGCATTCTGGAGGGCCTCGAGACAGCAGAAGTACACGGCGCTCTCGATCTGCTGCGAGTAGCGGCCCACTCCCTTCGATCTGACCGTGGTGGGCAGCGTGCTCGTCCGCGCAGCCATGCGCAGTGCCTCGCCGATGCCGTGGTCGGCCAGCAGGGGCGGATAGACGCCGCGTGCGAGCGCGCGGAGCTCGTTGAGGGTGCCCTGCACATCCGTGCCAAGCTTCTCGAGCAGCTCGCGCGTGGACTCCGGATCCTGCTCCAGCGTCTCCGCGGCCACCTCGAGCCCCACACGCAACGCCACGAGGCGCTGTTGCGCGCCGTCGTGGAGGTCGCGCTCGATTCGCTCCCGCTCGAAGTCGACGGCGGACAGGATCCGGGCGCGGGACTCGCTGAGCTCCCGCAGCGATGAGTGAAGCTCCGCGTCGAGGCGCAGGTTCTCGAGGGCCATCAGCGCGAACCCCCCGGCCACCTCGCGCACAGTCGGTTCGCCGACCAGGGCCGCGTCGTGTATCAGCGTGGCCACCATGCGGCCGTTTGACGCGATCTCAGTCGTTGCCCGGGTGGGATCGTCCAGCGGAAGCGTCCGCGGGATCCCCGCCACGTTCACCCAGTGCCCCGGATCTCCGGTCCAGTAGGCGACCTCGAGCGAGGGATCGCCTATCGCATCGGCGAGCAGTTCCTGCACGCGGGCGCCGCTGGATGCGCGGTCGAACTCGCGGGTGAGCTTCTGGAGCGCGGTAGCGGCGGCGGCCCGCGAGCGCAGCAGGCCAACCACGAGGCCGGCCACCACCGCCGGGGTGGCGAACACCGCCACGTAGCCCAGCGTCCGGGCGGTGGGGGACCCCGGATCCGCCCGGCGCGCGATCAGGAACGCACCGCTAGCGACGAGAGCGAACATGGCCCCCGCGAGCACCGGCGTAAGCGTGCGGCGCATGAGCCGCGACGCGCGCGCCACCCTGGTGCCGAGCACGATCGCCGTCGCGAAGAACAGTGCGACCGACCCAACCTCGCGCAGCGGGTCGATCACGCTGTCCACCACTCCAGGCTCGGTGTCCACAACCATGAACGCGTTCGGAGGGCAGCCGTGCCGGCACGGGCTGAACGGACTCGGCACCGGGTAGTGCGAAGTGAGCAGCGCGATCGGCAGGTACAGGGTCCCGACCAGCGCAACCGCGCCGAGGACTAGTGCGCGCTCCAGCCGCCCGGACAGCCGGCCCGATGGGAACATCAGGACGATCGCCACGAGGGTGAGCAGCACCAACCAGCTCGTTACGCGGCCAATGCTGTAGAGCACGCTGTTCTGGGCGGCGGCAAGCAGGCTCGGCGCCCACAGGAAGCCCACCGCCACGAGCAGCCGGGCGAAGCGGCTGTCCGGATCGCGCCGGAGCGCGTACAGCCCGACCGCCACCGGCGTGGCGATCAGCAACGCGTGCAGGATGCCGACCACCACGCGATCGCCGCCGGGCGGCGCCGAGAGAGATACCGCGAGGGCCACGCCGGACAAGCCGGCGGCGGCGAGTCCGATCACCCACGTGACGGCATGAGAAAAGTGCGGGCTCTCTCTGTTCAACCCGCTGGTCGAGGCTGGGCTCGCGTACGTTGCTGTTACCGGAACGCTCCTGCCGGTTGGTGATGCGAAGTGCGAGTGTTGTCAGCGGGGCGAAGCGGCCGCAAGGGTGCGTGCATGTAGATTGCCGCCGGACGGCCCAGGCATGGACGCAGTTGGCGGGCGTGTGGTGCCCGCCTACCGGAACCGGCAGGCGAGCCCCCTTGGCCGCCGGCGCGCACACCGGGATGCTCTGGGCATGGCTCCCCCGCCCGCAGTCCAGAGCTCGGTGCGACCCCGCGCAGGCGCACGACGGGTGAGCCAGCCGTATGCGCCGGCGGAGCGGCAGCGCTCGCGGCCGGGCGGGACGCTCGTCTCGCGGCCGCGGCTCGTGGAGCGCCTGAGCTGCACTCCCGCGCCCCCGCTCGTGCTGTTGCTGGCGCCGGCGGGCTATGGCAAGACAGTGCTGCTCACCGAGTGGGTGGCGCGCGACCGCCGCCCGACCGCCTGGGTCGAGCTGGCCGACGTTCACAACGACCCCGACGTGCTGCTGCGCTCGATTGCGGCGCCGCTGGGGATCCCCCGCGCGACCTCGATGTCCGCGCTCTTCGGCGCGCTCTCGCGTGACGAGGACGGCAGCCTGCTCGTGATCGACAGCGCCGACGCCGTCAGCTCCCCGGGCGCGATGGAGCTCCTCACCGAGCTGATCGAAGGGCAGCCGCCGGGAAGCCAGATCGCGCTCGCGTCGCGCACCGAGCCGCAGCTCGGCCTCGGCGGCCTGCGTGCGAGCGGGAGGCTCGTCGAGCTGCGCGCCCCGGAGCTGGCGCTGACCGCGGCGGAGACGACCGAACTGCTCTACGCCCACGCGCTCGAACTCGAGCCGGGGGCGGTCGAGCTGCTGGTTCACCGCACCGAGGGCTGGCCCGCCGCTCTCTACCTCGCCGCGCTCGCGGCGCGCGAGGAGCCGCGTCCCGCGCGAGCGCTCATGCTCTTCGCGGGCGACGACCGCTTCGTGGCGGACTACATCGCGGACGAGCTCTTGGCGCCGCTGTCGGCCGAGCAGCTCTCGTTCCTCGTCCGCACATCGGTGCTCGACAGGCTGTCCGGGCCACTCTGCGACCACCTGCTCGAGCGAGCCGGCTCCGCCCAGCTCCTGAAGACGTTGTCGCGAATGAATCTGATGCTGGTCCCGCTCGACCGCTGCGACAGCGAGTACCGCTACCACCGGCTGTTCGCGCAGGCGCTGCGCGCCGAGCTCGGCCGCCTGGACCCGCAGCTCGTCGCAGCGCTCCATGGCCGCGCCGCCGACTGGTACGACGCGCACGGAGACGTCGAGCGCGCGATCGAGCACGCAATCCTCGCCGAGGACGTCTCGAGAGCCGGGGACCTGCTCTGGTCGCACTCCCAGGCACTCCTCGGCTACGGCCGCATGCACCAGGTCGACGACTGGCTCGAAGGCTTCAGCGAGGAACAGATCGCCGGCAGTCCGGCGCTCGCGCTCACCGCGGCGGTGAGCAGCCTCCTGGCCGGGGACGGTGCGCTCGTGGAGTACTGGGCGTCCCGTGCTCTGCGAAGTGCCGACGGCCGCGAGGCGGCGGCTCACGCCGGGCTCCTGCGCGCGGCTGTCGCCGATAAGCGGATGACAAGCGTGGGCCTGCAGGCCGAAGCCGCCTGCAGCGACCTGCCGGAGGACAGCGGCTGGCGCTCGCTCGGCCAGCTCGTGCACGGCGCGGCCCTCCACCTGACCGGCCAGCGGCAGCCCGCTCAGCGGGCGCTCGAGGACGGCGCCCGCCGCGCCGCCGCGGGATTCCCCGGCATGCAGGCCCTCTGCCTCGCGCAACTCGCGCTCATCGCGATCGACGAGGAGGATTGGCACGCCGCGGAGTCGCTGGCCAGTCGCGCGAAGGCGCAGGTCGAACGCAGTGCAACCGCGGGCTATGCCACCTCCGCCCTCGTCTACGCGGTCTCGGCCGACGTGCAGGCGCACCTCGGGCGGGTCGAGACATCGCAGGCGGACGCGCGCGCGGCGACCGCCCTCCTGGCCAAGCTCGTGGACTTCGCCGCCTGGTACCAGGCGGAGTGCCGGATCGCGCTCGCGCGAGCCGCGGTGCGCATGAGCGCTCCGACGGACGCTCGCGTGCTGCTCGACGAGGCAGCGGCCCAGCTCGAGCGCGTCCCCGACGCACAGACGGCACGCGGTTGGCTCGAGGCCTGCAGGCGCCAGGTGGCGCGCTCGACCGCGTCGTCAGCCGGCCAGGAGTGGTGCCTCACGACGGCGGAGCTGCGCATCCTGCAGTTCCTCCCCACCCACCTCTCTCTGCGCGAGATCGCCGAGCGCCTCTACGTGTCCGCCAACACCGTCAAGACGCACGCGCGCTCGGTGTACCGGAAGCTCGGCGCCTCCTCGCGCGGCGAGGCGGTGGTGCAGGCACGCAGGGCGGGCTTGCTCGACGAGGCGTCGCACGCAGGCGTTGGCATGGCGGAACTATGAGGCGAGGTACGGCGGTGGCGATCTCCAATCTCCCAACTCGACCGGCTGAGGCTCCGGTGGCGGATGGCTGGCTCGAGCACCTCGAGCAGTGGCGGACGGCCGCGCGGCGGGTGGCCCGCGCATGGGAGCAGTGGCTCGCATGCGACACCGCCGAGCGTGACTGGGCCCACATGGTGTACCTGGACGCCCTGGCCCGAGAAGAGGCGGCGGCGCTCCGCCTCGAGCGGGACACAAGGGCCTTCCGTGAGTCCTAGCCGCCGCCGGCCCCGCTGGCTCGAGGACCTGCAGCAGGTGGACATCGCGGTGTATGCGGCGATCGCCACCACGCCCACCCCGGCGCTCGACCGCGCGCTCCGCCGGCTCTCCCAGGCGGCCGACTATTCGCGGCTCTGGATCGGCTGCGGCGCGCTGCTCGCCCTGCTCGCCGGACCCGACGGCCGGCGCGCAGCCGAGCTCGGCCTCGGCTCGCTGGGCGTGACGGCGACGGTGGTGAACGTGGGCATGAAGCGGTTCGGCAGAAGGCGCCGTCCAGACCGCGCGCGTGCCGGCGTGCCCCTGGTCCGCCACGTCCCCGCGCCGGACTCGAGCTCGTTCCCTTCGGGACATTCGGCGGCGGCCTTCGCGTTCGCCACCGGCGTGGGCCACACGATGCCGCACGCCGCCGTGCCGTTACGCGCGCTCGCCGCGCTCGTGGCCTACTCACGCGTGCACACCGGCGTTCACTACCCGGGCGACGTGCTCGCGGGAGCGCTGATCGGAGCGGCGATCGCGCAGGCTTACGTGAGCTCGTCGAGCCGCTCGGCCAGGATGATCCGCCCGGCCGCCTCGATCAGCGCCAGGTGGGAGAACGCCTGCGGGAAGTTGCCGAGGTGTCGGCCGGTGCGCGTGTCGAGCTCCTCCGCGTAGAGCCCGAGTGGCGAGGCGTCGTGCAGTAACCGTTCCATCAGGTCGCGCGCACGCTGCAGCTCGCCGGCGATGGCAAGCGCCGACACGAGCCAGAACGAGCAGATCAGGAAGGTGCCCTCGCGTCCCGACAGCCCGTCGTCGGTTTCGTCGGTGCGGTAACGCAGCACCAGGCCGTCCTCCGTGAGCTCGTCGGCGATGGCGTCGACCGTGGCGCGCAGCCGTTCGTCGTCGCCCGGCAGGAAGCCGAAGATCGCAGCCAGCAGGCTCGACGCGTCGAGCGAGTCGGTGTCGTAGTGCTGGCGGAGCACGCCCCGCTCGCTGATGCCGCGCGCGAGGATGTCCTCGCGCAGCTCGACCGCCGTCGCGCGCCACTTGGCGGTCAGCTCCGGGTCGCCGCGGATCTCGGCCAGCTTCGCCGCGCGGTCCATCGCCACCCAGCACATGAGCTTCGAGGACACGTAGTGGCGCGGCTCGCCGCGCGCCTCCCAGATCCCCTGGTCGGGCTCGCGCCACAGGCGCTCGGCACACTCTGCCTGCACTCGCACGATCGGCCACAGCCGGCGCGGCAGGCGCTCGCTCCTGCGCGTGTGCAGCAGGATCGAGTCGAGCACCGCGCCGTACACGTCGTTCTGGCGCTGGTCGAACGCGCCGTTGCCGATGCGCACCGGGCGCGCGCCGGCATAGCCCGAGAGGTCGTCGCGCGTGGACTCGGTGAGGTCGCGCCGCCCGTCGATGCCATACATGATCTGGAGCGCGCCGTCGGGGTCCGGCTCGAGGTCGGCAACGAACTGCATGAACTCGTTCGCCTCCCAGTCGAGGTTGAGCCAGTGCAGCGCCTGGAGCGTGAACGTGGAGTCGCGCATCCACGTGTAGCGGTAGTCCCAGTTGCGCTCGCCGCCCGGCGTCTCGGGCAGGGACGTGGTGAGCGCCGCAACCAGCGCGCCCGTGGGCATGTAGGTGAGGCCCTTGATGGCGAGCGCCGAGCGCTGGATCGGGTCCCGCCAGCGGTGGTCCGGGAGCCGCGCGCGCCCGAGCCAGTCGCGCCAGTAGCGCGCGGTCGCGGCCAGCCGCTCATCGGCCTCGTCGACGTGCCCGGCCGCGGTGAACTCGGCCTCGGAGTCCGCCGCGTCCCGACGCTGGGCCCAGGAGAGGCAGCAATAGGCTCGCTCGCCCCTCTTGAGCACGTGGCGCGCCCTAACGGCGTCGCCCTCCACGCCGATCGGCATGTCCGTCTGGAGCCGAACGACCCGGCCGGCGCCGCTGGCGTCCGCCACGTGGCGACTGCCGTTCACGAGCGTCCACTCGGCAGGCACACCGCCGTAGTCGAACACCACCTCGCAGGTCAGCTCCACCTCCACGCTGCCGTCGAGGCACAGCACGGTCCGGACGAGCATGTGGTCCGCGTCGTCGTCCGCGGGCGGCCGCGTGTGCGGCGTGATCTCATCCTCCTGCTGGTGCGGCCCCATCGTCAGCGCGTCGCGCACGATCAGCCAGCCGCCTGGCGTGTTCCAGGTGGTGAGGATCGTGTTCGTGCCGGGCTCGTACACCCGCGCCGTCGGGACGTTGATCCCGAACGGCCCGATTCGGAAGCTGCCGGCCTGGCGGTCGAGCAGCGCGCCGAAGATGCTTGGCGAATCGAAGCTCGGAACGCAGAGCCAGTCCACCGAGCCGTCGGGCGCCACGAGCGCGCCGGTGTGGCAATTCGACAGGAAGCCGTAATCCGCAATCGGAGGAAATGGGGACGGTGCGGCCGCGCTCTGCGGCTCCGCCGCCGGCTGGACTGCCATGGCCGCATGCTGGCGCCGCTTCGGCGCGCCGTCATCACCCGATCCGGATGAGCCGGGGCTTCGGGTGCCCACCTACTCCAATACGCCAGAGCGCACTATTGCTCGCGCGCCAGCCGGTTGCGAAGTTTGAGCCCGAAGGCGCGCGCTGTGACGCGCGCAATGCAAGCGCCGAGGAGGCGAGAATGAGTGTTCACACAACGGTCAACCGAGAGACGTACGTGCCCTCGGACCTCTCGCGCGCCGAGGAGGACCGCCGCTCCGGCTGGGTCACGTTCGCCGGAGTGCTGCTGCTGCTCGCCGGCACGCTCAACATCATCGAGGGCATAGCCGCCATCGACAATGCTCACTTCTTCGTCGGCAACACCAACTACATCGCCGGCGATCTCAACACGTGGGGCTGGGTCGTGCTGTTCATCGGTGTCGCCCAGATCCTGGTGGGCCTTGGCATCTTCGCCAAGAACCAGTTCGCCCGCTGGACCGGCGTGGGCGTGCTCGGACTGAACGCGATCGCGCAGCTCATGTTCATCCCGGCGTACCCGTTCTGGTCGCTGTCGATCTTCGCGCTCGACATCCTCGCGATCTACGGTCTGGTCGCGTACGGGGGGCACACGTCGCGGGCCGACTACTAGCGTCGTAGCCGCTGCACCGCTCACTCACGGTGGACGGTGCAGCGCGCGACCTCATCGCGGGTCGACACGAGGCGTACCGCATCGCGCAAGTCCTCGTCGTCGCGGATGCGCACGTCGAGCGTCACGGTGCGGCGGCCGTCCGACTCGTCGTCGATCGACAGATCCTCAACGTGGCCGCCCGAATCGTTGATCGCGTCTAGGAGCGGGCCGAGGGTGCCGTGGCCGCGCTCGTATTCCACCTTCACGGTGTAGGGCGGGCTCGTGAGCGTGAGCAGGCGCGTCCGGACGGGCCTGAGCACCACCAGCACGATCAAGGTGACCACCGCACCCGAGATCGCGAGCCCCCAGAGTCCGGCACCGGCCGCAAGGCCCACCGACGCGCTGACCCATAGCGCCGCCGCCGTGGTGATGCCGCGGACGGAGCCGCGGTCGCGGATGATCGTCCCGGCGCCGATGAAGCCGATGCCCGAGGCGATCTGTGCGGCCACTCGCATCGGATCGACGTTGGGACCGCGGTGCAGGCCCGGGAACCCGAACGCGCCCGCGAGCGTGAACACCGCCGCGCCAGTGGCCACGAGCGCGTGCGTGCGTACGCCGGCCAGCTGGTTGCGCGACTGGCGCTCGAGCCCGATCACGGCGCCAAGCCCGCCGGCAGCGGCCACTCGCAGGACGTAGTCGGCCGTGTCGAGCACGATCGGCCGATCAGCTGCTGCCGCAGTCCACCTTGGAGAACGCGGACTGGTAGGTGGCGGCGAGCTGCTGGAACGCCGTCTGTAGCTGTGCCCGTGCGCCGCTCGCGGAGAGGCTCTTGCCCACGTCTCCCACCACCGACTGGAACTCGGAGACGAACTTCTCGTTCGCCGTCTTGACCTCCGCCTTGCGCTGGTCGCCCAGCTGCGGCTGCGCGTCGGCGATCTTCTTCAGGTCGTCGCGGATCGCGTTCAGATTGCTCTTCACGCCGTCAGACGTCGCCGTTGCCGCTGTGAGCGTCTTCAGCTCGTTCACCTGCTTCTGGATGTCTGAGCTCGCGCTGCAGACCTGCTTCTCCGCCTTCTGCTGGGCGGACTCGCCGCACGCCGCGACCGCGAGCGCCGCTGCCGCGATGCAGATGAGGGTCAGGGGTTTCACGCGATCTCCTCCTGTCGGTTTTGGCAGGTGGGAAGCCGGGGCCGGGCTGCACCAGGGCAGCCCGGCCGAGACTCGTTGCGGCTAGGCGGGCACCGGCTCGCCGTGCAAGGCCTCTTGGAGCTCGCGCTCGGACTCCTTCGACAGGGACGTCTTGAGCACGGTCCCCCCGTACTGGCTGAGCGCCTCCACGGCCTTATCCGGCGTTACCTTCTCGACGACAACGAAGAGCGCCGAGTTCCCGGGTTGCAGCATGTCCCGGACCTGCTCCTGGAACTGCTTGTTGATGCCGCTCTTCTCGATCTTGCCGAACAGGGCGCCGAGGCCGGCGCCCACGGCCATCCCAAACACCGGGACGAAGAACAGGAGGCCGAACAGGAACCCCCAGAACATGCCCCAGGTGGCACCGCCCCCAACCGCATGGTGGGACGTGTGAACGTGGTACTTGCCCTCCTTGTCCCGCACGATCACGGCGACAGCGTCGGGCTCGATGATCAGCTCGCTCGAGAGACGCCTGACCTCCTCGGCCGCGAGGGAGCCGGTGGTCTCGTCGGGGTAGCCGATGGCGATGAGCTCCGCCATACAAGTCCTCCTAGCTTGAGACTGGGTCACGCACGCGTTCGCGAGCGCCGCCGATCAACGTACGAGCCGCCCAGCGCACCGGCATCATCCGAACGGGGTGATCCTGGGCGGGCCTCGCCACCAACGGACAGCGGCCCCGCAGTTGGGGGCCGCCGCCGGGAGTGGGAGGGAGCGGCCTCAGGACCTGAGTACCTTCTCCTTCTGCTCGTCGAACTCCTGATCGGTGAGAATGCCCTGATCATGAAGTTGGGCGAGTGACTTGAGCTGGTCCATCGCATCCCTCGAGAGACCCCCGCTGTCAGGCGTCGATCCACCGTATGCGGGCCTCGGGGCAGCGCCTGCGGCCGGACCGCCCTGCGCGCCCTGTTGCGCTTTCTTGCCGGCGAGATACGCGGTGCCGCCGACGGCGGCGGCCCTCAGGAGGGGACGTCTTCTCAATAGCGGCATGTCAGCCCCCTCACTCCGGGCCCTCGGGCAGCGAGAGGCCCAGGGCAACCATGATCTCCGGCGCGGCGGCTACGACCTTCGGCCCGCCCACCTGCGGGGCAACCGCCCTCAGCACGCCGAGGATGTCCTCGGGGGTTGCGCCCTCGTCGAGTGCGTTGGCCACCTGCCATACGTATGACGCCGGCGGGCTGTCCAGCGCGATCAGCGCCGCGATCTTCACAAGCGCGAACGACCTCGCGTCGAGCCCGGTGGTCTCCTGGTACTCGTGTCGCATGCTGAGGATCTCGCCGAGCGCATCGATGTCGCCGGCCGACAGGCCGGCCAAAGTCTCGTGAGTCTCCTGCGCTACTGCGGCCATACGGCCTCCTTTCGTGTGAGTCGGCGAGTCTCCCGGCCCATCGCGACCATACGGATGCGAGAGCCGCCCTCCCAGGGTGCGCGCACGAGACCACCGGTGCGGCCTGGACCAAACTCCACGGCCATTTGACTGGTCGAATAGTCGGGGGCTACCCTCCAGAGGCGAGATCGTCGGGAGGCGAGCTGGAGGCGAGCTAGTCAAGGAGAGGCGTCCGTCCGTGCAACGCACATCGCTTGACCAGAGTTCCGAGCCCCCCGACGCGGAACGCCCGCTCCGGGTGGTGGTGGCCGAGGATGCCTACCTCGTGCGCGAGGCGATCGGGGTCATCCTCACGGGCGCGTCGGAGATCGAGGTGGTGCGCGCGGTCGGGGACGGCAAGTCGCTGCTCACCGCCGTCGACGAGGAGCAGCCGGACGTCGTGGTCACCGACATCCGCATGCC
>Ga0070683_100004329_pt1 | contig 11672 bp, 13 predicted proteins | sample KBSC713LmetaG_FD_64662 | JGI IMG/M metagenome (GOLD analysis project Ga0070683, IMG submission 64662) | Corn rhizosphere microbial communities from Kellogg Biological Station, Michigan, USA - KBS C7.1-3L metaG | ecosystem: Host-associated > Plants > Roots > Rhizosphere ...
CTGCCAGATCGGGGGGGCGGCGATGATCACCGGCCATCTGGATATCGCCGACGGAACGGTGATCTCCGCGGCAACGGGGGTGTTCAACTCGATCACCGAGCGCGGCGTCTATACCAGCACCTTTCCCGCGCTGCCGCATCGGGAGTGGCAGCACGTCGCATCGATCATGCGGCGCCTGCGCAGCTTCGCCGACAGGATCCGCGCGCTCGAGCGCGACCGCCGTGGACAGGGAGAATGAGCATGGAGATGGACGTCAACGAAATCATGCGGCATCTGGCCCACCGGCCGCCCTTTCTTCTCGTCGACCGCGTCCTCGAATGCGTGCCTGGCCGCAGCATCAAGGCGTTGAAGAACGTGACGATCAACGAGCCGTTCTTCCAGGGTCATTTCCCCGGCTATCCGGTGATGCCGGGCGTGTTGATCATCGAGGCGCTGGCGCAGGTCTCGGTGATCCTGGTCTACCAGACCTTGAAGCGAATGCCGGACGACAAGTCGCTGATCTTCTTTGCCGGCATCGACAACGCACGGTTCAAGCGGCAAGTCACGCCCGGCGACCAGCTGACGCTGGAATCGACCGAGGTCCGGCTGGTTCGCGGCGTCGGCAAGTTCGCGGTACGGGCCAGCGTCGGCGACGCGCTGGTTGCAGAGGCCGAATTGCTCGCCGCGCTGCGCGACCTCTGACGCTTGTGACGCGCGTCCATTCGACGGCGATCGTGGCCGCGAGCGCCGAGCTCGCAGACGATGTCGTCATCGGGCCATACACGGTCGTCGGCGCCGACACGACGATCGGCGCGGGCACCAGCATCGGCGCCCACGTCGTCATTGCCGATCGGACCAGCATCGGACGCGACAATCGCGTATTCCAATTCGCATCGGTCGGTGAAATTCCGCAGGACCGGAAATATACCGGCGATCCGACGCGCACGGTGATAGGCGATGGCAACGTCATCCGGGAATTCGTGACCATCCATGCCGGGACGGCGCAGGATAGAGGTGTGACGACGATCGGCGACGGCAACTGGCTGCTCGCCTATTCGCACGTTGCCCACGACTGCGTGATCGGCAACGGCACGACGTTCTCCAACAATGCCCAGCTGGCCGGGCACGTGATCATCGACGACTATGCCGTGCTCGGCGGCTTTGTCGGCGTGCATCAGTTCTGCCGCGTCGGAACGCACGCGATGCTGGCCGCCGGATCGATCGTGCTGCAGGACGTCCCGCCGTATGTCACCGTGGCGGGATCGCCCGCCACGCCGCGCGGGACCAACAGCGAGGGCTTGCGCCGGCGCGGCTTCAGTGCCGACGACATCGCCGCGATCAAGCGAGCGTACAAGACGCTGTACCGCAAGGGCCTCGCACTCGACGATGCGCGGGCGGAGATTGCCGCCTCGGCCGCCACCGTGCCGGCGCTGCACGCCCTTACTGCGTTTCTGGAGACGCCAGGACGCGGGATCGTGCGTTGAGCGACGCCGCTCGCGACCGGCCGGCGGTGACGATAGGTATCGTCGCCGGCGAAGCCTCGGGCGACGCGCTGGGGGCCGAGCTGATCCGCGCCGTCCGGGCGCGCCTGCCGGACGCGCGCTTCGCCGGCATCGGCGGCCCTCGCATGGAAGCGGCCGGTTGCCTTCTCTGGTATCCGCATAGCGAGCTCGCCTTGCGCGGCTATGCCGAAGTGATCACCCATCTGCCCGCGCTGCTGCGCATTCGGAGCGATCTCTTCCGGCGCCTCGCTTCGGCCAAGGCGCCGCTGTTCGTCGGCATCGATGCGCCCGATTTCAATCTGGGGCTCGAGGCGAGGCTCAAGCGACGGCGGATCCGGACGATACATTACGTAAGCCCGTCGGTCTGGGCGTGGCGCCGCGACCGCATCGGCACGATCGCGCGCTCGGTCGATCATCTGCTTGCCCTGTTTCCATTCGAGCCGCCGCTCTATGCCGATGCCGGCATCAGGGTGACGTTCGTCGGCCATCCTCTGGCCGCAAGCGCGGCGACCGCGGCCAGCCGCCGCGAGGCGCGCGAGCTCCTGAAATTCGAAATGGGCACGCCGGTATTCGCGCTGCTGCCCGGCAGCCGGATGTCTGAGCTGGAGATGCACACCGAGCTGCTGCTGAAGACCGCGGCGGCTTTGTTCGAAGCGCAGCCTCTGGCCAGGTTCATCGTGCCGCTGGTCAGCCGGGAGGCGCGAGAGTACTTCGAGCGTGTGCAGTACCGCCTGCAGCTGGAATCCCTGTCGCTGAAACTGCTGTACGGCCATGCCGGCGATGCGCTGCGCGCGGCCGACGTCGGTATCGTCGCGTCCGGCACCGCGACGCTCGAGGCGGCGATGGCGCGCTGCCCGCACCTGGTGTTCTACAAGGTCCACCCGGTCACCGCGCAGATCGTCAAGCGCAAGCTATTGCTGCCCTTTGTCGGCCTGCCCAACATTCTCGCCGGACGCTTTGTCGCGCCGGAATTCCTGCAATGGGCGGCAACGGTGGACAATCTTGCCCGCGCGGCGTTGAATCTCTACGACGACGCGGTCACCAGGCGCCGCACCGAAGCGCTTTTTGCTTCGCTGGCCGATGCGCTGGCGGCCGATGGTGCGACAATCGCGGCGGAGGCGGTGATGACGGAATTGCGCACGGCAGGAGTGGCATGCTGATCGCGGGAGTCGACGAAGCCGGCCGGGGCCCGCTGGCCGGGCCCGTCGTCGCGGCCGCGGTCATTCTCGATCCGCAGCGCAAGATCAAGGGGCTGCGCGATTCCAAGCTGCTGACGCCGGAGAGCCGCGTCGAGCTGGCGGTGATCATTCGCGCCCGCGCGGTGGCGTGGGCCGTCGCCCACAGCGATGTCGGCGAAATCGACGCGCTGAACATTCTGCAGGCGACCTTGCTCGCGATGAAGCGGGCGATCGAGCAGCTGACGACGGCGCCCGAGGTGGTCTGGATCGACGGCAATCAGTGTCCGCAGGTCAATTATCCGTCGCGGGCTATCGTCGACGGCGATCGTCTGGTCGCGGAGATCGCCGCAGCGTCGATACTCGCCAAGACGACGCGCGACGCGATGCTGGTCGACCTGGACCGCAGTTACCCGCTGTATGGATTCGCGCGCCACAAGGGGTATTCGACGCCCGAACATCTCGCCGCGCTGGCGCAGCACGGACCGTGCGCGGCGCATCGACGCTGGTTCGGCCCGGTACGGCAGACCGGCTTCGATTTCTGATGGCGAGGTCGTCGCCGCGCAAGCGCCCCGCGGCGCTTTTGTTCGACGTCTTCGGCACCGTCGTCGACTGGCGCGGCAGCGTAAAAAGGGAGCTCGCGCGTCTCGGCCGAGCGCGGGGCGTGCGCGCCGACTGGGGCGAGTTCGCCGACGCCTGGCGCGCCGGCTATCGTCCGGCAATGGATCGGGTACGCCGCGGCGAAGTGCCGTGGCAGCCGCTCGACAGCCTGCACAGGCAGATGTTGCGCGGCCTGGTCGGTCGCTTCGGCCTCGCGCTCGATGCCCGGGAGATCGAAGCGCTCAACCTGGTCTGGCACCGCCTCGCTCCCTGGCCGGACGTCCGGACGGGCCTGCGGCGCCTCAAGCGCGGCTGCATCATCGGCACCTTGTCCAACGGCAATATGGCATTGCTGGTCGAGCTCTCCAAAGCCGCGAATCTGCCGTGGGATTGCATCTTTTCAGCCGAACTTTTCCGGCACTACAAGCCCGATCCCGAGGTCTATCACGGGGCGGCGGCATTGCTTGCGCTCGACCCGGCCGATGTCATGCTGGTGGCCGCGCACAAGGACGATCTGGCGGCCGCGCGGCGCTGCGGCTGGCAGACCGCGTACGTGCAACGTCCGCTGGAATTCGGGCCGGGCACGGCGCGTGGCGGGGCCGATCGGGCGAGCACGCTCAACGCCGACGATTTCGCCGACCTGGCCGATCAGCTCGGGCTGTAGGCGGCGCAGTATGCTATGTTTGACCCCGCGGCGGCGCTCGATCCGGTGTCGCCGCGTCCATTCGAAGCAGGAGATTCCGCATTGATCCACTGTGTGTTGCATGACCCCAACGATTCGGTCGCCGTGGTCGTCGTCGAAGGCATCAAGGCCGGACAAACGTTGACCGGGCTGATCCTCGACGAGGACCGGACGATCGATCTGCGCTGCGCGCAGGACATCCCGCTCGGACACAAGATTGCCCTCAAGGACCTGAAGGTGGGCGATACGGTGATCAAGTATGGCGTCGACATCGGGAAGGTCGTCGCGCCGATCAAGGCGGGCGAACATGCCCACGTCCACAACATCAAGACCAAGCGCTGGTGACGAGCGGCCTGCGGTTCCGGCGCGGCGCTCGTGTGTTGACGCTGGCCATGTCGTTCCCAGCGCCGATCGCGCCTTGCCGGGTGCCCGCATGGCCTTTCATCGCGATCTATTACCGCTAGCAAGGAATCATTGATGCAAAAAAGCTTCTGGGGATACCGCCGTGAAAACGGGCGCGTCGGTGTGCGCAACCACGTGATCGTGCTGCCGGTCGACGACCTTTCCAATGCCGCTGCCGAAGCGGTCGCGCACAATGTCAAAGGCGTGCTGGCGATCCCGCATCCGTATGGCCGGCTCCAGTTCGGTCCCGACCTCGACCTGCACTTCCGCACGTTGATCGGCGCGGGGAGCAATCCGAACGTCGCTGCGGTCGTCGTCATCGGCATCGAAGAGGGGTGGACCCGCAAGCTTGTCGACGGTATCGCGGCGACCGGCAAGCCGGTCAGCGGATTCGGCATCGAGCTGCACGGCGATCACGACACGATCATGCGGGCGTCCAGGGCCGCGCGCGAGTTCATGCAGGCCGCGAGCGAACAGCAACGCGTCGAATGCGGACTCGACGAGCTCTGGGTATCGACCAAATGCGGTGAATCCGATACGACGTCGGGCTGCGGCGCCAATCCCACGGTGGGCGATGCCTTCGACAAGCTCTATTCGGCTGGCTCGACGCTGGTGTTCGGCGAGACGACCGAGCTGACCGGCGGCGAGCAGATCGTCGCCGCGCGCTGCCGTGACGACAAGGTTCGCGCCGACTTCATGCGCGTGTTCGACCGCTATCAGGAAGTCATCAACCGGCACAAGACCACCGACCTGTCGGATTCGCAGCCGACCAAGGGCAACATCGCCGGCGGGCTGACGACGATCGAGGAAAAGGCGCTGGGCAACATCCAGAAGATCGGCAAGAAATGCGTGATCGACGGTGTGCTCGACAAGGCGGAAACGCCTTCCGGGCCGGGCCTCTGGTTCATGGACAGCTCGTCGGCGGCCGCGGAAATGGTCACGCTCTGCGCCGCGGCGGGTTTCGTCGTCCATTTTTTCCCGACCGGTCAGGGCAACGTGATCGGCAATCCGATCCTCCCGGTCATCAAGATCTGCGCCAATCCGCGCACGGTGCGGACGATGAGCGAGCACATCGACGTCGACACGTCGGCGCTGCTGCAGCGCGGCATCACGATGGATCAGGCCGGGGACAAGCTGCTCGAGATGATGTTTCGCACGGCCAACGGCAGGCTGACCGCCGCGGAAGCGCTGGGCCATCGCGAATTCGTGATGACCCGGCTGTACGAGAGCGCATGAGCGGGAAGGCTCGCACCGCGCCTTTTGATGCTTTTACGATATCCACAGGACCAACGATGAGAAAACATTCGCCGCTGCGAGGCTGCCTCGCGCTGACCGCCTTGCTGGCCGCTTTGCTGCCGCTTTGCGCGCGTGCCGAGATGAGCGAGATCAAGGTCGCGCAGCAATACGGCATCGGCTACCTTCCGCTGATGATCATCGAGGAGCAGAAGCTGATCGAAAAGTACGCCAAGGCCAACGGCCTCGATGTCAGCGTCGGCTGGGCCAAGTTCGCCGGGGGCAACGTGATGAACGATGCGCTGCTGTCGAACAGCCTGCAGTTCGCCTCGGGCGGCGTCGGCCCCTTCGTAACCTTGTTTGCCAAGACGCGCGGCAATCTCGATGTCAAGGCGGTGGGCGCGATCAACTCGATGCCGCTCTATCTCAATACGCGCAATCCTGCCGTGAAATCGCTCAAGGACTTCACCGACAAGGACAAGATCGCCTTGCCCGCGGTCAAGGTCTCGATCCAGGCCGTGACCTTGCAGATGGCGGCGGAAAAGGCCTTCGGCGAGGGACAGCAGAACAAGCTCGATCACCTGACCGTCAGCATGTCGCATCCCGACGCGCAAGTGGCGCTGCTGTCCGGACAATCGGAAGTCACCGCCCATTTCGGCTCGCCGCCTTTCCAGTACCAGCAGTTGAAGAATCCGGCGATCCATACGGTGCTCAACTCGTACGACGTCCTCGGCGGCCCGGCGACGTTCAACGTCGTCTGGACCACGTCCAAGTTCAGAAGCGAGAATCCGAAACTCTACGACGCCTTCGTCAAGGCGCTCGACGAGGCCACGGCGCTAATCAACAAGGACAAGCACTGGGCGGCGGAATCCTATTTGCGGATGTCGAAGGACAAGGCATCGCTGAAGGAGATCGAAGATATGCTGAACGACCCCGCGATCGTGTTCACGACGACGCCGCAGAATGTCATGAAATACGTCGCTTTCATGGCCAAGATCGGTTCGATCAAGAACCCGCCGGATTCCTGGAAGGACATGTTCTTTCCGAACGCGCAGAGCCTGCCGGGAAGCTAGAGCCGGCATGGGCGCGACCGATACGGCGGCGGAGCTCGAGATCGCCGTCGATCTCGCGACGGTACGCGCCGCGCATGCGCGCATCCGTCCGCATGTGCATCGCACGCCGGTGCTGACCAGCCGGTCGCTCGACGCGGCAATGGGCGCGACGCTGTTCTTCAAATGCGAGAACCTGCAGAAAGTCGGCGCGTTCAAGGCGCGCGGCGCATGCAACGCCGTGTTCTCGCTCGACGACGCCGAAGCCCGGCGCGGCGTGATCACGCACTCGTCGGGCAACCACGGCGCCGCGGTAGCCTGGGCCGCGGCACGACGAGGGATTCCGGCGTGGGTCGTGATGCCGGAGAATTCGGCCGAGGTCAAGAAAGCGGCGGTGCAGGGCCTGGGTGCGGCGGTGCGATATTGCGCGCCGACCCTCGCAGCGCGCGACACGACTTGCGCGGCGGTCCAGGCCGAGACCGGCGCGCTGCTGATCCATCCGTTCGACGATTGGCGAGTCATCGCAGGGCAGGGGACCGCCGCGCTGGAGCTGCTCGAAGAGATTCCCGACCTCGATGCCATCCTCACGCCGGTCGGCGGCGGCGGCCTGCTGTCCGGCACGGCGATCGCAGCGCGCGCGATCAAGCCCTCGATCGCCGTCTACGGCGCCGAGCCCGCGGGCGCCGACGACGCCTGGCGGTCGCTGCAGAGCGGGCATATCGTTCCACAGACCGATCCGCGCACGATCGCCGACGGATTACGCTCGTCACTCGGCGTGAAGACGTTTGCGGTGCTGTCGAAGCTGGTCGACGCGATAGGCACGACGTCGGAGCCGGCGATCGTACAGGCGATGCGGCTCGCCTGGGAAAAGCTCAAGCTGATCATCGAGCCCTCGTCGGCGGTGCCGCTGGCGGCACTGCTCGAACGCAAGCTGCCGGTTGCCGGGCGACGCGTCGGCATCGTCATCAGCGGAGGCAATGTCGACCTGGATCGCTTGCCCTGGCAGCATTGACGCGAACGCCGCGCAGCGGCCTGGCGCAACGGCAGCTGTCCGGCGTCCGTCCGCATCGCTGAGGAGAAAGCATGGCTGAAACCACGGCGCCACTGCTCGATGTTCGCGGCGTGACGATTCAGTACAAGACGACCGAGCATCGCATCACCGCGACCTATCGGGTCGATTTTCAGGTGTTCCGATCGGACCGTTTCATCCTGCTCGGACCTTCGGGCTGCGGCAAGTCGACTTTGCTCAAGGCGGTCGGCGGCTATCTGAATCCGGTCGAGGGCGAGATCCGGCTCAAAGGCGTGCCGGTCACGCGGCCGGGACCCGACCGCATGATGGTCTTCCAGGAATTCGATCAGCTGCTACCGTGGAAAACGGTCAAGGAGAACGTGGTGTTCGCGCTGGTATCGAGCGGCAAGCTGCCGGACAAGGCGGCGGAGGAAAAGGCGCTCGAGTACATCAACAAGGTCAACCTGACCAAGTTCGCCGACAGCTATCCGCACACCCTTTCGGGCGGCATGAAGCAGCGGGTCGCGATCGCGCGCGGGATGGCGATGGAACCCGACGTCCTGCTGATGGACGAGCCGTTCGCCGCCCTCGATGCGCTGACGCGGCGCAAGATGCAGGACGAGTTGCTGCAGCTGTGGGACGACACGCATTTCACCGTTCTGTTCGTCACGCATTCGATCCCGGAGGCGATCACCATAGGAAGCCGCATCCTGCTGATGTCGCCTCACCCGGGACAGGTCAAGGCGGAGCTCAACAGCCTGCCGAGGAGCGCCATGCACGGTGACGCAGCCAGGGAGCTCGAGCGAAAGATCCATGCGATGCTCTTTGCCGAACCCGTCGAGAGTGAGGATGAGTTCCATGCCTGAAGCCGACCTCGCACGCCCGGACGTTCTCCGGCCGACCGTCGACGCCTCGCAATTCGGCGTCGTGCAGCGCCCGCTATCGATGGGCGAGCGGATCTACAACATCGGCGCGGTGCGCAAACTTACGATACTGGTGCTGCTGGCCGCGGCGTGGGAGATCTATGCCCGCTGGCTGCATAACGATCTGTTGTTCCCGACGTTCAGCGCGACCCTGCAGGCGTTCGCCCAGGCGATGATCAGCGGTGGCCTGCTCGGCAAGGCCTGGACCTCGATCAAGGTGCTGCTGATCGGCTATGCGGCCGGCATCGCCCTGGCGGCGGTATTGACGACCGTCGCGATCAGCTCGCGCGTCGGCACCGACTTCCTCGAAACGCTGACCTCGATGTTCAATCCGCTGCCGGCGATCGCGCTGCTGCCGCTGGCACTGATCTGGTTCGGGCTGGGCAACGGCAGCCTGGTATTCGTGCTGATCCACTCGGTGCTGTGGGCGGTCGCGCTGAACACGCATTCCGGCTTCCTGTCGGTGTCGAATACGCTGCGCATGGTCGGCCGCAACTATGGGCTGCACGGCCTGTCGTACGTCGGCAGAATACTGATTCCTGCCGCGTTCCCGAGCATCCTGACCGGCCTGAAGATCGGCTGGGCGTTCGCATGGCGCACGCTGATCGCGGCCGAGCTGGTGTTCGGCGTGTCGTCGGGCTCCGGCGGCCTGGGCTGGTTCATCTACGAGAACAAGAATCAGCTCGAGATCGCCAACGTCTTCGCCGGGCTTTTCACGGTGATCATGATCGGACTCCTGGTCGAGAACGTCATATTTCGCACGATCGAACAGCGCACGGTGCGCAGATGGGGGATGCAGAATTGAGCTGGAGTGCCAAGCCCGTGCGGCAAGCACAAGCGTCGCGCGGCGACTATCCGCGGTTTCATCTGGCCTTCCCGGTGACCGACCTCACCGTCGCACGGCGCTTCTACGGCGGCGTGCTCGGCTGCACCGAGGGCCGCAGCGCCCAGGAATGGGTGGATTTCGATTTCTTCGGCCACCAGATCGTGGCGTTCCGGGTCGGCGCCGCCGACATGAAAGTGGCGACCAGCCTGGTCGACGGCGACCAGGTGCCGGTGAGGCATTTCGGCGTGATCCTGGAAGTCGACGAATGGAACAGCCTGGCCGACCGTCTGGAGACGGCGGGCGTGCGCTTCATCATCGAGCCGCACGTGCGATTCAAGGGACAGATCGGCGAGCAGTCGACGATGTTCCTGCTCGACCCGTTCGACAACGCGCTCGAGTTCAAGGCCTTCGAGAACATCGACCAGCTGTTCGCGCCGCAGTGAGCCCGGCGGCGTGCGGATCGTCATCAGCGAATTCATCGACGAAGCGGCAGCGACGTCGCTGGCACGGGATTTCGACGTGCGGTACGACGCCGCGCTGGTCGAGCGGCCGGCCGAGCTCGGCGTCGAACTGGCCAGCGCCGACGCGTTGATCGTGCGCAACCGCACGCAGGTAAACGCCGCACTGCTGGCTGCAGCGCCCCGTCTCAAGGTCGTCGGCCGGCTCGGCGTCGGACTGGACAACATCGATCTATCCGCCTGCGCGGCGCGGCGGATCGACGTCATACCGGCGACCGGCGCCAATGCCCGCTCGGTGGCCGAATACGTGATCGGCGTTGCGTTGGTGCTGCGGCGGCGGGTCTTCGGCGCGAGTACAGCGGTCGCGGCGGGCCAGTGGCCGCGTGCCGCGCTATCGCAGGGGCGGGAGCTTTCGGGCAGCACGCTCGGCGTCGTCGGTTTCGGCAGTATCGGCCGCCTGGTCGCGGAGCTCGCCCATCGGCTGGGCATGCAGGTGCTCGGTTTTGACAGCGCGATTGCGCCGGATTCGGCAGCCTGGGCCGAGCAGCACACGGCGCCGCGCCCGCTCGACGATCTGCTGCACGAGTCCGACGTCGTTTCGCTGCACCTGCCGCTGACCGAGGAGACGCGCCGCCTTCTGGATGCGCGCCGGCTGTCGCTGATGAAACGCGATGCGATCCTGATCAATACCTCGCGTGGCGGCATCGTCGACGAAACGGCGCTGGCCGATTCGCTGCGCAGCGGCATGCTAGGTGGTGCGGCGCTCGATGTCTTCGAGCACGAGCCGCTGCCGGCAGGCAGTGTCCTTGCCGGGTGTCCACACCTATTGCTGACGCCGCACATCGCCGGCGTCACCCGGGAGTCGAACGCCCGCGTTTCAGCGCTGGTCGCCCGCGAGGTTGCCGCCGCGCTGGTCCGGCGCGCTGACACCGCGCATGCCTAGACTTCAACCGGCGGCGCTGCGCGACCTGGCCGAGCGCGCGTTGCGCCGCGCCGGCGCGAACGCGGCGATGGCGGCGGCCACCGCGCAGGCGCTGACCGAGGCCGATGCGCAAGGCTTGGGCTCGCACGGCGTCGCCCGCGTTCCCCAGTACGCCGCACATTTGCGCAACCGCCGCGCCGTCGGCGACGCCGTCCCCGGCGTGATCCGATCTCGCGGCGGCGCCGCGCTGGTCGACGCGGGCGGCGGGCTCGCGTTCCCGGGCTGCGCGCTCGCCGTCGCCGAGGCGATCCGGCGCGCCCGCGAATTCGGCGTCAGCTTCGTCGGCGTCACCAACAGCCATCATTTCGGCGTGGCCGCCTACCACCTGGCGCCGGTCGCCGCGGCGGCGATGGTCGGACTGGCGCTGGGCAACTCGCCGGCAGCGATGGCCGTCGCGGGTGGCAAGCACCCGGTGCTGGGGACCAATCCGATCGCCGCCGTTTTTCCGCGCAGGAACGGAACGCCGCTGACGATCGACCTGTCGCTTTCGCAGGTCGCCCGCGGCAAGGTGATGATCGCGGCGAAGGAAGGCCGGCCGATTCCCGAGGGTTGGGCGCTCGATGCCGACGGCCGGCCGACGACCGATGCCAAGGCGGCGCTAGCCGGATCGATGCTGGCCGTCGGCGGCGACAAGGGCGCAACGCTCGCGCTGGTCGTCGAATTGCTCGCCTGCGCATTGACCGGGGCCGCGATGGGTTTCGAAGCCGATTCGTTCCTGGTCGACGAGGGGAATCGGCCCGGCGTCGGCCAGGCGTTCCTGGTCGTCGATCCGGCCGCGCTCGCCGGCACCGCAATCTATCTGGAGCGCATCGAAGCGCTGATCGCCGAAATGCAAAAAGATGCCGGCGTCCG
>Ga0070683_100004331_pt1 | contig 11672 bp, 8 predicted proteins | sample KBSC713LmetaG_FD_64662 | JGI IMG/M metagenome (GOLD analysis project Ga0070683, IMG submission 64662) | Corn rhizosphere microbial communities from Kellogg Biological Station, Michigan, USA - KBS C7.1-3L metaG | ecosystem: Host-associated > Plants > Roots > Rhizosphere ...
GCCGACACCAGGAACAGCTTCACCGCCTCGGCGCGCTTGCGCGACAGCTTCATGTTGAAGTCGCGCTTGCCCTCGTCGGACGTGTGGCCGGAGATCTCCACCCGCAGCGTCGGGTACCCCTTGAACACGCCCACCGCCTCCTTCAGCAACGGGAACGACGACGGCTTGATGTCAGCCGAGTTGCGCCGGAAGTTGATGCCCTTCACGACGCCCGTGAACTTCTTGACCGGCGCCGGGACCTCGTCGGGGCAGCCGTCGTCGTCCTGGTAGCCGTTCTTGGTCTCGGGCTCGTTCGGACACTTGTCGTCCTCGTCCTTGATGCCGTCCTTGTCGTTGTCCGGGTCGGGGCAGCCGTCCTCGTCCTCGAACTTGTCCTTGTCCTCCGGCTCGTCGGGGCACTTGTCCTTCTCGTCGATGATGCCGTCGTTATCCTTGTCCTCTTCGGGGCAGCCGTCGCGCTCGGGCGGGCCGGCCTTCTCGGGGCACTTGTCCTTGCGGTCGACGACGCCGTCGCCGTCCGTGTCCTTGTCAGGGCAGCCGCCGTTCTCCTTCGGGCCGGCCACGGTCGGACACTTGTCCTTGTCGTCGGGGATGCCGTCGTTGTCGCTGTCCTTGATGAGGGCGAGCGGGCGCGGCGGCGGCGCGGCCGGGTGGCCGCCAAACGTGAAGCCGAGGCTGAGCATGAACTCGCCGTCGACCGAGTAGGCCTTCGATTCCTTGTTGGGAACGCCCATCGCCCGCGCGTCGAAGCGCAGGTGAACGACGTCGGTGAAGAAGAACTTCGCGCCGACGCCGCCGTGGAACTCGAAGTCGGTGTCCTTCTTGATTGCCTGGTAGGCGGCCTGGTCAGTGCTCATGTCGCCGTTCGTAGACGCGACGTTGAGCAGGCCGGCACCGACGAGCACGAACGGGACGAACTTCCCGCCCGCGATCTGGCCGGGCATGATGTTGTAGACGAGCGATCCGCGGAACCCGAGGATGAACGCGCTGGCGCCCGTGTCGCGCGCCTTGGTCGGGATGCCGACGCCCTCGGCCTCGATCGCGAAGCTCGGAACTGGCAGCACCCCCAGGCGGAGCAGGAACAGCGGCGCGTTCTGCGGGCTGGTCAGCGCCTTGTCATCCGCGACGCCGAGCTCGACGTTCTTGTTGAAGAGGTGGACGCCGCCCCCGACCCCGACCTCGAACTGCACGCCCTCCTTCTTGGGGCTCTGGGCCGACGCATCACCCGCCGCTGCAACCAGAATGGCGCCGATCGAAACTGCTAGGACGGCGCGTGCGCTCCTCTTGGGGATCTCTCGCATGGTACGGGACTATATCCGGTTTGGGTTCACTTCGAAATGTCACCACCGTCGAGGGTCGGGCTGAATACTTGTTCCGGCCCCACAGTCCAGGCTATAAGCTTGGCCGCTCGACGACGGTGTCTCTCATCGGCACCGCAACACCGAATCTGGAGAACCAACGCATGATCCGTTTCGCCGCTGTGCTGTTCACCGCCACGATTTTGACTGTTTCGACGCTCGCGGGACGAGCGGTTGGCGACGACGGAAAGTGCACCATCGCGACCAAGGGCGACTCGCCGACGGCGAAGGCGTGCGCCAAGGGTGGACGGGCGGAGGCGAAGAAGATCATGAAGGAGATGGTGAAGCAGGCGAAGGCGGCCGGTCAGAAGTTCACCTGCGACGGCTGCCACAAGGACCTCGACAACTACGAGCTGACCAAGAACGCGACCGAAGACTTCAAGAAGTTGGAAGCCGTCGCGAAGGTCAAGTAGCTCCCGCACGCTGTTCGGGCGAGCGTCGCCATGAAGACCATCACCGAGTTCTCCGGCATCCTCCTGCGCGAGGCTGCCCAGATTCGTCAGGCCCATCGTCCGCCGCCCGCGCGCAAGGGTGCGGAGGGTAAAGCCGAGGAAACGCCGGCCGCAGCGGAAGCTGCGCCGGACGAGCAGGCTCCGGAAGCGGGCGCCGAGGTCGCGGAGGCCGGCGCGGGCGAGCAAGCCGCCGAGGCCTCCGAAACGGCGGCGGACGCGGGCGAGCAAGCCGCGGAGGCCTCCGAAGCGGCGGCGGACGCGGGCGAGCCGGCCGCCGAGGTTTCCGAAGCGGCGGCGGACGCGAGCGAGCCGTCGACTGAGGCGGTCGAGACCCCGTCCGAAGGTGCGGCTGAGGCCGCGTCGGAAGCGACGTCCGAGACCGTCGCTGAACCGGCGGAAGCTGCAGCCGAGGGCGAAGGCGCGGCGTCCGCGGAGGCGGCGCCGTCGGAGGGCGCCGCTGGCGAAGCGAGCGCGCCCGCTCCCGTCGACGAGAGCGCCGTCCGCGCGGCGGCCGAGATCGAAGAGAAGCTCGGTCTCAAGGGAGATCGCCTCGCGCGCATGATGGAAGCGCTCGAGGTGATGCGCGGCCGCGCCGACAACGTGCGGCTCGTTCGCGTGATGACGGGCGAGGATCCGCCCCCCAGCGCAAAGAAGCAGGGCGACTTCTATTACGTCGTCGATCTGATGCCACGGCCCGAGCCGCGCGGCAGGCACGGCGATCGTGGTGGACGCGACCGGGACCGCGGCGGCGGCCGGGATCGTGGCGGCGGTGGCCGCGGTGGCGGCCGTCCAGGCGGCGGCCCGGGTGGCGCCGGCGGCGGCAAGGGGGGACCCCCGCGCCGCGATCGTCCTGGCAGCGGCTTCGAGATGGGACCCGGCGGCGGACGCGACCGCGACCGGGGCCGTGGCGGTCCAGAGAACCCGATGGGCGGTCCGGGCTGGATGGTCACGCGCGCACCTGGCGGTCCCGATCGTTCCGGTGGTGGCCGCGATCGCGATCGCGGTCGCGGCCCACGCCCACCGGGTGGACCCGGGCGCGGCCCGCGTCCGCCGGGAGCATCTGCACGTGGCCCTGGCGGCGGTGGCCCTGGCGGCGGTGGCCCTGGCGGCGGTGGCCCTGGCGGCGGCGGTGGCCCCGGGCGCGGCCCCGGTGGTGGACCCGGGCGCGGTCCTGGCGGCGGTGGCCCCGGGCGCGGTCCCGGCGGTGGACCGGGGCGCGGTCCCGGTGGTGGTCCGCCGCGTGATCACGCGGGCGCGCGTGGCCCCAGTGGTGGCGGTGGCGGTGGCGGTGGTGGTGGTCGCGGCCCGGGCGGCGGCTTCGGCGGTCCGAGGCGCGATCGCGGCGGGTTCAGGCCCGGCGGTGGTGGTGGTGGTCCGAGGCGCGAGGGGCCGCCGCGCGACTCGAAGGGATGGCCGGTGGCTGAACCAGTTCCGGCCGACGCCATTCCCCGCACTCCGCCTGCGGCGGCCGAGAAGAAGCCCGACCAGCCCGAAACCAAGCCGCCCGAGCCCGAAAACAAGTAGTCCGGCGCTCGCTTCGACGTCCGCCCGTCGTCACCAACGACGGTGCAACGTTACCGAAACGCCTTCCGAGGTCGCGCTTGCGCGCAACCTCGCCGTGGCGTGGCGATTGCTGTTGTTCGTTCCCGGAATTCGCCGAGCGCGAATCGCGGGTGGCTCATGCGCAGGATCGGGGCGGTGATGGTTCTCGGGGTGGTCCCCTGGCTGGTCGTGGGATGCGGCGACGATCGCCCGAGGAAAGCGATCACGTCGTCGTCCGGCGCCGGTGGCGTTGCGGACGCGGCGGGTGGCGGCGCCAGTGGCGCTCCCGTCGCGGGCGGCGGCGGCGCCGCGGGCGCGGGTGGCGGCGCCATGCCTTCGGCGCGCGGTTGCTCCGATCTTTTCGATCCGGCGGTGCTCGTCGACTACGCCTTCGAGATCAGCGCGGACGAGTGGGCGAAGATCGACTACGAGTTTCGCAACCGCGATGCGCTCGTCGCCGCCGGGATCGATCCGAAGACGTTCCATCCGATCGTCTTTCACTACGGCGGGGAGACGGTGCCCGACGCGATGATCCGGCTGAAGGGCCAGTCGTCGTGGCGCCAGACGGTGCGCGACGACGGCGACAAGGCGCGGATGCAGTTCGTCGTCTCCTTCGAGGAGGTAAACCCGGCGGCGAAGTTCCACGGCCTCAGCAAGCTCGTCCTCGACATGCCGAACAACGACCAGACGTTCATGCAGGAACGCCTGGGCTTCGCGACCATGGCCGAGATCTTCGGGATGGCGGCGCCGTGCGCGAACAGCGCGCGCGTGACGATCAACGGGCAGTACTACGGCGTGTACGTCAACGAGGAGCACATCGGCGGCGCGTACATCAAGCGCGTGTTCCCGGAGGCGCCCGACGGCGACCTGTTCGCCGCGGGCCGCACGCCCAAGACGAACCAGCTGACGCCGGACGACGACAAGCTCGCGGCGTTCTGGGCGGCGCACGACATCGCGTCGATGGCGGCGGTGGTCGACATGGACGCGTCCGTCGCCGAGTGGGCGGCCGAGGCGATGCTGAACGACGGTGACGGCTACTGGGGCGGTGGGCACAACTTCTACATCTACGACTACGCGGGGAAGGGTTACCGGTGGATGCTCGACGACGCGGACGCGACCTTCGCGTGGCTGGGGCGCAGCGACGTCAACCTGATCTACTGGTGGGCCGGTCGAACGTCGCTGCAGGAGGCCGGCCAGCACTATTTGATCGTCATGGGCGATCCGACCTGGCGGGCGAACTATCTGGCAGCGGTCCGGGCGCTGCTTTCGCGATGGGACGTCGCGCGGGTGCAGGGGTGGATCGACGCGTGGTCGGCACAGATCGCCGACGCGGTCGCGCAGGATCCGCACCGCGTGCACAGCGTCGAGGACCATCGCGAGGCGATCGCGAAGATGCGCCAGGAGGTCGTCGATCGGCCCGCCTACGTCACGCGCTTCCTCGGGTGCGTGGACAGCACCGGCGACGCGAGCGACGGTGACGGCGACGGCTTCGCGTGGTGCAACGATTGCGACGACGCCAACCCGACCGTCAACCCCGGCGCGGTCGAGGTCTGCGGCAACGGCATCGACGACAACTGCAACCGCCGCGCCGACACCGCCGACGGCTGCCCCGCCATGTGACGTCACCTCCCACCTCCTTCTCCCGCTTGCGAAAGAGGTCGGGGTGAGCGGTCCTGCGCTCCTTCTTTCTCCCTCTCCCGCTTGCGGGAGAGGGTCGGGGTGAGGGCAAGCCTTGCGCGCGCCAGCGCTCGGGCCGAGAGGGTAAGGGCGAGGGGCCGTCAGCCGCCGGCGCGGTTCATGAACGCATCGAGCGCCTCCCAAGCCGCCGTGGGATTCGTGACCAGCGCGAGGTGCGGCCCGTCGATGTCCGCGACCTCCACGGACGGCCGCAGCCGGCGAATCTCGTCCGCGCGGCTGCCCCGGATCACGCCGTCCTTGCGCGCGCGCAGATACAGGACGGGCACCGGGCACGCGACGAGCGCGTCGGTCGCGTCGATCGAGAGCGTGGCGCGTGCGCGGCAGGCGATCGCGTCGACGCCCGCGAACGCGTGTGCCTCCGCAAGCAAGCGCCGCACCTCGGTGGTTCCGTACCCGCCGAGCAAGGCCTTCGCGCGCGAGGCCGCCGGATAGAAGCGGAACAGCGCGGGCGTCGCCAGGTGGCGCGCCCAGCGCGGCAGGTACGGCACGGGCGTCTTCACGAACGACGCCGCGAGGATCACGCCCCGCAGTCCGGTGGGTCGTGTGGCCGCGGCCAGCAGCGCGAGCGGGCCCGAGAACGACCACCCGAGCAGGAAGAACGGGCGATCGACGGGCAGCTGCGCGCGAACGTGCGGCAGCAAGTCGTCGTACGTGTTGCCCGGGCCGGGCGGGTAACCGACGGCGATCGTGTCGACGCCGGCGGGCGCTGCCGCCCGCAGCGGTCCGAAGAGCTTGTCGCTGCCGTCCATTCCCGGGAGCAGCACGAGCGTTCGGCTTGCCACGTCCGTCAGCCCCTCACCCTTACCCTCTCCCCGCTTCGCGGGGCGAGGGCAAACGGCTTCGGTGGATCGTTGGTCACCTTCTCGTTGCGCGCGATCATCGCCCTTTCAAGTTGGGCTGGCGGCGAGGGATTCGAGGCGGTCGAGGACCTGCTTGGCGCCGATGACGCGGGTGAATATGTAGAGGGCGGCGGTGGGCGTGTCGTCGAGGACGGCTTCGCCGACGCGGAGGGCCTTGCTGACGGCGAAGAGGATCCGGTGGGGGAGGCCGGCGCGCACCAGCTCGACGCGGCGCCAGACCGCCTCGCGGCTCCAGAAGCCGAGCAGCTCGAAGTGGACGCGGGCGCCGTCGCGCGCGCGCACGAACGCGAGGTCCGGGACGCAGACACCGGCGCCCGGCAGGTCGAGCACCGCCGGCTCTCGGTCGACGCGCCAGTCGCTGTCGAGGCGCTCGAACGCCGCCACGAACGCGGCGAGCTCGTCGGGCAGCGCCGGTCCGGCGGCGTCGTTCGCGCTCACCACCGCCGCGCCGCCGGTGCGAAAGCGGAGTGGGCGCCGCTCGCTACCCCAGCGAACCTCGGCTTCGATCGACCACACGTCGCACGCCGTGATCGCGGGCAGCGCCAGCCCCAGCTGCAACCCGTAGCGCGTGCCGCCCTGAAACAGGCTCAACGGTCCGTCGAGCGCGATCTGGTAGCCGCCCTTCTCCGTCGGTGTGACCACCGGCAAGAGGCGCAAGAACTTCAGCGTGCGGAAAAGGTGCCGGTACGTGCCCGCGCCGCTCGCACGCACCGTGGCGGTGACATGCGTGGCCCGCAGCAGGACCGCCTGCGCCTCGGCGAGCTCGAAGCCTGCGGCCAGCGCCGCAGGCGGACGGCCCGCGAACGCGATCAGGCGTTGCCGCGCCGGACGGTCGCCATAAAGGCCGGCCTCGATCGCGTCTGCCGTGGTTCCGCGTTCGCCCGCCACCGCGGCCAGCAGCGCGTCGCGATCGAACGGCGCGATCGGCGTCGTGGCCCGGCGCGCCGCAGCGGCGCGCCGGAAGACCTCGCGCCGCAGCGCCGCCGCGGTCTCGGCGTCGGGCTCCTCGAAGCTGCACCCGTCCTGCACCAGCTTCTGGACCGCCGCGATCAACCTGCGATCCGGGTCCGCGTCCGCCGCGCGCGCGTCGAACGCGTCGTCCAGTTGCTGCCGCGTCGATCCGATGTGCGTTCGCGCGACCTCCGAGAACGCCGCCGCCAGCGCCGCGACGCGCGCGCGCCGCCCGTCGTCCATCGCGACCAGGCGCAGCTCGTCGCCGCGCCGGCGCGCCGTCACCAGATCAGCGGTAAGCACTGTGGTCGCGCCGCCGCGCGCTGGTGAAGGTTTCGGTCGTCGACGCGGTGACCAGCTCGTAGAGCAAGGCGCGCTTGCCCGCCCGCGCGCGCAGCACGCGGCCCAGGCGCTGCACGTGCTCGCGCACCGATGCGCTGCCCGACACGACGATCGCGATCGCCGCGTCGGGGATGTCGACGCCCTCGTTGAGGACCTTGGACGTCACCACCGCGCCGTAGCCGCCGTCCGCCAGGCCCGCCAGGATCTCGCTGCGCTCCCGCACGCGCGTCTCGTGCGTGATGATCGGGACCAGAAATCGCCGCGAGATCTCGTACGCCGTCGCGTTGTCCTGCGTGAACAGCAAGGTGCGATCGTCGCGGTGGCGGTCGAGCAGCAGCGCGACGTAGTCCAGCTTCGCCGGCGCCGCGAACGCGATGTCGCGCTGCCGCCGGTACGCGGCCATCGCGCGCCGGCCGTCATCGCTGCGCGCCGACCGGATCACGAAGTCCGACCAGCCCGACGGGCTGGACATGCGGATGCCGTTGCGCGCGAGGAAGTCTCGGTAGATGCCGCGCGCCTCGTCGTGCGCGCGCCGGTCCTCGGGCCCCAGCTCGACGGTCAGGCGAACGGTGTCGTACGGTGCCAGGTAGCCGCCCTCGGCGGAGAGATCGACGATGTCCTTCCGGTAGACGATCGGGCCGACCAGCTCGTCGAACTCACTGTGCCGTCCGTCGGCGCGCTCGGGCGTCGCGGTCAGCCCGAGGCGGAACGGCGCGACGCACGCGCGCGCGGCCAGCGCGTACGCGGGGCCGGGCAGGTGGTGACACTCGTCGAACACGACCAGGCCGAACCGGTTGCCCAGGTGCTCCATGTGGATGTGCGCCGAGTCGTACGTCGACACGGTCAGCGAGCGCACGTCGTACTCGCCGCCGCCGATCAAACCGACCGGGACGCCGAACGTCGTCCGCAGCACGTCGTACCACTGGCGCACGAGATCCAGTGTCGGCGCGATGACCAGCGTGCTGCGGCGCTTGTCATCGATGGCCAGGCACGCGACCCAGGTCTTGCCCGCGCCCGTCGGCAGCACGACGACGCCGCGGCCCTGGCGCGCGCGCCACGCCGCCAGCGCCTCGGCCTGGTAGGGACGCGGCTCGCGGTGGACGCGCGCGCCGTCCGCGAGCTCGCCGTAGCCGCGGGCGCGATCCTCGACGGTGTCCTCGCCGCGGCCGAACGCGCGGCGCACCGCCGCGTACGCGGAGGCGGGCGCCCGGAAGCACGCCGTGCGCGCGTCCCACAGACATCCGGGCGGCGCGGGCGCGCCGGGCGGCAGGCCCGTGACCTCGATGGTGCCGCCTCGAAATTGCAGTGTGGGCAACGCGGTAACGTGAATAGCGCGCGGGGCCTTCGCTGTCAGCTGTCAGTTGTCAGGCGGCGCCGAAGCGGAACTGGAACGCGGCCACGGTCTGCGCGGCCGCACCCTCGACGCTCAGCGTGCCGGCGTTCACGACCAGATCGTAATGGCCGGGATCGCGAATGTCCGCGTTGTAGTGCTGGCGGTTGAACGCGACGCGCTCCTCGTCGATGCGCATCACCTTCGCGCGCGCGTCCGCTTCGCCGAGGTCGTCGCGCACGGCGATGCGCGCGACGCGCTCCTCGATCGGCGCGATGACGCGCACCCGCAGCGTCGTCTTGCCGTCCAGCAGGAAGTGCGCGCCGCGGCCGACGATCACGCCCTTGCCGTGCCGGCCCAGCGTCAGCACCACGCGCGACAGGTTGCGCAGGTAGTCCGACGGCGCGAACACGCCGCGCTTGATCAGCCCGGCGACCCACTCGGTGATGCCGTCCTGGACGCGCTCGTCCAGCGTCTCGACGACTTGCTGGCGCACGTGCGCCGCCTCGGCGATGTCGTGGATCAGCTCGTCCGAATAGAACCGAAATCCGAGCCGATCGGCGACCATCCGTCCCATCGCCGCGCCCCGCGCACCGTACTGGCGCGAGATGCAGATCGTCGGGCGCTGGATGTGTCCCTCGACCCCCTTACGCTCGCGGATCCGGCGTTCCTCCTGCCACAGCAGGATCTGCTGGTCCACGAAGTGATCGATGCTGCCGATCATGCGTCACCTCCGTGTGAAAGGTCGCCAACGCTAGCGGCAGAGCTGCGGTGGCGTCAAGCAGTCGATGGCGTAATCTTTGTCCCCGTGGCTGTTGACCACCTTCTGAGGACGACCGCGTCACCGACGCAGGCGAACGAATGGGCGCTGGTGCTGAGCGCTGCGTCGATCCAGCACCGGGTCGACGAGCACGACGGTCACTTCGCGCTGGTCGTCGACCCGGCCGACGCGGTCACGGCCGGCGAGGCGCTGGACAGCTACGACGCCGAGGGCGCGTCCGAGCAGCAGCCGGCGGCGCCCGACCTCGGCTGGAGCCCGCTCGGCCTGATCTGCGCGATCGCGTTCGTGGGGATGCTGCTCGTGACCGGCCCCAGCGAGCGCGCCTCGACCTGGTTCAAGGCCGGCGCGGCGTCGGCAGATCTGATCGTGCACGGCGCCTGGTGGCGCGCGGTCACCGCGCTGACGTTGCACGAGGACGTGCTGCACGTCGTGGGCAACGCCGTGGCGGCCCTGGTCTTCGCGTCGGCGGTGGGGCGCTGGCTGGGCACCGGGCTCGGCGGCGTGCTGATCCTGGCAGCGGCGACGGCGGGCAACCTGCTGACGGCGGTCGTGAAGCACACCCACTACGTCTCGATCGGCGGATCGACGGCGACGTTCGCCGCACTGGGGATCATGGCCGGCCTGCAGGTGGCGCGGCGGCTGCGGCTGCGCACGCGGCCGGGGTACTGGTGGGTCCCGATCGGCGCCGGCCTGGGCATGTTCGCGATGACGGGCGTCGGCCCTGGCACCGACTACCACGCGCACCTGTTCGGCCTCGGATTCGGCTTGCTGGTCGGCGTCGGTTGGGCGGTGGCGCAGCTCAAACGCGGGTGGCGCGCGCCGCGTCCGCTGGTTCAGGGGCTGCTGGGCTTGGTCGCGCTCGGCGTCGTCGCGCTGAGCTGGATGGTCGCGTTCCGTCACGCGGGCTGACCGCGATCCGGGTCCGCGAAAACGCCGACGGCCGGCGCGACCCCCTGCCCGCCGCAACTGCGAGGCGAGCAGGGTGGCCGGCGCCGGCCGCCGAGGGACCCGAAGGTCCTGGGATCAGCCGTTGGTTCCGCCGTCCGCGTTCGTCGTCCCTCCCGTGAAGAAGTAGTAGTCGGCGGAGTAGGGGATGCGGGTCTCCATCCCGGTCGTGGTCGAGTCGCAGCCGGTGGCCGGCGCCGGGCCGCCGGCGGTGTTCAGCCGCTGCACGTAGGTGATGTCGCTGAACACGCCTGTCCCCGTGTTCGATGTCGCCGACAGGAGCAGCCACTGGATCGCGCCGGTCGCCGTCGAGTTCACCCCCGCGACCTTCGCGCCGTTCACGACGCTGCCGTCGGTGGACGTCCAGTTCGGCCCCAGCCCGTGCGTGCCGACCTGCGCGAACGCCTGATCGTAGAGCATCGCGTCCGGCTGCTTCAGCACCCACGAGTACGTCGCGGCGCCGCTGCCGCCCGCGCCGCCCGCCCCGCCGCCGCCACCCGCGCCGCCTGCCGCGCTCGCCGTGCACGTGTAGACCTGCACGCCGATCGCGTGGTCGTGGAGCTTCAGCGTCGCGCCGCTGGGAACCGCGATCGCCGACGGCAGGCTTGCCGGCGGCGTCAGCCACGCCGCGCCCGCGCCGCCGCCGCTGAAGAAGTAGTAGTCAGCGGTGTAAGCGACGCGCGTGTCCATGCCGGAGGTGGTCGCGCTGCACCCGGTCGAGGGCGCCACGCCTCCGGTCGTGTTCACACGCTGCACGTAGGTGACGTCGCTGAATACACCGGTCCCGGTGTTCGACGTGGCCCGCAGCAGCAGCCACGGGATCGCGCCGGCCGTCGGCGAGTTCTCCTGCCAGACCTTCGCGCCGTTGACGACGCTACCGTCGACGGTGGACGTCCAGTTCGGACCTATGCCGTGCGTGCCGACCTGCGCGCTGGTCTGATCGTAGAGCTTCGCGTCCGGCTGCTTGAGGACGAACGAGTAGGTCGTGGTGCCGCTGCCGCCTGCGCCGCCGGCACCCCCGCCGCCGGTGCCGCCCGTCGCGCTCGGCGTGCAGGTGTAGACCTGGTCGCCCATCGCGTGCAGGTAGAACTTCAGCGTCGCCCCGGCGGGCGTGTTCAGCGTCGGAGGCACGGTCAGGGTCCCGCCTGTCCCGCCCGCGCCACCGTTTCCGCCCGCTCCGCCTGTCGTGCCGGCGGTGCCGGTCGTCGACCCGGCGGTGCCGCCCGTGCCGGTCGTCGTGCCAGCTGTGCCGCCCGTGCCGGTCGTGGACCCGCCGGTCGACCCGGCCGTACCGGTCGTCGAGCCGCCGGTGCCCGCGGTGGACCCGCTCGTGCCGGCGGTGCCGGTTGTCCCGGCGGTGCCGGTCGTTCCCGCGGTGCCCGTCGTCCCGGCGGTGCCGGTCGTGCCCGCGGT
>Ga0070683_100004333_pt1 | contig 11670 bp, 9 predicted proteins | sample KBSC713LmetaG_FD_64662 | JGI IMG/M metagenome (GOLD analysis project Ga0070683, IMG submission 64662) | Corn rhizosphere microbial communities from Kellogg Biological Station, Michigan, USA - KBS C7.1-3L metaG | ecosystem: Host-associated > Plants > Roots > Rhizosphere ...
CGTACCGAGGATGGCGCCGAGAGCCGTGCCGGCCGCGAGTTCGCGACGCATAACCCGCCACCAATCGCGCAACCGGAACTCGCCCAGGGCCAGCGCGCGGATAACGAGGGTTGCCGCCTGCGAGCCGGCGTTGCCGCCAGAACTGATCACCAACGGTGTGAACAGCGCGAGCACCTTTGCCTTGTCGAGCTCGTTCTCGTAAAACGCCATGGCTGTCGCGGTGAACATTTCCCCGACAAACAAAACGACGAGCCAGCTCGCGCGTTTTTTCACCATGCGGTGCAACGCGATCGTGATGTAGGGTTCGTCCAGCGCTTCCGTACCGCCGAGCTTTTGGATGTCCTCGGTCGCTTCTTCCGCGGCGACGTCGAGCATGTCGTCGACCGTGACAATACCGATGAGTTTGCGATTTTCGTCGGTGACCGGCAGAGCCACGCGATCGAATTGTTGAAACAGCATCAGCGCTTTTTCGCGATCATCCGTCGGCGAAAGCATCGTATAGTTGCCGTCGAGCAAATCCCGAATCGGCCGGTCGAGCGGCGAGAGCAGCAGCCGGCGGACGCGGATGTCGTCGATCAGATGTCCGTTCGCGTCGACGACGAAGACGATGTTGAGTGTCTCGCGGTCGTAACCGTGTTCGCGGATATAATCGAGCGATTCGCGCACGCTCCATTCCGGACGCACCGCGATGTAATCGAGCGTCATCATCCGGCCGACGCTGTGTTCTGGATACGCGAGCAGCGACTGGGCGACCTGTCGCTCGTCGGGCGTGAGCATCGAGAGCAATTGCATCGCGACGTCGAGCGGCAGCTCGTTCAAAAATGCCGTGCGGTCGTCGGGCGGCAGCGCGTTGAGCAAAGCCGCGGCCTGATCCTGATGCAGCACCTTCAACAATTTTTTCTGCGTTTCGAGCGGCATGTACGTGAACGTCGCCGCGGCGAGTTCCCGCGAAGTCGCGCGAAACAGCAGCGCCAGTTCCTCGACCGAAAGGTCCGCAATGATCGGCGCGAGATCGGACGGGTGCCACGGCTCGAGCTTTTGCTTGAGGGCGGCATAGTCCTTGTGCGCAAGCAGACCGGAGATCTCGGCTTTGATAGCAGCGGGTGCTGACATGGCCCGAGCGAGACAGGGTGCCGGGCGAGTTTCAATCCCAGCCGCGTTTGTCTCCGGAAGTTAACGCGGGCGCATCGACACCGTCGCAGCGGTAACCGAAGAAATGGGTTCGATTCTCACAATTGTTGGCGGCGCGAAAATTCGACTTGCGCGGAAACCCAAAATACGTTTATGGTTTCCTGAGTTTATGAAAGCGGCAGCACCACCGGCTCGGCTTTCCCCCACGGCCTCCCCGAGACCGGACTTGCGGGCCCGCATCCTCGAGCAGGCGCGCGTGCACCTTTTTGCCTACGGCTACAGCGCGTTCACGATGGACGAACTCGCGACTGAACTTGGGATGAGCAAGAAGACGCTCTACGTCCATTTCGCCGGCAAGGACGCGATTATCTGGGCCGTGCTCGATGCTTTTGCGGCTGAGATCCGCGCCGATGCGGAAGCGTTGCTGGCGAATCCAGGATTGTCGTTCGCGGAAAAGCTGCGGGGTTTTGCGCAGGGCCAGATGGAGCGCCTCGCCCGGATCACGCCTGCCGTTTTGCGCGATCTTCAACGTTTCGCGCCCGAGTTGCACCGGCACGTCGAAGAACTGCGCAACAAAAACATCCCGTACGTCTTCGGCCGGTTCATCGAGGAAGGGCAGATCGCGGGAGCGGTGCGCGACGATATCAGCCCGGCGCTCGCCGGGGAATTTTTCCTGCATGCGATGCAAGGCATGCTGCAGCCGGCGACGTTGCGACGTCTCCGCGTCGACCCGGAAACCGCTTTTGAAAAAGGCCTGCGGATTTTTTTCGGCGGGCTGCTCACGCCCAATGGTCAAAAGGAACATGAAAAATTATTTGCCCGTTAATCTCAGCCATGGCCTGCGTATTCTCGGCGCGACCATGGTCATCGTGCTTGCCGGTTGCAGTCACCCGCACGAAACGCGCTGGCAGGGTTACTTCGAAGGGGAATTCGTTTACGTCGCTTCTCCGCTGGCAGGCCAGTTGCAAGTTCTCGCGGTGCAAAAAGGCGCGCGCGTCGAGGCTGGCGCGTTGCTGTTCACCCTGGAGCACAGTGCGGAACTCGCGGCGCAACGGCAGGCGACCGACCAGTTGCGCGCCGTTCAGGCACGGTTGGGAGATTTGAAGAAAGGCTCGCGTCCGTCGGAAATCGCCGCGCTCGAGGCGCGGGTGGACCAGGCGCGCGCTTCGGCCGAGCTGGCCAAACTCGACTTCGTGCGGCTCGATGCCCTGCACCAGACGAAGGTCGTTTCCGACAGTGATTTTGACCGCGCGCGTCTTGCGTATGAGCAAGCGGCGCGCGTGCGCGACGAATCGGCGGCGCAGCTCGACACCGCGCGTTTGGGCGGGCGGACCGATGCGATTGCCGCCGCCGAGGCGGATGTCCAGGCCGCGGTCGCGGCGAAGGCGCGCGCGGACTGGAACGTTGATCAAAAAACCCAAGTCGCGCCGCGTTCGGCGCTCGTGTATGATACGCTCTATCGGAGCGGGGAGTTCGTTGCGGCTGGAAATCCCGTCGTGGCGCTCCTGCCGCCGGAAAACCTCAAAGTGCGCTTTTTTGTCGGCGAGTCCGACTTCGCGAAACTGAAGGCGGGCGACAGCGTGCGGGTCAACGTTACCGGCCGGCCGCCATTGTCGGGGCGCATCAGTTATCTGTCACCGCAGCCCGAATACACGCCGCCGGTGCTCTACAACCGGGAAAATCGCGCGAAGTTGGTCTTCATGGTCGAGGCGGTCTTCGACGCCGCGACGGCGCGTGATCTGCATCCCGGCCAGCCGGTCGATGTGACGCCGGTTGACGCGCCGTGATGGCGGGCGTTTTCGCGGATTTAACTCAGCCCACCGAAACGATGAACGAAAACGCCACCGATCTTGCCGTGGACGTCACCGGAATCAGCAAAAGATTTGGTGACAAAACGGTCGTGAACGCGATCGATCTTCAGGTGCGGCGAGGGGAGATCTACGGATTTCTCGGGCCGAACGGCTCGGGCAAAACCACCTTCATCCGCATGCTGTGCGGATTGCTCACGCCGGACGGCGGCTCCGGGAAATGTCTCGGATTCGATGTGCTGACGCAGCAAGCCGAGATCAAGCGCCATGTTGGTTACATGACCCAACGGTTCAGTTATTACGAGGATCTGAGCATTCGCGAAAATCTCGATTTCATCGCGCGGGTTTACGATGTGCGCGATCGGCGAAACGCCGTGGAGCAAAGCCTCGAACGGCTCGGGCTGCGCAATCGCAGCGCGCAGCTCGCCGGCGAACTTTCGGGTGGATGGAAGCAGCGGCTCGCGCTCGCCGCGTGCCTGCTACATTCGCCGCAACTCCTCCTTCTCGACGAACCCACGGCCGGCGTCGATCCGAAGGCGCGGCGCGATTTCTGGGACGAGATTCACCGACTCGCGGCGGACGGACTCACGGTGTTGATCACGACTCACTATATGGACGAGGCCGAGCGATGCCACCGGCTCGCGTACCTGGCCTATGGGAAACTGCTCACGCGCGGCACGCTGGACGAAGTGCTCGCTGCGGCGCGACTGGTCACGTGGACGGTGAGCGGCCCGAACCTGCGGCGCGTTTCGGACGCGCTGCGCGGGCGCGACGGCGTCGAGCAGATCGTGGCGTTTGGCAACACGCTTCATGTGAGCGGACGCGATGCGGCGAAACTCGAGGCGGCGATTAACTCCGTGCGCGATCCGCGGCATGAATGGAACCGGACGCGGTCCGGACTCGAGGATGTGTTTATCAGCCTCATGGACGGCGCGACGGACAATTTCAAATGAAGGCACGAGCCGTGGAAAATAATGCGGCCGGCGATATGGCCACCCCAACTCAGACGGGCGGGAAGCCTGTGTTACTCTAAATGCATCGTTTCACGCTTCACCGTTTTTGGGCGATCGTCCTGAAGGAATTCATCCAAATGAAACGCGATCGCGTGACATTTGGAATGATGGTCGGCATTCCGCTCATGCAACTTTTGTTGTTCGGATTTGCGATCAACTCCGACCCGAAACATTTGCCGGCGGCAATTCGGGCGGCCGATCAGGGACCGTTTGCCCGCACGCTCGTGGCGGCATTGCGGAACAGCGATTATTTCCGGCTCGTTGGCGAAACCGCGAGTGAAGCGGAAGTGCAACGATTGTTGAAGCTCGGCGACGTGCAGTTCGTCATCAACATCCCCGAGGATTTTTCACGCAAGCTGCTCCGCGGCGAGCAGCCGGCCGTCCTGATCGAAGCGGATGCGACCGATCCCGCCGCGATCGGCCCGGCCATTTCCGCTCTGCGTGCGATCGCGGACACAGTGCTCGATCGCGATCTCACCGGACCGCTGGCACGATTGCGCGCGAAGACCGGGCCGGTGGATTTCCGGATACACATGCACTATAATCCGGAAAACATCACGCAGTACAACGTCGTGCCCGGACTGATGGGCGTGGTTTTGACCATGACGATGGTGGTCATCACCGCGCTCGCGATCACTCGCGAACGCGAACGCGGCACCATGGAAAACCTCCTCGCGACACCGGTGCGGCCGTTCGAGGTGATGACGGGGAAAATTCTGCCCTACATCGCGGTCGGGTACGTGCAGGTCACGCTGATTTTGATCGCTGCGAAATTCATTTTCGATGTGCCGATGGTGGGGAGTTTCGCTTTGCTCTATGCGGTGTCGCTCTTGTTCATCGCGGCCAATCTTGCAGTGGGGATTACGTTTTCGACGCTCGCGGAAAATCAACTTCAAGCGGTGCAGATGGCGTTCTTCTTTTTTCTGCCGTCGATCCTGCTGTCCGGATTCATGTTTCCGTTTCGCGGCATGCCCGAGTGGGCGCAATGGATTGGGACGTGTCTGCCCAACACGCATTTTCTCCGCATCGTGCGCGGCATCCTGCTCAAGGGAAATGGTCCGGTCGAAATCGCGCCCGAGATCTGGCCGCTGCTATTGTTTCTCGTCGTGGCGATGGCCGTCGGCGTCAAGCGTTACCGGCAGACGCTGGATTGAAGGAGCCTGGCCGGCGCTGCGCTCGACGAGTCGCTGGACGAATTCGCCCTCGTGCTGCAGCGTTTGAGTCGGAAATGCGAACGACAATCCGCGAGCTTCAACTGCGCGCATGAATGCGAGGTTTAATTTTTGCCGCGTCCGCATGTGCCGCTGAAAATCGCCGTCTTTCGTGAGATATACGATCCACACGTCGAGTGAAGAGGCGGCGAAATCCCGAAAATAAACGAGCACCGAGGCTGGATCCACATAGTCGTCGCCCACGAGAATCCGGCGGAAATCCTCGACGATGGATTCCATTTGCTCAGTGGTCGTGTCGTACGTGAGACTGATCACCTGCTCGGCGCGACGCTGGGTGAACCGCGACAAGTTCGTGATCGTCTCGGATGCCACGGTTTTGTTTGGGATCACGACGAGCGATTTGTCGACGGAGCGCAGCTTGGTGGAGCGGAGCCCGATGTCTTCAACGCCACCGACAAACGCGCCGATGCGCACGACCTCTCCGATCTTGAACGGCTGATCGACTGCGACGACGACGGAGCCGAAGACGTTCGCCAGTGTGTCCTGTGCGGCGAGCGCGAACGCGAGTCCGCCGATTCCGAGTCCGGCGAGCAGCGCTTTGACGTCGTATCCAAGACTCTGCACCACCATCAGCACGCCGAAAACGACGAAAATCGAAACCAGCGTCTTTTTGATCCACGGCATGAACGCCGCCACGCCCATCTGCCGGTCGCGCGCGACTTCGTGCGCGTGGTCCAGCAACGCGTCGAATGCTCGCAGCAGAAACCAAAAAAGCACCAGCGAAAACGCGATGGTCGATCCGTAGCGAAGGTAGGCATCCGACGTCGCCGGAAGTTTTAGCACGGTTAACGCCGCAAAAATCCCGGTCAGCGTGATGAACGTCGCGACGGGCGCTTCGAGAGCCGGGAAGAGTTTATCGTCGAGCGTCGTCTTCGTGCGGGCGGCGAATTTTTTCAAAAAGCCGAAAACAAAATTCGTTACAACGTGCCGGAGCAAGAACGCGCCGACGAGCAGCAGCGCGCTGATGACGTAATGCGCGGTGGTGTTGCCGCTGGTGCGAACGTTGAACAGCGCCAGGATCGCGTCCACAAGTTCCTCGAGGAAATCGGGCGAGCGCGGTGGAGCGTGGCCGGCGACGACCGCAGCCGCCGCATTGTTATTGGCCGCGGAGGCGTCCGACCCATGTTTCTCTGGCGCAGGCGCCGGGGCGCTCGATTTTTCAGAAGCGGGGCTGGAATTTTCCTGCGCTGAAACCGCAGGCGCGGCCAAGGTCAGCGCAAGAAGACAGCCAAAAATAAAACACAATCGTCGTTTCATGGACGCCATCGAGCTAAGGCGCGCCGAATTCCGCTGTCAAAAGGTTAGCCTCGCAGCGTTTGCGATTGTTAACAGAAACGAAGTCCCACGGCGGCGCGGGCCGTGAGCTGGCCGCGCTTCGGATGCATCTCCGCGTCGGTGGGACGAAAGATGGTTCAAAAATGCCGCCGCCTCGTCGTGAAAATGCCGATTTCGCTGTCACGCTGAGCGCCGTGGAACACGCGCGGGAATTTCCATCAGCCAACTCCCCGCTTGCGGCGACGAGTGGCGCGCAACCATGTTAAGGGATGACAGCGACACCAACGATCGCGGTTGGAACGGAGATGCCTCTGTGGGCTTGGGCCGGTTTTTTTATTTTTATTGCGGCGATGCTGGCGCTCGACCTCGGCGTGTTTCAGCGCCGCGCGCATTCGGTAAAGTTGAAGGAGGCGTTGATGTGGTGTGGGGTATGGATCGCCGTCGCCCTTGGGTTTGGCGCATGGTTGTGGTGGTGGCGCGGCGACGAACTCGCGGAGCAATATCTCGCCGGCTACCTCGTCGAGCTGTGCCTGAGCGTGGATAACGTTTTCGTGTTCATTTTGATTTTTGCGTATTTCAAAGTGGCGCCGCAGTGGCAGCACCGCGTGCTTTTCTGGGGAATCATCGGCGCGGTCGCGATGCGCACCGTCTTCATTCTCGCCGGGGTGAGCGTCATCGCCCGTTTCCACTGGGTGCTTTATATTTTCGGCGCGTTCCTGGTTTATACGGGAATCAAACTCGCGTTGCCTCACGCCGACAAAGCCGAAGTCGATCCGGAAAACAACGCGGCGGTAAAGCTGTTGCGGCGTTTCGTACCGGTCGCGCCCCAGACTCAAGAAGGCATTTTTTTCACCGCCTTCAATGGCCGGCTGGCTGCGACCCCGTTGTTCATCGTGCTCGTCGTCGTCGAAACCACCGATCTCGTCTTCGCGCTCGATTCCCTGCCGGCCGTCCTCGCGATCACAAAGAACGGCTTTGTGGCGCTGACCTCGAATATTTTCGCGATCATCGGCCTCCGTTCGCTGTACTTCGCCTTGAGTGGCGTCATGAAGCTCTTCCGGTTTCTCCGCCTTGGCCTCGCGGTGATCCTGGTTTTTATCGGCGTCAAAATGCTGATCGAGCACTGGGTGGAAATCTCGACGAAAATTTCGCTGGGCGTGATCGGCGGCGTACTCGCAACGTCGATACTGATGTCCGTGCTGATCGAAGATCGTTCGAAGACGCCGCCAGCGTGAGCCCGCTGCGTTTCAGCCCTGCAGATATTTGCGTGCGACCTTGCTCACGACATGAATCGTTTTGCCCATTCCGGGCGTGCCAGGGGTCGTGGCCGCCACGCACCGAATATTCGATAACGCCAGCGGCCGACGGCGCGGTAAATCCCATCGCGCCAGCGGGCCGGCAAAATCGAAAGCGCCGTTGCCAGTATTCGAGCGGCCGGGCCGCAGGCGCGCAGCGCCGCGATCAGGCCATCCGTGCGAAGCAGAAATTCCGGTTGTTCGCGTCGCGCCCAATCCGGAACAAACACGATCGTATCGAAATCCTTCGTCGGCAATCCGTGCGCGCCGAGATAGGCTTGTGCGGTCGGCCCTTGCAGCGGCGCGTACCGCAGGTTTCCCCGGCGGTCGAGGCGCAGCATCAGCCGGACAAACCGCTGGCAGAGTCCGCATTCGCCATCGAAGAGTAATACCGGCCCGGCGGCCTGTGTAATAGCAGCGGGCGAAGTATTCATCCGGAGATCCAATTCTGGTTTCACGCGTCGCCCTCTGCAAAAGCAAAACGCCGGACCCGACTTGCGGACCCGGCGTTCGCCTCTTGCGCGGAATAATCAATGCTTTTCCGCGCAAAGTACACGGCGAGTTTTTAGCCGACCGTAATCTTCCGGGGTTTGAACGCTTCCGCTTTCGGGAGTGACACCCGCAGCACGCCGTCGCGCAATTCTGCGGCGATTTTCTCGCCGTCGATTGCGTTCTCGTGGGAGAGAACCAACTCGAACGGCGCGTCGGCTGACTCGCGGTAAAGTGCGGTCCAGCTTTCGGGCTGTTTCCAGCTTCGGCGGCCCACGATGTGGAGCCCATCCGTCTCGGCGGTTATATCGACGCCGTCTTTCGCGACGCCGGGAAGATAAACGGTGAGGCCGTAGGCGTCGTCGGTCTCCTTCACTTCATAGAGCGGCCTGACGCTCGGGCCAATGTCGGTATCGGAACGTTCGCGACGCGACGGAGTGCGATTGGACGTTGGAATCAAGGTATTGAATAGTGACATGGTGGATTAAATGAGAGTTGAGATTTTGAGTTTGAGATTTGAGTTTGAGATTTGAGTTTGAGAACGACGATCGGATAGGTCGTTTTATTTCACCGCGACGGTAACTTTCCTCGGTTTGGCCTCTTCACGTTTCGGGAGCGTTACGGTGAGGACTCCGTTCTCGTAGGAGGCGTTTACTTTGTCCGGCTGCACCTCGTCGGGGATGCTTACGGAGCGGCTGAACGAGAACGACTGTTCGCCCTTGCCGTCGGCGGCGGACGTTTTGCGCGAGCCGGTGATATTGAGGTAGCCCTCGACCATTTCGACGTTGATGTCATCGCGGGTCACGCCCGGAAGTTCGGCGCGGACGTAGGTGTTGTCCTTGTCCTCGTAAAGATCCACCGGGAAGCGGGTGGAAGACGCACCGTCGGCAAAGCCGCCGAGGGCGGTTTCAAACAGGCGGTCAATTTCCTCTTCGAGGCCGGACCACGGTGACCGCGCAAAGCTGCCAAGGGCCGGTGCCAGACGATAGGATGGATAATTATAGCGGACAATTCTCATGATGTTTCTAGTGGTTGATGGATTGATTTTTTTCCCGCGAGCGCGGGTGTGAGTAAGAATCGTTTGCATGCGGAATGCCGAATCCGCGGTGTGCGCAAATCCCATAAATTGCGCGACTAATCATCGGACGACTTTTTGAGCGGGAAGTAACGTCCCGCCATGTGTCGTCGCAGGCGGGAAATTTTTGCACAGCACTGTAGGTGCGTTCCAAGGGTTTGGATTGCGGGAAGGCTGGTGACTCTCGCACTCTGGTCTTTCCCGAATGACCTTTGATTTCGATCACCCGCCCGACCGCGCGAATACCGATTCGCAGAAATGGCAGAAATATGCCGGCCGTGATGTGCTGCCGATGTGGGTCGCGGACATGGATTTCAAGTCCTCGCCGGCGATCGTGGCGGCGCTTCACCGACGCGTGGAGGATGGGATTTTCGGATACGCGCGTCCGGTAAAATCCACCATCGAAGCGGTCGTGGAAATGTTTGGCGACCGGCACCAGTGGGAGATCGATCCGGCGTGGATCGTGTGGTTGCCCGGGCTCGTGGTCGGATTAAATGTGATGGCGCGGGCATTCGCTGAACCGGGCGAAGAAGTCCTCACGCTCGTGCCGGTGTATCCACCATTCCTGACGGCGCCGAAAAATTCCGGTCGCGTGCCCGTCCAAGTACCTTTTGTCCATAACGCCGCGGCAAACCGATGGGACATCGACTGGTCGGAACTCGAGCGAGCGGTCACGCCGCGAACGAAGCTTTTTTTCCTTTGCAACCCGCACAATCCGATCTCGCGCGTGTGGCGCCGGGACGAGTTGGTGCGTCTCGGCGAGTTTTGTGTGCGACACAATCTGGTGCTTTGCTCGGACGAGATTCATTGCGACCTGATCCTCGATCCGGCCTTGAAGCACGTCTGCGCCGGCACGCTGGGCGAAGAAATTTCGCGGCGGACCGTGACGCTCGCGTCTCCGAGCAAGACCTACAATATTCCCGGACTCGGGACCTCGCTCGCGATCATTCCCGATCCGGCGCTGCGCCATCGATTCGTGCGCGCCACGGCCGGAATTGTGGCCGAAGTGACGGCGCTTGGTTATACGGCATGCGAGGCGGCGTATCGCGAAGGCGAACCGTGGCGCGAGGCATTGCTCGCGTATTTGCGCGGTAATCGAGACCTCGTCTGCGATTTTGTCGCACGCGAATTACCGGGGGTGAAAATCGAAGGTCCGATCGAGGCGACCTACCTCGCGTGGCTCAATGTCGCCGCGCTCAAGCTCGCCGACCCGGCCGCCGTCTTTGAAGCGCATGGCGTCGGGCTGAGCGACGGCGTGTATTTCGCGTCACCAAAAGGGAAACACGTGCGCCTTAATTTCGGCTGTTCGCGCGCGACCCTTTCGGAGGGCCTGCAACGATTGAAACGCGCCGTCCGCGGCATTCCCGATCCAGCAAAGGCCTAGCTAGGTTCGTTCAATCGCGAGCTCGCTCGCTCCAGCATGGAGCGGCGGACAGACGAGCAATCGGCGGCAATTTTACGCGATGGCCTGCTGCGCGAGCGCGGCCTGAACGGCTTTCGTCAATGCGTCACGCGTGATCGGTTTGCCGAGCAATGGCACGTCCAACGCCCGCGCTTTGTCCTCGTAATGTCCCGCGCCCGCCATGCCGCTCATGACCAAAACCGGGATCATGATGCCTTGCTTGCGCAGTTCCGAAACGAGCATGAATCCGTCGCCGTCCGACATGGTCACGTCGGTGAGCACGAGCGCGATTTCGGCCGAGCGATCGCGAAATATCTCCAGTGCCTCCCGACCCGAGCGGGCTTTCAACACGCGGTAACCACTCGAACCAAGGAGAGCGCCGAGAATATCGCGGACACCGGGCTCATCGTCGACCAGCAGGATTCCCTGGCCGGTGCCGCGAACATCTGCGCTCGCAACCGGGTCCGCGGATTTGACGCTGAGATCCCGCGCCAGCGCCGGCAGCAGGATGCGGAAACTCGTTCCCCGTCCTGGTTCGCTTTCAACCGTGACGGTGCCGTTGTGACCTTTGACAATACCGCGCACAGCGGCGAGTCCGAGGCCGGTGCCTTTGCCGATTTCCTTCGTCGTGAAAAACGGATCGAAGATTTTTTCAAGCACGTCAGGCATCATGCCGGTGCCCGTATCCGTCACGATGATCTCAACGTGCGGACCGGGTTTGACTTCGCGCAACGCTGCGGCCTCGGTTGCGTTCAGGACGAGATTTTTCGCTTTGATGTTAATGGCGCCACCCTCCGGCATCGCATCCCGAGAGTTGAGGCACAGATTCATCAACACCTGTTTCAGTTGCGTGGCGTCGCCGCGAACGCTCCAGAGATCACGGCCGGTTTCCAGTTGAACCGTGACGGAGCGCGACAGCATCTGGGACATGAAGCTGGAAAAATCCTCGA